>Ga0123357_10000204_pt1 | contig 55847 bp, 46 predicted proteins | sample TergutEmb28metaG_FD_89873 | JGI IMG/M metagenome (GOLD analysis project Ga0123357, IMG submission 89873) | Embiratermes neotenicus P4 segment gut microbial communities from Petit-Saut dam, French Guiana - Emb289 P4 | ecosystem: Host-associated > Arthropoda: Insects > Digestive system > Gut ...
CACCTTGGGTGCGGCCGGCCCGGTGGTCGGGGCGATCATGATCGGCGCCCTGGTGGCCAACACCGCGATCGAGGTCAACGACATGGTCGCCGACGCGACCGGCCATAATTTCATCCAGGACACCATCTGTTCAGGCAACGCGGCGTGTTACACCGCTGTCGAGATCGGCGGCGCCGCCCTGGGCATGGTCGGCCCCACCGGCGCCGCCGGGGCCGCGAAAGCCGCCACCGCCGCAGCCGAGGCGGAGAAAGCCGCGAAAACAGCCGCCGAGGCCGAGAAAGCCGCTGAGGAAGCTCAGAAAGCCGCCGAAGCCGCAGCTGACGCCAGGAGAATGGCCGAAACGGCTGGAACTGCAGTCGAAGGAACTCCTCAGTATGTCTACCGTGGGGGAACGCGAAGCACTGTAAACATGACCCCCCGACCGGGCATTGACGATGTTGGCGACAATCCTGGACTGTCAACATGGACAACACCTGAAGCTGCGGCTCCGAATGGAGGCAATGTGCAGGTTATTGACACCACAAAACTTGAATTATGCGAGGCTCGATGTGACATTGCTCCAGACGGGCATGTAGCAATAACACCATCTGATGGCACCACAGTGTCTGACTGGGCCAATACGAGAGGGAGTGACCCGCCGAGTCCGCAGACTCAAGACGTCATTAACGCAATTGTAGGTACAATTAAGGTAAAGAATTGATGATGGTATGTGATTGGTCTCGTCTGTCTGAGATGTGCGTTCAAGTGTTCTCACGCATGGCGGATGAGTTGAAGATAGTCTCACGGGGCGCATGTATTTCGGTTTATCACATGTCGAATTCTGCATTTCACTTGAGTGTGACATTGTCAGTATTGAATAGTGTAATGGAAGATGAGATTGAAGCGCTGGAAATGTCTTTCTGGCGCCCCCCGAACGCGTCCTGCGAGAAGTTCAGTACTTGTTTGATTCGCGGTGATGGGTCCTTTTTGGAGGATGGTCTTGATCGAGAGTTTCTGGGTCAGAATGACAGTTCCGAATTCTCCGACTGGGTGGGTGAGTGCATCGAGGAAGGTCTCGTGTGGTGCGATAACCACATGGACCTTATGAAGGCGGTGCTACTAAGGCGAAGTTGAGGGACGCGCGGCTGCTTTTCCCGACCCACGGCAAGGCGGATTCAGTAGTCTTGCGGCAATAGATAGGCTAGACATTCGTCAAACCATTGACCCTTGGCATGAGCCAGGGTATATCCTCGGGGGACGTGCTGGTCGACAAGTCCACTGGCGCTCTGTGGCTTAGATCCAAGACTGGACAGTTCCTGGACACGGGGTTTATGAAAGCATGACATCGATGATATCTATCAAGTGTGATCTGACTCTTGAAGGGGTCCGGCTTGACCTGACGAAGGTCACCCAGGTTGTGGGCAGACGGCCCACGGTCACGCGTCAGGCGGATATGCGTGCTGGCCAGATGTCACCTGGGAGAGATGTCTGGGGGTATCGAGTGGAGACCTGGGGATGCTCGTCCGTCAGTGTGGGTGCTGAGGTTGGATGTGCTTGGCCGGCCATTGAGGTGCCGGTGCGGCGCCTTCTCGACGCCGTCTCGGGCAGGGAAGACGACATCGCCGTGTACTGCAGGTCGCATAATATTGATGTTCTCCTTGTTGTTGTGATCGGATCGTCAGATGAGCAACTCCCGTCCCTTGACCTGCCATCAGACATTGTGCTCCTGCTTGCCCGTCTGGGTGCCGCACTGGTCTTCGACACGTACCTCAACCTGGGTGCAGACTATGGCGAGGGACGGGGCTCGGAGCTTCCACGCGTTGAGCAGGGCTGATGATGACCGCGTCCATGGGCGGAACACGTATTCAAGCTGAGAGGATGGGATCAGTTGGCAGCCGAGATGTCTGGCGATGACGCTCTCTTCGTTGGACCAGCCATGGGAAGGGACATCATCCGCAACGAGACATATCCTGGTCAGAGTAGTGTTCTGAATGAGGTGATGACAGTCGGCATCCGCATGGGTTCGACCAGCGGCGCACCGACGATAGATATTGCTTATCCGAGTGGGCCAAGTGGTGAAAATCCATGTGGCGTGAAGGAGGTGATCATGGTAGGTGCGTTTAGTCGTATGTTGTTCATGGAGGGGCTCAGTGACTGGGTGATGCTCGCTGCTCTGCGTATGGGGTTCATCGGGGAAGACCCGTCGGAGGACCGGTTCGTCGCGAAGTCGCGTGCCGCTTTGGAGCCCCTTCTGCGCGATGGGTTGATGGTGATGGGGGATCTCACCGCTCCCGGGGGGAGGTTCCATGCCTGGGATGTGTCTGTCGAGGAGTGCCTCGACCGGTTTGAGTGGGAGTGCCGTGATGACCACACTCCTCACAAGACCGGCGACTGGTCGTGGGGAACCTGGCTCTGCTTGACACCGAAGGGAGAGGTTGTCGCGGAGGAGTGCTATGCCTCGGACCCCGATCCACTCGGTATTGATGCTTCGCGTTATGGAGGCGCCGTGCCGGGAGGTGTGTTGTGAATGAGAAGGAATGGGTCGCTGACGGAGTGCCCGTTCGGTTGGGGCGGATTGACGAGAGCCCCTGGCTGGCTCTCGATCGCACCCTCTCTGAGGTCGGTGATGCGTGTTTGCGCTGGCTCATGGCTGGCTTTTCTGTGCGGTGGGTGTCTGGCAGGCAGATGGGTGGTCTTGACGGGGTCTTCGCACAGTTTGCTGCCGCGTGGCAGTTTCCCCCGTTCTTCGGCTGGAACCTGGCGGCGTTCGATGAGTGCCTGAGGGAGGTGGACATCAATCAGGTGGTGCCGCCTGGTCGAGGTTATGTGGTGGTGCTGTTTGATGCGGGGTCTGTCCTGGTCGGGGAAGAACCGGATTTGCCTCCCCTTGTTCGCGCGATGAGTTATGCGCATGAGGTGTATTCGAAGCCCATCATCCGCGGTGAGTGGTGGGATCGTCCCGCACTGCCATTTCATGTGGTACTCCACATGGGGCGCGACCATGCTCGACGCTGGGAGGATGCTGGGGTGTCCTTGTCGTGGCTCGACCAGGAGTCTGACGGCATGGCTATCGACGGTCTGAGGAATCCACGACGGTCCCTGTCTTTTCCATCGACCAAGCACGCTACTACCAATGGGAGGCATCCCAATGAGCTATCTCACATATCTTGCGGGGTTGTCTTCCAGAATTGAGAAACTGTCGAATCGTGCGCAATCGGCTTTGTTTTGGGTTCTGGGAGAAGGACTTCTTGCAGGCCTGGAAGCGCCTGACAGGTGGTGGGATTGGATTCGGAGTGCTTCCCGGCAGGGGTTCGGGTATGCGACCACAGGTCGGGCTTCGCCTGATTCTTTCAGCCTACGAGTTCAAGCTAGCGATCTTGCCAGCATCGAGGAGATGCCTCAACACCTACAGTCAGTGGTGGGATGTCTCATGAGCGCCATCGGCGACGACAGTGGGCCTCATTCGGGAGGTGCTGTTTCACTGGCATTCTTTCCATTGATGCGGGATGAGTCGCTGCGCTTGTTCGGTGATGTCGCGCAGGGAGGCGATTGTGAGGAAGATGAGGTTTTCGGTCGGCCAAGAATCCAGCAAGCTGTCGGTTTCGTGAACGCGATAGTTGATATTCTAAACAAGACTCCAGCTCCGACGGCAGCCTTCGTGAGTGGTATTCAACGAGGGTCTGAGGTGCTGTCACCTGTCGTTGACCGATGAGGGCAGGTGGACGCGACGGAGTCTGTGCTGGCGGGTGTACGTCGGTGTGCGATCTTCCAGGTGATGGATGACCTCGTGACGATTCGAACGCGCAAGTACTTTGCGAACCCACGGCAAGGAATGGTGGTGGAACTTGCCCCCGCCTACTAGACTGGCAAGATGCCTCAACTATCCGATCTGACATGTCCAGAAGATCTCGCCGCATTGTCCGAGGAAGACCTGGACGACCTGTGCACGCAGATTCGGCAGTTTCTGATCGAGAAGGTGTCGGTGACGGGAGGACACCTCGGGCCTAACCTGGGAGTCGTCGAGGTCACCATGGCCATCCACCGGGTCTTCCAGTCTCCCTTCGACCCCATCATCTTCGACACCGGGCACATCAGCTACGTCCACAAGATCCTCACCGGACGCCAGGCGGGTTTCGACCAGTTGCGCCAGGCGGGAGGGCTGTCGGGATACCCCAATCGGGCGGAATCCGCCCATGACTGGGTCGAGAACTCCCATGCCTCCGCCGCCCTGTCCTGGGGGACGGGGATGGCCGAGGCCTTCCGTCTCCAAGGGAACCCCCACTGCGTCGTGGTGGTCGTCGGCGACGGCGCCTTGACCGGCGGCATGGCCTGGGAGGCCCTGAACAACATCGCGGTGCAGAAGGACCTGCGCATGGTGATCGTCGTCAACGACAACGGGCGTTCGTATACCCCGACCGTGGGTGGTCTGGCGGAGCACTTGTCTGGGATCCGCACCGACCGACGGTACGATCCGACCCTGGACGTCGTCAAGACGGTCGTCCAGAAGGCCCCGCTCGTGGGGCGTCCCGCGTACGACCTCCTCCATGGGCTCAAAGTGGGCCTGAAGGACATTCTCGCCCCCCAGGGCCTCTTCTCCGACTTGGGCCTGAAGTACATCGGCCCGGTGGCCGGGCACGACCGATCCGCCGTCGAGAAGGCCCTCACCCAGGCCAAGGGGTACGAAGGCCCCGTGATCGTCCACTGCCTCACCGAGAAGGGCCACGGGTTCTCCGCCGCCGAGCAGGACGACGCCGATCGCTTCCATGCCGTGGACGGTTTCAACCTGGAGACCGGCAAGGCTCAGCACGATGTCACCGGGAGGTCGTGGACCCAGGTCTTCTCCGACGAGATGGTCGCCCTGGCCGGGACGGATCCCGACCTGGTGGCGATCAGCGCCGCGATGATCAACCCGGTGGGCCTGGGGCCGATGGCGGCCGCCTACCCGGATCGGGTCTTCGACGTGGGGATCGCGGAACAACACGCGGTCGTCAGCGCCGCCGGTATGGCCATGGCCGGGCTCCATCCGGTCGTGGCCGTGTACGCCACCTTCCTGAACCGTGGCTTCGACCAGGTGCTCATGGACGTGGGCCTCCATTCCATGCCTGTGACCTTCGTCCTCGACCGGGCGGGCGTCACCGGCCCGGACGGCGCCAGCCACCACGGCATCTGGGACATGTCGATCTTCGCGGACGTGCCCGGGATGCATATCGCCGCCCCGCGCGACGAGGAGACCCTCAGGCGCGCTCTGCGGGAAGCCCTCGCCGCGTCCCATCCCTGTGTCGTGCGTTTCCCCAAGGGGGAGGTGCCGGCCCCGCTGGCCCCCGTGCGCTGCGAGGACGGCATCGACATCCTCATGGACCACGCCGGCGAGGGGACGCCGCAGGTGTGCCTGATCGGGTACGGCCCCATGGCCCAGCTGGCGGTCCAGGCAGGGGAGGACTTGGCCGGTCGGGGAGTCGGCGCCATGGTCATCGATCCCGTGTGGGCCGCGCCCGTGACGCCCGCCTTGCTCGCAACCGTCGCATCCGCCCGCGTGGTGGTCACCATCGAGGACGGCATCGACGCCGGTGGTGTGGGGCAAAGGCTCCAACTCGCCTTGGCTGACGCCTCCAGCGGAGCGACCGTCGTCAGATGTGCCATCCCCACGTCTTTCGTGCACCAGGGGTCTCGGGCGTCCATCCTGGCCGAGCTCGGGTTCACGCCCGAGGCCATCGTCGACCGAGTCCTCGCGGCCCTAGCCGAGCGCTGAGGGATTCGTCTCGGCGTCAGAGGCGACGGCGTCGAGGCTGGCGTGTGTAGCCAACACGTCACAGATGACGGGGACGACGATCTGACGTTGCCAGGGGCGTGCCTGGAGTCGCGCCAACTGGGCGTCGACGCTGGCCGGGTCTGTTCCCGTGGGTTCCCACAGGAGGGCTCGCAGCGCTTTGGGCGCCAGGAGGTTCTCGAGGGGCACGCACAGGGTCTGTGCGAGCTCCAGCAGGGCTGGGCGCACGACATCCCATCGGACGGCCGCCTCGGGGTTCCTGCGATGCCATTGGCCTGGCGCGGGGATGGGCGGTCGAGGAGATTTCAGGGGTGGAAGATCCGTGGGACCCATCGACGCCACCCTCTCGACGGCTTCGGCGAAGTCGGGCAGGTAGTCCTGGTTGACCCGGTGCTTCCAATCGCCCCAATGGAGGGCTTTACGGGCTTGGGAGACCGAGTCCTCGCTCACCCGGGCGGCCATGGCGGTGATGGCCCGGTCATTGACGATGCGATGAGGCGCCAGGTCCGTCTCCTGGGCGATGAGGTCCCGCGCGACGTAGAACTCTCGTACCAGCCCCAAGCCCCTGCGGGTGCGCACCAGGTGGATGTCCGCCGTGCGCCGCCACGGATCGGGCTTGGGCTCGGGCGGATCTTGGGTGAGGAGGTACTCGAACTCCTCACGGGCCCACTGCGTCTTGCCCGAGTCGGCCAGCTCCTGCTTCTCACGCTCGACCAACTCGATGAGGAACTCCACGTCACCGGCCGCGTAGGACAGCCAGGACTCGGGGAGAGGCCGGACGGACCAATCAGAGTTGGAGTGCTCCTTGGCGAGGGTCACGCCCACCACGTCGGCCACCATAGGGCCCAGTCCCACCTTCTCCCGTCCGAGCAAGCGGGCGCACAACTCGGTGTCGAAGAGGACACGAGGGTTCAGGCCGCACTGCCGCAAGGAGGGAAGATCCTGGCTGGCGGCGTGGAGGATCCATTCTTTGTCGCTCAGCGCGGAGTCCAGGTCCGCGAACGCCTGCTCATGGATGCCGATCGGGTCGATCAGGGCGATGCCCGTCGTCAGAGTCTTGAGTTGGATCAGGTAGGCCCGTTGGTCGTAGCGATACCCGCACGCCCGTTCCGTGTCCACCGCGACAGGACCGGGGTCCCGCCGCAGATCCGCCACGAGCTGGGCCAGGGCGTCGTCCGTCTCGATGACGTCAGGCGCCGGGGTCTCGTACGGCTGGACGGACTCCTCGCTCATCGTCGCGCCGCCCACCGGGTGGCGAACGGGACCACCGTGTCGTCTTCGGGCGGCAGGCCCGCGATCTCCAGCAAGAGGTCCTGCCAGGCTTCCATGTGGGCGACCAGGGCGTGGTCGTCGGTCAGATCAGGGGTCCACGATGCGCGGATCTCAATCTGTGAGACAGTCTTCTCGTCCTGTTTCGTCCCGTACGGCGTGGACGCCGTCGTCGTGATCGTGCCGCACTCGCAGGTGTGGAGAGCTCCGCGCGAGGACAGGGCGCCGATCAGCCAGGACCATCCGACGTCGGCGAGAAAAGGGTCGTGAACCATCTCAGCCGTCACGTCCGCTTGGGCGAATGTCACGCATCGGAACGTGCCGCCCCACAGATCGTTCCCGTCCGGATCGTGGAGGAGGATCAACCGTCCCGTCCCGACTTCCTCCGAATCGACGAGGATGTCCGCGTCGATGGCCGCCGCGTAGGGCGCGATATGGGTCGGGGGCTCGAGTTCGCTGATGTGGATACGGGGGTCCCATGAGAAAGAACTGAGATCGTGCACAGCGGAAGCGAAGGGGAGGGGGAGTATTCCGATGTGAGGCGATGTGTTCACCCCTCAAGAGTAGCCAGGGGTACGTGGGGCGGCTCGACGGCGCGCCGTGGAGGGGTCGCATACGCGTTTCTGATCGCAGTCCGGAGCATGGATGCGGCGGTGGCACAATGGGGAATCATGTCAGACAAACACACCTCACACGCACCGATGTCCGCCCCGTCGGCGCATCGACGACACTCAGACGATCATGATCACGGCCATGATCACGGCCACGGCGCGCCGGAGAGCCCCTCACACGCCCGTCCCGTCCCGGACGTGCTGGATCTGCTGCGCGCGCCCTCGACCGTCCGTATGGTGGACCTCGATCCGGACGCCACCCCCGGGTACCCCGGCAAAGACAAGCTGGACGCCCCCGCCCTGACCGCGGAGCTCGCCCCGACCCTCTCGGGATGGCAGGAGAAGCTGTACGCCGAGAACACACAGCCGGACACCCCCGCGCGCAACCTGCTCGTCGTGCTGCAGGGGATGGACACCTCGGGCAAGGGCGGCATCATCAGCCATGTCTTCGGTCTGGTCGACCCCCAGGGCCTGCACGTCCACGCCTTCAAAGAGCCCACCCCGGAAGAGTTGTCCCACGACTTCCTGTGGCGGATCCGCAACCAGGTGCCCGGGCGCGGGATGATCGGCATCTTCGACCGTTCACAGTACGAGGACGTCCTCGTCGTGCGCGTCGACGAACTCGTCGGGCCCGAGGTCTGGGAACAGCGCTTCGACCAGATCAACGACTTCGAGGCCGACCTCGTCGCGTCCGGCACCCGGATCGTGAAGTGCTTCTTGAACATCAGCCCCGACGTGCAAGAGCGTCGGCTGCTGGAACGGCTGAACAACCCGTCCAAATACTGGAAGTACTCGACGAGCGACGTCAAGACTCGACGCCGGTGGCACGACTACATGGGGGCGTACGAGGACGTGCTCAACCGCTGCAACACCGAGGTCGCGCCGTGGTACGTGATCCCGTCGAACCACAAGTGGTACCGGAACTGGGCCGTGGCGACGCTGTTGATGGAGCACCTACGACAGATGGCCCCGCAATGGCCGGCGCCCACGTTCACAGTCGAGGACGAGATCGCGGCGGTGAAGGCCTCCCTACCCGAGTGCTGAGATCTCGATGGGGTAGATCTCGTGGATCTCCTCCTCGTCGGCCAGCAGATCCATGGCGGCGAAGGCGTACCGGGTGAGGATGAGGTCCAGGACCGTGTCATCGACCCCGATGGGAGCGGACACCGCGATGGCCCCGTGGCGCAGCGCCATGTGCGCCTGCGCCTCGAAATCATGGTCGGGCGCCAGGTAGAAGGAGCCGACGCCCACGTGGCGGCGGCCTTGGGCGTTCAGGCTCTCGATGGCCGCGCCGACGTTCGGCGAGGCCCCGTCGTTCATGGCCAGCACGCAGGGCAGTTTGTGATGGGCGCCCCACTGTCGGGCCCTCCTCGCCAGCATCCCGGCGCCGCGCACGTCGCACGGCCCCTCGGCCGACAGGACGAGAGCGTCGATCTCGGTGGCGTGGGCCATCCACAGGGCGGAGCGCAGACGATCGTCGAGAGGGGTCAGCAGACAGGCCTCCGGCCCGATCGGGCGGGCGACCTCGAACTTGACGTGCGGATGGGCCAGGCGCACCTTGGCCACGACCGAGTCGATCGCGGGATCGTGGTCGACGACGGCGGACAGTTGCAGGGGCTGGAAGACGATCTCCGTGATGCCGCGTCCCACGAGGTGGGTGACGACCTGTGGTCCACTGGGTGGACAGTGGTCGATGAACGCCGCGTTGATATCCAGGGTTGGACGGATTGTTTGCAGGCCGTAGCGAAGATGGTGGCTGACATCAGCCACGCTGGGATCGGTACTACCATGGGTCAGCATGACCAGTGCTGGCGCTGCCATTGTCGTCCTTTCTCGTCGAAGTGACTACGAGCGGCGCCTTTGCCGAAGCGACCCCCCGCCTCGTGCGGCGGCAGACCACCTAAAACAAACTCCACACCACATGGCGTCAGGATGCAAGTTGTCCGTCCACATAGTGAGATAGGGTGCCCGGTGAGCGACATCCGAGGGCCGATCCGGGGGATTCGCCGTGGGTTTTGAGGTGCTCGCCTTCAGATGCTATGGTTAAGCGCCGGAGATTCCTGGCGGGTTGCCCGAGCGGCCAATGGGAGCAGACTGTAAATCTGTCGGTGTAAGCCTACGGAGGTTCGAATCCTTCACCCGCCACTGATCATCTCGAAGGGTTGGGCCCGTGTGCCCAACCCTTCTTGCTTGCTCAGTTCGTGGATCTTCGTGGGGCGACCCTCGTCTTGCCGACCAAAGGCCGCCCTGACAAGCAAAGATATGCCAGCATTTGGCGAGATCGGCTTTTGTCGTGTATCTTTGATGCGCTTGCCCCTATAGCTCAGTCGGTAGAGCGTCTCCATGGTAAGGAGAAGGTCTGCAGTTCGATTCTGCATGGGGGCTCGTTGTCTGGCTGTGAGTCATCTCAGTCAGACAGTGGCGGGATAGCTCAGACGGTTAGAGCGAGCGGCTCATAATCGCTAGGTCGCGGGTTCAAGTCCCGCTCCCGCTACCGCACGACGTATACAAGGATCGGAGAATTCCATGGCGAAGAAACAGGGCGAGATTCGTCCCAAGATCACTTTGGCATGCACCGAGTGCAAAGAGCGCAACTACATCACCAAGAAGAACCGTCGTAACGATCCCGATCGTCTCGAACTGATGAAGTTCTGCCCGCGCTGCCGCAAGCACCAGACCCACCGCGAAACCCGCTGAGTCTGATCCTTTTTTCCCTTGTGAGGCCAGCCTGACGTCGCTGGTCTGTGATAGTTTTTCTCCCGTAGTCGTTGATCCAGAGATCGACGAGGACTCGATTCACCTGAGTTGGGAGAAACACCATGACCCCCGAGTGGACTTTTGTGGACGTGCCCGTCACGGAGCGTCTGGACGACCCCGTCCACGGGTGGACCTTCCACGCGTTGGAAGCCCTTGACCGGGCGTGCCGTGTGGATATGCACGACAGCGACGATGAGACCCGCACAGCCAAAGAGTTCTTCGTCCGGCGTGCCAACGACACCGAGGCGCACTGCCACTGGATCCTGGCCATGGAAGGCGAGGACCCCATCGGGGCAGCGATGATCGACTTGCCCGTCCGGGCGGATCGCGACAAAGCCCTGTTCTCTGTGGGCGTACGCCCCGACGCCCGACGCGCTGGCGTGGCCAGCGCCCTGATGAATCAGTGCGAGGCGATCGCGAGACAGGCCGGGCGACGGCTGGCGGTCGTCGAGGCTGGGTACGGCGCCATCGAAGACCATGCCCCGTATCTGCACGCGTGCGCCGGCTCCCAGGCGCCGGAACAGGCCGGGTACGTGGGATTCCTCCACCACCGCGGATACGTGCTCGCCCATGCGGCTCGCCGCTCCACACTTCGTCTTCCTCTGCCGACCGGCCTGGAGGATCGCCTCATGGCCGAGTCCGTCCCCTTCACGCACGGCTATCGCCTCCACACCTGGATCAACGAGATCCCATCCGATTGGGTCGAGCCCTACGCCCGGCTGCGGGAAGCCTTCAGCCGCGACGCGCCGATGGGCGACGTCGCGTGGGAGGAAGAGGTCTGGGACCGGGCCCGGGTCGAACGACGGGTCGAGGACCTCACGTCACAGGGCAAGCATTTCGCGATGACGGCCGTCGAACACCTGGAAACGGGCGACTTGGTCGGCTACACAGAGCTGAGGTGGGAGGTGGCGGAGCCCTGCGAGTGGAGCGACCAGTGGATCACCATCGTGCTCGGACCCCATCGGGGGCATCGTCTGGGGATGTGGATGAAACTGGTCAACCTGGAGGCGATGACCGCCAGGCGCCCCGAGATCTCACGTGTCCACACGGACAACGCTCAGGAGAACGCTCCCATGTTGGACATCAACATCGCTATGGGGTTTCGTCCTGATGGCGGGATCGCCACCATGCGGAAATCTCTCGCCTGACCGACGCCGTCGGCTTGGCTCACACCCCGGGGGAGCAGAGGAAGATGGTCGCTGACCCGGTGGCCGTGGCGTCCTCGCCGAAGGGGATGAGCACGGCCTGGCCCATGGTCAGGTCCAGGGTCGTCTCGCCATGGCACAGTTGGGCCTCTCCGTCGACCACGAGCGCGATCCGGCACGAGTCCGTGCGTGGGACGGGCACCGGGTCGCTGGACAACTCTCCGCGCCACACGGCGAACTCCGGCGTCGGGGTCACGTAGCGGACGAAGCCGCCGTCCACCTCGGTGGCGACGGGAGCGACCTGGCTGGGGGTGAAGTCCACCACCCGGATCAACTCGTCCACGCTGATGTGCTTGCTGGTGAGCCCGCCACGGAGGACGTTGTCCGAGCAGGCCATGACCTCGATGCCCACGCCGCCCAAGTACGAGTGCAGGGTCCGGGTGGGCAAGAACAGCCCCTGTCCGGGCTCGAGATGGATCCGATTCAAGAGCAAGGCGGCGAGGATGGACGGGTCGTGGGGGAAGCAGCGGTTCAGGTCGACCGCCGTGCGGGCGAACAATCCTAGGTCGGTGTCGTCCTCGTAGTGGTTGTACGCCAAGCGCACGACCTCGTCCACATGGTCGGGCCGGTCCAGGCTGAGGATGTCCAGGAAGACCTCGGCGAGGGCCGCGGGCCCCTTCCTCTTGCTCAGGGGCCCGATGACCGTGTCCAAGGAGTCGCCCACGCCCAAACCCCGGAACAGGTCCACGGTCGCGGCAGGGTCTCTGAAGCCGCACAGGCCGTCGAACTGCGTCAACGCCACGAGCAGTTCCGGTTTGGGCCAGTCGTCCCGGTACACGCGAGTGGGGTCGTCCAAGGAGATCTTCGCCCGATTTTCGTCTGCGAAGCCCTGCTCGGCCTGTTCGCGATTGGGATGAGCCTGCAAGGACAGGGGATGGTCGGCGGCGAGGATCTTCATCAGCACGGGGAAGCGGTCACCGAAGGCGTCGTGGACGCTGTCGCCCACCCACTCGGGGTGCGACACGAGGGCCTGGTCCAAGCCGATTCCGTCCACCGTGGCCGGAGCTTGCGGGTAGGCGCCCAGCCAGTATTCGGCCTGTGGCTCCCCTGTGGGAGCGGTGCCTATCAGTTCGGGAATAGCCGTCAAGGAGCCCCACGCGTAGTAACGTATCTGGCCTGTAAGCTGCAGCATGTCATCCTCTCGTCCTTGGCTTGGGCGACCGCGCATCGACGAATCTCACCACTGAGAAGTCTACTCGAACGCTATCAGGGAATGCGAGAAGGAGGCACGCCGGAGAATGGCCCGGGGGTATGGGGGCGATGTCGCTACGATGGGGCGTATGAGCCTGAAAGAAGCTGTGGGGGAGTCGACTCTGACTGACGTGGAACGTGGGGTCCTGGAGTTCGAGCGTCAATGGTGGAAGCTGCCGATGGCCAAGGAACAGGCCATTAAACAGACCTTCAACTTGTCTGGTCCTCAGTACTACCAGATCCTCAACGCGCTCATCGATCGGCAGGAGGCTCTGGCGGCCGATCCGTTGCTCGTCAAGAGACTGCGGCGGCTCCGCGCCCAGCGACGAGAGCAGCGGCATGGCGCCCATGTCCGGGCCGACGTTCGGTGACGGCCGCCCCGTCCCACTCATCGAGATTGCCTAGCAGTATTCTTCGTTCATTCTTGGTTTCATTCTTTCCGAGGCGGTAAAATCATCCCCATGGCTGATGACCGCGTCCCTCCGTGGGCCCCTTTTGACCGGTCCGGAGAGAATGCGGAACGGTCACACGAGCAACCCCGATCCGATGCGACGTGGTCGACCACCCCGCAGAGCGCCGCCTCATGGGACCACCACGTGGTGGCGGAACAGCCCCATGACGACGTGGACCTCCAGCCCATCAGGGGTCGGTCTCACTCCGCCGCCCCCGCGCGTGCCATCGTCGACCACGAGGGGGTCAAGGTGGCCGCCACCTCGGCCAAACCCCGTCGCGGGGTCAAGCGCCATCGTGGCGCGAAGGTGACCTTGATCGTCGCGTTGGCGGTCGTCCTCGTCGCCGCCGGGGGACTCGCGTACGCCTGGCTCGACCTGAACTCGAAGTTCCACAACCAGCAAATCGGCAACATCTTGGGGTCCAGTCGCCCCCCGACCCAGAGCGCGTCCGCCACGGTGAAGTATCCCGGAGATCCCTACGCCGGACGGGCGGTCAACATCCTCGTCATGGGAACCGACTCCCGGGAGGGGGGCAACACGGCCGTCTCGGGCGACGATCCCGGCGGCATGCGCTCCGACACGACCTTCATCGCTCACGTCTCCGCCGACCGTACCCGGGTGGACATCGTGTCGATCCCCAGGGACACCTGGATCACGATCCCCGACTGCACCACCCAATCGGGGAAGGTGATCTCCGAGGCCGGGTGGATGCACATGGGCTTCAACGCGGCCTTCGCGTACGGCGCCGACGCCGGCGGTGACGTGGCCACCGGCGCCGCCTGTGCCATCAGGGCCGTCGAAGCGATGTCCAACGTGCGCATCGACGCCTATGTGGTCGTGGACTTCATGGGTTTCGTCAACGTGGTCGACGCGGTCGGGGGAGTCGACGTCACCTTGCTGTGCCCCATCAAATCCCGTGACGCGGGGAACCTGAACCTCCCGGCCGGAGTCATCCACCTCGACGGCGCGACAGCCGTCCAAGTGGCGAGGGCTCGTACCGGCACCGGCGTGGGCGACGGGTCCGACCTTCAGCGCATCACGCGCCAGCACGCCCTCTTCAACGCGATCATGGCCAAGGTCTTTGCCATGAATTATGTGACCGACTTCCCGAAGCTCTACAACCTCGTCGCAGCCGTGATCGACTCGGTGACGACCGACCTGGGCACCAACCTGGCTGAGATCGCCGGTTTCGCCTACTCCCTGAAGAACCTGAGCATGTCGAACGTCACGTTCATGACCATTCCGATCGGGGACGCGGGCAACGGGGCGAACGTCGTCCTTCTCCCCAGCCAGGACAAGCCCGTGTGGGAGGCCTTGGCCGCGGACCAGCCCATCCCCGGCAGCGCGCCCGAACAAGCCGCCGAGCAGCCCTCGCAGACGCCCACCGACGACACCGCTCAGGCCGGAGACACGGGAACGGCGAACGACCCGCAACAAGGTCCCACCGAGTCTGCGCCCCCGACGCCTCCCCTCATCCAGACCGCGACGGACTGCGACTGACGACTGATCGCGACTGACGCCAGCCCGGCTCGTCGCTCAACCCGGCCAGCCCGGGGTGTGCGTCACGGGCGAAGCTGGTCGGGCATCGCCTGAGGTATGGCCTGTGCGAGGACCTCGCCGGTCGGACGAGGGCGGGTGGTCATCCCGGCGCGTAGTCCGCGCAGACCCGCGTCGAGGAGTCTGGCCCTGTTCGTCGACTTCCTCCACGTCGTCACCCAGCGTCTGAGGGTGGAGGCGACGTAGGCGCACCAGTCCAGCGGTGAGAAGACCTGGGGGGACGAGAAGGTCCACACTTTGTTGCGCACTTCAAAAAAGAACCGGTCGCCGGGGTCGATGTCCGTCCCGGCGAACGCCGCCGTCTTGTGGACGACCTGGGACGCGGGGACGTACAGCCCCGTCCCGCGGCGCAGGACCCTGGCGGAGAACTCGAAGTCGTCGTTCCAGATGAAGAAATCAGCCACAGGCAGGCCGACGCGCTCCACGGCCTGTGCGCTCACGAGCATGGACACGAACGAGGTCGTCCTCAGGGGCGTCGCGCCCACGGCACGCGCGCGGCTCACGTCACGCGACGACGCCCTCCACCGGGGGCGCGCGGTGTTCATGGGATGCTCCACGCCGTCGATCCACACGGCCTTCGAGGCGAGGATGTCCACGTCCGTCCCGTACCCGGCCCCGGCCTTCAACAGTTCGTCCAGGGCCGTCCGCGTGGGGATGGTGTCGTCGTCCATGAGCCAGACCCACGTGGCGCCGAAGCGGCGCACGGCCAGGTCCATGCCGGTGGCGAAGCCCCCGGCGCCGCCGATGTTCTGGGTGAGGACCACGAGATGGGGGTGGCTGGGATGCCGGGCGGCGACCAGCGCCGCGTCGTCAGTGGAGGCGTTGTCGACGACCAGAACGGCGTCGACGGGGCGTGTCTGGGTCGCCAGGGCGTCGAGGCACTCTCCGAGCAGCGCAGGGCGGTTGTACGACACGACGACGGCGATGACCTTTTCCGGAACCACGCTGGGGAGTCTAGGCCATGGTCTGGTGAATCTCAACCGAGGCCGCGCGGGCTTGGGGAAGGCCCCAGCCCCAGCTCGGGACCAGGCGGGTCGACCAGGCCGCCATAGGTCTGGTTTCCTTGTGGTCGATCAAGGTATGCTGGTCCCGTGAAACGCAGGTGGCGACGCAGCCCGCCTGTGAGGGGTGTCCCGCAGTAGCTCGATGTAAGGAGAGGCCTCATGCTTCAGCGAGTCGCGAATGTGCTCGTCAACCTGGTCAGGATGCCGAACAGGATCAAGGATCTGCATGCCTTCATGGCCTCGCAGGGTTTCCCCGGTCGCCCGGGGATCCCGGCCGACGCGCAGGGCCCGGCGACGTTCGCGAGGATCTCGAACGACTTGGCCGAGGTGCGGTCCGCTGTCGCCGACGTGCACGAGCAGAGCCGGTGGGCGGAGTACTTCGCCGAGGTGTCCGCCGTGAACGCGACCACGCTCCTGCGTCGCACCCATCGGGTGGGCAAGCCCTTCCACGTCCTCTTCCTGATCCATCACGTCGGCGCCTGGGCGAGCGTCGCGCCGGTCATCCAGCGTCTGTCGCAGGACCCGGATTTCATCGTCACCGCCGCGTCCATCGGCCCGAAGTTCCGCGGCCGCAGCAGTGCCGGCACGCGGGTGGTCGACGAGGAGCTGGATCGCATGGGGGTGACCCACATCCGTCTGCCCATCCCGCAGGTGCACCAGTCGTTGCGGATCATCGAGGCGTTGTCGCCCGACGTCATCTTCCGCCAGTCCCAATGGGATCAGGATTACGAGGACGCGTTCAAGATCCCGTCGTTGGACTTCACCCGGTTGTGCTACATCCCGTACGAGACCATGAACCTGTTGGAGGTCGCGGGCGTCCCGTCGTCGGAGACCGCCCTGACCTCTCAGCTGCACCAGGTCGCCTGGCGGGTCTACTGGGCCAATGAGACCGCCCTGGCGCAGTCCGAGGAGCTCATGGGTCGCACCATGCCCGGATATGTGGCGACCGGCCATCCGAAGTTGGAGCACATCCGGGCGGCGCAGCCCTGGTGGCCGCTGGACGGCGCGAAAGCGCCAGGCGCGCGGACCGCCAAGCGTGTCCTGTGGTCCGCCCATCACAGCGTCGACCAGGACTGGACCAAGTTCGGGATGTTCCCCCAGATGATCGGCCCTATGACGCGGTGGGCCCGCGCCCACAAGGACGTCCAAGTCGTCTTGATGTCGCATCCCCTGCTGGAGATCATGCTGCGCGACCCCCACGCCGGCCCATGGACCGACGAGATGGTGGACCATTGGTTCGAGCAGTGGAACGAGTTGCCCAACACGGCGGTGTACACCGGCGCCGACTACGCCGGGTTGTTCAAGGCGTCCGACGCGATGATCACGGACGGAATCAGCATGCTCCTGGAGTACCAGATCGTCGGCAAACCGCTGGTCTTCGTGGAGAGGGACGGGCATCGGGCGTTCAACTGCCTCGGGGAGGTCGTCATGGACGGGCTGCACCGGACACCGGACGTGGGCCAGGCCCTGAAGCTCCTCCAGTCATGGCTGAACGGCGCCAAGGACACCCACGCCCCTCGCCAGCCGGAGGTGGTGGCGGCCCTGTTCGCCCATGACGACGCCGCTGAGCGTATCGTCGCCGACCTCAAGGCCGGGCTGGAGGCCGCGAGCGTCGACGAAGGGCTCTCGGTGGACGCGGTGTCTCAGCCGCGCTGAGACACGCTCCGGGCCTCCAGGGTCAGCAACTCGGTGGACAGCACGCGAGCCGCTGCGTCGTCGGCGTTCGCCGCGACCGTGTCGAAATAGGTGCGCATGTGGGCGGCGGGAGTCGGCAGGACCTTCCGCAAGATCGCGGCGACCATCCGAACAGGGGCGCCCCCCAGCGCTTTGCGGACCGCGACCTTGCCCGCGGCGAGGACGCCGTGGCGGTGGCGGTAGAAGGCCAGCAGGACCCGGGCGGGCAGGGTCCCCTTGTACGAGGGGGAACAGACCATCGCGATGACGGCCCGCGTGGGCGCCGGCAGGCGCCGCAGGACGGCGTCGTCGAGGAAGAACTCCTCCATGACCGACCTGAGCCCGGGCGTCACCCGTGCCCGCACGACGGGGGATTGGCCCATCAGGTCGAGGACGAGGAAGGTGATCGCCCAGTCGGCGATGGCCGGCGCCGAGGTCTCGAGCCAGCCCTTGTCCCTCCACCCCGTGAAGATGCGCCGCGCGATGATGTGATGTTCTTTCTGGCGCAGGACGAGGTTCTCGTCGCGGATGCGCATCAAGGACCCGGTGCGGTTGGCCCGGTAGATGTACAGCTTGTCCGACAGCAGGACGGTCTTGCGCGAGGCCGGGTACGCCATGAAGTGGAAGATCTGGTCCTCGCCGAAAGCGACGGTCTCGTCGAAGCGCAGGTCGTTCTCGGCCAGGAATTGCGCGGACACGGCGGTGCGCCACACGAAGGGGCTCGCGTCCTCGGCGAACAGCAGCGCGTCCTCATAGGGGGAGTACACCCGGTCGCGGGGGCTGAGCACTGTGTCCAGCCACGGGTAGGAGGCCGACGCCGGGAAGACGGTGGCGCCGAAAGTCACGACCTGAGGGTCGTGGACGTCGAAGGCTTTCTTCACCACGGCGCACGCCTTCGGCTCCAACATGTCGTCGGAGTCCACGAACATGATGATCGGTGCGGTGGCCGCCCTCAACCCGGCGTTGCGTGCCGCCGACAGGCCGGCGTTGGGCTGCGTGACGACATGGACCCGAGGATCGGCTGTGCTGGCCAGGTCGAGGATGGCGCCACTACGGTCGGTCGAGCCGTCGTTGACGCAGATGATCTCGATGTCGTGGAGAGTCTGGCGGCGCAACGAGTCCAGGCACAAGGCCAGGTACTGCTCCACGTTGTAGACCGGAACGATGATCGACACGTCGGCCATAGTCAGCTCCTTCCGAAGAACTTTCGTCTGACCATGCGGGCCAGCATAGTCACCCCGCCTGATTTCAGGTAATACGCCGCCTTGGCCACCACGGAGTGCCCGCGTCGGTTGTTGCGGCTCGCGTGGAAGAGCTCGGGGGATTCGAGGATCATCGTCAGGTCGGACTTCTTCCACGGCTCGAACAGTTCCCAGTCGAGGTGGCCGGCGGCTTTGTCAGCCAGGAAGTCCGTCCTCATCCGCTGGAGGAAGTCCAGCCGGTACTGGTCGGCGATACGGTCGTAGTTCCACTGGTAGGAGTCGTACTTCATCTTGGTCAGCACCTTGCGCAGGTACACGGCCCGCTCGGGCCGTTCACTCAGGTACCTCTCGATCTCGTCGTACTCGTCGCACACGCAGTACACCTTCTCGGGGTTCTTCACCGACGACGCTTCGTTGTCCTGGCGGTAGTGCAGGTAGGCGGGGTGGAGGAAGAAGACCCTCTCGGCCGAGATCCAGACCTTCGTGGAGAAGCCCAGGTCCTGGTACGAGGCGCCCGGCGTGGGCAGGAAATCGATCTCGTTGTCGACCAGGAACTCCCGGGAGTACAGAGCCGTCCAGATGCAGGGCTTGAGATAGAACATGTCCTGTTCCGTCTGGGGGTTCACCACACGATCGCACAGACTCGCGGGGTAGACCTCGATGAACTGATCGGTGGGGTACGGCGTGGACCAGTGGTTCAGGAAGTTGGACTTCACCATCTGCACGTCGTGGGCGGTGATCGTCTCGTGCAGGATCGCGAACATGTTCTCGTCGACGAAATCGTCCGACTCGACGATGCCGATGTAGGTCCCCCGTGCGCGGGCCAGCCCCTGGTTCATCGAGTCGCCATAGCCGGAGTTGGCCTTGTCGATCACCGTGAACCTGTCGTCGGTGGACACATAGGACTCGATGATCTCCCGCGAGGAGTCGGTGGAGCCGTCGTTGATGCAGATGACCTCCAGGTCGGTGAAGGTCTGCTTCTGGATGGACGCCAGGCACTGGTCGAGGTAGCGCTCCACGTTGAAGATCGGCACCAGCACCGTGATCGCCGGCGCGGCGCCCTCGGTGTCGTGATGTCCATGGTGGTCTGTCATGTCAGTCCTTTCCTGCCGTCAGGCGCCCTGGTGAAGAAGGTCGACCGCTTCGGCGATGGTGCCGTCCAGGACGACTTCCCCTTGTCGTAAGACGATCCCGCGGTCGCAGATCTCTTGGATGCGACGCAAGTCGTGGGAGACGACGACCAAGGTCTGGCCGGCGGCTTTCAGTTCCCGGATCCTGTCCAGGCACTTGCGCTGGAAGGGCTCGTCGCCGACCGCGAGGATCTCGTCGACCAGGAAGATGTCGGGTTGGGAGTGGATCGCCACGGAGAACGCGAGGCGCAAGAACATCCCCGACGAATAGAACTTCACTTCGGTGTCGATGAACTTCTCGATCTCGGAGAAGGCCACGATGTCGTCGAACTTCCGCTCGATCTCCTCTTCGCTCATCCCGAGGATGGCGCCGTTGAGGTAGACGTTCTCCCGGCCTGTGAGGTCGGGGTGGAAGCCCGCGCCGACCTCGATGAGACCGGCCACGAGCCCCTTGATCTGGACGTCCCCCGCGTCGGGCTGCATGACTCCCGAGATGAGTTTCAGCAGGGTCGACTTCCCGGAGCCGTTCAGGCCGAGCAGGCCCACGGACTCGCCCGAGCCGATGGAGATCGAGACGTTGTTCAGGGCTTTGAAGGTCTGACTGAGCTCGCCCTTGCGGCCTTTCACGGTCCACACCACGTACTCTTTGATCGAGCGGGTGTGGCGCAGCGTGAAGATCTTATCCACGGACTGGACGCGGATCACAGGCTCGTCGGGGGTCGGATCGACAGTGTTCGTCATCGTCACAGCTCCTCGGCGAATCGGGATTCGTGGGTACGGAAGACCAGTTGTCCCAGCACCAGCAGGACGACGGAGATGGCGAATCCCACGCAGATCCACATGCCGAAACCGGGCGGGTTGGCCGCGTTCGCCGTGATCACGGTGATCGGCGTGCCTCCGCCGTCTCGGGTGGGCGCCCAGAAGCCGTAATGGAACAGTTCGACAGCGACGGACAAGGGGTTGCATTGGTACACGGTCCACAACCAGCCGGGCACGGCGGCCTGCACCATCGACCAGGCGTAGAACACGGGGGAGAACCAGATGGCGACCATGCTGATCAAGTCCACGATGTTCTCCGCGTCCCGGAACAGCACGTTCCAGGCGCTGAACATCAGGCCCAGGCCCAGAGCCAGCATGGCGACGAGGAGGATGCCTCCCAGGACGGCCAGGATGTTCATCGGGCCCGGACGCCAGCCGAACAGCACGGCCGCGATCAACAAGACCACCACCTGGGGGATGAAGTGGATGAACGCCACCCACAGGCTCGCCACGGGGAACAACTCGCGCGGCAGATAGATCTTTCCGACCAGGGGCGCGTTGCCGACGATGGAACTGGTCGTGTTGCGCAGGATCTCGTTGAACACGTTCACCATGACGATGCCGGAGAACAGGTAGACGATGTAGTTGGGGATCTGGGCGTTGAGCCGCAGGAACCGTCCCATCGCCAGGTAGTAGACCAGGAGTTGGATGGCGGGTTTGACGTAGGTCCACAGCATGCCGAGCACGGAGCCGCGGTACCTCACGCGCAACTCCTTGCGCACGAGCAGGCTGAGGAGGAAATACCAACGAGGGATCTCGATGAGCCCCCTCGAGTGCCCGGGGTGGTGCAGCCGCATCATGGCTGGGGTGCGATTCACCGTTCTCCTATCGCTTCGCGCTCAGCGGTCGTCCCGACTGGAAGTGGGGTCTCACCTGGGTGTCGTACATGGTCAGGGCCGAGGCGATGGCCTGGTGCATGTCGAGGTACTGGTACGTTCCCAGACGTCCCCCGAACAGGACCTGGGGTTGCTCGGCGGCCAGGGCGCGGTAGGAGTCCAGCATCACGCGGTCCTGGGCGGTGGCCACCGGGTAGTACGGCTCGTCGCCGCGGCCGGCGAAGCGGGAGTACTCCTTCATGATCACCGTGGCGTCGGTGGTGTAGTCGCGTTCGGGATGGAAGTGACGGAACTCCAGGATCCGGGTGTACGCGGGGTCGGGGTCGGCGTAGTTCATCACCGGGCACCCCTGGAAGTCCGCGATGGGCAGGATCTCCTGCTCCAGGTCGATGGTGCGCCATCCCAACTCGCCATGGGCGTAGTCGAAGTAGCGATCGACGGGGCCGGTGTAGATGACCGGGACGGACCCGACTGTGCGGGACTTCGCGAAAGGACCGTCGGCGGCGAAGAAGTCGGTGTCGAGGTGGACCTGGATGCGCGGGTCGTCGATCATCGCCTCGAACCAGGCGCCGTACCCGCCCACGGGCAGGCCCTCATGGGTGTCGTTGAAGTACCGGTTGTCGTAGGTGTAGCGAACGGGCAGGCGGGAGACGATCGAGGCCGGCAGGTCCTCGGCGGCGGTCTGCCACTGCTTGGCCGTGTAGTTCATGAAGAAGGCCTCGTACAGGGGGCGTCCCACCAGGGAGATGCCCTTCTCCACGAAGTTCCTCGGCTCCACGCCGCCCAACTCGCCCGCTTGGCTCGCGATCAGGGCCCGGGCTTCGTCGGGGGAGTGGGCCGAGCGGAAGAACTGGTTGATCGTCCCCAGGTTCACGGGCATGGGGTACACCACCCCGGCGTGGTTCGTGTACACGTGGTGGACGTACCCGGTGAACGCCGTGAAGCGGTTCACGTACTCCCACACGGTCTCGTTGCTGGTGTGGAACAGGTGGGCGCCGTAGCGGTGGACTTCGATGCCGGTGGTCTCTTCTTTGGCCGAGTAGGCGTTGCCGCCGATGTGGGAACGACGCTCCACGATGGCCACGTTCAGCCCCAGGTCCTCCGCGGCGCGTTGCGCGATGGTCAGCCCGAATAGACCGGCTCCGACCACGACGAGATCGACAGATGTCATGCAATCCTCCGACTAGTCCGGACGCCAGTGGTTGATCGCCGACGCCTCCTCACCTTCGCACCCATTATGTCACGCCCTTCTGAGGTCCCCCAAAGTCCTGGGGCACGGTCGGTGGGGGTGGTTCCGCAGTCCAGGCGCCCGGCCTGTCACCCACAAGCGTCGACACGATACAGCGAGGCGTGGCCCACCTGGGCCACCAGGGCGAACCCGTCGGCGCCGGACAGGTCGTCGAATCCGGGATAGGGGTGGTGAGCCCCATGGACCTCTTTGTCCCCGAAATCGAGGACGTACCCGACGTTCAGATCCTTCACGGCGGGGCACACGTACGAGGGCTCGGCCACCGCGTCGACCAGCGAGTTGTTGATGATGTCCAGGTCCGGGGTCGAGGTGTAGCCCACGTGGGTGGTCGTCGTGGGGATGTTCTCCAGGGCGTACGCCATGGAACTGCCGTTCCACGGGTCGGTGGCCACGCGGACGCCAGCCGGGACGAGGTCCGGCAACTGCTGGATCAGGGCGTACTCGTCGGCGTCCACCAAGGCCGAGTTCTCGTCGATCACGTAGGTGGACTTCACCCAGGCGATGTGCTGGCCCATGGCCGCGCTGAACTGCACCCCGCCCACGAGGATCAGGCCCGCGCACACCACCGCGACGGCACGGACCCAGGCGACGTCCAGGCGGGGCCGACGTCCGAGCCAGGCCGTGATCCCGGCGAGGATCTGCTGGGCTCCCATGATCGTGATCGGGAACAGGATCATGGGCAGCAAGGCGGCCAGGCGATAGGGGTCGTTGTAGTACCCGGCGACGAGGAGGTTGCGCCACAGGCTGTCGTGCATCGCCGACACGGCCCACCACAGGACGCACACCACCGCCGAGGGACCGGCCCACCACCGCAGCGACGGGGTGCGCACCAGCCAGATCAGACCGGCGACGATGAGGACGCCCAGGACCCAGAAGGGCCGTAGGAGCAAGGGGGAGGCCAGCAGGATCTCGCCGATGGAGGTCTCCGACGAGTTGGGGGGACCCCAGGACGGCTGTGTGTAGCCCAGTCGCCAGATGACGGCGAAGACCCCGAGGGCCAGCACGGTGGCGCCCATGTACGCCCAGGACAGGACACGGCGGGAGCGCCAGGTTCGGCGCACCCCCCGGTACGCCCAGGTCAGCCCCATGGGGCTCATCATGGCGACCAAGGAGAGGAAAGCGTTGGGATGGGCGATGAACAGTCCGGGCAGGCAGGCCAGGAACATCACGACGGCATGGATCGCGGGGACGGCCAGGCGCGAGGGGGCCAGCCCGAGGATGGACGCGGCCAGGCCGAGGAGGACCGGCAGGAGGCTGAAGCCGAGGAAGTTCGGGAACAGGACCCCGAATCCGATCAGCAACGACGGGAAGGCCGCGAAGGACGACGCCAGGATGCCGATGGTTACACGCAGGACGACGCTCGCGGCAGGGAACAGACGCGAGGCGAGGAAGAGGCAGGCCAGGGGCCACACCACGGCCATGATGACCAGGTTGACGGCGTTGGACGAGTACGCGATGTTCGTCGAGCCGAGGGTGAGGTTCACCAGGGACACCAGGTCGTGCCACGCGGCCGGATAGAAGGTGGGCGGCTGGCCTCCCGAGATCATGGAGATGACGGACAGGCTCGACGCGTCATGGGTGTCGAGGATCCACCGCACGACGTTCATGTGGAAGATGTTGTCGTACGTCTGGGAGAAGTTCCCAGGCGAGACCACCATGCGCATGAACTGCCAAATCGCGATCACGGCGGCGACGGCCAGCGCTGTCGCGGGAATCCAGATCCGTCGGCGGGCCGACTCCGCGGCCGTGCCGTCGGCGCGGCTCGTGTCGCCCACCGTCGGACGGAAGACGCGCGGGAGCAGGGACCGACCCGCGAGGTCGACTGCGAGGATGACGACGACAAGGATCACCGTCACCGCGGCGACAGGAAGCCACCCCCACGACAGGTGGATCTTCTGGGCCACGATGGCGGCCACAGAGATGATGGTGACCGACAACACAGGCGCCACCTGGACCAACGCCCACCCGCGCAGGCGCGTGACCGCGCCCACCAGCAAGCCAGGGATCAGGAGCGACGCCAGTGCCACGGCCACATAGGGGACAAGGATGAACCAATCCATGCGAACCTCACGTCAGACATGTGCACCACGCACGTCCATGACTCTACCTAGATGCGCGACGTCTATTCAAACACAGGTGTGCCCTACGGGCGGCACTGGTCGGCGTGGATGAACGCCTCACGACGCGGGGAAGAGAGCGAGGTATCCCTCGCCCATCCTCTCCCGTGAGAAGTGCTGCGCATTGTCCACGCACGCGGCTGATATCGCGGGGTTCTTCTCGGACCTCACGACGAGGTCGAGCATCTCGTCCACGTGTGGACCTGACGTGACCCGTCCGGTGACCCCGTCGATGATGGTCTCAGGCGCCCCATCCGTCGGATAGGTGATCACGGGGGTCCCACACGCCTGCGCCTCGATGTTGACCATGGAGAGGGTCTCGTGGTGTGTGGGGTTGACGAGGACATGCGCGTCCGAGTAGGCCTGCACGAGGTGCGCGACGTCGTCCGTCCGAGGGATGTGCTCGATGGACGTCGGCAGGCGAGTGGATCTCGGAAGGCGTCCGATGAGCCGCAGCCTGTACCCGTCGGGCAGTCGTCCCGCGAGGTCGATCAGATCCGGCAACCCCTTCTGTGCGCTCCAGACGCTGGCCACGGCCAGGACGATCTTCTCGGGGTGGTCGATGGGGGGCAGCGGGTGGAAGGTCTCCAGGTCAGTCCCATTGTGGACCGTGTGGATGGGGTACGAGGAGAGGAAGGAGCCTTCGATGACCGAGGAGAGCCAGTGCGACGGGGTCACGATCGTCATACGGGGGACGGACGAGAACCAGGTCCGCTTCAGGACGGCGTTGCGGGTGTACCGGTCCACGGCTGAGAAGGGATACTCCCAATGGCGGGCGCCGGACTGGGGGATGGCGTCGCGATACCGCTCCTCTTCGGTGAGGTGTGCCGAATGGCCGGTGATGGCCCACATGTCGTGGAGGGTCCACAGGACGTGTCCGTGGAACTCCTCTTTCAGATAGGCGAAGAGGTGTGGGACATTGAGGTAATAACCATGGATATTGTGCAGATGGATGACGTCGGGGGAGAGGTCGGCGACCTGGGACAGGAATCGACGGGTCCTCGCTCGGGACGACATGCCGTGATTGTCGAAGAGCAAGGTCTCGCCCGCGTGCTCGAGCATGTCGAATGTGGATCCGATCTTGAAAGATCGCAGGTCGGGGGCGGCGGTTCCACGGCCATAGGCGATGGTGGGCTCATAGCCGGCGGCCTCGTACGCCCAGTACAGATCCTTGCAGATGCGACCCGTCGACCTAGTGTCGGCGAGGACGTTGACCAAGAGAACTGTCAATGGTTTTCCCATGGGCATCAGTCTATGGCACGGGGTTGAGGGACGGTCGATGCCAGTTCCTCCAGATCACCGCGCCCATGATGATGGTTTGCAGGACGAAGACGACCAGGAAGATCAGGCACGCGCCGCGAAGCCCCTGCCACGATATCCACAGTGGCGATGTCATGGCGACCCCGGCGACCACGACCAGAGACCACGCCATGGCGACCTGTCGGCGCATGATGGTGAGGATGATGATGAAGAGGTTCGACATCGCCACGAAGCCGCCGGCGACCAACAGGATGGCCAAGTCTGTGCGCAGCCCGGTGAGGGCTACGCCTGAGATGAAGGAGAGGATCGGAAGGCCGATGAGGACGCCGCCGATGACGCACACGACCGTGATCCCGATGGTGATCAGGGTCACTGTGGCGATCGTGCTGAAGAGTCGCTTCAGGTTCCGATCGATCCATTGCGTGGACATGGAGTAGATCAGCGGGTTGAAGATGACGAAGCTGAGCAAGGAGATGACGAAGACGGGCATGGAGATGAGATTGAATTGTCCCTGCGCCGTGTCGTCGAGCACGGCGTCGATGCCGTACTTGGGCGCGTTGGTGATGTACATCGACAGGAAAGCCGCCAAGAACAAAGGCGCGCACGTCCACAGCAAGCCGGCGACGTGCCGTGCCTGCGCCTTCTGGTGGTTGTGCTCCCGATAGTCGTGCATGGCGGGCACGAGCAGGATCACGAGCAGGATCACGGAAGCCGCCAAACAGAACAACAAAGAGATTGACAAGTCGCGTGTGACGATCAGCGCGACGGCGAAGACGAGCGTGTTGAGGACGACGCGAGCGGAACTCACCCTGGAGCCGATGTCCAGGCGGCCGATCTGTTGGAAGAACCCCACCCAGACGTCTTCGACGGCGTCGACGGCCCGGATGAGCGTCACCAGGAAGATGATCCACGCCTTCTGTCCGGAGTAATGTCCGGTTCCCGCCATGACAAGCAGGAAGACGCTGGCGCTGAGCATCATCAGACCGACGGACAGCACACGGGACCACACGTACTCGCGCAGGCAGTACAGGCGGTTGACGTCCGAGGCTTGGTACTTGCGCATTCCGAAGGAGCCGATGGCCCACAGAATGATGGCCTGTGCCACGGCGAGGGCGAAGAGACCGGCGTCTTCCACGCCGAGGAGGTTGGAGACGATGAAGAGCATCACCACCGACTGGGCCGCGAAGCACACGCTGGCGGTGATACTCCATACATAGGAACTTCTCTCGACGTTCGTCGTCGTCGTGAGCAGGTGTCTGAGCACTGTTGTGTCCTTCGAGCATGTGGAGTCGCCAGCAATTGCCCCTCATCTTACCTCGCGTCCGATGGCGGGGGAGCCGGGCAGGGACACCGCCGCAGGGTACACTAGGCTGGAAAACTGCCACGGGTCGCAGCCCTGTGACGAAAGAACCTGGTGTATGCGGAAAGGAACGGCATGAGTCGGACGATAGAGGGAAAGACCATTGCCATCACTGGAGGGACGGGCTCTTTCGGGTCGACGATGACGGCCCATGTCTTGGCGTCGGGGGCGAAGGCCGTGCACATTTTCAGTCGCGACGAGGCGAAGCAAGACAACATGCGTCGCCAGCTGAATGACGACCGCGTCCGTTTCTTCCTGGGCGACACCCGGGACCGCGAGAGCATCAGGCCCGCGTTCCAGGGCGTCGACTATGTCTTCCACGCGGCCGCCCTCAAGCAGGTGCCCTCGTGCGAGTTCTTCCCCCAGCAGGCCGTGCTGACCAACATCGTCGGCAGCCAGAACGTCATCAGCGCGGCGGACGAGGCCGGTGTGCGCTCGCTCGTGTGCCTCAGCACGGACAAGGCCGTCTACCCGATCAACGCCATGGGCATGTCCAAGGCGCTCATGGAGAAGACCGCCCAGGCCTTCGCGAGGAACAACCCGAACTCGTCCATGACGGTGTCCATGACGCGCTACGGCAACGTCATGTACTCGCGTGGCTCCGTGATCCCGGTGTTCGTGCGCCAGGTCACCTCCGGGCAGCCCCTGACGCTCACCGATGGCGACATGACACGCTTCCTGATGTCCCTGGCCGACTCCGTCGACCTGGTGGAGTACGCCTTCACCCATGCCGAGCCGGGCGACCTGTTCGTCATGAAGGCGCCGGCGTCGACGATCACGGTGCTGGCTCAAGCGGTGGCGTCTCTGTTCGGCGTCGAGGACCCCGACATCCGTGTGATCGGGCTTCGCCACGGGGAGAAGATGCACGAGACCCTCCTGTCGAGCGAGGACGCCATCAAAGCCGTCGACGAAGGCGGGTACTTCCGGGTCCCCATCGACGCGCGGGGGTTGCAGTACGAACAGTACTTCGACCAAGGCTCCGCTGGCGCGAACGCCGAGGCGTACACCTCCGCCAACACCACGCGCCTGGACGTCGAGGGGACGAAGGCTCTGCTGCTCACGCTTCCCGAGATCCGCGAGGAACTTGCCAAGGCGGGTATCCCAGCATGACCCGTGTGGCCACGACTGGCGGCGACGGCTTCCTCGGTTGGCATCTCAGCTGTGCCGTGAAGGAAGCGGGCCCCGACCTCGCCGACGTTCCGGTGGGGGAGTTCTTCGACGCTGACCAGGCCCGACGAGCCGTGGACGGCGCCGATCGTCTCATCCACATGGCCGGCGTCAACCGCGGGTCGGATGACGATGTCCGAGACGGGAACATCCTCTTCGCTCGACAGATCTCCCAGGCGCTGCGCGAGGCGGCGGAGCCGGTCAAGAAGATCGTGTACTCCAACTCCATCCAGGCGTCCTTGGACAACGTCTACGGACAGGCCAAGAGCGAGGCGGCGCAGATCCTGGCCGACACCGCTCACGCCATCGGCGCCGAGTTCGTCGACATCCGTTTCCCGAACCTCTTCGGCGAGCACGGTCGGCCCTTCTACAACTCCGTGGTCGCGACCTTCTGCCATCTGTTGGCAAACCAGGGCCGACCGGAGGTGAACCAGGACCGTGAGCTCACCCTCCTCCATGCCCAAGACGCGGCCGATGTGCTCCTGGGGACGGTCTCGGTGCCGGACATGGACGCCCTGACCCATCAGGAGACCGTGACCGGCCTCCTGCGTCGACTGACCGCCATCGCCGACACCTACCGGCGAGGCGAGATCCCCGACGTCGAGTCGCGGTTCGACCGCGACCTGTTCAACACGTACCGGTCGTACACCCCCTGGCTCACCACCGGGGTCGAGCTGACCCGGCACACCGACCCGAGGGGATCCTTCGTGGAGATGCTGCGCTCCCATGGCGGGTGCGGGCAAGCCTCCTTCTCGACCACGATGCCGGGGATCACGCGCGGGCAGCACTTCCATCGCCGCAAGATCGAGAGATTCATCGTCGTGTCCGGCGAGGCCGCCATCGGTCTGCGGAAGTACGGGAGCGCGGACGCGGTGAGCCTCGACGTGTCCGGCGACGCACCCGTGGCGGTGGACATGCCGACCGGCTGGACGCATAACATCCGCAACACCGGCTCGACTCCGCTCTACACGATTTTCTGGACCAATGAGTTGTTCGACCCCGAACGACCTGACACGATTGCCGAGGTGGTGTGACCATGGGAAAGCTCACAGTCATGTCCGTCGTGGGGACTCGACCGGAGATCATCCGGTTGTCCGCCACGCTCAAACTGCTCGATACCTGCGTGAACCATGTGCTCGTCCACACGGGACAGAACTACGACTACGAGCTGAACGAGGTCTTCTTCGAGGATCTGGGGCTTCGGCGACCCGACCACTTCCTCGGGGCCGACACCTCCACGCTCGGCTCGTCCCTCGGGTCGATCATCACGAAGATCGAGGAGGTCATCCGGGCCGAACGCCCCGACGCCTTCCTCGTCCTCGGGGACACGAACAGTTGCGTCTCGGCGGTGATGGCGAAGCGGATGCGCGTCCCGGTGTTCCACATGGAGGCGGGCAACAGGTCCTTCGACGAGAATGTGCCGGAGGAGACCAACCGTCGCCTGATCGACCACGTCGCGGACTACAACCTGGCGTACACCGAGCATGCTCGTCGCAACCTGCTCGCCGAGGGCCTGCACCCTGCGAAGGTCATCGTGACCGGCTCGCCCATGCTCGAGGTCCTCAACCAGAACGCGACGCAGATCGACGCCAGCACCGTCGTGGAGGACCAGGGCCTGGAGCCGGGGGAGTACTTCCTCGTCAGCCTCCACCGTGAGGAGAACGTCGACTACCCCCAGCGCCTGGCCATGGCCGTCGACGCGCTGCGCCGACTGCACGAGGCGTACGACCTGCCGATCCTCGTGTCGACCCACCCGCGTACCCGCAAACGGTTGGAGGCGATGTCGCTGACCGGGGTGGACGGGATCCACTTCCACAAGCCCTTCGGCTTCCACGACTACTGCAAGCTGCAGAAGCAGGCCAAGCTCGTGCTGTCCGACTCGGGGACGATCAGCGAAGAGTCGTCCATGCTGCGCTTCCCCGCTGTGACGTTGCGTGATTTCATCGAGCGGCCCGAGGCCGTGGACACCGGATCGATCATCACCGCGGGCATCGACCCCGAGTCGGTCCTGGATGCGGTGAGCCTGGCGTTGTCCTTGCCCATTCCTCAAGCGCCTGTGGATTACCGGGTCCCCGACACCGCCCAGCGGGTGGTGTCGTGCATCGTCGGGACGGTCCACTCCCACGCTCGTCGGCTCGGCTTGTTCCAGGAGTCGACTCGGTGAAGATTCATGTCATCAACCATCATTTCTGGCCGGACGGGTCCCCCTCCGCTGTTCTCGAAGAGGAACTGGCGGACGCCCTGCGCCAGATGGGGCACGACACCGTCCTCGTCGCCGGATCGGGGTCGTTCCACGATCTCGACCGACCGGCCCCGCAGTCGCCGATCATCCGCCTGACATCGGGAGAAGCCGGCAAGCGCGACAGCCAGATCGACATCCTGCGCGACTATCGGCTGTTCTGGAAAGCGGTGCGATCGTACATCCGCGAGCAGGTGGGTCCCGAGGACGCCGTGCTGGCCACGTCGTCCCCATTCCTCAACGTCTTCCTCATCGCCGGTCTTCACCGCCGCGCGCCGGGGGTGAAGACCATCTTCCACCTCCACGACTACCTGCCGAGCAATCTTCGGTCTCTGGGCGTCCTCTATCGCATGGCGGCGCCCTTCGTGAAGCGGATCACGGATCATTACCTGCAGAAGTGGGGACGGGTGATCTCGTGCGCGGGCAACATCGCGTACACGAAGGACAACTGCGTCGTGGCGCGGTTCTGGCCTACGATCACGGCGGACGAGAACCGACACATGGCGAGCGGGCGCCGCGCCCTGTACGCCGGGAACCTGGGGATCGCGCACGATGTCACGTCCCTGGTCGACGCCATGGACGATCTCCATGGGCAGGGATGGGAGATCGATTTCTACGGCGACGGACCCATGGTCAGCCGACTGCCGGCGTACGTGAACCGGCATCCCTTCGTCTCGGGCGAGGAGTACATCGACGTGCTGTACGGACATCCCATCCACTTCGTGACGGGGGTCGGTCGCGATGGCACGGGCGCGTTCCCGTCGAAGACGCACAACTCCCTGTACATCGGCGCCCATGTCGTGCCCTGCGGCTTCAGCCCCGAGATGGTCGAGGAACTCGACTACCTGCGCACCGTCCCAGACCTGTCACACAACCGCTGGGTCGCAGCCGAGGCTGTGAGCGAGTACTTGGGCACGCCCGCCGAACCCGCGCTCGACTGAGCGACGGCCGGGAGACGGCCGAGCGTGCGCCCCGGCGAGGGCACACGCTCATCGGCTCGTCACTCGCTCAAGTTGCCGAACAACAGCGGGAACTTCTCCACCAGATGCCAGTTGGCGAAGTCACGGGCGTCTCCCACGACCTCGAAGCGGTCGCCGAAACCAGGATCCGAGTTCCACATGGGCCGGTACCACACGTAGGTGCGTGGCGCCAGGGAGTCCTCGGGGACGTCGAAGTACGACACCGTGTCTGCGCGTGGCGTCGTCACCGCGTCGTAGGCCTGGTTGGTGGTGTGTGGCATCGGTCCCGCGTCCTTGAGGACGGTCGGCCACAGGTTGAGCTGCGACGTGGGCGCCGCGCTGAACGCGAGGGGCTCCGTCGACGAGCCACGTGGCTTGACGAAGAGGCTGGCGAGGAGGGGATGGTCCAACTCGCGGATCTCCGCGCTCACCTGGCGGCCATGGTCGGCGGTGATGATGATCGTCGCGTCGTCGTAGATGCCGAGCCGCTTCATTTCGTCGAGGTAGTCGTAGATGATGTGGAAGACGCCCTTGGTCTGGACCAAGTCATTGGTCCCCCCGGCGACGGGACGTCCGTCCTCTCCGAGGGTCCAGGGGGCGTGGGAGCCCTGCAGATGGAAGAAATTCACCTGCGGCTGGTCCCCCCTCAGGGTGAGGCCGTGCTGGTCGAGCTTCGTCGAGAACGTGAAGTCGTCGAAACCATAGGGGGCGGGAGCGTCGGCGGGCGTGGTCGTGACGTGGGCGAACTCCGTCGTGTCCATCCAGAAGCTGGGCTTGGCGATCACGGGGGCGTCCACGAAGGAGGCCAGTTGGAGCATCCCCTTCGCCATGACCTTCCGGTCCACGACCGTCGGCGCGGTGGCGAAGTTGTCGACCAGCCCGGCGATGTCAGAATCGTGGGCGTAGGAGTTGAACTGGCCGGAGTACACGTTGACGGAGTAGCCCGCGTCCTTCAGCGTCCTCAGCGCGGTCGCGTCCGCCCATGCCTGGCTCTTGTACGCGCTGTACGTGGTCGTGAAGAAGTAGTCCTGGCCTGTCAGCATGCTGGGCACGCCGGGATCGGTCTGGCTGAACCGACTCATGTTCTGCGTGAACTGGGTGAATCCGGTCAGCGGGTCGAAGAAGTGCGGATCGTCCTGCCGGATCCGATCGGGGATGTTCCCGTCGAACTCGTCGACGACGAAGATCACCGCGTTCCGGGTCGACGACAAGGAGAAGGCATTGTTATATGACAGGTAGCCGACGTTCTGCTGGGTGGTGGCCACCTGTGTGGACGAGGCGGAGTAGGTGCCGATGAGCGACACGGAGCTGCCGGCCAGGATGACGATGGCCAGCACGACCATGACGGCGGTCCACAGTTTCTTGCTCAGGACTCGAATCAGGAAGACGGCCGCGATGACGGCGAACCACATGGCGAGGTTGACCACGGCCACTCTCGTGTAGTCCTGCCACTTCACCGGGACTCCCATGAAGGAGCCGAAGTCGGGGTTCCAGAAATGCATCTGGAGCCACCCGGCGGTCGAGACGCCGGCCACAGCGCAGATCAGCGCGTCGAAGACCCGTCCTCGGAAGATGAACAGCGCCACCGTCAGTCCGGCGCCCAGGCAGGCGAAGATCAGCAGGGTGACCGGCAGGAGGTCATGGATGGTGAAGGCGAACTGCGTGGCGTTGCTGGAGAAGAGGTCCAGCACCGAGAAGAGGACGAACACCATCGCCAGGGAGAACGACATGGCGGCGGACAGGCCCAGGCGGGCCCACCACCGGCGGTCGTCGTGCCAGAGGAAGGCACGCTTGGACCAGGTGGTCGTGGTGGGGGCGGCCTGCGTCCCGGCGGCGTCCTCGACGGCCAGGCGGCGCTTCTTCTGGGCCTTCCAGGCACGGCGTCCCGAGGCGGTGAAGGTCCGCACCCAGAAGGCCGAGGTCTTGGCGCCCAGCGTCAGGAAGAAGAGCTGGAGTTTGCGGAAGAAGACCCCGATGGCCACGCTGAGGGTGATGACCAGGCCGGACACGATCTGGATCAGATAACTCGTCGTGGCGGGATCGATGTACGCGGCGTTGGCGGGGGCCGGGGTGAACCCCACGCATGCGACCGCCGTCAGGAGGACCCAGAACGCGCGTTTAGGCATGAGCCGTCTCATACTGCTTCTCCAGTTCGTCTGCTTGGTGGCGGATGGCGTGCGCCTTGGACTCCAGATCGTCGGCCTGCTCGCGCATCCGTGTGATCTTGCCTCGTTCGATCCGTGCACTTTCCTCCTCTAGGAGCTTCAATTGTTCTGCGGTGGCCGTGCCGGTCGCGTCGGCGTGCTCGGCGGCCGCCAGGTCTTTGGCGTGCGCCTTCTCGGCCAGCGATGCCAGGAGATAGGCCGCGCCCGCCTGTGCGCTGTCCCCGACATGGAAGAGGTTGGTGGTGACGACCTCGTCGATACGGGCCGCCCATGTGGTGGGGTTGGCGACCATCCCGCGTGCCACGTCGCCGATGGTGGCGAGGTCGTCCACGTCGATCGACACACCGATCTCGTCGCGCAGGGTGATGTCCAGGGGGACGGCGTCGATTCTCGTGTAGTTGTGGTTCATGATCTTCATCGGCGTGTTGATGAAGATGGACGGCTTCTTCGTGACGTACGAGAACTCCTGGGCGATGGACGACCAGTCGGTCACGACCACGTCGGCGTTGTACACCGTCGAGTTCGAACTGAAGTCCGTCTCGATCTGGAGTCGTCCGTCGGCGACGGCGTCACGGAACTGGTCGCGGATGGCGTCCACCTTGTCGGGGAAGCGCTTGCAGAACTCGGGATGGGGCCGGATGATGACGATGAATCCGGCGTCCAGCAGGGGCTGGACGGTCGGCGTGAGGCAGATCTCCAGCAGGTTCTCGGGTTGCCAACTCGGCGCGATCAGGGCGATGGGCGGGTCGTTGACCACCAGCCCGCCTTGGGCCTCGACGCCCGCCAGCATCTGGTCGAGGAGCGGATAGCCGACGTTGACGAGGCGCTTGGCCGGCAGGGAGTACGCCTCCTCGGTCTGACGCACCTCGGTGATGTGGTTGGGGCCGTTGCAGAAGATCGTGTCGAAATGATCCAACGCGCCCTCGCGGAACGTCAGGTGGAAGCTGGTCATGCCATGGTCGACATAGACGTACTCCACATCGGGGCGCACCAGGGAACGCTTGAGGTGGTACGTCTCCAGGTCGGGCGTGGTCATCACGGCGATGTCGACGTCCAGGCGCATCAGGAAGGGGATGAGCGCCCTCGGCGACACGCAGTACGGGACCAACTGCTCGCTGGCGTGGGAGAAGACCTGGTCGTTGACGTCATTCGTGACGTAGTGGACGACGACGTCGGACTGGGCGATGAGGGCCTCGACGAGGCCGGCGAAGTACTTCCAGTAGCCGGAGCCCTCGGAGTACACCATCACCTGCTTGGGGCCGGCCTTGTGGAAGCGGCGCACGTCCACCCGAGATTTCGCAGCCGTGGCCTTCTTGAGCGCGCGCTGCTCGGGGGAGACGCGTTTCTTGGTGACGACGACGGAGTAGTCGACCTTCTTCCTCGGGTCGGCGATCACGTTGCACAGCCAGACCACCAGGATGGTCAGGAGGTTTCCGGCCGTCCAGTACAGGCCGAAGGCGCCCGGCAGGACCAAGGCGAAGTAGCCGGAGAAGGCAACCATGAAGGCCGTCATGCCCCAACGGGAGCCTCGGCCGGCCATCTTCTGGAGGACGTAGTACCTGTTCTGGTACAGGCACATGGCCAAGGCTGACAACCCTGACAGCACGGGCCAGATCATCGACGCGGACCCCCACGTGGGGACCTCGGCGAGGTTGAATCCGAAGAAGGACAGGTCGACGCCCTGGATGGCGGACAGGTCGGCCAGAGGGGCCACGCCCTGGAAGGTCGTGGGGTCCGACTGGACGAGTTCCATCACCCGGGTCTCTCCGGCCAGCCCGAGGTCGGCCGGCGTGGTGTGGAGAAGGGAGGCCGCCTGCTGCACCAAGGCGGTGATCGACTCGGCCGAGAGCCTCAGGATGTGGCGCAGCGGATGGTACACGACGGCGATCACGCCGAGGACGATCGGGATCTGGATCAACAGGGGCAGGGAGCCCTTGACAGCGGAGTAGTGGTTCTCTTTGTACAAGCGGCGTTGCTCGTCGAGGATGAGGGCGCTGTTGCCCTCGAACCGCCTCTTGATGTCGTCCAGGCGTGGTTTCAGCAGCGCCATGGTGATGGCATTGTGCTGGGCGAGGAGCGACAGCGGGAAGAGGATGGCTTTGACGACGAGCGCGAACAGGATGATCGCCCAGCCATAGCTGAGGGTGATCTGGTAGCACCCGTGCAGGAGCCAGCCCAAGGGCGTGCCGAGGAGCCAATCGAGGAAAGACATGGCCGCAAGATTACCATGTTGACACATCGTCCAGAGAGTCACTATTGTTGCCAGATCGAATGTTCGTCAAGCATGTCAGAATCGAGAAAATGAACAGCATAGCCACCCTGTGTCGGGAGATCGCCTCGTCCCCCGTGACGTCCCAGCGAGAGATCGCCTCTCGGCTCGACTGCTCGCTCGGTCGGGCGCACAGCCTCATCACCGAGGCCATGGCGAGGAGCTATGTGCGGCATGCCAACGGGGGATACGAACTGACTGACACGGGCCACGTCTGGCTCGACCAGTTCAAAGTCGACAACGCCATCATCTTGGCGGCCGGGTTCGGGTCGCGGTTCGTCCCGTTCACGTACGACACGCCCAAGGGGCTGATGAAGGTCAAGGGCACTCCCATGATCGAGCGCCAGATCGAGCAACTCCATGCCGCGGGCGTCACCTCGATCCAGGTCGTGGTGGGGTACCTGAAGGAGAAGTTCGAGTACTTGACCGACAAGTACGGCGTGACCCTGGTCTTCAACCCCGAGTACGCGACCAAGAACAACATGGCGAGCCTGTACCACGCCCGTGGATACCTGGGCAACACCTATATCCTCGTCGCCGACAACTGGATCGAGAACTCCCTCTTCCACGCCTGGGAGCCCGACAGCTGGCTCAGTTGCGTGTTCTTCGACCAGCCGGCGGACGAGTGGAAAGTCAACCTGGGATCCTATGGGCGCATCACCAAGATGGAGATCGGGCTCACCAGCGGTTGGGCCATGATCGGCCCGGCGCACTTCACGAGGGAGTTCTCCCAGACGTACGTCCCGATGCTGGAGGCTTACTACCACCGCCCGGGCACCCAGGATTTCTATTGGGAGCACATCGTCAAGGAGAACCTCAAATCCCTGCCGATCCACATCAACAAGCAGGCGACGGGCAATGTGTACGAGTTCGAGTCCTTCGAGGACCTACGACGCTACGACGCGACCTACATGATGAACTCGAACAACGAGGCGCTGGCCACCATCGAGACCGTGTTCGGGGTCTCCCAGGCGGAGATCACCGGCATCCGTCCCCTCCAGGGCGGTTTGACCAACTTGAGCTTCGTCTTCGAGTGCCAGGGGACGGCGTACGTCTACCGCCTGCCCGGGGCGGGAAGCGACAAGCTCATCGACCGCCACGACGAGAAGGCCACGTACGACCTGATCGCAGGGCTGGACATCGCGGACGAGATCTACTACTTCGACCCCGAATCGGGGGTGAAGATATCACGGTTCTATTCCGACGTCCGGGTCTCGAACGCCGAGTCCGAGGATGACGTCCGCGACTCGATGCGGCTGCTGAAGACCATCCACGACGCCGGGATCACCCCCGATCACCGCTTCGACATCGAAGAGCGCATCGCGTACTACGAGACGCTGGCCCAGGACATGGACGCCATCACCTTCGCCGACTACCCGAAGGTGCGCGCCAAGGCGGACGAACTGCTGGCCTTTCGACGCGCCCTCGACGTCCCCGAGGTGCTGTGCCACATCGACTACATCTATGCCAACATCCTGCGGGTGCCCGACGGGTCGATCCGTGTGATCGACTGGGAGTACTCCGGCGCCGCCGACCCCCTGATCGACATCGCGATGTACGGCATCTTCGCCTACTACACCAAGGCCCAGATCGACCGGGCTCTGCGCTACTACCTGGACCGCGAGCCGACCGCCCGCGAAGAGGCGAGGACGTACCTGTACGTCGCGCTCGGCGGGTTCGTGTGGAGCATCTGGTGCGAGTACAAACAAGCGTGTGGTGACGAGTTCGGGGACTACTCGGTGACCATGTACCGGTATATGAAGGAGTATTACCGGATTCTCAAAGATGGAGGGTATCTCGATGAGTGTGTTGACAGCCACTGAGCAGAAGACGCGCCTGAAGCGCACGTTCTTCACGAAGGGCCTGGTCATCGCGACGGTGTCAGGCATGGCCTACGGGCTGTACTCGGCGTTCGTGACGCAGGCCATGGGGCAAGGAGTCTGGGGGTCCTGGTACGGGCCTGACACGGTCCTGTCCGCCTTCGTGGTGGTCTATGTCCTCGGCGTGCTGGGGTCGGGGATCAACGATCTGGTCAGCGCCGTGTGGGCGGTGGGCATCGCCGGTCTCAAGGGCAAGTTGATGGATTTCTTCCGGTCTGTGAAGACGAGGCCGGGCATGGTGATCATGGCCTGCGCGGTGATCGGCGGGCCGATCGCCTCGGCCGCGTACATCATCTCCCTGCAGATGGCCGGGTCGATCATCGCGCCGATCACGGCCCTGTGCCCGGCGCTGGGCGCGATCCTGTCGCGGTTCCTCTTCAAGCAGAAGCTCAACCTGCGCATGGTGATCGGCATCCTCATCTGCCTGGCCGCCACGCTCATGATCGGGTGGTCCAGCCTCCAAGCGGACGCGCGTCCCGGCGCTGTCCTGGGCTGTGTGATCGCCTTCATCGCGGCCGTGGGCTGGGCGATCGAAGGGGCGGTGGCCGGGTTCGGCACGACCGTGGTCGAGTACGAGATCGGCATCACCATCCGTCAGCTCACCTCCGGGGTGGTCAACCTGCTCGTGGTGCTGCCGTTGATGTGCTTCTTCGCCGGTCACATCGGCCTCGCGCCGCGTCTGGTCGTCGACGCGGTGACCAGCGGCGGATCCATGATCTTCTTCGTGATCTCAGGGTTGTTCGCCCTGTTCGCCTACAGTCTGTGGTACAAGGGCAATTCCATGTGCGGGACCGCGCTCGGCATGGCCTGCAACGGCGCGTACTCCTTCTGGGTGCCCTTCTTCTGCTGGCTCATCCTCGGCGTGTTCTTCGGCCAAGACGGCTGGGCCCTGCAGCCCATCGCCTGGGTCGCGGCCGTCGTCATGTTCCTCGGCATCCTCGTGATCGCCGTCAATCCTCTGGAGTGGTTCCGGCGGAATACGTCTTCGCTCATGGAAGAGGTGGCCTGAGACATGTTGCCGCTCAATTACGCGATCCTCGCGCAGTTCGCCCACGGGGAGGAAGCCGACGCCGACACGGTGATGGGCGCCTTGGCCGGCGCCTACTCCTCGGCGCGGCAGTTCACGAAGAAAGCCGTCGTGGAGGCTCTGATGACCGCCCACGCCAACGGTTTGCTGGACGAGACCCGCTTCGACCTGGATGACCGGGACCAGTTGAGGATCTACTATCAGGCCACCGACTCCGGACGGGACATGATCCACCGCTACATCGGGGTCTGACCGTCAGGCAGGGGTCCCTCAGGTAGGGGGTCCCTCAGGCACGGGTCCGTCAGGCGGGCGGGTCCGTCTCCTGCGGTTCGCTGGCCGGGGAGGACGGCGCCACGCGGCGCTCCAGATCGGCACGCAGGATAGCGGCCTCCTCGGCGAGGCGGCGGATCTTGTCTTCTTGCGAGGAGACCTCCAACGACAGGTGGAGGCACACCCCCAGCAGGAGGAGGATGGCCAAGGTGAACAGCAGGTTGGATCCGACCTGGATGCCGACGAAGTGGGCGACTGTTCCGAGCAGGCTGGGGAAAGCCACCAAGACCAGGCAGGCGACGCCCACCAGGGCCCACAAGATGGCGTACTTCTCTTTCAGCTTCCGCGAGCGCAGCAGCAGGAAGATGGCGAGCAAGAGCGCGACGGTGATGACGCAGAAGAAGATGATCGCTCTCATCGGGCGGGGCCTCCTTTGACGGTGCTGGGTCGTGTCAAAGCGATCAGCAGGGCGACCATGGACCGCACGAGGTAGACGGCTGACTTCCAGGGGTTGTGGGACGGGGTCCCAGCCTGGCGGGTGCGCATGACCACGGGGATCTGGGTGACGCTCAACCCCGCGCGGATCGCCCCGATCAGGGAATCGACGGTGTCGCCCAAGTACTCGGCCGGGTAATGGCGGCAGTACTGCGCGATGGCTCGGGAGTTGCCGGCCCTGAATCCGCTGGTGATGTCGGTCAGGCGCGCGTGTCCCACACGCGAGACGATGGACGCCAGGAGCCGCATGGCCCACTTGCGGGGCCCCTTGACGACGTACGTCCCCTTGTCGGCGAATCGGGCGCCGATGCAGATGTCGGCGTGGTCCAGCCCCGCCAGCACGGCGAGGATGTCGCCCGGATCATGCTGTCCGTCGGCGTCGACCTGGATGGCCTGGTCGTACCCGTGCCGTTTCGCGTACTCGTACCCCGCGCGCATCGCGCCGCCCACACCGAGGTTGAAGGGCAGGCGCAGGACGACCGCTCCGGACTCTTCGGCCACATCGGCGGTTCGGTCGGTGGAGCCGTCGTCGACGACCAGGACGTCCAACTGCGGCACTGTGGATCGTATCTCGGTCAGCGTCGCGCCGATGGCGTCGACCTCGTTCCACGCCGGCACGATGATCAACTGCTTCAAAGCTGGACCTCCACTATCGGTGACGTGACTGGGCGCGCAGCGGGCCAGGCGTCGGCGTCGTCTCGTCGAACACACGCTCGGCGTTGGACGGGACCACCCAGGTTCCCACTCGCAACCACAGATGATACCCGAAGCGGCGGACCAGGGCGGGCAGGTAGCGGTACAGCGGTCCTCGCAGAAGGCGGTTCCGGACCCACTGCGTCGGCGTGATGAACCCCATGGACAGGAACTCCCGCTGGAGTTGAGCCTCCGAGCGGGCGAGTTTGCCGCCTCCGCGCCGGTGGAAGGCGCCGTCGCCGGTGCGGTAACACACCAACACCTCGTTGATGTTGGTGACGTTGGCGCCGTTCATGATCATCTTGGCCCACAACAGGTAGTCCTCCATCTGCCGGAGGATGGGGTACCCGCCGGCTTTGAGGACCGCCTGCTTGCGGAAGACGACCGTCGGGTGGTGGAAGGGGGACCCCAGTCGCGCGTGGTGGAGGATCGCGGCTCGCGAGGTCTTCACCGGGCGCATGGCGTCTGGATGGTCGGGGTCGGTGTGGAACTCGGCCATCGCGGAGCCGACCAGGTCGAAGCCGGACTCGATGACGGGGATCTGGCGCGCGAAGCGTTGAGGCAGGCAGATGTCGTCGGCGTCGGCGCGCGCGACGATGTCGGTGGTCACATAGGTCAGGCCGAGGTTCAGGGCTGCCGCGAGCCCCATGTTGGTCGGGATGCGCACGACGGTGGTGCGCGGATCCTGCTCGATCTCGGCCAACCACGCCGACACCCCGTCGGTCACGGGCCCGTCCTGGACGACGACCATCTGCGTGGGAGCCAACTCCTGGGCTGTGGTGGCGCTGAGGAACGCCGAACGGACATACCGCTCGTCGTCCTGGGCGTACACCGCCATGAGAAGGGCAAACTCTCCCATTTGTGAACCAACACTCTCGTTCGCACGTCGTGTTATGACTGTATCAGGCCGAGGCGGTGCGTGGTGGACGGCTCCCCGCGCGTGAGGGGATCGTCCGGTCACGCCAGCTGGGCGTCGGCGTACCCGTGGGGGTTCCCCGACTGCCACCGCCAGGAATCACGGCAGGCGTCGAGGACGGTCTTGGTGGCGACCCAGCCCAGGTCGGCCCGCGCGCGGGTGGGGGAGCAGTACAGGCTGGCCAGATCTCCGGGGCGGCGAGGCGCCACCTGGTAGGGGATGGGGGCGCCGCACGCCTGCTCGAAGGCGTGGATGAGCTCGAGGACCGAGGTGCCGTGGCCGGTGCCCAGGTTGTGCGTGGAGACTCCCGGGCGCAGGTGCTCCAGGGCGGCCACGTGTCCGCAGGCCAGATCCGTCACGTGGATGTAGTCCCGCACCCCCGTGCCGTCGGCCGTGTCGTAGTCGTCGCCGAAGACGTTGACGTGATCGCGGCGGCCCGTGGCCACCTGGGCCACGAAGGGCATGAGGTTGTTGGGGATCCCGGTCGGGTCCTCGCCGATGAGGCCGGATTCGTGCGCCCCCACGGGATTAAAATACCGCAGGAGAGAAATTTCCCAGGTGGGGTCGGCCTGGGCCGTGTCCCGCAGAATTTGTTCGATCATGAACTTGGTCCAGCCATAGGGATTGGTGATTCCCACGCCGACGCGGCTCTCCTCGGTCAGGGGCAGGGCTTCTGGGTCCCCGTACACGGTGGCCGACGACGAGAAGATAAGTTTGCGCACCCCTGCGGACGCCATGGCGGACAGCAGGGACAATGTGGAATTGATATTCGTGTCGTAGTACCGCACGGGCTGCGCCACCGACTCTCCGACGGCTTTCAGGCCGGCGAAGTGGATGACGGCTTCCGGCGTGTGACGAGCGAAGACGGCGTTCAGCCCCTCGGTGTCGCGCACGTCGAGCTCGATGAAGGGGAGGGGGCGACCCACGATCGTCTCCACCCGCGACACGGCGGTCCGGCATGAGTTGGACAGGTCGTCCACGAGGATGGGATCGTGGCCCATGGCGCACAGTTCCACGGCGACATGGGTGGCGATGTACCCCGCTCCGCCTGTCAACACAATTCGCATGCCTGTCAGCATACAGCCCCCATGGAGGCGCCCGACCTGGCCGGCGGGTCCTCCATACGTCCTCGACACGCCCGTCCACGAGTGTGGGAATCACGATTCGGACGCGGCCGCGTCAGGTGGACTTGCCCGCGGGGGAAGAGTATCGTTAATGGAGTTCTTGAGAACTAGATTCGGTGGCTGGGTGGATCCGAAATCTGGGGGCGTGATCGAGAATGTGACCGGTGACGGTCGCATAGGTGACGACGTGCGGGATTCAGAATCCGCAGTTGATGGGAAAATTGTAAAATCAATCTCATAATTTCACATACATGTAGACAAAGTGATAGCCTACAAATAATCGAGGATCTCATGCGGGGGGTATGCATGATTGGTCCGCACCACATAATAACGTGATAGAGCTGAAGCTTTCCCCGTTGCTTTAGCTCGTCCGATGAAAATCGGATTATCCCACCCCGGATGGTGGCGGTTTCCCCAAGCCGCCACCATCGCTATGTCTGCGACCCGGTAGGGTAGGGGCATGGATCTTTCTGAGCAGTTGATCACTGATCTGGCGCGTATGGTCGCCATCCCTTCCATCGGCGCCCTCGACGAGCATGCGGGGGACGTCTCCGCCTCGGCACAGCTGATCGCCACGATGTTGAGCGAGGTCGGATGCCCGGACGTCCGCGTGATCGACGGGCCCTGCGCGCCTGCCGTCATCGGTCGTTTCCCCGCCCCTGACGGCGCTCCGACGATCTGTCTGTACTCGCACCACGACGTCCAGCCCATCGGGGACCTGTCGGACTGGGTCCACCCGCCCCTGGAGATCACCCAGGTGGGCGACCGCCTGTTCGGACGCGGAGCGGCCGACGACAAGGGCGGCGTGGCGGTCCACCTCGCGACGCTGCGGGCCTTCGAGGGGCGTCCGCCTGTGGGGATCACCGTCTTCATCGAGGGCGAGGAGGAGATCGGGTCTCCGCACTCCGCCCAGTTCATCGCCGACAACGCCGACCTCATCCGTGCCGACGCGTACATCATCATGGACGCTGGCACCTGGGCGGTGGGCGAGCCGGCCTTCACCACGACTCTGCGCGGGGTGTGCGACGCGATCATCGAGGTCGAGACTCTCGACCACGCCTTGCACTCCGGACAGTTCGGGGGAGTCGCTCCCGACGCCCTCACCTCCTTGTGCCGACTGCTGGCCACGATGCACACCGACGACGGGGACGTGGCCGTCGAGGGGTTGCGCACATCGGTGAGTTTCGACATCGACTACTCCACGCAATCCGTGCGTGAATCGGCGGGCATCCTCGACGGGGTGCGCGAGTTGGGGACCGGGTCCATCGCTGATCGACTGTGGGCCAAGCCCTCGTTGACCGTCATCGGGCTCGACACCGTCCCGGTGGCCGAGTCCTCCAACACACTGCTGCCGACCGCCCGCGCGAGGGTCAGCGTCCGCGTGCCCCCGGGCATGCGGGCCGCCGAGGCTCTCGACGCCCTGGTCGCCCACTGCGAGGCCCATGCCCCCTGGGGCGCCCACGTGAGGGTGATCCGTGGCAGCGTGGGCAACCCGGGCCAGATCCCCGTGGACGGGCCCCTGGTCGCGGCGGGGCGATCGGCATGGGAAGAGGGCTTCGGAGTCGCTCCGGTGCTCGTGGGCCAGGGCGGGGCCATCCCCCTGGTCGGGGAACTGCACGCGGCCTTCCCGCACGCGGAGTTCCTTGTCACCGGGATCGCCGACCCCGACGCGCGCATGCACGCGCCCAACGAGTCGGTGTCCCTGTCCGACTTGATCCGTACCGTCCGTTCGCAGATCGGCTTCCTGGAAGCGGCCGCGCGCCTGTGAAGGGTGGGACGGCGACTCCATCGGCCCGCTCGACGGGTAATCTGGTGGATGTGACGGATGTGACATCAGAATGCACCGATGATCGGGCCAAGGATGAATGCGGCGTCTTCGGTGTGTGGGCGCCGGGGGAAGTGGTCTCGAAGCTGACCTATTTCGGCTTGTACGCCCTGCAGCACCGGGGCCAGGAGTCAGCGGGCATCGCGGTGGCCGACGGCGAGCGGGTCATGGTCTTCAAGGACATGGGTCTGGTCTCGCAGGTCTTCAACGAGTCGACGCTGAACTCTCTGACGGGGTCCATCGCGATCGGGCACACCCGCTACTCCACCACAGGCGCCTCCCGATGGGAGAACGCCCAACCCACCTTCCGTGCCACCCCGTACGGCGACCTGGCGTTGGCCCACAACGGGAACCTGACTAACACTCAGGCGCTGAGCGCCCACGTGTCGGGACTCGACCCCAGCCGGATGGCACAGCCGTCCACGCACGGGGACTCCAGCTCTGACACGGCCCTCCTCGCCAGCATGCTGGCCGACCACCCCGGCCCGTGCGAGACAGCCGCCGAGGCGGTCCTGCCGCTCTTGGAGGGCGCCTTCTCTCTGGTCTTCTGCACGAAGGACCGGCTGTTCGCCGCACGCGACCGCCATGGGATGCGGCCGCTGTGCGTGGGCGCCCTCGGCGACGGCTGGGTGGTCGCGTCGGAATCGGCGGCCCTGGACATCGTCGGAGCGACGTTCCTGCGCGACGTGGAGCCGGGGGAGTTCCTCGTCATCGACGAGCGGGGACTGACGTCGAGCCGGTTCGCCCAGCCGGAGAAGAAAGAGTGCCTGTTCGAGTACGTGTACCTCTCGCGACCCGACACGATGCTGGGCGACCGTCTCGTCCACAACATCCGTGTCAAGATCGGCAAGCTCCTGGCGCAGGAGTGCCCCGCCGACGCGGACTTGGTGATCCCGGTGCCGGACTCCGGGACCCCGGCGGCCATCGGGTACGCGGCCGCCTCCCGCATCGAGTACGGCCAGGGCCTGGTGAAGAACGCCTACGTCGGGCGCACTTTCATCCAGCCCTCCCAGACCTTACGCCAGTTGGGGATCCGGCTGAAGCTCAATCCGCTCAAACGCGTGGTGGTGGGCAAGCGTCTGGTCGTGGTGGACGACTCGATCGTGCGCGGCAACACCCAGCGCCAGGTCGTCGCCATGCTGCGACAGGCGGGGGCCGCGGAAGTCCATGTGCGTATCTCCTCCCCGCCCGTGATGTGGCCGTGCTTCTTCGGCATCGACTTCGCCGATCCGCACGAGTTGATCGCCCGCGAGATGGACGTCGATCAGATCGCCGCGTCCATCGGAGCCGACTCCCTGGGCTATGTCAGCCTCGACTCCCTGATCGAGGCGACCCACGTCGCCAAACAGGATCTGTGCCGGGCCTGCTTCGACGGCAGGTACGACGTGCCCGTGCCGGCCCAGGACGCTTCCCGCCTGGGACTGGGGCCCCAGGGCACCGGCCAGGCCACGACCGACCATCTCGACTCTCCCGTTTCTTAAGGAGGCATCATGAGCCAAGAATCCGCGTACGCCCGTGCGGGGGTGGACATCCACGCCGGCGACCGCGCTGTCGAGTTGATGAAAGCCCATGTCGCCACGACCGCCCGGCCGGAGATCATCGGGGGCTTGGGCGGATTCGCCGGCCTCTTCGACGCCACAGCTCTGAAGGGGTACGACCGCCCCGTGCTGGCCACGTCCACCGACGGTGTGGGGACGAAGGTCGCCATCGCCGCCGCCATGGACGTCCATGACACCATCGGTTTCGATCTCATCGGCATGCTCGTGGACGACCTCGTCGTCGTGGGCGCCGAGCCCTTGTTCGTGACCGACTACATCGCGTGCGGGCGCGTGGTCCCCGACCGGATCGCCGCCATCGTGAAGGGGATCGCCGCGGCCTGCGTGCACGCCGGGGCGGCCCTGCTGGGCGGGGAGACCGCCGAGCATCCCGGCCTGCTGGCGCCCGACGAGTACGACATCGCCGGAGCGACGACGGGCGTGGTGGAACATGACGCGATCCTCGGCGCCCACCGCGTGCGCGAGGGCGACAGGGTCATCGCCCTGGCCTCCTCGGGGTTGCACGCCAACGGATACTCCCTGGTGCGCCACGTCCTCCTCGACGGCGCCGGGATGAAGCTGGACGCCCACGTGGACGACTTCGGGCGCACCCTGGGCGAGGAGTTGCTCGAGCCCACCCGGGTGTACGCGCGCGACTGTCTGCAGGTGATCCGATCCGTCGAGGTCCATGCCATGAGCCACATCACGGGCGGAGGGCTCGCCAACAACCTCGCCCGCGTCATCCCCGACCATCTGTCCGCCCTGGTGGACCGCTCGACATGGCGCCCGCAGCCGATCTTCGACATGGTCGCCCGTGTCGGGAAGATCAGCCAAGCGGACATCGAGGAGACGCTCAACATGGGTGTGGGCATGGTGATGATCTGCCCGCCCGACGCTGTCGAGCAGGCCGTCGACATTCTCGGCTCGAGGGGAATCCCGGCCTGGGACGCCGGCGTGGTGACAACCAGACGACCCGACGGCGCGGCCGTGGAATTGTCCGGGCGGCATCACTGAACATTCGTGTGTCGGCTTGGACCTACTGGGGGAAACGGGTAGTCTAAGGGGCACGATTACATTCCACACATTAGTCACGCGGGGTTGCCGCGAGTGAAGGAGGCTGACCCTATGGGGCGCGGCCGTCAGAAGGCAAAGCAGACAAAAGTCGCACGGGAACTGAAGTACCGACCAATTTCGACAGATTTCGCATCTTTGGAAGAGGAGTTGCGGAAGGGGGCGGGTTACGACATCCCCGCTGCGTATGCCGACATCGCTGAAGAATATTCTCATGACGAGGACGAGGAAGACCTCGACGAGGACACGCCGTACGGCGACTCGTCTGAGGTGACTGACAGGTAGGCCTTTCTCTTAGCGGGGTCCCTTCCAGGTGGACATGTGGTCTTTGCACCTGAACAGGAGTGTGATGGACATCAAAGCATCGCGATTCGGTCTCGCGTCCATGATCGCGAAATGGCGGACAACGCTGTCTCAGAATGTGGACATCATTGATCCAGATAGTGAGACGCCTGTGGCAGAAGGGCAGATCCCCGACGCGGGCGCATGGGACGCCGAGTGGCGTCCGGATCCCCTCCTCGACGGATTCGAGGTCCTCACGTACACCATGGGCTCACGGCCCCACCTGCCCGAGGAAGGCACGGGGAACCTGGTCTCCACCCTGGTGCGCCATCATCCCCCTCGCCGCCGCCGGGCGATCCTGCACATCCACGGGTGGAACGAGTACTTCTTCCAGCGCCATGTGGCCGAGTTCTACGAGAGCCTGGGGTACGACTTCTACGCCGTGGACCTGCACCGGTACGGGCGCAGCCTGCAGTCCGGCGAACTCTTCGGATACATGGACGACGTGGAGGACTACTACGAGGAACTCGACGCCTGCGTCGCCGCCATCAGGGCCGACCACGCCAGCGTGGTCCTCTCCGGCCACTCCACCGGGGGCCTGATCGCGAGCCTGTACGCGAACGACCGTCCCAAGACCTTCATCGGCGTGGTGCTCAACGCGCCGTGGATCGACATGCAGGGCTCGGCTCTCTTCCGTGCCCTGACCCCGCCGATCGTGAGGGGGCTGGCCGTCGCATCGCCGACCATGGTCCTCCCCACGGCGGAGAACGATCTGTACGGGCAGTCCCTGCACACCCTGTACAAGGGCGAGTGGGAGTACGACCTGGGGCTGAAGAGGGTGGACTCCCAGCCATTTCGCCCGGGCTGGATCAGAGCCGTCGTGAACGGGCACGACCGGATCTCGGCGGGCCTGCACATCGACTGTCCCGTCCTGGTGGTCACCTCTGCCCGGTCCTCGGCCCCCAAGGAGTGGTGCGAGGACGTGACCAGCACCGACACGGCCTTGGACGTGGACCGCATCGCCGCCAGGTCCCCCTTGCTGGGATGGCACGTGACGATGGTCCGGCTGCTGGGCGCCATCCACGACGTCTCCTTGTCCCGGTCCGACGTGAGGGACCGTTTCTTCGACGAGATCCGCCGGTGGGAGTTGGCCTACCTCGCAGGGCCAGGCGCCCAGGAGAGGGCCGCTCGCGACCTGTCGGAGTGAGCCATGCCCGAGGACCTGTCACAGATCATCGCGCGAAGCGAGCGCATCGTCTTCTTCGGAGGAGCGGGTGTGTCGACCGAGTCCGGGATCCCCGACTTCCGATCCGCCGAGGGTCTGTACAACCAGGAGACCACCACGACGTGGTCGCCCGAGCAGGTGCTCAGCCACAGCTTCTTCCTCGATCATCCGGACGAGTTCTTCGCGTACTACACGACTCACCTCGTCCACCTGGAGGCCCGGCCCAACCAGGCGCACCGGGCCCTGGCGAGCCTGGAGGCTCGGGGAAAACTCACGGCTGTGGTGACCCAGAACATCGACGGACTCCACCAGGCGGCCGGATCGCGCGAGGTGATCGAGCTCCACGGCAGCGTCCTGCGCAACTATTGCTGCGGGTGCGGCGCGGAGCACACCGTGCAGACGGTGGTGGCCGCTCGGGGCGTCCCGCGATGCCCGGCCTGTGGCGGGGTGATCCGTCCTGACGTCGTCTTGTACGAGGAACCCCTGGACATGGACGTGATGGACGCGGCTGTGCGCGCGGTCGCCTCGGCCGACACGCTCATCGTGGGCGGCACGTCGTTGGCCGTGTATCCGGCCGCGGGCCTGATCGACTATTTCCGAGGATCCACGCTCGTGCTGATCAACAAGGACCCCACGCCGGCCGACCGGCTCGCCACGCTGGTCATCCATGCGAGCCTCGGCGCCACGCTGGCGCCGTACCTGTGACGGCCCGGTCCCTTAGGACGCGACCTGCTGGAGAGCCGTCAGGAGCTCGGAGGCCGTGCGCGGAGTGACCGTCGACGCGTTGGGCTGCAAGTCGAAGCTCACCTGCACGCCGTTGACGAGGAAGGTGGGCGTGGCGTTGATGCCGCCCTGCTCGCCTTCCTGCTCCATGGCCGTCACCTCGGCGGTCGTCGCCTTGGTGTCGTAGCAGGTCTGGAAGTCGGTGTAGTCCTGGCCGGTGATCCCGGCTTGCTGGGCGAAGTCCATGCGCAACTGGTCGTCGGTGTACCCCACGCCCTCGGTGGGCTGGTTGGCGAAGATCGTCGAGTGATAGGTCCAGAAGTGTCCGACTTTGTCGGCGCACAAGGCGGCGGCCGCCGCGCGCTCAGAGGAGTCGTTGCCGATCACCTGATCGCCGATCAGGGTACGGATGTGGATGCGCAGGTCGATGTCGCCGGATTGGGCGAGCTGGCTCAGGGCGGCGCCGTAGATCTCCTCCGCGCGGCCGCACCAGGGGCACTGATAGTCGCTGTGGATCTCCAGGATGATCGCGCCGGGCTTGACCGTGGGGGAGACCTCGACGTACTGGGTGAAGAAGATCGGCGCGGTGGGAGTCGACGCGGTCGTGGTCGGGGTCGCGGACGGCGAGGTCGGGGCGGGTGTCCCGCCACCGCGCATGACCAACAGGACCACCGCGACCACCAGAGCCACCGCGATCACGCTGACGGCACCCAAGGCGACCTGCAGGGTGCGGATGAGGGAGTCCTTGGGATCCGTGGGCGTCGGGGCGACGTCGTCCTGTGTCGCCATCGTCAGGGATTCGGTCTCCTCGGATGAGACTGGTGGTTGTTCTCCAGCTAGTTTCGCAGCTTCGGACCTCTTGATTTTCGCCATGCGCGCGTCCTCTCCAATGGATGCCTATCGTATCATCACATTCGAGGTTGTCGCCCACGCCTTGCCGTTGTGGGACGAGGATTCGAGAGGATGCGCGACGATGGACGGGGGCGCCATCCGGGGTCTGGATCGTGGGAGGCCCCGGCCATGGGCATGGGGACTAGGCTGATCGCTATGTGCGGTCGATTCGTCTTCTCTCGAACCTCGTCGGATCTCCAGGCCGTGTTCGAGATCGATCAGGTGGACGAGGATCTGCCTCGACCCTCGTTCAACATCGCGCCCTCCGAGCAGATCTGTGTCGTCGTGGAACCTGGGTCCCGGGCCGACGCGGATCCGTCCCCTGGGTCCGATCGGCGTCTGGTGGCGGCGCGTTGGGGGCTGATCCCCCGGTTCGCACGGTCGATGGCCTCCGGCCCCACGCCGTTCAACGCGCGCGCCGAGAAGCTTCTGGATTCGCCTCTGTACGCCGGGCCGTACGCCACGAGGCGGGCGATCATCCCCGCAGACGGGTTCTTCGAGAGGCGGAAGGCTGATCGCGTCAGTTACTACATCCACCCCGGCGACGGGTCCGTCCTCGCTTTCGCGGGTGTGTACGAATGGTGGCGTCCTCCCCAGGTCGACCTCCCGCGACCGGGCGCGTGGGTGCTGTCGACCGCCATCGTCACCTCCGACGCGCATGGCCCGATGGCGAGGATCCATGACCGGCAACCGGTGTGCTTGCCCCGCGACATGTGGGCGGCGTGGCTGGATCCTGGCGTCGTCGGTGATCGGGACTTGCTGGAGGAGGCCGTCCTCACATCCCATGCGGTCATGGACGCCCTCGACTTCCGCCAGGTCGGACCCGGATGGGGGTCCACCCAGCCGGGGACGCGACGTGACGATCCAGGACTCATCGAGGAATGGGACTCGACCGATGCTCCGTAGTGAGGGCGTACACGAAATGGCGGCGTACGCGAAACGCTGAGCGGCATGTGGAACGGGAGAGGGTGACGGGTGGAAAGGTGGCCAAGGTCGGGATCGAACCGACGACCTCATCCTTTTCAGGGATGCGCTACTACCGACTGAGCTACCTGGCCGAATGAGCCATGTGCTGACTCTTGGCGACCCCGATGGGACTTGAACCCACGACCTCCGCCGTGACAGGGCGGCGCGCTAACCAACTGCGCTACGGGGCCATAATGGCCTGCCGGCGAACCGGCTTGAAGAACTATATCCTATCTTCGGCTGAAGGTCCAAACTCCTTCTCGGCCCGAAGATCGGTGCGTTCTTCGCATCCCCAACGGGGTTCGAACACATTTTACTCATGAAAAATTACCCGATCCCATAAGGGAAAATATTATGCGACAAGGGGAGACTATATCTATAGACATCGGCATGAATACACAGAAATACACTACAATGGACTAAAAATAGGCGTGAAATAGGCGCAAAATGGGCGCGGAAATCGCCTATCTATCAAGGAGAAATGTGGAACAATGAGCGAGAAACGGGGCGCGAGTTCCGCGCCGAAGAGCCCAACTATGCCACGAACTCGCGGTGCGGGGTGGGGGTCGGTTGTGCAACAGGAGTCGGGCCGCTGGATGGTCCGCTACACGGTCAACGGCAAGCGATTCCAGGAAATGCATCCCACTAAACGACTCGCTGAAGAGGCTCTGAACCGTATCCAGACTGACGTGTCGCGCGGGGTATGGAAGTCTCCAGCAGAGGTTAAGGCTGAAGCGGCTGCGCGGGCCAATGCTCACACTGTCGAGACGTGGTCAAGGGTGTACCTGCTGATGCCCGGCAAGCGCGGGCCGCGCAAGCCGCGTACCACCGAAGACTACGAGGGATACTTGCGGCGCTTCGTCATTCCCGCCTTCGGAGACATGCTACTAACTGACATCACAAGGGAGCAGGTCACGCTATGGGCATCCAATCTCTGCCCTAATCGACCATCACAGCGAGCCAACGTCTACACGTTCTTTGCCGGGTTGATGATGGCCGCCGCGCGCCAAGGGCTCATCCCATTTACTCCATGTGTAGTACCGGGAGCTTCCACTAAGCACCGACAAGGCCGGACAATTCTCCCATCGGGGAATGATGTCATCTTGGCATCCGGTCTCATGCCCTCCGGCTACGAACTTATGCCACTTATTGCGGGGTGGTGTGGACTGCGAGAGGGTGAAGTGATCGGCCTTACTCGCGGCGCTATTGACATTGAGGCACGTCTTATCCACGTGTATCAGGCGGCAGAGTTCTACGACAAGAAAGCGCATGCCGGGACTCCGAAGAGCCACACAGCAAGATCAGTTCCAATCCGGGCCGAATGGCTTGTGGAGCGGCTTATCAAACACATGGCAACACTTCCTAACCGCCCCGATATGCTCCTATTCCCACCTCCGCGCTCTGGCGCTCTCCTCAACCGTTACACGATGATTGAATGGTGGAACAACGCCAAGGCGGCAATCGGTATTACAGATGTGCGCTTCCACGACCTACGGGGCCTCTATGCCTCAATGCGTGCCGAGATGGGCGCTACATCGTGGGAAATCATGGAAGAAATGGGCCAGAAATCTATTGGGGTTCTAGCCTTGTACATCAACCGGACCCCAGAGCGGGCGCAAAAAATCAAGGAGCAACAGCTTCCTATCCCGTCGATTCTTGCCCTCGATTCCTGAGAAACTCCGACAATTCAGAGAATATCTCTGAAGCATGTACGTACTTTGTACGATTATCACGCGACGCTCCTTGTTCCCGCATGGTGGGGGCATTGGTGGGGGCATTGGTGGGGGCATTGGTGGGGGCATTGGCGGGGGTATTGGCGGGGGTAACTCCGGTGGGAGTGGCGTGGTGACAACCTTGCCTGACAGTGGATTTCACAATAAATCTCGGCGCTTGTAACGGCGTTAGTAACGTGTTAGTAACGCCGTTACATGGTCGTGTGAGTCACAGTGTTACGGGTCGTGTGACTCACAGCGTGACATATGGATATCTGGCTTGTTTACGCTGAAAATACCACGTTTCGAGCTGATTGTGACACTCATACACTGGATGGCACGGGGCACGTCTGCCCTGCGCAATCGTGTACTAAATGAGAGGGAAGACACAATGAATAATACACGTACAGGCCAGTACTCATGCGAGAGGGTCTACGCCAGTCGAGCGGAAATAGCAGATATCTTGGGTATTAACGTACGAACAGTGGAACGTTTGGAATATCGCGGTGAGTTGCGGGCCTACAAGATCGCGGGCTGTGTCCGCTACAAGGTCGCTGATGTCCGGCGCTGGGCAGAGTCCCGGGAGCGCTGAAATGACGAGTAAGAAGCAACAACAAACCACTATTGCCAATCGGGGGCCGCGCTCTATTGCCGATCATAGGAAAGACATCCATGGCCGTAACCGTCGCTGGACTCGCACGCCAATGCCTCTATCACGATGCCGGGCATGCGGGCAACTTGCGCCGTTGGGCATGATCCTCGATGCAGAAGAGCACTGGACAGATAGCTATCTACGTGCGCTCTACATTGACGCACGAGATGCACTTAACGGCGCTCCGGGCATGCCCACGGCGGCTGAGCTGTGGATGATCTTTGGCGGGTATGCACCACTTGACGCTAGGCGCAACGCTGCAAATACTCTAGTGGTGCGCGGTTGGATGAGTCGGACTACGGCGGCTATGGTCTGCCGGATACCCCTGCGGGCCGGTAGTGATGACTGAGGCGTTAACACGAAAACATAGACCTGTCGATATCGCAGACACGCTAGCGAAAATCGACGCGCTACTAGCCCGGTATGTCGTCTATCCCTCCGATCAAGCGCGCTGGGCACATGTTCTCTGGATTGTCCACACGTGGCTAATCGAGTGCTGGCAGATTACCCCGAGAATTGCCTTTATGAGTCCTGAGCCTGGGTCAGGCAAAACGCTTTGCCTTGATCTCTCACGCCTCCTTGTCAAGAATGGACACATGGCGGCGGCGATCTCTCCGGCGGCAATGCGTAGGATGATTACGCCGGGCAACCGTCCCACCTTCCTAGCTGATGAAATTGACCTTGTTTTCACTAAGAAGAATCAAGATGACGGCATGAGCCTGATGCAAGTTCTTAACTCGGGATACACAGCGAGCGGCTACTACATAGGTTGTAACGGTCCCATGCAAACACCAACCACGTGGTCTACATATTGCGCGGTTGGCATCGCGGGGCTGAAAAACCTCCCGCAAGCCCTAGAACAGCGGACAATCCTTATCCCCATGCGAAAACGTGAGCCCGGCGTGCGAGTCGAGAAATTCAGAGAAACAAGAATCCCTAGGGACGAGCTGAAAGAAATCATCTCGGGTATCCGTTCGTGGGTGGCCATGGTTGAGCCAACAGTGATGAGCAAGGAGGCGTCATATCCGGACGGCCATGATGGGAGGACAGAAGATATCTGGGAGCCCTTGCTGATTATCGCAGACATGGCGGGCCGTGAGTGGCCGTCTAGGGTGCGTGAGTCTCTGGAGTGGTGCTCTCGTGTCGAAAAGAAGGAGACAATAGGCGTTGAATTATTGAGGGATATTAAGGCAGTCTTTGTGGGTGCGTTCATGAGTTCCCAAGACCTGACTGACACGCTGAATAGGCTCGAAGAATCACGGTGGTCCGACCCGAACGATACGCCTCTGAGCGCGCGCGGCGTCGCAAGACTCTTGGCACCGTACGGCGTCAAGCCCAACCCACCGCGAAAGATCGATGGTCGCGCGCAACGCGGGTACTACCGTGGTGATTTCGTTTCGGCATGGAAGACGTACCTCCCTGACGGGGCTGAAAGTAATAGAACAACGCCGCCGCTCGATCCATGGGCCGAAGTGCTGGATGCGAACATGAGCGACTACCACTAGCCGGTTACGTTTCAAGTTACGCAACGAAAACTAGAAGCGTAACCGACGGATTACGCCATGACAAGGGGATATGAGGGGTCGGTTACGGATAACACTTGTATTCTAGGTGCGGGTTGGCGCATCACGCCGCCTTGGCGCGCGGTCGTTTCCCACGTGGCAAGCCAATCCCGATTGTCGACTCATGGCCGTAGGGGGTGGGGGGTATACCCCCCCACCTCTGCTAAGGCTCTTCCTGAGGCATAGGGCCGATTTTCCCCCGGGGTGTTACGCGGGGGTGTTACGCGGGGGTGGACTCTGGGACCGAGACCGGACCATGGGCGGACATCACTAGTACGTCGGTGTGACACGGTGTTACTGAAATCGGACCATGGGCGGACATTCGTGCGTCCGATGTTCGCTGGGTGTTACGTGCCTACTACTATAAACAACAATAATATATATATGGATGTATATATGGCAAGCGTTGTAGTGGATCTAGTTGCGGGTCTTCCAATCGCCCTATTGCCCCGGTGGAATCGAGTCTTGCGACTGGCGGGTTAACGGTTGCGGGCATCACCGGCGTCTTGCGGGGAATTCTCGAATTCACGGACTCGGGATACAAGTGTTATCCGTAACCGACCCCTCATGTCCCCTTGTCATGGCGTAATTCGTCGGTTACGCTTCGAGTTTTCGTTGCGTAACTCGAAGCGTAACTTGCTGGGGGGTTGTCATGGTCGGATCTTGTCTTGATGTGCAGGAGCTTGACGGCCTGCGCCCTGGTCTACGATGTTGCGGGCCTGCTGGGGGGTTGTCATGGTCGGATCTTGTCTTGATGTGC
>Ga0123357_10000205_pt1 | contig 55663 bp, 52 predicted proteins | sample TergutEmb28metaG_FD_89873 | JGI IMG/M metagenome (GOLD analysis project Ga0123357, IMG submission 89873) | Embiratermes neotenicus P4 segment gut microbial communities from Petit-Saut dam, French Guiana - Emb289 P4 | ecosystem: Host-associated > Arthropoda: Insects > Digestive system > Gut ...
TCCAGCGCGTAGTACGTCAGGATGCCGTCCGCACCGGCTCGCTTAAACGCCATGAGCGCCTCCAGCGCACAGGCTTTTTCGTCCAGCCAGCCCTGTTGCGCGGCAGCCTTGAGCATCGCGTATTCGCCGCCCACCTGATAGGCATAGGTCGGCACACGCAGTTCGGTTTTGATCCGGCGCACGATGTCGAGATAAAGCAGGCCGGGTTTGACCATAAACATGTCTGCCCCCTCGGAGATGTCGAGTTCGACTTCGCGCAGTGCCTCGTCGCTATTGGCCGGATCCATTTGGTAGGTGTATTTGTTGCCCTTGCCGAGCGTCCCGGCAGAACCCACGGCGTCGCGGAAAGGGCTATAGTAGCTGGAAGCGTATTTGGCCGAATAGGCAAGGATGCGGGTATGGATGAGACCGTTACGGTCGAGTTCCGCACGAATTTTCCCCACGCGCCCGTCCATCATGTCGGAAGGGGCCACTACATCCGCACCTGCCCGCGCATGGCAAAGCGCCTGACGGGTAAGCGCGATGAGGGTTTCATCGTTCATCACGTAGCGGTTGGTATCATCGGGATCGATCAGGCCATCCTGCCCGTGGATGGTGTAAGGGTCGGGCGCCACGTCGGTAATGACACCCAGAGCCGGGAACCTCGTCTTGAGCGCGGCAACGGTGCGCGGAATGAGGCCATTCGGGTTCCAAGCTTCTTCAGCGTTTTCGCTCTTCAGGTCGAAATCGATCACCGGGAAAAGCGCCAGCGCGGGTACGCCGAGTTTAAGCGCATCCTCTGCAAGCACGAGCAGCCGGTCGATCGACATGCGCTGCACGCCGGGCATAGAAATAACCGGGGTGACGACGTTCTGGCCTTCCTGCACGAACACGGGATAAATGAGGTCATCGGCGGTCAACAGGTTTTCACGCATCAGGCGACGGGAAAACTCATCGCGGCGCATGCGGCGCAGGCGCGTTTCGGGGAAAGCGGGAATAGCGTGCATTTTGGTTTCCTTGAACTTGTGTCGAAGAATCTCTGGCCTTCCGGCCAGGAAGGTTCAAACGGGACGAGATGCGATTAAATCGCACCTGCATGCAAGATGCCAAGCGCCCTTATTCACAGTCTGTATAATCCACCGCAACCTATTGCCCCACGTCAAGCCGGGGGTACCTTCATTCCATTATTTCACCATTCCACTGTTTCATCATCGCATCGTGGACGACTCCCAACTGTGCCGTTACAGCCGTCATATCCTGCTCGATGAACTGGGCATCGCGGGGCAGGAACGCATCCTGCAAAGCCACGCGCTCGTCATCGGTGCAGGCGGCTTGGGTTCGCCCGCCGCGCTGTACCTGGCTTCCGCCGGGGTAGGCACCCTGACGCTGGCTGATGGCGACACAGTTGACGCCACCAACCTGCAACGCCAGATCCTGCATACGGAAGCGCGGGTCGGCCAAGCCAAGGCTGCTTCCGGCGCGCAATCGCTGGGCGAGGTCAACGCAGCCGTGCGGGTCGTCCCGCTTCATGAACGTCTGGCAGGCGAAGCGCTGGAAGCACGCGTGGCAGCTGCTGATGTCGTGCTCGACTGTTCCGACAATTTCACGACGCGCTATGCGATCAACCGCGCCTGCGTCCGGAGTCGGACGCCGTTCGTCTCCGGCGCGGCGATTCGTTTTGGCGGGCAAGTGAGCGTTTTCAATTTTTCGCATCCGGACTCCCCCTGTTACCACTGCCTATTCCCGGACGGGCAGCCTGTGTCGGAAGACCGTTGTTCCGTCACTGGCGTATTCGCGCCCCTCACCGGCATCGTTGGCAGCCTGCAAGCAGCGGAAGCCCTGAAACTGCTCGCCGGTATCGGTACGCTGCTCATCGGGCGGCTATTGCTAGTCGATGTCCTTTCCCAGACCTTCCGCACCGTCACCTTCGGCAAAGACCCGGCCTGCTCGGTCTGTAGCGGCAAAACCCCTAACGCCTGACCGGAAACGGCTGGAAGCCGAAGCCCGCCACATTACTCTTTATTGACCTTCGAGCTTGCGGACTGCCTTGTCGATAAGGTAGAAGAAAACTTTGCCAATTTAGAGTACTTCAACCGGAACTAGGGTTCCCCGATACGCTAAGGGAGACGCCAGGCTCACCCGATCATGGACAATGGCAGGTTGGAACCGATGATGGTGGGACATTTCCACATCGACTATTCCGGCTTTACGCTGGATGTCGATCTGCCCATGCCAGGAAAGGGCATCACGGCGCTATTCGGTCCGTCTGGTTCCGGCAAAACTACTATATTACGCTGCATGGCCGGGTTGGAACGCTCGCCGAAAGGTTTCCTATCCGTCGCAGGCGAGGTATGGCAGGACGAACAGCACGGAATTTTCCTGCCTACCCACAAACGCCCGCTGGGGCTAATTTTTCAGGAAGCAAGCCTTTTCCCGCACTTGTCCGTCCTAGGGAACCTCCAGTACGGAATGAAGCGGGCAGGCAATACAAAGGGCGAAGGGTTCGACACCATGCTCGACCTGCTTGGCATCCGCCCCCTTCTCAAACGCACCCCCGACAGCCTTTCCGGTGGCGAGCGGCAGCGGGTCACCATTGCACGTGCGCTTCTTACCCGCCCCCGGCTGCTGCTGATGGATGAGCCGCTTTCCGCACTCGACAGGAAGCGCAAGCTGGAAATCCTGCCTTACCTTGAAAGGTTGCATGACGAGCTTTCCATCCCTGTGCTTTACGTCAGCCACTCCCTGGATGAAGTGGCACGCCTTGCCGACCATCTCGTGCTCATCGAAAACGGGCGTGTCACGGAAAATGGTCCACTCGCAGACATCTTGGCACGGCCTGACCTGGGTGCTGCCTTTGGCGGGGAAACGGGTGCAGTACTAGAAACGATGGTGGCTGCACACGAAGCGGACGGCCTCACCCGGCTGGAATTTCCCGGTGGCAAGCTCTACATCGCCGGAAACGCGCACGCGCCCGGCAGCCGCCTGCGCTGCCGCATCCACGCCAGCGATGTCAGCCTCGCCTTAAGCGCATACAAGGACACCAGCATCCTGAACACCCTGCCCGCCATCATTGCTGACGTCGCCGAAACCGACACGCCTGGCCATGTGCTCGTACAACTGCAACTCATGGGCGGGGAATCCTTGTTGCTGGCACGCATCACTGAACGGTCCCGGCAAACACTGGGCATCACGTCCGGACTCCCCGTCGTCGCACAGGTGAAATCTGTAGCGATCCTTCGTTGACTTTTAGTCATGTACTTACGAAATCTCTTTACTTCCGGAATCGCTGGTAAGGAACGTTTCTGTCGAGTATTGTGGCTTTGTTCACACTGTTGCGTTTCTGCCCATACAATCCGTAATAGACCGACTTTACTTTTTCAAGGAGGAGGGTTCCGTACAAATGATAATAATAGTGGACAGAACATAATGCCTGTGGTATAAAATGTTACCATCGGAGCTTCTGAACGAGAGAGGGAAGGTTATTCCTAATGTATTGAACATGCTACCTTTTCCAAGTGGGGCATAAAATGGAAGATAAACGCAGCATATTTTTCAGATATCGCAAGATCATCTTTGCAGTGGTTCTTTTCATGGTGGCAGATGCGGTCGTTATCGGCATCAATTTCTACAATACTTTCAAAGCCGATGAATCCGCTGTGTCGATCAACCTGTCCGGACGGCAGAGGATGATGTCGCAACGCATGACTAAGGCACTCCTGACAATGGATCGTAGCCTGGAAGCGGGAGATGAGGAAGGACTCAAAATCAGCCTGAAGGAATTGACACTGACTGCCAGGCGTTTCGACAGGACCCTGATGGGTTTCCGCGACGGTGCCATGGTAACCGGCGGCGACGACAACCCCACGTACCTGACCCAAGTTGAAACAGATGAATCCCGGAAGTTCGTAGCGGATGCCTACGAGATCTGGAACCCTTATATGAAACTGCTGAAGCCGTTAATGAACAGCGACAGGGAGTCCTTTCTGGACGAAGCGTTCAAAAAGAAGCTAGGCGACCCAAAGAAGTTAGAAGAAGTGAAAAACAAATTTAAGGCAGAAGAGGTTTTTACGGACGAAGAATTCAAAGCGAAGCTAGAACACGTAGATAACTTCCCTGAGAAGTTCCAGGCGGAACTCAAGGCGGCAGTCGCTTTCGCGCTTGAAAAAAACCCGACTCACGGAGAGCCGCAGAACAACCGGGCAATCCTGAAACTCATGAATGCCTTGACCACCGATCTGGAACACGTCGCTAGCAATCGAGCCGCCACTTTGCGGATCGTGCTGATCGTCGGCATCCTTTTTGCGCTCGTTAACTTTGGCTATACTGTCGTCATTTCAATCCGGGATTTGATAAGGAGTGACCAGGAACTTGCCGAGGCTCGCAACGAGACGGTCGAAATTCTTACGACTGTGCGTGAAGGGCTGTTCTTGCTGGACAAGGACAAAAAAATTGGAACCCAGTTCTCAAAGTCCCTGCCCGACATCCTGAAAAGGGACATCGTCCCAGGTGCAGATTTCCTGCCCCACCTCGAAGCCATCGCCCCCAGGAACATTTACGAGACCGCCATGGACTACATCGAACTGCTTCTCGGCGATCGGGTAAAGGAATCCCTGGTAACGAGCCTCAACCCCCTCACGAACGTGCCCGTCCTTGTCACCGACCCACGTAACAACACCCAGACCCGTTACCTGTCCTTCTTCTTCAACAGGGTTGTCACAGAAGGCCGTATCTCGCACCTGTTAGTTACGGTACAGGATGTCACCGACAGGGTCGTGCTCACACAACAGGTCGAGCAAGCGAAGAACCAAGCAAAAGTCGAGGTCGAAACCTTGTTGCGGCTGGCGAGCAGCGATTTTGACGCACTGCAGCATCTCGTTAGCAGTGTTGGAGAGTCGCTATCGCAAATCAACGAAAAAATGAGCGCCCCCAATGATGACGCACGTGACCGCCTGCATACACTGAACTACGTCATGCGTATCGTGCACGGTATCAAGGGCGAAGCAGCGGTGCTTGGCATCGACGTGTTGGAAAGCTACGCGCACGAATGCGAAAAGGAAATGGTGGCCATGCGCGAAGAGGATTCGTTCAGCGGTAACCAGATGCTGCGTGTGGCCGTGCTGCTGGAAGGCTTTTACCAGCGCCATTCCTCTCTCGCCCAGATCGTCTCCCGCCTTGGCAATGCGCTAGGCAAGACACAGACGACAGGCGGCACAGCCGAATGGGTTCCCCAGAAGCATCCATTCGAGGACCACATCACTGCGCTTGCGCACCGAATTGCCACAGACCATGGGAAACAGGTCGAAGTTTCCTGCCAATTTGAAAGGTTTTTCTCCTTGCCCAAAACCACGGAGAAAGAGTTGCAGGACATTTCCATCCAACTCGTGCGCAACGCCCTGACGCACGGCATCGAAGCACCTGACAAGCGGGTCGAGCGCAACAAGCCACGAACCGGCGCGCTGAGCCTCTGGTGCGAATATCTGGGTCACGGCCAATACACTTTCACAGTACGGGATGACGGATGCGGTATTGTCCCCGAGCGGCTGCGCGAGCATTTCGTGAAAAAACAATTTATGAGTGTCGAGGAGGCGAGTGCCTTGAGCGACCACGAGATAGCCAACCGCCTTTTCCAGCCTGGCGTCTCGACCGCAGAGATAGCCGACCAGGATTCTGGGCACGGCATCGGGTTGGATGCGGTATTAGAAAAAGTAAAGGAGATGGGTGGGCACATGCTGGTCAAGAGCCGTCCGGATCAGTTTACAGAGTTCAACATTCAGTTCAGCACGGTACAGGTTCATTGAGGCACCAGAGATGAAACTCCTGATCGTCGACGACTCCGCTCTCATTAGAAGCCGCGTTGCCCGCATCCTGAACGACCCGAGGCTTAAATCAGTCCAGCTTTTGGGCATGGCCAAGAACGGCAAGGAAGCCATTATGCTTTTCTTGCAACACATGCCCGATCTTGTAACGATGGATATCACCATGCCGGAAATGGATGGTATAGATTGCACTGAAAAGATGATCGAAATCCATCCTGACTGCAACATCCTTGTCATTTCCGCGTTGAGCGATAAAGCCACGGCTCTGAAAGCGTTGAAAAAAGGTGCCCGCGGATTTCTTTACAAACCATTTTCCGATGAAGACCTGATCGCGGCTTTTTTGGAGCTTACCAGTCCATGAACGGCATCAACGAAAGAGACATCCATATCTTTGTAGACGCGGTCAGCAACTTTTTCTTCCATGTCACCGAGGAAAAAGTGGAGATAAAAACCGCGTACCTGCTGGAAAACGATGTCCCGTCCGCTACATACGACCTGACCAGCTACATCACGCTGTCCGGGAATTTCACTGGGCGCATCTATTTCTCCGCACCACGCAGCATGCTGACCCATCTCCTTCTCATCATGGGTGAACAGGTTCGGGACAACGATCGCCTGCTTGACACAGTCGGGGAAATCGCCAATACGATTTCCGGCAACGCACGCAAACACTTTGGCGAAACAATGGAAATCTCAGTGCCAATCTCGCAGGAAACGGAACCTGATTGGTTGAAAACCGTTGTTTCGCCCCATTCCTACATCATCCTCGTAAAATGGAAACAATATCGTGCATCTGTCGTCGTGGATATCCAACGCGCCGGACAGACATGAAACACGGATCGAGCGAAAACCCCAGGCTGAAAGTAAGGCTATATCCCGATAGCCATCATGGCGCATATACGTATTCCATTTTTTTTAACTTAGATCAAGGTTAGCTTTATTCCACGGGCTAGTATGGTGTCTGGGGTAATAGCTCCGTAGAATAACAGGAGGGGGTTTGTGGATATGGGTCGCCGCGCTTTCCTGCGCGGCCAGCGTTTGCGCGGGACAGTAGCGGTTCCGTGCCGTCCCCCTTGGGCGGTGGACGAAGCGCTTTTCACGCGTATCTGCACCCGGTGCGGCGCTTGCATAGCGGCGTGCCCCACAGGGTTGCTTGCACAAGGTGCGGGAGGATTCCCAGAGGCCGACTTCCGGCGGGCATACTGTACGTTCTGCACGGATTGCGCTTGTGCCTGCACAAAAAACGCCCAGGAAAGCGTGCCCCACCAACCACCAGCCCTGACTTTTTCCCCCGACCTCCCGCCCTGGGAACTCCGTGCTGCGATTGGCACGGCCTGCCTGCCCCGCCAAAACGTGTTGTGCCGTTCCTGTGAAGACCATTGCGAGGAAGGTGCCATCCGTTTCACCTTGCGCCAAGGTAGCCCCGCACAACCGGAGATTATGGAGTCGTGCTGTATCGGTTGCGGCGAGTGCGTAGCATCTTGCCCAGTTCGCGCCATTTCCATGCAAAAAAACCCATCACCCAACCTGCACCCAATCCCCTTCCAAGAAAAAAGAACCACGCAATGAAAATCGTCAGCCTCGTCCTGAAGTTTATGCCAATGAATGCCGAAGCCATAAAATCTGCCGTTGGAACCATACCTGGGGCCAGCGTAGCAGTCGACAGTGGCGACGGGCGCATGATCGTCCTATTGGAAGACGGTTCGGACTATGCCGTCTCCGATTCCATCCTCCAAGTCCACCATATCCCACAAGTGATGTCCGTAACCCTTTCCTACGAATATTCGGATGAAGCACACGCTCTCGAGGAGAACTGAAATGACCAACCGTCGCGACTTCCTGAAAACCCAAGCCGTTGCCGCCGCCGCTGCAGCAGCCGGGATGACACTGCCCACCGGCGCTATCGCCCAGAGCGCTGACAAGGACATCCGCTGGGACAAGATTCCCTGCCGTTTCTGCGGTACAGGCTGCTCGGTGCTAGCGGGCGTACAGGGTGGCAGGCTGGTTGCCACGCAGGGTGACCCGGATTCAAGGGTGAATCGCGGGTTAAACTGCATTAAGGGATATTTCCTGTCCAAGATCATGTACGGCAAAGACAGGCTCACTCAGCCCCTGCTACGGAAAAAAGGTGGCAAATACGACAAAAACGGTGAATTCACGCCCGTTTCGTGGAAAGAAGCCTTTGATATCATGGAAGAAAAATGGAAAGCGGCTCTGAAGGCAACCGGCCCGGCTTCCATCGCAATGTTCGGCTCGGGGCAATGGACGATCTGGGAAGGCTATGCCGCCGCAAAATTGTGGAAAGCGGGCTTCCGCTCCAACAACCTTGACCCGAACGCCCGTCACTGCATGGCGTCCGCTGTGGTCGGTTTCATGCGTACCTTCAACATGGATGAGCCGATGGGCTGTTACGATGACATCGAAAACGCCGATGCCTTCGTGTTGTGGGGCTCCAACATGGCGGAAATGCACCCGGTTCTGTGGTCACGCGTCACCGACCGCCGCCTGACCCACAAAGACTGCGAAGTCCACGTGCTTTCGACCTACGAACACCGTTCATATGAATTGGCCGACAACGCGATGACATTCCATCCGCAATCCGACCTAGCTATCCTGAACTACGTCGCCAACTACATCATTCAAAACAACAAGATCGATAAAACCTTCATCGACAAGTGCGTCAACTTCAAGAAGGGCGTCACCGACATCGGCTATGGCCTGCGTCCAGGCCACGATCTCGAGAAAAACGCCACCGCCAACGGTTATCCAGATCCGAATAACGACAATAAACCCAAGGGCGACACGGGTGCGTCTGAACCCATGACTTTTGCGGATTATTCCAAATTCGTTTCCGAGTACACGCTGGAAAAAACCGTCGAACTCTCCGGTGTGCCCGCCAACCGGCTCAAGAAACTGGCTGAATTGTTTGCCGACCCAGCCAAAAAAGTGGTTTCTTTCTGGACAATGGGCGTCAACCAGCATGCGCGCGGTACCTGGGTCAACAACCTGATCTACAACATCCACCTGCTCACCGGCAAGATTTCCAAGCCAGGCAGTGGCCCCTTCTCCCTGACTGGGCAACCTTCCGCTTGCGGCACGGCACGGGAAGTCGGCACTTTTGCACACCGGCTGCCTGCCGACATGGTAGTCGTCAACCCGGAACACCGGAAAGTAGCAGAAGCACAGTGGAAGCTGCCAGAAGGGACGATTCCTGACAAAATCGGCTTGCACGCCGTAGCGCAAAGCCGTGCCTTGAAAGACGGCAAACTTAAGTGTTACTGGACGAGTACGACCAACAACATGCAGGCTGGGCCGAATATCAATGTCGAAGTCCTTCCTGGTTGGCGTAATCCCGACGCTTTTGTAGTGGTTTCCGATGCCTATCCTACGGTGTCCGCGCAAGCAGCCGACTTGATCCTTCCCTCTGCCATGTGGGCGGAAAAGGAAGGCGCTTTCGGCAATGCCGAACGGCGTACTCAATTCTGGCGGCAGCAGGTCAAGGCACCAGGCGAGGCTCATTCCGACCTCTGGCAATACCTGGAATTCTCCAAGCGTTTCAAGGTGGAAGATGTCTGGCCAGCCGAGTTGGTCAACAAAAAGCCGGAATACAAGGGTAAGACCCTGTATGACGTCCTCTATGCCAACGGCGCTGTCAACAAGTTCCCCAAGACCGATGTCGCTGCCGTCAACGCGCATGCCATCCAGGGCTACGCCAACGACGAATCCGAATACTTCGGTTTCTATGTGCAGAAGGGCCTGTTTGAAGAATACGCTGCCTTTGGTCGGGGCCATGGCCATGACTTGGCTGAGTTTGGTGAGTATCACAAGGCACGGGGCCTGCGCTGGCCTGTCGTGGATAACAAGGAAACCCTGTGGCGCTACAACGAAAAGTATGACCCCTATGTGAAGAAGGGCGAAGGTATCAGGTTCTACGGACAAAAAGACGGCAAAGCGATCATTTTCGCCCTGCCCTATCAGCCGCCTGCTGAAATGCCGGACAAGGAATACGATCTCTGGATGTGTACAGGCCGCGTGCTGGAACACTGGCACACTGGCTCCATGACCCGCCGCGTGGAAGAGTTGCACCGCGCCGTACCGGAAGCGGTCGTTTTCATGCACCCGGATGATGCCAAGGATCGCAAACTGCAACGGGGTTCCAAGGTAAAAGTCGTTTCCCGCCGGGGTGAAATCATCCTGCAAGTCGAAACGAGAGGACGTAACAAACCGCCTCGCGGCTTGGTGTTCGTACCCTTCTTCGATGAGCAGAAACTCGTCAACAAGCTCGTCTTGGATGCCACCTGTCCGCTTTCCAAAGAAACGGACTTCAAGAAGACCGCAGTCAAGGTAGTGACTGCCTGATTGTTCTTTGCTGAAAGCAAAAGCGCCAGACCATGAATGCGGAAAAACCCGCCGAACGCACCCGCTCCCCGGAGAAAACCACGGTTTCTCCGGGACGGAGGAAATTCCTCTCCGGAATGGCTGGGGCGGCGGGCGGCGGCTGCCTCATGGCAATGGGCGTCGGTATCTATTCCCGCCAGGCCAGCGCGCTCCCCGCGCTGGCCCTGCGGCCTCCCGGCGCATTGCCGGAACCGGAATTCCTTGCGGCCTGCACGCGCTGCGGCCTATGTGTCCGGGACTGCCCTCCCGGCATCCTAAAGCTCGCCGCGCCGGGCAACCTCATACCGACCGGTACGCCGTACTTCACGGCTCGCACTGGCCCATGCGTGATGTGCGAGAACATTCCCTGCATCAAAAATTGCCCCACGGGTGCACTCGACCCGAAACTGACCGACATCAACGACGCACGCATGGGGCTGGCCGTCCTCATCGACCAGGAAACCTGTATTGCCTTCCTCGGGCTGCGCTGCGAAGCCTGCTATAACATCTGCCCAGTTGCCATCAAGACCGACAATGACATCACGCACAGAGCCATCTCGCTGGAGAAACGCCACAACCCCCGATCCGACCGCCACGCCATGCTCCTGCCAACGGTGCATTCGGAATACTGCACCGGATGCGGTCTATGTGAAAAAGCCTGCATCCTGAAAGAGTCGGCTATTAGGGTGTTGCCGCCCAAGTTGGCTCAGGGCAAGGGTGACGGGCATTACCTCAAGGGATGGGAAGAACGGGAAAAACATGGCAGGTCACTGATCGGCGACCAACTGGAACTTCCTGTACGCGGGCTGGAAAACAAACCCCTCGGTGATGTCCGCGTTTATGACGAACCGCCCTCCAATACCGACCCTGCCGACACCCACGGATCTGATCCGGAGGACAAGCAATGAGCACCCGGGATCCGAACAAACGTCTCGGACAGGATGCCATCGCGAACAAGGGGTGGCTTGTGGCCAATAAATGGCTGCTGCTGCGCCGCGTCAGCCAGTTGGGCATTTTGGCCCTATTTATGGTTGGTTCATGGTTTGGCGTCTGGATCATCAAAGGCAACCTAACCTCCAGCCTCGTGCTGGGCGTTGTGCCCCTGACCGATCCCTACGCGTTCCTGCAGATGCTAGCAACGGGGTTTCTGCCCGCCAAAACCGCCATCATCGGTGCGCTCATTGTGGCTCTCTTTTATTTGCTCATCGGTGGGCGCGTGTTTTGTTCCTGGGTCTGTCCAGTCAACATGATTACCGATGCCGCCGCGTGGACGCGCCGACGCTTCAATATCAAATCCAACCACGCGCCCTCCGCCAACACCCGCTACTGGTTCATGGTCGGCACGTTCGTCGCTTCCGCACTCACCGGAACCTTGGCCATGGAATGGGTCAACCCGGTATCAATCGCCCATCGTGGACTGTTTTTCGGTATGGGCGCAGGGCTGTGGTTTCTCGCTGCACTGTTTATTTATGATTCGTTCGTCGCCACCCGTGGCTGGTGCGGCCACCTTTGCCCGATGGGTGCGTTCTACAGCCTACTCGGCAAAGCTGCCCTGTTGCGCGTCGCTGCTCCCCGGCGGGACGCCTGTGACGATTGCATGGACTGTTTCGGCATCTGCCCAGAACCCCAGGTGATCCGTCCAGCGCTCAAAAAAGCAGGGCAAGACAGCCCGGTCATTCTCGATTCCCGTTGTACAACCTGTGGGCGCTGCATAGATGTCTGCGGTAAACAGGTTTTCAGATTAACCCATCGCTTCGACCAGAGGAGTTCATCATGAAAAAACGCTTCTTTGCCATTGTTCCCGCCACCGTGTTGGCAACAGGTTTAATGTTGCTCACCGGCGTTTCCCAGGCCTCGGACGACGGCGGCCTTGCCACGTTGCGTGGTGCACCTGTTTCAGCATCGGAAAAGTCCCCCACCGGCGATGGGCTCAAGAAGGCAATCGAAACTGAACCGGTAGAGCGTAATTATCTAGATCAGCCGCCAGTAATTTCGCATGCGATAGATGACTATCGTATTACCAAGGACGCCAACAAGTGCTTGGATTGCCACTCTGTGGAAAACTACAAGAAAGAAAAAGCCACCAGGGTTTCAAAAACCCACTTTGAAGCGTATGACGGAAAAACCTTAGCGAACGTCTCGTCCCGGCGTCAATTCTGTACGCAATGCCACATTCCCCAGACTGACGCTAAACCGCTGGTTCCCAATACTTTCCAACATGCGAAGTAACATCTGCTGACCAAAACTAACTACTACATAACTGTGAGGAGCATCAATGGGTACCGACCCCTCTGTCAAAGTTTCCGCTTCCGACCGACCAGGAAAACGCCGGGGGGAGCGGAAACGCATTATTTCGATTTCCGTCATGGTGACTTTCGTCCTCGGCATCGTGTTCGCGGGCGTTTTCAACGTGGCGCTGGATTGGACGAATCAAGAAGAGTTCTGCCTCTTCTGTCACGAGATGAAGGACAACGTATACCGGGAATATCAAACGACCATCCATTACACCAACCGTACTGGTGTGCGGGCAGTTTGTGCGGACTGCCATGTACCAAGGGAGTTTGTCCCCAAACTCATTCGTAAGGTCAAGGCCGCCAAAGAAGTTTGGCACAAGATATTGGGTACCATCGACACGCCTGAGAAATTTGCGGAATACCGCCCGGTAATAGCGCAAAACGAGTGGAAGCGCATGAAAGACAACAACTCGCAGGAATGCCGTAATTGTCACGACCCCAAATTCTTCGACTTCAGCCAGCAAGGTTACCGTTCCGTCAATCAGCACCAGGTCGGGCTGTTGGCGAAAGGCCAGGCTTGCATCGATTGCCACAAGGGTGTTGCGCATCGCCTACCGAGACTCGATCAGGGGGTCAACTTAGCAGACCCGACGGGTATCTCTCTGGAGATTTTCCGGCCGCCTGTTCCTGCGAAAGAAACTCCTCTTACGGGGGAAACCACCACCGAAAGCGCAAAATAATCGGCCTTGTAAAAATCCATTCGCAGGGTGATGTGATGCACAATCTGCACAGAGTGGTGTCTTGCCTCGACAATTTGCAGCGCCCTCTGTGCGATTTGCGGATTTCTGTGACGGATCGTTGCAACCTACGTTGCACGTATTGCATGCCGGGTGAGGCTTTCGGACGGGATTTCGTTTTTCTGCGTCACGCCGAGCTCCTAAGTTTCGAGGAAATCGTCTGTGTCGCCCAGCAATGTGTCGCGTTGGGCGCACGCAAGATCCGCCTCTCGGGTGGAGAACCGTTGCTGCGGCACGGCGTCGAACGGTTGGTCGAGATGCTGGCCGGGCTGCATGGCGACGATGGCAAACCCATCGAACTCGCCATGACAAGCAATGGCACGTTGTTGGCGAAAAAAGCTCGTTCCCTGAAAGATGCGGGTCTGATGCGGTTAAATATCAGCCTTGATGCATTGGATGAAAACATTTTCCACCGCATGAGCGGCAGCAGCGTCCCACCTGGAACCGTGCTCGAAGGCATTGCCGCCGCGCAGTCAGTGGGGCTGACGCCAGTCAAAGTCAACGCAGTTGTTAAACGTGGTATCAACGAAGGTGAAATCCTGCCGCTAGTTCGTCATTTCCGCCATAGCGGCGTCATCATGCGTTTCATTGAATATATGGATGTTGGTAACACCAACGGTTGGCGACTTGACGACGTGGTGACATCCAGTGAAACCCTGGCACGGATTAATCGCGAATACCCCCTGACGCCCATCGAACCTCACGCCACAAATGAGGTGGCCCAGCGATGGGCATTCCAGGACGGTAGTGGTGAAATCGGCGTCATTTCTTCGGTCACGCGGGCGTTCTGCCACACATGCAGCCGCCTGCGGCTTTCCACGGATGGCAAGCTCTACACCTGCCTCTTCGCCACCGAGGGCGTCGACCTGCGTGCCCTCCTGCGCACAAAATTCACCCACTCCGATGACGATGCGGCATTACGGCAACGCATCGCCGCCACCTGGCATTGCCGCACTGATCGCTACTCCCAACTGCGCCACGAAATGACCGAAAAACCACCCGGAAGAATAGAAATGTCGTATATCGGGGGTTAGGGCGGTTTCGATTCATGTTTGGACACTCTTTTCCTCTCTTCCCCTACCCCTCTCCCCTTGCGGGAGAGGGTGGCACGTAGCGCCGGGAGAGGGGAAAACCGTTCGATGAAAAACGCGCCCCCTTCTTCAAGAAAGGAACTCCCTTGAACGAACCTGACAGCTTGAGCCACTTTTCCGCCACGGGCCGCGCCCGCATGGTCGATGTTTCCGCCAAACCGGACGGCAAACGCTCCGCAACTGCAAGCGGTATCCTGCGCATGCGCCCAGCAACCTTGGAACGTATCCATGCGGGCACGCTCGCCAAGGGCAACGTGCTTTCCGTCGCCGATGTCGCGGCAGTCATGGCTGCCAAGCACACCCCCGGCCTAATCCCGATGTGCCATCCCCTGCCGCTGTCTGCCGTCGAAGTCGAATTCAGCGAAATCCTTGCGGCAGACGCCGAAGGTTGCGTGGGCATCCAAGTCAGGGCCACAACCCGCTGCACCGGCCCAACCGGGGTCGAAATGGAGGCTCTCACTGCCGCTGCTGGCGCATTACTGACCATTTACGATATGTGTAAGGCTATCGACCGGGGCATGCGCATCGAAAACATCCAACTGGAAGAAAAAAGTGGGGGCAAGAGCGGTACATGGCAGCGCAACGCCCCTACCAGGGAAACGTCATATGATTAACGTGCTCTTTTTCGGCCCAGTTGCTGAACGCACCGGGGCGCGCCAGATTGTGCTGAATTTCCGGGAAGGTTTACGCTGGCAAGACGTGCGCGACACTCTGCGGGCACGCCACCCTGAAGCCTTCAAGATCGTTTCCATCGTGGCGGTCAATGGGCAACGCGTCGGCGAACAGGACACGGTTCCGCTTGCCGACGGCGCTGAAATTGTTTTCATGTCAGCCTTCTCTGGGGGATGAGGATTTTGATGAACGATGCAGTCCGTCTGCAACTGGAAGATTTTTCCCTTGACGTAGAGGTCGGCGCCATGCGCGCACGCTCGAAACGCATTGGTGGCATCGCTGCTTTCCTTGGCTGTGCGCGCGATTTTTCCGGGGAACACGAAGTCTGTGAAATCGCGTTTGATGCCTATCACAACATGGCGCTTGCCGAGCTGTCGAGTCTACGCGATGAGGCCATCGCACAGTTCGGCCTTATCGATGCATGTATCGTCCACCGCCTAGGCATTGTGCACGCAGGAGAAAATATCGTCCTCATCGTTACAGGTGCAGAGCACCGTTCCCCCGCTTTCGATGCCTGCCGTTGGCTGATCGACGAACTCAAGGCACGCGCCCCAATTTGGAAAAAAGAAATCACCCCCCAGGGTGAATCCTGGGTAACACCACATCCCTGAACCCCAAAAAAATATGATCCCTCCCGTTTTCATCTTCGTCGGCCATTCCAATTCCGGCAAAACCACCTTCATCGAACAGCTCATCCCGGAGTTGACCCGCCGAGGGTTGCGCGTAGCTACCATCAAGCACGCTCATCACAAAATTCAGCTCGATACCGAAGGCAAGGATAGTTGGCGCTACAAGAACGCGGGGGCTGCCCTCAGCGTGCTCGTCACCACGAACGCGCTGCAACTAGTGGCAGATACCAACGCGCAACGCGAACCCGCGCAACTGGCCAAACGCTTCCTGGGTGAAGCCGACATCGTGCTGGCTGAGGGGTTTTCGCACGCGCCTGGCCCAAAAATCGAAATCCTGCGCCATGCGCTTGGCAAACCGCCGCGCTGCGAAATCGGCGACGGCCTGATTGCTATTGCCACCGATTGCCCCGAGGTTTACCCGGAACTGCCGCACTTCACGCTCGACGACCACGAACCACTGGCCAATTTCCTTCTTCAGTACACTGCTGTCCGGACATGATTGCGAACTGTACGGCGCTGGTTTTCGCGGGAGGCAGTTCCCGCCGGATGGGGTGCGAAAAGCTTTCCCTGCAATTCGGCGGGCAAAGCCTGCTCCAACGCGCACTTGTCCTGGCGCGAACGCTTTTCCCATCGGTGCTGGTCAGCGTCCAGCATCCCCGCGGTGATATCGACGTGCCACAAGTGTGCGACGAAATCCCCGAAGCCGGACCGCTTGCCGGGCTTTGTGCAGGGCTGCAATGCGCCACAACTTCCTGGGTCTTCGCCGTGGCGGCGGATATGCCTTACCTACTGCCGGAAGTCATCGAACGGTTAGCTGCCAAACGCCCTGGGTACCAAGCCGTCATGCCCGTCATCAGCGGGCAGCCCTACCCACTCACGGCATTCTATGCCGTCTCAGCACTGCCCACGCTACGCGGCGTACTAGCCCGCCCTGGGAAACCCGGCTTGCTCGCGGCGCTCCCGGAACTGGACACTTGCCGCATCGACGAACACCACCTAACCGATATTGACAGGGAACTTCTTAGTTTTGTCGACCTCGATACTCCTGAAGACGTAGCAAGGGCACTACAACATTTTGAAAATTGAAACCTCCATGAACCCACCCATCGAAACCCCTATGGCCATCGGTTTGTCCGTCTCGGAAGCGCAAACCTGCATCCTCGACAGGATTGTCCCCCTGGAAACGGAAGAAATCGGACTTGCGCAGGCGCTTGGCCGAGCGCTTGCTGAAGAAGTCTACGCCAACCGCGACTTACCACCCTACAACGTTTCCGCGATGGATGGCTTTGCCGTGCGTGCCGCCGACCTTTTCGAAGTCCCCCGGACACTGCAAATTATCGAAGACATCAAAGCGGGCGATACCCCCCGCCTTACCCTCCAACCCGGCCAGTGCGCCAAAATCATGACGGGCGCACCGTTGCCCCCCGGCGCAGATACCGTCGTCCGCGTAGAGGACACCCGCCCACTGGAAAACGACAAAGCCGAATTTCCCATCTCCGTCAAACTGGGAACGGACATCCGCCTGCGCGGCGAAAACATGCGTCAAAGCGATGTCGTACTACAAGCGGGCGAAGAGATCACCCCCGCCGCAATCAGTGTGTTGGCCACAGTCAAGCGAGCCAAAGTAAAAGTGGCCCGCAAACCGCGCGTCGCCATCCTGTCGAACGGCGATGAACTCGAAGCCCTCGACGAGCCGCTCGACCTCCGCAAAATTCCCGATTCCAACAGCCATGCACTCATGGCGCAAGTACAGAACTTGGGCATCGAACCCGCCCTTCTCGGAATCGCCCGCGACAAACCGGACGAACTGACCAGTTTCCTCAAGCGTGGGCTCGAATACGACATACTGCTTATCTCTGGCGGAACCTCCGTCGGTGACCACGATTACGTGCGCCCCACACTCGCAGCCCTTAATGTCGTCATGCATTTCTGGCGCGTCGAAATGCGTCCCGGCCACCCCATAGCGTTCGGTACTTTGGGCAACGCCTTCGTGTTCTGCCTACCCGGCAATCCCGTTTCCAGTATGGTTTGCTTCGAACAATTCGTCTCGCCCGCGCTACGCCGCCTCATGGGGCATCGCCGTCTGTTCCGCCGCACGATCCCTGTTCGTCTGGCGCAAGCGGCCAAATCCAGGCAAGGCCGCATCGAATTTGTCCGCGCAACCCTTTCACGCGATACATCGGGGGACTACATAGCAACGCCTGACGCATCGCAGAGCAGTGGCGACATTCTTTCCATGACGCGCGCCGATGCCCTGCTCGCAGTTCCAAGCGAACATAATGGCCTTGCCATGGGCGAAACAGCGCAGGCACAGCTTCTGGAAACCGCCATGTGGCAACATAGCCCTAATATAGAAAAAATATTGTAAAAATTTAGCGTGACGGCTTGCACATTCACAAACAAGGGAATAGGCTCATTCACAATACTTGACACGCTTCGGCAGCGCCTGTAAGACAGCAGAACATCTGCTTTGTTCCCGATGTTCGGCGTTTTTTCGGTGTTTTTATTGCAGTTTTTGCCAGGATACCAATAGCGCGCCAGTCATAAAGGGAGATACACATGTCCGAACAATCGTCCGGTGGTTTCTTCAAAGGTATTATCAATGCCTTACCAAACGGGCTCATCGTCCCACTGTTTGTGTTTGGCGGAGTTGCGTTGGGGTTTTTCTTTTTAAACATAGGCGCGTCACGGCTATGGACGTACCTTGGGAATGACGCCGCTACTTGTAACAACTGCCACATCATGTCTGCTGCCTACAAGTCATGGGAAAGGGACGCACACTCAAAGTGGACTACGTGCAAGGATTGCCATACCCCACAAAACAGCAAATTGGCCGAGTTGCTGTTTGATGCGCAGGACGGGATCCACCATGCCTCTGTGCTCCTCAGGAATAAACAGCCGGATGCCCCGCGCCCCCTTATGCCTGCCACAAAAGTCATCCAACAAAACTGTGTCCGCTGCCATACCCAGCTCACCACGGAATTCGTGAAAGCGGGCAAAGCGACATCCGAGGATATCGAACATGGCAATCAGCGGGTTTGTTGGGATTGCCACAGGCATGTGCCGCATACCAAAATCAGTGGGTTAAATTCAGCCCCGAACGCCATCGTACCCCATCCGCCTGCCACAATTGCGCCAAATTGGCTCAAAAACTTATTGCAGTAAAAACTAACTAACGCGTTAAAACGGTAGAACCCTTCGACTCAATGGGAGCATTGTCATGAGTAATCTCGCCGAGACCATCAAGCGCAACCCAGCAGTTGGTTGGCTTATTCTTCTCCTTGTAATGGCCATCGTTATCTTAGCTGCGCTCATCTTCTCTGGCATCACGGAGAAGAGCGCGCAAACCGCTTCCCTCTTCAATAATGTAAGGAAGCCAATCGAAAGTATCGCCCCCTCTTTCACCAATGCCCAAGCTCCGTCCAAAGAATACGAGAGGAAGAAGGTGGAGATCGTCAAAACCACCCCTGCTATCAATGCACATAACGACGAGTGGGGAGTCAATTTCCCACGGGAATACGACACCTGGAAAAAAACACGGGAAACCGACTTCAAGAGCAAGCATCTTGGCAATGCGCCGGACGACGTGCTCAAAGATCGTCCCAATATGGTCGTGCTCTGGGCCGGATACGCCTTCTCCCGTGATTACTCAGCTCCGCGTGGTCACTGGTACACCCTCTACGATATGCGCGCAACGTTGCGTGTAGGTGCTCCTGGTGTCGAAAAAACCAATGAACTACAGCCTGGAACCTGCTGGACCTGTAAGAGCCCGGACGTACCGCGCATCATGCAGGAAAAAACTCCTGGCGTGTATTACAGTGCCCATTGGAGCGAGTGGGGACCCGAGATTGTGAACCCCTTGGGTTGCGCGGACTGCCACGACCCCAAGACGATGAACCTCAACATCTCTCGTCCAGCACTGGCCGAAGCTTTCAGGCGGGCGCCTGAGTATAATAAGGCCATGGAAGAAGATAATCCGAACCTCGTCCAGTTCCTCAAGAGGATCAGGGAAGCTGGTAACGATGTCAACAAGGCCACCCCAAACGACAAACGCACCCTTGTCTGTGCCCAGTGCCACGTCGAATACTATTTTGGTGAAGGTAAGGGCAAATACCTGACCTTCCCGTGGGACAGGGGACTTACCGTCGAAGATGCGGAAAGGTACTATGACAATCCTATCTTCACCTCTGTCACTCCCAGTAGCAAAGGCGAGCTAGTGGACAACCAGCCGTTCTCCGACTGGATACATGGAATGAGCAAAGCGCCGATGCTGAAGGCTCAGCATCCGGACTTTGAGATTTTCATGTTGGGTACACACGGCAAGCGTGGTGTTTCGTGCGCCGACTGCCATTTGCCCTACAAGGCTGAGGGTGGCATCAAGTACACTGACCACCAGATCATGAGCCCGCTCAAGAACATCGCTGGAACCTGCCAAAACTGCCACCGCGACAGTGAAGAAAGGCTCAGAAGCTATGTCTATGACAATCAGGACAAGGTTCTTGAGATCCGTGACCGCGTCGAGAAAGAGCTTGCCAAAGCACACATTATGACGAAAGCGCTGCTGGATAGCGGGAAAGTCACGGTAGAGAGTGACGAAATCAAGCCTGTGCATAAGTTGCTCCGCGAAGCCAGCTGGCGTTGGGACTATGGTGTTGCCTCTCACGGTGGTTCCTTCCACGCACCGGTGGAAATAGCGCGTATCCTCTCGCACGCTCTCGACAAGAGCCTGCTCGCGCAGATTGAAGTGCAAAAGCTGCTTACCAAGCACGATGTCGCGGTAACGTTCCCTGACCTCGATCATTGGACGAAGGAAGACGCGCAGAAGTACGTCGGTCTCAACATGGAAAAACTCAATGCCGAAAAACAAGAGTTCCTGAAGACGGTCGTTCCAGGTTGGATCAAAGACGCCGCGGACAAAGGCAAGTTGACAGACCCTGAGTTGGTGAATCAATACAAGTGACAGTATCCGTTGCGCCTAAGCGCGGCGGATTACACTTCCTTGATAAACGGGCATGAATACCCGCCGAAAGGCGGGTATTCTTTTATCCCTATAAAAACATGTCTCTCCCCCTCTCCTTGTTCTCGCACGCTCATCCCATGACAAGAAAACTCTGGCAATACCCATGGGGGTATCCGGAAGCTGCCCTGTTCGTTGCGGGTATTGCCTTAACCGGTTTCCTGCTGCAACTGACCGTCGGCCATTTCGATTTCGCTCTCCTGCACCACCCGGCAAATTTCATCGCCCTCGCGGTTCTGGTCGGATTAATCACCCTTGGTATCCGCTTTCAAAGTAATCTGCTTGTGCGCTGGATTGCGGGCATTCCGCTGGCCGTCACGCTCATCGTGGCACTCCTCCTTTTTGGTTTCTACATGGAACTGACCCCGCAGCTCCCCCGGCTTCCACCGCAAACACCTGATATCGTTTCCCGCCTTGGATTCAGGATGGTCACCTCCTCGTGGCCCTTTGTGCTCCTTTACGGCATGACGCTCATCTCTTTGGGTATTACCACTTTCAAGCGGTTTCTGCGCTTTTCCCGACGCGACATCACCTTTCTCTGCAACCACCTGGGATTATGGATACTCCTCGTCTCGGCTGGATTTGGCGCAGCAGATATGGTGCGTGTCGTCATGCACGTCAACGTCGGAGAGACCGAGTGGCGCGTCTTCAACAAGGACGGCGAAGCCCTGGAACTTCCCATCGCCATTACCCTGAAAAAATTTACGATGGAAGAATACCCACCAAATTTGACAATCATTGACCGTCAGGCTGTTCCTCAGACCCAACCTGGAGGCAAGGATGAGGGCAAAAACGAACCCAAACCCAAACAGAAATTCTTCCAGATCGATCCCAAACGTCCTGACGGGCAACTCGGCGACTGGGCTATCACGCTCGATAAATATTTGCACACCGCCGTGCGCATTGGAGGCGAATATCGCGCCAACCCGATGCCCGAATCCACCCCTGCCGCAAAAATCACCGCTCGAAACCTCATCACTGGAGAAACCAAAACAGGCTGGGTTTCCTCCGGTGGCAATATTCCTGAATTCTTTTCGTCTCTTCCCCTGGACGACGGCCATATCCTCACCATGGCGCAGCCGGAACCCAAACGCTATGCTTCGGACGTCACTATCCTCCCGAAAGGCGGCACGAGTATCAACACCACCCTGGAAGTCAACAAACCCGTTTCGGTTGGCAATTGGATGATCTACCAGTATGACTATGACACCACCCTTGGAAAAATGTCGAACTGGAGCGGAATGGAACTAGTCTTTGACCCCTGGTTGCGACCCGCCCAAATCGGCATGGGGATTATGGCAATCGGGGCATTCCTGCTGGTATGGAATGGTACGGGCAGGCGGAGGAGCATCTGATGAGCTTGAGTTGGAACGAATTCCCCTTCATTGCCCTTCCGGCGACCCTATGTTGGCTTACAGCCGGCCTGCTCGCCTGCCGCCGTGCCCGCTCGCCCCAATCTGTATACGCGGTTGACGCGCTGTCACTCGTCGGAATCATTCTCTTCACTACCTTCATCGCAGCGTTTTGGAACGCCCTTTCGCGCCCGCCACTACGCACGATGGGCGAAACCCGGCTCTGGTACGCCCTCTTCCTGTTCCTCGCTGGATACATCACCTACCGCCGCTGGAACTATCCGTGGTTACTGCTCCTGTCGGCTATTGCGGCAGCTGCATTTACCGGCGTCAACTTACTGAAGCCGGAAATCCATTCCATCGCGATGAAACCTGCCCTGCAAAGCTTCCTTTTCATCCCCCACGTCATCATCTACATCATCGCCTACGCCCTCTTTGGTGTCGCCACGCTTGCCGCCTGCGTACTACTCGTCCGACGTAGGCAAAATGGCAACAACCACGAACTGTTATCCTTTATCGACAACCTTATCCACATCGGCTTTGGTTTTCTCGCGTTTGGGCTGTTGCTCGGCGCAGTCTGGGCCAAGGAAGCGTGGGGCCATTATTGGGCGTGGGACCCCAAAGAGACGATCGCCTTCATTACCGGCGCGGCCTACCTCGTCTACATTCACCTGCGGCATCAAGGCCGGGAAGACAACACCATCATTTGGACGCTCCTCGTTGCCTTCCTCCTGTTGTTGCTGGGTTGGTTCGGTACGACCCTCTTCGCTGACGCCGACCGCAGCGTGCACCTCTATTACTGACGGGTGATTTTCGATATGAACGACAACACCATATGTATCGGCATCCTCACCGTCTCTGACCGAGCCAGTTCGGGTGAATACGAAGACAAGGGAGGGCCTGCCATCCATGACTGGCTTACCCAGGCGGTCAAAGGCCATTGGGAAACCGTCGCCCGCGTCATCCCCGACGACGAAGTGCTGATTGAAGCCACGCTACGGGAGCTCAGCGACCGCGAAGGCTGCTGCCTCATTGTCACCACCGGCGGAACCGGCCCGTCTCCCCGTGACGTGACGCCAGAAGCCACCGAAAATGTCTGTTCCAAGATGCTGCCTGGCTTCGGGGAACTGATGCGTTCGGCCTCGCTCGCCTCCGTCCCCACAGCGATCCTCTCCCGGCAGACTGCCGGTATCCGTGGTCAGAGCCTCATCATCAACCTGCCCGGCAAACCGGCGGCCATTGCCGAATGCCTTCAAGCCGTCTTCCCTGCCGTGCCTTACTGCATCGACCTCATTGGCGGCGCGTACATCGAAACCCACCCGGATTTCTGCGCCGCCTTCCGACCGGCTGGCGCAAGGCGCGGGGGAAACTAGAGCGTTTTCGTTCAATCCTGTACACAACTGGATTGCTTCGCTACGCTTGATCAGTGAGTTGAGAAGCTCGTTTCAATAAGTCATTTTTTGTTGCGTCGCGTATCGTTACGCGATACAATCAAAGGCATGATTATCAGCTTTCGCCACAAGGGTCTTGAAACCTTCTATCGCACTGGCTCAGTGCGAGGCATACAGGCTGCTCATGCAACAAAACTCGGCCGCATTCTTGGCCTGCTGGATGTGGCAACAGATACTGAAGACCTGAGTATTCCGGCGTTCAGGCTGCATCCTCTCAAGGGTGACCTGCAAGGGCATTGGGCGGTGTGGGTTAACGGAAACTGGCGTGTCACGTTCCGGTTTGTCGGAACTGGTGTCGAGTTGGTTGATTATCAGGATTACCACTGAGGGAACGAACCATGATGAAGAACCCACCCCATCCCGGTGAATTGTTGCGCGAGGACGTGCTTGCTCCGTTGGGTCTGTCTGTGAAGGAAACTGCCGAACGCCTTGGCATGTCTCGGGTGGCGTTATCGCGTGTTCTCAACGGCCGTGCGGCGATCAGTCCGGATTTGGCGGTACGGCTGGAAATGGCTGGTGTCAGCACGGCACGGGCGTGGCTGTCGATGCAGGCGAACTACGATCTGGCGCAGGCGATGAAGCATGAGCAGCCCCCAGTAAGGGCGTTGGCGACGGCCTGATTGCTGGGCAAGGTAAACTAAGGCATCCAAGGAATAAATCATGGAAAACAAAAACTCTTCAATTTTCGATTTCGAATTAAAGTTAATTTATGAATATTTCTCAAATTTTGAACGTCAAGGGGTTGGAAGCCCTGAAATGACTATTAAGGCATTAAGCTTTATTGATAACCATACACAAGAGTCAAAAATTTTAGATATTGGCTGCGGAACGGGCGGCCAAACGATGACAATCGCACAAAATACAAAAGGAAATATTACAGGGATTGAAATTTTTCCCAACTTTATAGATATATTTAATAATAATGCAAAAAAACGTGGTCTCCAAAACAGGGTGAACGGCATTGTTGGATCAATGGATAACCTTCCATTTCATAATGAAGAATTTGACATCATTTGGTGTGAGGGTGCAATATATAATATTGGTTTTGAACGCGGATTAAGTGAATGGCGTAAATATTTAAAAAAAGACGGGTATATAGCAGTAACAGATACAACATGGTTTACAGAAAAACGCCCAACTGAAATTGAAGACTATTGGAAAGTGCATTATCCGGGAATAACAACAATTTCTAACAATGTAAATACGATGCAAAAAGCAGGCTATATTCCAGTCGCTGTATTCACTTTGCCAGAAAACTGTTGGATTGAGAATTACTTTACACCACAAGCCTCTGTTCAGGAAAATTTTCTAAGGAAGTATAGTGACAATAAAAGCGTTGAAGAATTTATTAAAAACCATTGCCGTTATGAAGAAGAAATGTATCATAAATACAAAGAATATTATGGGTATGTGTTTTATGTTGGGAAAAAATATTAGAGCGGTTTCGGTTTAAATCTGTACATTCGTTCCCCTCTCCCGCTTGCGGGAGAGGGTGCCCCGAAGGGGTGGGAGAGAGGAGTTTTGTATCCACTTAAACCGAAAACGCTCTAATAAAAGTCAGGCTCTGCATAACCCCCTTCGCTTCGCTCGCAATAACGACTATCCACTCCGTCATTGCGAGGAGCTTTACTCCGAAGCAATCCAGAAAATCAAAAACGCCCTATGACGTTTACGCACCGCTCACCGCCAGCATCAACTGGTTGATCCTTTTCACGAAGCTCGCCGGGTCGTCGAGCGTGCCGCCTTCGGCAAGCAACGCTTGATCGAAGAGCACCGCCGCCCAGTCGTCGAACTGTTTTTCTTCGGTCTTGAGCCGCTGCACTGCCGGATGATGCGGGTTGATTTCAAGGATGGGCTTGGAGTCCGGGGCGTCTTGTCCGGCAGCCTTGAGGATGCGCCCCAGGTTCATGCCGAGGTCGTGCTCGTCGGCCACAAGGCAGGCCGGGGATTCGGTGAGGCGCAGCGTGACGCGCACTTCCTTTACCCGCTCGCCAAGGCTAGCCTTTACTTTTTCGAGCAACGGTTTGTATTCGTCGGCAGCCTGTTCGGTTTCCTTCTTCTCCGCTTCGTCTTCGAGCTTGCCGAGGTCGAGCCCGCCACGTGCGACCGAGACGAGCGGTTTGCCGTCGAACTCGGTGAGGTTGCCCGTCACCCATTCATCGACACGGTCTGAAAGCAGCAGGACTTCGATGCCTTTCTTGCGGAAAATTTCGAGGTGCGGGCTGTTGCGTGCGGCATTGAAACTCTCGGCGGTGACGTAATAAATCTTCTCCTGCCCTTCTTTCATCCGCCCGATGTAGTCCTTGAGCGAAACGGTTTCATCCGCCGTATCGGCATGGGTGGTCGCAAACCGCAGCAGGGATGCGATTTTTTCCTTGTTGGCGAAGTCCTCGCCCACGCCTTCCTTGAGGGCACGCCCGAATTCTTTCCAGAAAGCAGCGTACTTTTCCTTGTCCGCCGCTTCCTCGCTGTCGGCGAGGCCCTCCAACAAACCAAGGACTTTCTTGGTACAACCCTGGCGGATGGCGTCGATGTCTTTCGACTCCTGGAGGATTTCGCGTGAGATATTCAGGGGAAGATCGGCAGAATCGACCACCCCGCGTACGAAACGCAGGTAGAGCGGCATGAGCTTTTCGGCGTCATCCATGATGAAGACGCGCCGCACGTAAAGCTTGATGCCGTGACGGGCGTGACGATCCCAGAGGTCGAACGGGGCGTGCGAGGGAATGTAGAGCAGTTGCGTGTATTCCTGCCGCCCTTCGACTTTCGCGTGCGTCCAGGCCAGCGGCTCGTCGTAGTCGTGCCCGACATGCTTGTAGAACGCCTTGTATTCGTCATCGCTGATTTCATTGCGGGGGCGCGCCCAGAGGGCGTTGGCCTGGTTGACGGTTTCCTCTTCGTCGGTCAGGACTTGCGCCTTTTTCTCTTCGTCCCATTTTTCCTTCTTCATCAGGATGGGCTGGACGATATGGTCGGAATACTTGCGGATAAGGCTTTTCAACTGCCAACTGGAAAGCAGGTCTTCCTGGTCTTCGCGCAGGTGGAGGGTGATCTCGGTTCCGCGTGCGGCACGCTCAGCCGCTTCCACCGTGTACGCACCCGCCGTGTTGCCGCTCATCGTGCATTCCCAGCGCACCGCGTCCGTGGCAGGCAACCCGGCACGGCGGGTAACGACGGTCACCTTGTCAGCAACGATGAAAGAGGAGTAGAAGCCGACGCCAAACTGGCCGATCAGGTGCGCGTCTTTCTGCTTATCACCGGTAAGACTGCCGAAAAATTCGCGTGTACCGGATTTGGCGATGGTTCCCAGATTGGTGATGGCTTCCTCGCGGCTCATGCCAATGCCGTTGTCGGTAATGGTGACGGTCTTGGCTTCGGCGTCGAAAGCCGCGCGGATTTTCAGTTCGCTGTCGCCTTCAAACAGTTCGGGCCGGTCGATGGCTTCAAAGCGCAGCTTGTCGCAGGCGTCCGACGCGTTCGAGATGAGCTCGCGCAGGAAAATCTCGCGGTTGGAGTACAGCGAGTGAATCATCAGGTGAAGCAGTTGCTTCACTTCGGCCTGGAAATTGAGGGTTTCTGCGCTCTGGGTCATGGGTTTGCTCCGTAAGGTTGCAGGGATTCATGTGCGTGGGAATGTGGGGGTGCTGGGTGGGGGTTTCAAGCCCAATACCTTGTCGGAGTGAACGACTCCCGGCAATTTGAGTCACCTCGGCCTGAATGCCGAGGATTCCTCGATACGGTTTAGGGGAGCCTTCGGCTCCGTAAACGAAAAGTCTTGCTTACCCCGTCATCAATGACGGGGATTGCGCTCGACGCGTGTTCAAGCACGGATAAGGTTTTCGGCTTGCTTGCGGGTGATCCATAACGAATGCCGTGCGTGATGAAAGCGCAGAAAGCGGAACTTTTCGTAGAAAGCGGCTGCACGTTCATTTTTCGCATCCACCAGAAAAACAGCCCAGGCGATCTCACTGGCACAAGCACGCTTGAGTGCGTCAAAGAGCAAAAGGGGACCAATGCGGCGGTTCTGCATGGGCAGTGCTACAGCCAGCCTACCCAAAAGTATGGCCGGGACATTCTGGTAGCGAGGCATTTTTCCGGCAATTTCCACCGGTAAAGAGACAATAGGGATAGAAGCCGCTGAAAAGGCGTAGTAACCGAGGATAGCGGCAGGGTCATCCACAGCACAGGCAAGAACGACGGTAGCGAAACCACGCGCAACATCCTGACCGGCCTGCCGGTGCAGATAGGCATCCAGTTCTGGCGAGCCACAGGCGAAGCCCTGCCTGTCAGATTTCCCTGTTTTCTCAGACAAGAGCGAAAAACGCAGATTCATTCGCTGACGACCCTGCCAGCGTACTCCCGTGCAATGTCCTCAACATACTGCGGCACCTCTTCCGCCCGATCTTCCAGCAGCGACCTGACGAGCAAGTCCTGATCCTGCATGGTCAGGCGGATTACCTTTCGCCGTTCAATGACCTGCTCTGCCCTTTCCAGGGCAGCCGCAATGACAAAATCCGTGCGCGTCCGCCCCTCCATGGATGCGGCACGATCGATGATGTCCCTTACTTCCTGCGGAACGCGTAGATCCATACGCGATGGTTGTACGGCGTGCTGAGCCATAATGTCCTCCATGCCGTGAATGTACGGATTATTTCTGTACGCGTCAAGAAACTGTATGCAACGTATCTCACTTCCTGCGAACTGCACCCGTTCCAAGCCAAGTTTGGTCTTAAATTAATTTTTATAAAATACCTTGTAATTTTTATATATATAACCCACATTAATAATGTAAATTTTTTTGGAGTCCTAAAATGCGTAAACGCCATGAAAACCGTTTGTACGATCTTTTTGACCATGTCCAATACGATGGGTACGCCGTTGCCAAGTGTTGGAAACTCTTAGTCTGGTTTGGTTATGAGAGATATACTGTTGGCATACGTCGTGACATTCAAAATTATTGGACTGAGTGGGAGGACAGAGATAAAAACACTGACGAAGAGTTGGTTTTCCTCCGACCCAAAGGCAGCGCTGGCTCAGATGTAATTATTATGCAAAAAAGGTATTTTGTTGCCGAAGACAGCGAGTAGCGCACTCTTAACCTTTTCTCGACCTCGGTACGCATTCCATGCTCATCCAGCCCGCCACGCTCCAGTTCGCCCCGGACGGCACACCCTACTCAGGTCTGTTCGACGATGTCTATCACTCCGCCGACGGAGGGCTTGGGCAGGCGCGGCATGTTTTTCTGGGCGGAAACGACCTGCCGGAACGCTGGCGCGGGCGGGATCGTTTCGTCATCGTGGAAACGGGGTTCGGGCTTGGGCTGAATTTTTTGGCTACCTGGGCGGCCTGGCGGGAAGACGCTGCCCGTTCGCGGGTGCTGCATTTCATTTCCTGCGAGTTGCACCCGTTCCGCGTCGACGATCTGGCGCGGCTCCACGCCAACTGGCCGGAGCTTGCGCCGCTTGCCGCGCAGTTGCGTGCCCAATGGCCCGTGCCCGCAAGCGGGATGCACCGCCTGCATCTGGACGAGGGGCGGGTGTGCCTGACCCTGTATTTTGGTGACGTCCGCGAGGGGCTGGCGCAGGTCGACGCTTCAGCCGACGCCTTTTTTCTGGACGGCTTTTCCCCTGCCAAAAACCCGGTCATGTGGTCGGCGCGAGTCTTTCATCTGCTCTCGCGACTGGCCACCCCAGGGGCGACCCTGTCGACGTGGTCGGTTGCGGGAGAAGTGCGCGAAGGTTTGCGCCGTGCACGGTTCATCGTGGAAAAAGCACCCGGTTTCGGCGGCAAGCGGCAGATGCTGCGCGGTGCGATTCATCCAGAGGCACGTGCCCGCCAGCCATCCCCACCCCCGGCCTTGCGTCAGGCGGTCATCATCGGCGCAGGCGCGGCGGGGACGGCAGTTTGCGAGCGTTTGTGCGCACGCGGTTGGGATCTCGACATCATCGATTCCGCCGATGGCACAGGCCGGGGGGCTTCCGGCAACCATGCCGGGGTGTTGCGCCCACAGCCCAGTTTCGACGACAACCGGATGAGCCGCATCACACGCGCCGGGGCGCTGTATGCCTGGCAACGCATCAATGAAGCCCTCGCTTCGGGTGCGAAACTCCGGGCGGCGGCTTGCGGGGTTTTCCATCTCGCACGCGACGCGGAACAGGAAATGAAGATGCGGGCCGTGGTCGAACGCCTCGCCCTGCCCGAAGAATTGCTTCGGCAGGCCGACGGCACCGAGGCGAGCGACATCATCGGCTGGCGCGTTCCTTACGGCGGCTGGCATTTTCCGGGTTGCGGATGGGTGCAGCCCCCAAGCCTTTGCGCGGCCAACCTCGCCAAGTTCCCGGAACGTGTCCGCATGCACTGGTCGTGCCTCGTCGCGGGGATCGAGCGCCGTGGGGAGTGCTGGCATGCGCTCGCCGCCGATGGCCGCACCATTGCCAGCGCACCGGTCATGATCCTCGCCGCCGGAACCGGGCTGCCCGGTTTTGCGCAGGCCAAGGATGTGCCGGTGTTCAGCGCACGCGGACAGGTCAGTGTGTTGCCCGCCGTAACAGGCAGCGCCCCGCGTGCGGTCGTCTGCCAGGGCGGCTACGTGACGCCCGAAGTCGACGGCTTGCGCTGCGCGGGATCGAGCTTCGATGTCGGCGACCCCGACCCTGCCCCGCGCCTGACTGACCAGCAGGCCAACCTCGCCAAGCTGGAAAGCATCCTGCCCGGCTACACCAAAGGGCTGGATGCCGTCACGCTTGGCGCACGGGTCGGTTTCCGCCCGGTTTCACCAGACCGCCTGCCACTGGTTGGACCTGTACCCATCGACGCCCAATCCTGTCATCCGGGGCTGTATGTCCTCTCCGGCTTCGGTGCACGCGGGTTGGCTTGGGCGGCACTCACGGGTGAATTGCTGGCGTCACGGATAGAAGGCGAACCGCTACCGCTGGAGCGTGAGCTTGCTGACGCCATGGATCCCAAACGGTTTTTCATACATCGAAACCGGAAACGTATCACGGATAAAACAATTATCTGAACTGACGGCGTGAAGAAAAACCAGTGTCAACTTTCACTTTCGTAATATACAGTCTAGATAAATTTCCAACCATATACTTTTATGCCCTACAGGCTCTCCATCTTATTGAGCAGTCTTGCGCTTGCCACTGTTTTCGCAGCCATCGGCTGGGACTTGTATGGGCAGGCTGACAAATATTTTGAAATCGCCCTTGTCAGCAGCAGTGCTAGGATTCGCAGTGTTTATGCCGCCCAGAACGAAGCGCTGGCGCAGCGTGCGCAAACCCTGGCTTACAGCATTGCCTCCAATGCCGAAATCCAACGCCTGCTTGACGAAGCCAACGAAACCGTGCACGCCGGGCGCGGACACAATAAAAATGATGATGATATGCGAACAGCACACGTGCGGCACGCCTTTCAGGAACAAGTGGAGTACCAATGGGACAAACTGCATACCCGCTACGAGGTTCAGCATCTGCAATTCCTGCTTCCTGATGGTACATCCTTCCTACGCATGAACGCGCCAACCTGTTTTGGCGATACCTCTACTGCGGTTCGCCCCATGCTGGCTAGCATCGTGCTGCAAAAACGCGGCTCGCTTAGCGGTTTCGAGATCGAGCGCGCCTATGCCGGCGTACTCGGTATCGCGGCAGCCGAACGTACCTTGCCTGATGGCAGCGAACGCCATGTTGGTATCGTGGAAGTCGGTTTCGACATGGGCGCACTTCTGAACAGCCTCGACAAACAGCTTGATACAGGCATTGCCCTGCTGCTCGATAGCAAACGGGTTTCCGATGTCATGCTAGAGAGTTACTGGCCCACGATAGGAACCCAGCAGCGTTTCATCCTCGCAGCAAACCGTCCGGAAGCGAAAGACTGGCTCAAGGCCGGATTATTGCCCGAAAACGGAAACTCGCCACAAGGCCACCTATTCACCTGGAAAGGACATAACTTCCACCTCATCGCTTTCGCGCTCAACGATTACCAGAGCCTGTCCGATCCCCAGTTCAGTCCGCCGGGAACCGTGCTGATCTGGCGCGATATCACTGACCAGGCCAAACTCCTGCAAGAAAACCATAAGACCGTGATAGTCAATACGCTGGTTGCCTGGGTAGTCGCCCAAATTTTCCTGCTCGTACTACTGTACGCGCTACGCCGCGAATGGGAACGCCAACTGAAGCAAAACACGGCCACCATCAAAAACCTCCTGCAACACAACGCCCTGCTCCTTGATACTGCCGCCGATGGTATTTGTGGTGTTGATAAGTATGGTTGCATCACCTTCATCAACCGCGCTGCGCTTACTATGCACGGTTTTCAGCTAAAAGAAGTCATGGGCAAGGATCCAAACGAGCTTTTCTATCATCATGGTTCCGACGACCACCCTGGTTCGGCGAAAGTTTGCCCGGTCACGCAAACCTTGGAAGATGGCAAGCCACGCGAATCGGAAGAGTGGCTTTTCCGGCGCGACGGTAGCAGCTTCCCTGCGAAAGTGGCGATTACGCCCATCTTTGAACAGGGACAGAGGAATGGTGCGGTAATCGTCTTTCACGACATTACCGAACAACGTAACCGTCAAGAAGCCCTGCTGCACTTAGCCACCACCGATTCGCTTACCGGGGTCAGCAACCGCCGTCATTTCCTCCACCAACTCGACGCCGAACTGGCACGTCAGCGTCGTCATGGCGGAAAGGCATCAATCCTGATGACCGACCTCGATTTCTTCAAGCGTATCAATGACGAATACGGGCACGCCACCGGAGATGCCGTGTTGAGCCACTTCGTACATATCGTCCGTCAAACCGTGCGGCGCAGCGACATCATCGGCCGCCTGGGTGGCGAGGAATTCGCCGTCCTGCTACCCGGCGACGGCACGGACGGTGCGCGCGAACTCGCCGAGCGGTTGCGGCACGCTTTCGAGAACAATTCAACCAAGGTCGACGGTACAGCTATTGCATGCACGGTCAGCATTGGCATCTCGGATTTACTCACTGATGACGTAAGCGCCGACGAGCCGCTACATCGGGCTGACAAGGCTCTCTACGCCGCAAAGGCGGCAGGGCGTAACCGCACTGAACTCTACGATCCGGCCTGGCAACGACCCGACCCTGAAGATGGAAGCAAGGGCATGGACGAACGCAGGTGCGAACGTTGATCAGCGCAGCCGCGTCAGCCTTTGCAGTGTCCGTTCGCGCCCAAGCACTTCCAGGACAGCATCGATCGACGGCGTATGTTCCACGCCAAGCAAGGCTACCCGCAGGGGAATGGCGATTTGCGGCATTTTCAGGCTGCATTCTTTCATCACGTCTTTGATCGCCTGGTTGATTGCGCCCTTTTCCCACTCCAGCAACGCTGCAAGCCGCGTTTTGAGAACCACGAGTGCCTCCCGTGCTGGGGCGGTGAGATGCTTATCGGCAAGGTCAGCGGGAATTTCATCTAATTGGCAGAACGGTGCAGCGGCATCTGCCAGTTCGACGAGGCTGCCTGCACGTTCTCTGTAGAGCGCCACGACGGCGGCGAGGCCGGGGCTGGCTTGCGGGTTGATGCCGCGCTTGAGCAATCGGACGGCGACGTCTTCCACAAGGCGGTTCACATCCGCCGCCTTAATGTAATGCGCATCGAGCCAGATCAGTTTGTCCATGTCGAAGCGCGCTGCCGAAGGTGTGATGTGATCAAGACCGAACCATTCGACGAACTGTTCACGGCTGAAAAGTTCATCGTCGCCGTGGCTCCAACCCAGGCGCGCAAGGTAATTGACGACCGCCTCCGGCAAAAAACCGTCTTCGTGATACTGCATCACGCTCACCGCGCCATGGCGCTTGGAGAGTTTCGTCCCGTCGCCGCCGAGGATCATCGACAAGTGTGCGTACTGCGGCAACGGCGCGCCAAGTGCAGTTAGCACGTTGATCTGGCGCGGCGTGTTATTGACGTGGTCGTCCCCTCGGATGACATGGGTGATACCCATGTCCCAATCGTCGACCACCACGCAGAAGTTATAGGTTGGTGACCCATCTGCACGGGCAATGATGAAATCGTCCAACTCGGCATTGCCGATCTGGATTGGCCCTTTGACCAAGTCATCCCAGGCCACCAAACCGTCAATCGGGTTCCGGAAACGCACCACTGGTTCCACACCCTCTGGCGGGGGCGGCAGCATCCTGCCAGGCTCAGGTCGCCAGCGCCCATCGTAACGTGGCTTTTCATTACGCGATTCCTGCGTAGCGCGTAGGGCATCGAGTTCTTCTTTCGAGGTGTAACAGTAATAAGCCGTACCGGCAGCAAGCATCTGCCGGATCACTTCCCTGTAACGTTCCATGCGCCGCGTCTGATAGAACGGCCCTTCATCGTGTTCCAGCCCAAGCCATGCCATGCCGTCGAAAATGGCCTGCACGGCCTCTGGCGTAGAGCGCACGAGGTCGGTATCTTCGATACGCAGGATGAAACTGCCACCGTGGTGGCGGGCATATGCCCACGAAAACAGCGCGGTACGCGCCCCTCCAATATGCAGGTAGCCAGTTGGGCTGGGAGCAAAGCGGGTACGGACAGTCATGATTGTATTCCGGATTCAGCGGCAAAATGCAGGCGCGAAAGCTTACCGCACTCAACCGGGAACAAAAACAGGTGTGTTACGAAATGAAATGCTTACGACGCATTTATTCCATTATTGCATACGCCCGTAAACGTCCTCGAAACGGACAATGTCGTCTTCGCCCAAGTAACTGCCGGACTGCACTTCGATGATTTCAAGCGGCACGCACCCTGGATTGCTTAGGCGATGACGGACACCCAGCGGGATATAGGTCGATTCATTCTCGCTGAGCAGGAAGGTCTCCTCACCACATTGCACCTCGGCCGTCCCCCGCACCACGATCCAGTGCTCGGCACGATGGTGGTGCATTTGTAGGGACAGGCTCGCCCCCGGATTGACCACGATGCGCTTGACCTGGAAGCGGTCCCCGCTGTCGATGGAGTCGTACCACCCCCAGGGACGGAACACCTTGCGGTGATGATGGCCGTGGCTACGCCCTTCCGCTTTGAGGCGCTCAACCACTTTCTTGACATTCTGGGCGTTGTTTTTTGAAGTTACCAGTACAGCATCAGCAGTTTCCACCACTACCATGTCTTCACATCCCACTGCCGCCACCAGTCGATGGCTAGCGTAGACGAGCGTCCCGTGGCTGCCGTGCAGAAGCACATCGCCCCGCACCACGTTACCGTCGACATCATGCGGCAAAACCGTCCAGAGCGCGTCCCACGCCCCCACGTCTGACCAACCTGCAGCCAGCGGCACCACCACGCCCTGCCCCAATTGCGGCGCACTACGCAGTTTTTCCATCACTGCATAGTCGATGGAGTCGGGAGGGCATGCCTCAAAAGCAGCGCGCCCCACGCGCAGGAAATCGGCGTCTTTCGCACGCCCGGTATAGGCATCGCGACACGCTTGGTCAATGTCAGGCCGAAAATGTGTAAGCGCGGCCAGCCATACCGAGGCACGGAACATGAAAATGCCGCTGTTCCAGAAATATGCGCCGCTAGCGACGTAACGTGTAGCGGTTTCAGCATTGGGTTTTTCGACGAATTCAGCCAGTTCCCGCGCCACGTTCCCGGAAACGATAGTGCCTGCGCGGATATAACCATAGCCGGTTTCTGCATGTTCAGGCACAACGCCGAAGCATACCAGCGCACCTGCCTCCGCCTGGCGTGCGCCTTCGGCAACGGCTTGCTGAAAAATAGCGCGGTCATTGATGACGTGATCAGCCGGCATGACCAGCAACACGGGGTCTTCACCAGCAACGACCGCCTCTAGCGCCGCCAAGGTCAAGGCAGGCGCAGTATTGCGCCCCATGGGTTCAAGCAGGATGCACGCCTCTTTTACACCGATCTGGCGAAATTGTTCGGCAATGATGAAGCGGTATTCTTCGTTGCTCACTACCAGCAGGCGTGGATCGATTTTGTCCTCACCGCCAAAGCCTTCAAGCCTCGCCACCGTTTCCTGAAGCATAGAATGCTCGCCAATCAGCGGCAAGAGTTGCTTGGGATAAGCCTCGCGCGAAGCTGGCCATAACCGGGTTCCCGAACCACCGGAAAGGATGACTGTTCTGATTGTCATTTGTTATTTCTCTGCGCCTGCCCAGGCAGGAACCTCACAAATCGCAGGCTTCCGCGTCTTTCAACCGTCGCCCTACCCTATCTTTTTCGGATAGCAAGGGTTCACCCAATCCCGCCAGTGGCCATTCGATGCTGATGTCCGGATCGTTCCAGAGGATACACCGCTCATATTCCGGTGCGTAGTAATCGGTGGCCTTGTACAAGAAATCGGCGCTTCCGCTCAAAACAATGAACGCATGCGCAAAGCCGGGTGGAATCCAGAACATGCGATGTGTGTCCCCGTCAAGCTCGACTCCAGCCCAACGCCCGAAATGTGGGGAACCCCGGCGCACATCCACCGCCACATCGAACACTCGCCCCTGCGTCACCCTGACGAGCTTGCCTTGCGCTTGCCGGACTTGATAATGCAGCCCCCGCAACACGCCGCGTGTCGAGCGCGAATGGTTGTCCTGCACGAAAACAGGGTTAAGCCCGGTTGCCTCATGAAATACGCGCGCGTTGTAGCTCTCAAGAAAAAAGCCGCGTGCATCGCCAAACACTTTCGGTTCAAGAACCAGCACGCCCGGCAACGAAGTGGGAATGACATTCATCAAAATACCTGGTCTTCAAGCAAACGTTGCAGATAGCGCCCATAGTCATTCTTTGCCAGCGCAACCGCCTGGCGCATAAGCGCCTCATCATCGATCCATCCCGCCCGCCAAGCAATTTCTTCCGGACAAGACACCTTGAGCCCCTGGCGCTTTTCGATGGTCTGGATGAAAAGCCCCGCCTCCAGCAAGCTCTCATGAGTCCCAGTATCGAGCCAGGCGTGGCCGCGTCCCATTACCTGTACATCAAGTTCCCCCCAAACCAGGTATTGAGAGTTGACATCAGTGATTTCCAGTTCCCCGCGTGCACTGGGCTTCAAACCAGCGGCAACATCGGCCACCCGGTTATCGTAAAAATAAAGCCCTGTTACCGCGTAACGGCTTCTGGGCTTTGCCGGTTTCTCTTCCAGGCTCACGGCATGACCGGCAGAATCAAACTCGACCACGCCGTAACGTTCGGGGTCGTTGACCGGATAAGCGAACACCGTCGCACCTGATGGCTGTGCGTTGGCGCGAAGCAGGTCATTGCCCAGGTCATGACCGTAAAAAAGGTTGTCGCCCAACACCAGCGCTGATGGGGCATCGCCAACAAAGTCCCTGCCGATGATGAAAGCCTGCGCCAACCCATCCGGACTCGGCTGTACCGCGTAGGAAATATTGATTCCCCACTGCCCGCCGCTACCGAGCAATTGCTCGAAACGTGGGGTGTCCTGCGGCGTGGAGATGACGAGAACATCTCGGATACTGGCAAGCATCAGCGTCGAAAGCGGGTAATAAACCATTGGCTTATCATAGACCGGCAGCAATTGCTTGGACACGGCCAGCGTGGCCGGGTGTAGCCGGGTTCCAGAACCGCCGGCAAGGAGGATACCTTTGCGTGTTTTCATTTTTTTATGATAGTACGGAATCCAATATCACATCCAACAGCCGCATCACTCCAAATTGCCAGTCTGGCAAACGGAGACCAAAATCGACCCGTAGTTTCGTCGTATCAAGGCGCGAATTCAGGGGACGCGTAGCGGGCGATGGCCAATCGGCCGAGCGAATTGGTGCAATTTCCTTTACTTTGAGCGCCAAACCCCGGCGACGTGCTTCTCCAATGACAAAGCTGGCATAAGCATGCCAATTCGTTTCCCCCGCTGCGACGAGGTGGTACAGCCCACCTGGATGACTCATTGTCCCAGCCAAGATGCTGCGTACAAGATGGGCAGTCACATCAGCAATCAGATCGGCCCCAGTCGGTGCCCCTACCTGATCGCTGATCACAGTCAGACGGTCACGTTCCGCCGCCAACTTCAGCATGGTGCGTACAAAGTTGCCACCGCGCGCACCATAGACCCATGAAGTACGCAAAATTAAATGACGGCAACCGCTTGCCCGGATTGCCTCCTCGCCTGCAAGCTTAGTTTTGGCATAGACTGAGAGTGGCCCAGTGGGATCATCCTCGCGCCATGGGCGTTCGCCGCTGCCGTCAAATACGTAATCGGTTGAGTAGTGCACAAGCCAGATACCGCGCGCGGCCGCCTCCCCGGCAAGTACCCCAAGCGCAGCAGCATTGATACGGTGTACAAGTTCAGGTTCGCTCTCGGCGCGGTCGACGGCGGTATAGGCAGCAGCATTGACGATTACGTCAGGCGAAACCGCTGTCACCGTGGTACGTAGACCCGTTTCGTCAGCCAGGTCGCCAACGAGCCCTTCCCCGCCGTCCAGATCCAACGCCACTACCTCGCCGAGCGGCGCAAGCGTGCGTTGCAATTCCCAGCCAACCTGCCCATTTTTGCCCAAAAGCAAAACTTTCATTTTTTATTCCATAGGCTCCCAGAGATCATGTCGACAGGTAACGTAACCAGAGGAAAAACCCCTTTCGGCTCCCTCTCCCCATTACGCCCCGTCTTCAGTCATTCCGTATTGCACAGCCAACCAGTTGCGGTATGCCCCACTCTGTACATCGGCGACCCAGCGAGGATGCGCAAGATACCATTGCACCGTCTTGCGTAAACCCGTCTCGAAAGTTTCCTCCGGACGCCAACCAAGTTCACATTCGATCTTCCGTGCATCAATTGCGTAGCGGCGGTCATGCCCAGGGCGATCTGCCACGAAAGTAATAAGCTGGTCACGGCGCCCCACTGCGTCATCCGGCCAGAGTTCATCGAGCAACGCGCAAACCATCCGCACAATGTCGATATTGGTTCTCTCGTTCCCGCCCCCGATGTTGTACGTCTGGCCTGGTTGCCCCTGCTCAAGCACGGTGCGCAACGCACGGCAATGATCGCCTACATAAAGCCAGTCCCGCACATTCAGGCCATCCCCGTATACCGGCAGAGGTTTCCCTGTAAATGCATTGGTAATAACGAGCGGGATCAACTTTTCCGGAAATTGGTACGGGCCGTAGTTGTTCGAGCAATTCGTCGTCACCACCGGCATCCCGTAGGTATGAAACCAGGCTCGCGCAAGATGGTCTGACGATGCCTTGCTTGCGGCATAGGGACTGTTGGGTTGATACGGGTTTTCTTCGGTAAACGGCGCATCATCTGCCTGCAAGGAACCAAACACTTCATCCGTACTCACATGCAGGAAGCGGAAAGATTCACGCTCCGTCCCTCCCAGCGTGCCCCAGTAAACACGTGCCGCTTCGAGCAGGGCAAACGTACCTTCGATATTGGTATGGATAAATTCGCCTGGCCCATGAATCGAACGGTCGACATGGCTCTCAGCGGCAAAGTGCACAATCGCCCGGGGTTCATATTTGTCCAGTATCCCGTCAAGCAGGTTGCGGTCACAGATGTTGCCCTGCACGAACACATGGCGTGGATCCTCCATCACCGCCTCCAGCGTCTCCAGATTACCCGCGTAGGTCAGCGCATCTAGATTGAGTACTGGTTCCCCGTTTCCTGCCAACCAGTCAAGAACAAAGTTGCCCCCGATGAAACCTGCACCGCCTGTCACCAGAATCATGAAAACACCCCACCACAAACAAATAATGCAGAGAAGAGCACGATACTAGCGCATTGAATGAAGCTGCGCCAACGTATAGAATCAGCCCTTGTGCACTTGTGCATTATTTTCTCAGGGAGTGCCCTGCCTCACGGTAAAATTTGGTTTGAGTAGGATTTAGTGTACTCTCAATTTTTAGAAGTCAGCTTGTCCCCTCGGCAAGATGATGGCTTCTTGAAAAGTTTTATTCGGTATCATCAACAGTCCTCACTCCGCAGCTCGCATGACACCCTTTGCCCGTCGCGCTACCCTCCTTGCAGTGCTCATGTTGGGCGCATCCGTGTTGTCGGTCGCGCTCACACCGACCCGATATATAGCGGTCGAGACTACACGACCTGATCTTGAAATCATCATTCCCCGCCAGTTCGGCGACTGGCAGATGGATGACCAGATCGTCCAAGCTGTCGTCAACCCACAAAAACAGGCATTCATAGACTTAGTTTACTCACAAACCCTATCGCGTACCTACGTCAACAGTAAAGGCCGCCGCATCATGCTGTCGCTAGCCTACGGCAAAAACCAGTCGGATAGCAGCAGAATGCATATCCCGGAGGTTTGCTATCCGGCACAAGGATTTCAAATAATCAATAAATGGAAAGATGTCGTTTCTGTTGATTCAATGAAGATTCCGGCCATGCGTATTACGACACAGCTCGGAAATCGTCACGAACCTGTAACCTATTGGATGCGAGTGGGAAATTCAGTAGTACGCGGAATGGTTGAACAAAGTTTTGCTCGGATCGGTTACGGGCTTACAGGAGATATTCCGGACGGTATTCTTTTTCGTACTTCCGAAATCAATCCAGAAACCCAAAACTCATTTATTCTTCAAGATCAATTTATTCGTACATTGTTGTCGTCGCTGGCACCGATTGATCGTCAAGTCTTAGTTGGCTCAATTGCATCGAAAAATGATAGTAATGTAAAATAATGTTACTTTTTTCGTTTTCTTCTCTATTAATTCTGCTTTATGGTATTCATATTTTTACCATTAATCAGAATATACGTTCACGAGAGAATTCGTTATGAATACACAATATACAAAATTTTTAGCAAAATTTAGTCTTGTCGCGTTAATTACTGCTTCAATGATCCTACCTTCGGGCGTCCTTGTAGGGATTCCTGTAAAATATTTGCTGTATATTTTTTGTGTTGTAATGCTTTTTGCTCACTGGCTTAGGGGTGCAAAAATAGACAGTGCGTATCTTTTTTTATTCGTAGCAGTTTTACTGTTTGTTGCTTTTTTTGCGCTTGTAGGGTCTTTACACGCAGCCGTCCCTTTTTACTATGTATTTTCCGAAGGGATGATCTTTGTTTCTACCACAACTGTCACGTTACTTTATCTAATTGGTAACTCATGTAAAGCAATAGAAGATGAAGAAATTGTTTTATCCGTATTTTATGGAGTACTTATTTTTTCGTTATGGAAATTTATCGCACTTATGTTGGTAGTTTTTCATATAATACCATTCGAAAAATTAATCTACTATCTTGAAAAATATGCGCAATGTAGCCCAGTTACCGCCGATATGCCAGGAGGGTTTCATAGGATAGCCCTTACGGGTCAAGATTTTGTGTGTGCCTTCTTTTTATACTTGATACCTGTGTATCCAAAATTATTATCAAAAATATCTCTTTTTCTTCGTATCGTATTTATGGTAACCGGAACATTTGCTGTCGTTTCTTCATATTCTCGATATATTTTCGGTTTTCTTGCTGCACTTTGGCTTTACGCTTTTTTGTTTAAATTTTCTTTCAAAAAACGCGTTATCGCTTGCGTTATAGTTGCTGTGATATTATTGCTATCACTTCCATGGCTTATAGAAACATTTGAAGCGAGATTTACGTCTCTAACAGCAGAACAAAGCGATTCTATCCGATATCTACAAATTTCAGCTTTACTCGATGCATGGCAAGAGTTACCAATTTTAGGTGGTGGGCTTGGTTACAATGCAGGTAATTTTACTAGAGATGCATACATTTATGAAGTACAGTGGGTAAGTTTCTTAGCTAAATTCGGTTTAATCGGTATTTCTTTTCTTATTTTTCTTTTGCTTCTTCTTTTTTATAAAATTTTAGCTGGGAAAAGGTCTAATGATCACTATATTTTAGCTTTCGCTCTTTTGTGTTATGTTTTATGCGGTTTCACGAATCCTATTCTTCTTAGTTATATTTCCTCTATCCCTTATGTACTTCCTTTGATACTCGCTTCAATTTTTCGAAAAGAATTGCTTGAATCGCTACAATCTGAAAAATTGGAATTTCCATCAACCCAAAATAGATTTTTCACCCCGACAGGTAAAGCTGTAGGCGCTCAATGACCTCCATCATGCTAGCGCCCAACCTGATATCAGCGGATCAATTGCAGCAACCGCTATAAGGAAATAACACATGCACTGCATGGTCATCCTGGTAAATTGGAAAAGAACACTCGATACCTGTGCCTGTATTACCAGCCTCGAACGAACCATTGGTATTGAATGGTCTGCAGTGGTGTGTGAGAACGGTTCGCCAGATGGCTCTGCTGCCGGGTTGCAAAACTTTTTCGCCGAAAAGTACACCGAGCGTATACGGTCAACCGCAACGCCGCAGGTTTTTGACTACTACACTGAAAATACCGACGTACCGCGCATTACGCTCGTGCTGAGCCCATCCAACCTGGGGTTCGCAGGAGGTAACAATCTTGCCTACCGGCACGTGCCTGTTGACGTAAAGGCAGAATTCATATGGTTTCTCAATAACGACACGGAGGTTGAGCCTGATACTTTGCCTCAAATGATCGAACGGATGAGGCAAGACCCGTCTATTGGTATCTGTGGAAACACCATTATCTATGCGCATGATAGAAAAACCGTACAGGCTTTTGGTGGGGCTTTTTATCATCCTTGGTCTGGCTTAATACGCGAAATCGGCCAAGGGAAAACTTGGCCATGCGCTGTAGATATCAATGCGGTAGAGGCACGCATGCGTTACGTATCTGGCGCTTCGATGCTGGTCACGCACGAATTCATCAACCGCGTTGGATTGATGTGTGAGGATTATTTTCTCTATTATGAGGAAATTGATTGGGCCGAACGAGGACGCAAAGTTGGTTTCCGACTTGGATACGCGCCGCAAGCGGTTATTTTTCACAAGGAGGGCGCGGCACTCGGTTCGGGCAAAAGTACACGCCGCAGCATGTTGTCGGAATACTATGGTATTTTGGGAAAACTCACCGTAACCCGCCGTTTTTTCCCTTGGGCCCTACCTACCGTCTACTTGTTTTGTTTGCTCCAGATACTGCGTCGTTACATACAGGGATACCGGGTACGCGCACGCATGATGGCTGAGGTTTTGCTGGGGTTCCGATGCACTCCGCCGGAGGAAGAATAATGAAGCTACGTTCCCTTTTCGCCTTGTTTAACGCTATTGTCTTAATACAGGTTGCAGCACCTGCAATGGCGCTGCAATGCACAAACCAATCCATCGACCTCATCGCGAAGGCTATCCCCGCACAGGCTGTGGAATCAAATGTATTTGACTGTATACTTGAAGGCGAAGCGGCAGTTCATCTGACAGGGAAATTGGTTTCATCCCTGGTACTGGCTCGGGGCTACGCTGGGATCCGCTTCCTCGACCAACAGGGAAAACAACTCTGGATGCCCCGAAGCGGCCCTTGGATGGGGACTTTTTCCGGTTTCGTGTTTGATGAATCCTTTGCAGTGCCTCCAAATGCCACTCGCATACATATCGTGGCGCAAATCGAAACTGGCAGCAAAGAAGCAGCGGGCGAATGGCGTATCGCTGGACTCATGGCATCTCCAGGAACAGTTGTAACGGGAGATGCTGCGGAAGGCTCTGTGATCTCGGCCACGCAGGCAGCACGCTGGCGCTTTTCCACCGTGCCAGCAGGGGCACAGGGGACATTCCAAGCGGAATTGCGCGACCTGGCTGGACAGATAAAGGGAACACGGTCTATTCTGAAAACGGGAACACAAACTGAGGTCGACTTCGGGAAACTGCCCACCGGCTATTACCAGATGCACGTAAGGTTTACTCCGGAGCACGCGGACGCAGGTACATGGACAAGCACGTTAGTTGTGTTGCCTAACGGCGACCCTCCCAATGAGCCGCGATTCGGTATAGATGGTGCTCTGAGTTGGTATCTTGGAGGCAAGGCTGAAACGGTAATGCAGTCAGTAAAAATGATGCGCCAAGCTGGAGTTGGTTCTGTGCGTGACCGTATGTCATGGAGCGAAGTTCAACCAACGCGCCAACGCTTGGAGTGGGGGCGTTTCGGGAAAACTGCCGAGATTATTGCGCAAGCAGGAATGGAGACAGTGCAGGTATTCGTTGATTCCCCTGTTTGGACACGTCCTGGCGGTAGCCCTCAAACAACCTTCCAAGTGCCGCTTGACGATAACGCAGTTTTTGAATTTGGGCAGATTTACGCAAAAGGGCTTGGCAAGACGGTTCGTAATGTCGAGTACTGGAATGAGCAAAACGCCGGTTTTTTCCCAGGTTACCCATTTCAATATGCCAATGGTTTGAAATCTTTTTTTGCAGGAATCAAATCGGTCGACCCGGGTATCCGCGTTCTGATCGGCGCTGCCGCCAGCGTACCCGGACAGTTCTTCGAAGAAATCTACAACAATGGCGCTGCCGGTTTTTTCGATACGCGCAACTTGCATTACTACGCAGAAATCAACGGATTGGATAAATTTCTTGACGCTCATCTAGCATCAATGGAGCGCAATGCCAGTGTCGCTGGCAGACCCGGCTGGATAACCGAGACAGGCTATTCGTTACGAAGGGACGCACATGGCGACTGGGGAACTGCCGAACGCGAACAAGCGGAATATCTGGTCAAAACCTACATGAGCGGTTTTGCCGCTGGTTACGAACGGGTTTTTTTCTTCTTTTGGGGTGAAATGGTTGAAAACGATCTCCACACGTGGGGCATTTTACGTAAGGACTTCTCCCCCCGTCCAGCCTATCTCACCCTTGCCCTTCTCACCCGACATCTGGCGGGAGCTTCCTTGGTCGCCTCTGAACGCCACGGCGCAGGACATACCATTTATTTTCGCCGAAATGACGGCAGTTTGGTCGCAGTGACTTGGGGTGGCGGCGCACCGATCAACCGCCTTGGAGTCAAGGTGGAAGTCCGCGATATCTTCGGGCAACAACTGGACAGCGCTTCAGCCGGTTCATCACCACTTTTATTGTCGCAGATCGACAAACTGCCTGAACAAGCCAAGAGCGTGAATCTCCCACCGGAACAACTTCGCGGCCCACCCCCCTTGTGGTTGAGCGCCAGGGTATTGATCAACGGCAAGAACTTGGAATATCGCGGTAATGAGAAACACCTAGCAAGAGTCAGTGAGAGGGCAACAATAGAAATTGCCGCTCGCGCTTTCCTGATTGACCCAAAAACTGAAAAAATAACCGCCGACTGCGTTCCAGGGCCGGGACTTACGGTGATTTCTCCGGCACAATTTACAATCGAACACCCTAAGCCAAGTGGAGAAGCATTTACCTGCCGTTTTCAAACTAACAACTTGGTAGCAGTGGGTAAAAGTTATGCCACGGTTCGGGCTAGAAGTGGGAATTCCGATGACACCGTACGGATTGCGTTGATTCCGGATACAGCCTCCGCCGGAGCGACGAAGAACATTGCGACTCGCCCGCTGATGCCGAACGGCGCATGTCCAGGTTGGATACCGCGTCATTCGCCCAATATCGTCCTAGCGATCGAGCCTGCACGTAACACACAGGGAATCTGCCCAGTAAGCGTAACAGGCCATGTCAACCAGTCCAGGAATAATACATGGGCATCCCCTTCCATTCCGCTCCCAGCAAATGAACTCAATGCCGCGCTTGGTTTACGCCTACAGATATCCCAAATACCCGGATACTCTTTCCCCCCGCTCCCTCTGCGGCTTCAGTTGTATGAAAAAAATGGAGGGATATGGATTACAGAACTACAAAGCGACGATGGCGGTAGAGTATACTCCGCGCTGTTTAACCTTGCCCGTCCAGCCCCTTGGGCGCGTAACAGCAATGGTCGGCTGGATCTCGGCAATGTTCAGCAAATCCTGGTCGGATGGGGCGGACACAGCGCTGTCGCTGGTCAACGGTATGGCTTCATGATCGAAGCAACGGATTTACTCCTGAAACCAGAATGAAACTGATTTGCAACCTTTCCATGCTCGGTCCCCAGCCTACAGGTTTGGGCATTTATTCGGAGAACTGCATTGCAGGCTTAGCCGAACGATTTGACCTCGATTTCATTGTGGGAAGCGGAAAGTTGCCCCGCGGCAATGTGTTGGCCAAGGCACCTGAATCAGTTGCCATCGATAAGGGGAAATTCGTCGGGTTGCGGCGCTACCTATGGGCGCGCTCATTGCGTTTCAGCTCTGATAGGTTGGTGTATTCACCGACTCACCACGGACTGCCCAACCAGCCTGGACAGATCATCACCGTGCACGATCTCATCCATTTGCACTTCCCTGGTCAACACCCACAAATTTACGTCTATTTCCGTTTTCTGCTTCCGCGTCTCATGAAAAAATGCCGTGCGGTTTTTACCGTTTCCCAAGCAACGCGGCAAGACATCTTCAAATCATACGGCTATCCCCTGGAGCAGATTTACGTCATACCCAATGGTGTCGACACCACCGCTTTCAGCCCGAACCCCTCCATACGCGCTGTTAGCGACCCCTTCTTGTTGATGGTCGGGGGACGGCATCCACACAAAAATGTAGTTGAAACACTCGACATGTCTCATTACTGGAAAAAAAACTATCGGCTTGTTATTGTTTCTTGCAACCAGGGTTCATATCGACGAATGCTAGAGCAAAAAGTACTCGACCTTAATCTGACCGACCGGGTCGAATTCAAGGATTACCTTACACATGCCGAGTTGCTGCACCTCTATCAGGGAGCAACCGCTCTACTGTACCCATCGCGCATCGAAGGTTTCGGTATTCCGCCGCTCGAAGCACTTGCCTGCGGGACACCGGTGATTGTTTCCGACATTCCGGTATTTCGAGAAGTGTTGGGCGAAGCAGCCCAATTTGTAAAACTGGGTAACCGCCCTAGCTGGGACGAAGCTATCCAATCGCTCGCCACCCCATCTATTGTCAAAGAACGTTTAGCTGCGGGGCAAGCGCTTTTGTCAAAATTAACTTGGAATAATGCGGTAAACGCGCTTGAAAACGCTCTGTTGAGTGTCGATCCACGCCTTGAAGAAACAAGACGGTACAGCATATGAATGCTATCCAAAAAAAATTAAGTGTAGTTATTGTCAATTACTGTACACCTGATTTAGTCAAAACATGCGTTCAATCGCTCCGTCAATGGCAGATTGCAAAAGACGATCAAATTATTGTGGTCGATAATGCCTCGCCGGATGGGTCTTTTACCCGTTTGTGTAAAGAACTTGATGGAATAAAAATTCTAAACTCCGGACGTAATGGAGGTCTCTCCTACGGAATCAATATCGGAGCCAAGGAAGCAAGTTGTGAATACTTATTGATTCTTAATCCAGACACTTACTTTATCGACAACAGTATCGGGTTTGCTTTTGAATTTTTTGACAAAAACCCTGATGTTGGATTGATCGGTCTTGATTTAATTTATCCTGACGGACGCCGTCAACTTTCTGCACGACGTTTTTATAGCGTCATTGATATTTTTGCCCGACGGTTACCAATCGGGCGCTATTGGTTATTCAAGAGAAGGTTGGATAAACACATGATGCTTTCGGATTGGGAAAAAGGTATCCCGTTTAACGCAGACTGGGTAATGGGAACCGGATTTATTATTCGTCGCAATCTGTTTCAAAATATTGGCGGTATGAATGAATCTTATTTCATATATATGGAAGATGTAGATTTATGCACACGAATATGGCTTTCAGGGTCACGCGTAGTATGTGTACCAAACGCACGGTTGGTTCACCATCATCAACGTTCAAGCGCATCTGGAATATTCAGTTGGGCGGGGCGAACGCACATTAAAAGTCTTTTAACATATTCACGAAAATACAGAGTTCCCTTGCTCACCTCACCAACTGTAGATACAATCAAGCGGTTTTGAAAATCATGTTTTTTCAGGGTTTGCAAAATTGAGGAAAATAACATTTCTTTGTATTTCAACAGGATAACGCAATGTCTACCACATCTCTTACCGACAGTAACGATTTTATCTACGGCAAAGCGAAAGCGCTGCTTCCGTGGTTCATTGTTTTGGTCGGATTGTGCTTCATGTACATTCCCACTTTTATCAACCTATTTCTTCAAGGCGTTTGGGGTTCAACCGAGCAAGCCCATGGTCCCATTGTGTTTGCTATTTCGCTGTGGTTAATTTATCGTAAATGGCCTGAGATTCTTGCAGCAAGGGTCGAACAAAAAAAAACAGTCGTTGGTTGGTTCATTCTGGTTGTTGGGTTGTTATTTTATATCGTTGGGCGCTCACAAAACGTATATCTACTCGAAGTCAGTTCACTAATCTGGTTGCTACTCTCCATTGGGCTCATCCTGCTTGGAACACGGTCTGTCAAAGTGGCGTGGTTTCCATTATTCTTCATGTTATTCATGATTCCGTTGCCTGGTATAATCGTCGATGCGATCACGATGCCGATGAAGATAGCCGTCTCTTATGTAGCGGAACAGGTACTCTACGGAATAGGTTATCCGATTGCCCGTAGTGGTGTCATCCTTCAGATCGGGCAATATCAATTGCTCGTTGCCGATGCTTGCGCTGGTCTACACACTTTGTTTACTTTGGAATCTCTAGGACTGCTTTATCTCAACCTAGTTCGACACGAATCATTCAACCGCAATCTCGTTCTAGCAATTCTGATCGTACCTATCTCTTTTTCAGCCAACGTTATCCGCGTAATGGTGTTGACTTTAATCACTTACTACTTCGGCGATGCGGCAGGTCAAGGTTTTTTGCACGGATTTGCAGGTATGGTGTTATTTTTGAGTGCTCTTTTACTGATTATCGCCGCTGATGCGTTGGTTCGTGTGCTATTTACCCGGAAAAGTATCACCAAACAACCGCCCTGCTAAAGATCGACGCATGTTTCGCAATATTTTCTGGATGGGATTAAGTAGTGCAGTACGGCTGTGTACGGGTCTCATTTTATTCGTTCTGATTGCCCGTCACCTCGGACCGGAAGAATTCGGGCATTACATGTTTTGGTATGGAAGCACATTTCTTTGTGCACTGTTAGCAAACTATGGGTTGAGCAATATGCTTCTCAAGGAAATTGCACAGCATCCGGAGAATATTGCAGATGTGTTAAGCGAATCCCTGAGTTTACGGTTCACGCTCTCAGCAGTTATCCTCTTGTGTGCTATGGTAAGTTCAGTGATGGTAGATCGCCCAGAACTTCTTCTTGCACTTTTGCTTGCCCATCTTATTGAAAATATTTCTGATACATTTTATGTCACATATCGGGCAGCGGGTTACTATGCACGCGAATCCCAGCTTGCCGCGTCCGTGGCTATCGTACAACTCGCTTTTGTCGTTGTGGCAGTGTTAACAAATCAAAACGCTGCTGTAATTGCCATCTCTCATCTAGCAGGAAAAGTTGCACAGCTTGCATTAATTCTACCGCTATCAAGGCGAGTATTCGGTGTTTTCTCATTACAACCTGTCTATACATCATTCAGGTTAGCAATCCGCACCAAATCTTATGCAATTGATTATTTTTTGGGTAGTTTATTTGGAAATATCGACAGTGTGATACTTAGAGCATATGCTGGTATAGACGCCGTTGGGATTTATCAATCTGGAATGCGCATATTTCAAGGAGGAAATCAGTTTGCACCGATTTTGTCAAATGTTTTTTTACCCGAAATAGCTAAACAAACAGTTTACGAGAAAAAAAATTCTCGTATAACTTTTACCTTACAAGTTTCTTTTTTAATATACGGTTTATTTTTTGGCCTCGCTTTGGCTTATTTTTCAGATAGAATTGTTAATTTTGCTTTCGGTGAAAATTATAAACAATTAATTTCTTTATTCCCATTTTTCGGGCTACTCTTTTTTATTCGATTATTTGCTGCTGCATGGGGTGTAATTTTGACTGCAACAGGTCACCAAAGGTATCGAGCAAAGTCAACAGCCATTCACCTGGTATTTGCACTATCAGTAGGAAGCTATTTCACCTACATTATGCAAGCAAAGGGTTGGTTAATTGCACTTATTTTGGCAAATATATTGCTTGGCATACTTTATATGATTCGTGTAGTGCAATCAGATACAAAAGTATCTGCCACTTTAGGGGTGGTTACGATGATTGTAGGGGTACTACTCTTTGTTCCTCAATTATTTTGATTGGAGATCGTTTCCATGAATAAAACAGTAAACAACGTCATAACCAGGAATCTCTGTATTGGTTGCAGCATTTGCTCAGAAATGTTTGAACAACCCGCAGTTAAGATGAAATTCTCTCAGAATGGTTTTCTTCGCCCACAATCAATTAGAAAATTCAATCACTCAGAAATCGAATTATTCAACAGCGTTTGTCCAGGAATTAACGTTTCCCATGTTCAGCGTGACAACTCTTTTACCCCTACATGGGGGCCTGTGTTAGAAGTTTCAACAGGCCATGCAATGGATGGTGAGGTTAGACATAAAGGATCGTCAGGAGGTATTGTGAGTGCACTAGCCATACATCTACTTGAAAGTAGGCAGGTGCAAGGTGTACTTCACATTGTTCCTTCGGATCATGACCCATTTGAAAATATTGCACAAATCAGCCGTACCCGTGAGGATGTCCTGCGTGGCGCAGGATCACGTTATGCCCCCGCTGCACCTTTGTCACGCCTTTCGGACTGTTTAAGCCAAGAAGGAATATTTGCTTTTATTGGAAAACCTTGTGATGTTGCAGCTTTAAGATCGCTTATGTGCTCACGTTCTGAGATTAAAAAGAAATTTTTATTTTTAATTGCATTCATGTGTGCAGGAACTCCGGGTTTACAAGGAACAAAAGAGGTTGTACGTGTGATGGGGTTTGATCCCTCTGAAATTTCAAAATTCAGATATCGCGGAAATGGTTGGCCAGGTATGGCTCGTGCAGAAACAATAGATGGGCGTTCAGCTGAAATGGATTATGATACCTCGTGGGGTCGTATTCTAGGTCGTTACCAACAATATCGATGCAAAATTTGCCCCGATGGAACGGGAGAATTTGCAGACATAAGCTGTGCTGATGCTTGGAATACAAACGAAAAAGGTTATCCACTTTTTTCTGAAGATGCTGGGCGCAGTTTAGTGATCGTACGCAGTAATGCAGGTCTTCAGCTTATAAAAGAGGTCGTAACAAAAAAGAAAATATTTCTTGTTACAAGCTCTCTGATCGATGCAGAAAAAATGCAACCTTATCAAGTTCAGCGCAAACGTACTTTACTTGCCCGTTTGCTCGGTTTTACATTGGCATTTAAAACAACACCTAATTATAAAAACATGGGGCTTATTGCTTCAATGAGAGAAAATCCTTTCACCAAACAACTCAGGGCATTCGCAGGCTCTTGGTTACGCGGGTTGAAAGGAAATTTTTAATCCATTCAGTGAATTTGTTCTCTATCAACCACCACGAAACCCAAGCTACAAAAATAGTAGTTGGAATGATTACGAATATCACCAAAACCACACCAATGAGTGAATAGCTATCTGTACTGTAAACGAGGCGATTAAAACCCTGTAGTACAAATAAATGTGTCAAATACAACGAATAGCTGATATTTCCCAAAATAATCAATGGACGCGGCACTGAGTGTTCTTCCAGAGCCTTAAATACAAGCAGGAAAAACACAAATGTAGCTGGACCATATTTTACGAGCTCAATTATCCCAGTAGTTTGTGGAATATACTTTAACGCAAACAAACTCACCCAAATAAATGAAGCTATGAACAGAGCAATAATCGAAGCTGATCTACTCCATTTTTTTGCATTTGATCTAGTCAGTAATTTATAAGCGAAAATCCCTAATGAAAATTCCAGCAAAGTTGGAACACAATAAAAACGAATAAATGTATTATCTGATTTAACTGTTAAACCAATAATATTCATAACTACAAAAATTCCAGTAACAATGTAATGTCTGTTTTTATGATTAATTTTCATAGAAATAAAAAACAATAAATAAAAGAAAACCTCCATAACCAATGTCCAACCGACTGGAAGTATCGAATTAATCGGCTGCTCATTTAATCTATGATAATAATATGGGGTAAACAGCATGGATTTAATAAAATACTCCAATGTTAATATGGATGTTTTGAAAAGATCCGGTTTAAAAAACATTACAACTGAAACAACGATCGTAGTAAACCAGTAAAGCGGAATAATTCTTATTGCTCTTTTTTTCAGAAATTGGTGAGCACTCCTTTCCGTTACATGCATCATGATGAAACCGCTGATGCAAAAAAATAGATCCACACCAAAGGCACCGTTCCCTATCATTCCGATGTGCACACCTATAACACTGAAAGCCGCTATACCGCGCATCATTTGGATACTGTCAAATTTCGTCTGCATAAACATTCACCTGAATCACTAACTCACTCCCAAATAAGTACCGTAAACCAACCGTAAAATCAAACGTTGAACATATCCGCGGTTTGTTCCTTCAGTTGACTTGTGCCCTACGCTAGATCCTCCGCCAAATGTACCCTGCATTGGATGCGCAATTGGCAAACAATCTCGCGGAAAGCAAAACCGCTGATCCCTTTCACGTTCTACCCGGTGATTGCATCAGCTTCACTGACTGTGGTGTCCGAAGTTGATGATTCTCCATGCTCGAGCTGAAACGGTTCCGTGCTTCGAAAATGCGTTGCCCCGGATAACATGATGCCATGGTGAAGAAATTTACAGAAGAATATTTATATTTTAACGTATCTTTTTGCGAAAACAGTATTTTTTCCTTTATCGATTATATTTAATTTATTTAAAAAAATGAAAATCCATTTTGAAAAAATCAAATACCTACTTTAATTGAGATTGAATTTTTAACACCCCTTTAAATCTTTCTGCCCAAGATTTCCAACTAAGCTTTTCTTTATATAATTGCTGTCCTCCTTTTTTTAATTTTAATAATTCATTTTGATTAATACATTCAATGATTTTATGAGCAAACGCATCACCTTTTTCAGATAATGGAAGGCGATATCCATTGCAACCATTAATAACATAATTAGCTATTCCACCGGTATCATATGTAAAAATAGGAAGCCCAAACGCTGAAGACTCACAGAATACAATACCAGCACATTCTATTTTTGTTGGGAGTAAGAAAAGATGAGATTGTTTGATTATAGAAATATATTTCTCATATTGCTGCACTATATTTTTGTTGAGAAACCCCACGTATTCAATGAATGATATATTTCTGAATTTTTCAGGAACCGTATTTACCCCCACTATAATTAGTTTAGTTTTAATATTTTTTTTATTTAAAAAGTCGACGGTATCTATTGCTATTTCAGCTCCTTTTCTTTCCCAATTGGTACCTGAGAAGAGTATTTTTAATTCTCTATTTGTAGTGTATGTTTCGGAATCTTCTATATCATTATCATCTAAATTTGCACCAAATTCTAAAATGTGACATTTTGTTTTTGAAGTTTTATAAAAATCAATTGCTGAGGTATTTGCCCATTTGCTAGCATGAATTACAATGCTAGATTTAACAAGAGCCGTTCTCTCTATTGCATGCCCTTGTTTAATGTTCCATGAGGCAAGATTACGCCAATGATAATTTACCGTTAAATCAAAGGTTGCGTCAGAATAGTAAATTATAGGTTTTTCTGTTTTCAAATTAGATAAGAGTAAACTTTGTCCACTAAAAAAAAGATAATCACATTTATGGAAATTTCTTTTATCTACTGTGAACGATTGAAGTTTTCCAATGATTTTTACATGATCCAACGATATATTTTTCTTAAATAATTTTGCGTATGTTTTCAAGATAACTTTAACGAACAAGATTGGAAGAGAATTTTTTTTGTAAGGAATCCAAATTACTTTACAACCAGATAATTCTATAGCCTCTCTAACTTTAAAGATAGTTCCACTCCAATCTTTTCTATCTTTGAAAGGATTTGAATAGGAAACATAACCAATTGTAGTAATTCGATTACTGCACTGGTTACAAATTATAGGAGGTTGAGTCATACTGCTTACTCCGAATTGTTATTCACCAAAAGAATGAAGATTTTTTCTCATATTGGCAACAGAGAACTGACTTGTTCGGTATATGTTTCCAACTTGATATGCGCTATTTTATTCCCAACTTCTATCTCATTAGCTAGCTGTTCTCTATTTTCAAAAGCTTGGATAAGTTTTTGCATGGCACTAGAGGTATCAAGAGTTAAACAGTCGAGTATATGAGGATAGTTTAAAGAACCAAAAAGTCCGTTGAATTTGCGGCTGTATGCCATTGGTAGCACTGGTACACCGCTGGAGAATGCGGCAATACATGCATGCATGCGCGCTCCTGTAAAAAAATCCATCCCAGAAATAAAGCTTTTCGCTTCACTCGGAGTACGAAAAATTGGAGCAATCCGTAATTTTGGGTAACGCTTCTGCAATTGCATATTAACATGCAGGTCATTTTCAGGGTGAACCTGGGGTATATCCGCAAACACGTGATGGACGAGATAAACTTCTATGTCAGGTTGTACAAGAAAGTATCTACAAACCTCTTCGATCAGCGCAGGATAATCAACTGTAAGCTCAAATTCATTACGCCCACTGTAACCTTTATTATAAAGCAAACCTGATACATTTATTCCAATCCGCATAGATGTGTTACTATCGCGAGACGGGCGTTCGAAGGGTAACGCAAAAGCAACATCAATGACTTCCTCTGATTTGTTTTGAAATTTTGCTTGAAGCAAATATTGCATGGATAGATTATCTCGTGCGTAAATACGAGTGGCAACAGAAAGTCCAATTTTACCGAGTTGTTTTCCTAAAAAAGACTTAAAAGGACCAATAGTTTGAGGTGACACCACTAACGGTTTTCGGTATAAGCGAGCCAGTATGTTTGCGATAACCTGCATCGCTAATCGTTTATTACCATAAATATCTGAAAAACTATCTCCCGCTCCTATATTAAAAATAATATCACACTGCTTTAATAAAGTAACAGCTTCAAAGCGGCCTTCCATGAAAGCGCGTCGAGAAAATTCCGCCCTATGTATGATTTCAAAATCTTCGGCTAAACCCGATTTTTCCTCAACAGGACTAAGTATGATGAAACGAACCTGCACGTTGCGTCGCCGTCCGGCCTCAGCAATAATTTTCATCTGACTTAATGTCAGTGCTACTGCGCCAAAATTTTCAGATGCGATCGTGTGCCATAGCAAACCTATCGTAAGAGAATGTTTTAGTGATTCAGCCATTACCTTGTCTCCCATTTTTGTTTCAACGCTTAAATAAAGGGCACTGGTTGATCTTTGAAGACGTAATTAATATTCCTATTTCTCTCACCTATTTTTCTTGCAGGAATACCAGCATTGATTGAAAACGGTTCAATATCTTTGGTGACAACCGACCCAGCTCCAACAACAGCTCCCTCTCCAATCGTACAACCTGGCAAAACGATAACCCTAGGACCAAGCCATACTCTGTCGTAAATTGTTATTTTCTTTTCTTTTGCAGATTCACAACCAAAATCCGGATCATTATGATTATGTTGTTCTGTCCACAACCAAACACCGTGGCTAAAATTCACATTTTCCCCAATTTCAATAAAATTACGTGCATCTAAAACACTATAATGGCCAATTATAGACCCTTTACCAATAGTTAGTTTATTAGGGCTTCGTATTTCTGCTTCAGAATAGATAATTACATTTTTCTCTATATTTGCTTTATAAAAATGGCGATAAATAAAATTCCGTATAGTATGAAATGGAATTTTACCTGTTTTTAATAGCGAATAAAACACAAACCCATTGGCATAGCGTCCCAATAATTGCCTTGCTTTTTCTTTAAACAAACCATCGTTTTCATTCACTTGAGAAGTAGGTGCTATTTTATTTTTTACATAACGAAAATAAATAATACTGACAATGTATGAACAAAAAACAAACGCCGACTTTAGCAAAAGAATAAGCAGAATAAAAAAAAGAATTCCGGAAACCACGGCATGCCTCCTTCATGGCAAGCAAATTTTCGTAACTGCTATCTTACCATAACCGCGCAAATTTGTTGTGCAACATCGAGCTGCACCCCCGCTTACGCACCGATAAATTGACTTGCCTGTGGAATACTTGTCATGCTTGTGGTTGTTTTCCACCCACCTGTTTAAGCCAACTTTGAGAGCAACTGTAACTCATAGTGCGGCGTCGACGTCTGTGGATGGATCGTTCCTAGGGATTCTCTGAACAACCAGTGAGTTGTTGACATGAAATTGTTTTAGCATCCCCAAAACAGCAAAATGGGCCGATATTCGGCCTTTTATGCGTAAACCCGAAGGCTTTTCCCCTTGTTTTTCCTCTCATGGACGCACCTGTCCTGTCAGGGCCAATAAATGCCTCCGCGTCATCCACAGATTCGA
>Ga0123357_10000206_pt1 | contig 55440 bp, 24 predicted proteins | sample TergutEmb28metaG_FD_89873 | JGI IMG/M metagenome (GOLD analysis project Ga0123357, IMG submission 89873) | Embiratermes neotenicus P4 segment gut microbial communities from Petit-Saut dam, French Guiana - Emb289 P4 | ecosystem: Host-associated > Arthropoda: Insects > Digestive system > Gut ...
CGGTGACGACGGCATCGCCACCGCCACCCTGACCGACGCGGTCGCCGAGACCGTCCAGGCCACCGCCACCATCGCACAGGGCACCGTCAACGGATCCCCGGTCTCCGTGACCTTCGACGCAGGACTGTTCTCCTATTCGAAGTCGACGTTCACCGTCACCCCCGTGGCTGACACCTCGGATACCACCACCTGGGTTCCCGTCTCCGACGGGACCGGCACCGATTACTACACCGGTGTGCTGACGGCGATGGACGCCGACGGAAACCTGCTGGACTCCTTGACCCTCACGGACATCGCCTTCACCGCGTCGTCCACGGATGTCACGGTCACCTCGGTGACCAACACCGGCAACGGGACGTATTCCGTCCAGTTCTCCTCGGAGGTCGCCGATGCGACCACGACAGCCAGCGTGACCTACAAGACAAGCCCCGTCGGCTTGGCTCAACCGATCCCATTCGTCGCTGGAGCGCCTGTGCCGGGACCGGTCGTGTGCCCCGACGCGTCGAAGACGGGCACGAACGTGTCGGCTTCCCCGACGGAACTGGCGGTGGACGATGACTCCACGATCACAGCCCTGGTCACCGACCAGTACTGCAACCCAGTCTCCGGCGTCCCCGTCACCTTCGGTGTGGTCACCCCCACCAGTGGCACGATCACCACGGTCATCGGTACCACCGGCGCTGACGGCATCGCCACCGCAACCCTCACCGACACCGTCTCCGAGACCGTCCAAGCCACCGCGACCATCACCCAAGGAACCGTCAACGGATCCCCCGTCTCAGTGACCTTCGACGCAGGACTGTTCTCCTACACGAAGTCCACGTTCACCGTGACCCCCGTGGCCAACCTGTCCGATCAGTCCACCTGGGTGGCCGCCTCCACGGGCGCCTCCACCTACACAGGCACCCTGACCGCGAAAGACGGCGACGGGAACCTCTTGGACAACCTGACCCTCACGGACATCGCCTTCGCGGCATCCACCACGGATGTGACGGTCACCTCGGTGACCAACACGGGCAACGGGACGTACTCGGTGCAGTACTCCTCCACAGTCGCCGATGCCACACCGACTGCCACGGTGACCTACAAGGCCACAGCAGTGGGCACGGCCCTGCCCATCCCGTTCAAGGCCGGAACAGCCGTCACCGGACCCGTGACCTGCCCTGACGCGACCAAGACCGGCACCAACGTCTCCGCCAACCCCACCGAGGTGGCCGTGGACGACACGTCCACCATCACCGCGTTGATCACTGACCAGTACTGCAACCCGGTCTCCGGCGCCACAGTCACCTTCGGTGTCGTGACCCCCACCAGTGGCACGATCACCACGGTGGTCGGAACCACCGGAGCGAATGGCATCGCCACCGCAACCTTGACCGACACCGTCTCCGAGACCGTCCAAGCCACCGCGACCATCACCCAAGGCCCGGTGTACGGATCCCCCGTCTCGGTGACCTTCGACGCAGGGCTGTTCTCGTACACGAAGTCCACCTTCACTGTGACCCCCGTGGCCAACCTGTCCGATCAGTCCACCTGGGTGACCGCCTCCACCGGCGCCTCCACCTACACAGGCACCCTGACCGCGAAAGACGGAGACGGGAACCCGTTGAACAACCTGACCCTCACGGACATCGCGTTCGCCGCATCCAGTGGCACCGTGGCCATCACCACGGTCGTCAACAACCACGACGGAACATACACGGTGACGTACTCCTCCACCGCGGCCGACCCCAGCACCACCGCCACCGTGACCTACAAGGCCACAGCAGTGGGCACGGCCCTGCCCATCCCGTTCAAGGCCGGAACAGCCGTCACCGGACCCGTGACCTGCCCCGACGCGACCAAGACCGGCACCAACGTGTCCGCCAGCCCGACGGAGGTGGCCGTGGACGACACCTCCACGATCACAGCGCTGATCACTGACCAGTACTGCAACCCGGTCTCCGGCGTGCCCGTCACCTTCGGTGTGGTCACCCCCACCAGTGGTGTGATCACCACTGTCATCGGAACCACCGGAGCGAATGGCATCGCCACCGCGACCCTCACCGACACCGTCTCCGAGACCGTCCAAGCCACCGCGACCATCACCCAAGGCCCGGTGTACGGATCCCCCGTCTCAGTGACCTTCGACGCAGGACTGTTCTCCTCCACGACGTCCACCTTCGCCGTGACCCCTGTGGTCACGACGACGGACCAATCCGGATGGATCACCGCGTCCACCGGCGCCACCTACTACATCGGAACGCTCACCGCGAAGGATTCCGATGGAAACCTGTTGCCGACACTCGCCGTCTCGGACATCGCTTTCGCGGCGTCCTCCGCGAACGTGGCCATCACCACGGTCGTCAACAACCACGACGGAACATACACGGTGAAGTACTCCTCCTCCGTGGCCGACCCCAGCACCACCGCCACCGTGACGTACAAGTCCTCGGCGGTGGGCACGGCCCTGCCCATCCCGTTCAAGGCCGGCACCGCCGTCCCAGGACCCATCACCTGCGCTGACCCGACCAAGACCGGCACGAATGTGTCCGCCAGCCCGACCCAGCTCGGCGTGGGCGACACCTCCACGATCACAGCCCTGATCACCGACCAGTACTGCAACCCCGTGTCAGGCGCGACCGTGGCCTTCGCCACCATCAGCCCCACCAATGGCACGTTGACGACGGTCAAGGGGACGACAGGAACGGACGGCATCGCCACCGCGACCCTGACGGACACCACCGCCGAGACGGTCCGCGCCACCGCCACCATTCCACAAGGCACGGTCTCCGGATCCCCTGTCTCGGTGACGTTCAGCACGGGCGTGTTCTCGTACACGATGTCCACGTTCACGGTGACGCCACTGGACAACCCCGCGGATGAGTCCACCTGGATCCGTGTCTCCACCGGCTCGGTGTTCTACACCGGCATATTGACCGCGAAGGACAGTGCCGGGAACCTCCTGCCGAACCTCAACCTGGCCGACATCCAGTTCTCCGCCTCGACCCCTGATGTGAAGATCACACCGGTGGTCAACAACAACGACGGAACCTACACAGTTCACTTCTCGTCGACCCTGGCCGACCCGACTGCCACAGTTACGTACCGTGGCGTGCCCGTCGGCTCCCCGGTGCCGATCATGTTCGAGTCGGATGATCCCGTCCCCGGACCCGTGGTCTGCCCCGATCCCGCCATGCACGGCACGAACCTGAGCGTTGACCAGACCCAACTGCCTGTCGGCGAACTGGCTCATGCGACGGCTCTCATCACCGACGAGTTCTGCAACCCGGTCGCCGGAGTGGTGGTGACTTTCAGCACGAGTCCCACATCGACGGGCGTCCTGGTCCCCAGCGCCACGACGGGGCCGGACGGTGTCGCGACAGCGACACTGACCGACACGGCGGGCGAGACTGTCGCTCTGCACGCCATGCTCGGCACGACGGACATCTTCGACTCTCCGCAGAATGTCACGTTCGTCCAGGCGACTCCGGCGCCGACGATCACCATGCCTGGCAGCAACGCTGATCTGAACACCGCGACCCCAACCCTCAGCGGCACCGGCACCACGCCGGGAGACACCATCACAGTGAAGGACGCCCAAGGAGCAACCGTCTGCACCACGACGGTCACCCCCGCCAAGACGTGGACCTGCCCCGTCCCGGCGCCAGGCTTGGGCAATGGGACGCATACGCTCCGGGCGACGGAGACCGACTCGTACAACCAAGTCTCCGCGCCCTCGACTCCGCTGACTCTGACAGTGGACACCATCCCACCGTCGCAGCCGACCGTCACACAGGCCAACAAGACGGCGATCAGTGGCACGGTCCCAGGGACGAACAATCCTGGCACGACGGTGACGATCACCTATCCGAAGAGTGATGGGACCACAGGCTCCGTCACCGTGCCCATGGACACCACGACGAACACCTGGACGACATCGACACCGTCGGACGCCGTCAGCGGCCCGATCACGGTGATCGCCACCGACCCAGCGGGCAACACGTCCCCGACGGCGACGGCGACGCTGGACGTCACCGCGCCGCAGCAGCCGACCGTCACCACTGCCAACACGAAGCAGATCAGTGGCACAGTCCCGGGTAACAACAACCCAGGAACCACGGTGACCGTCACGTACAAGACGACGAATGGAACGACCGCCACCGCGAGCACGACCATCAATCCTGACGGCTCATGGTCGATGACCACGCCGTCGGACGCTGTCACCGGTCCGATCACGGTGATCGCCACCGACCCGGCGGGCAACACGTCCCCGACGGCGACCGCGACCCTGGACCTGACCGTTCCGCAGAATGCGACGATCACCCAGGCCAACAAGGCCGGGGTGGCCGGGACCGTCCCCGGATCGAACGAACCTGGGACGACCGTGACCATCACATGGCCCGACGGGTCCACGACCACAGGCGTCCAGGTGAACGCCGACGGCACGTGGTCCGTCCCGACACCGTCCGGCATGCCGTCTGGAACCATCAGTGTGACGGCGACCAACCCGGCTGGAAACTCCTCGACACCTGTCACGGCGTTCTTGGACACCTCCACACCGGCGGCGCCGACGGTCAATCCGACCAATGGAACCGAGATCTCGGGCACAGCCGACGCGGGCGGCACCGTCCACGTCACCGACTCCTCGGGTGCGACGATCCCAGGATGCGACAACGTCCAGGTCGGCGACGATGGCACGTTCGCCTGTCACCCCACCACTCCTCTGGAGCCCGGGACAGTCGTGAACGTGTCGGTGACCAGCAAGGCGGGCAACCCGTCCAGTCCGACACAGGTCACTATTCAAGTGTTGACCATCGAGGTGGCGTATCCCACGCTGAACCCCATGGAGACGCAAACCGTCACGGGCTACCCCTTCAATCAGGGCGAGCAGGTGTGTCTGACGATGCCCGACGACTCCCTGAGTCTCGGGTGCGGCCCGGCGGACGACCAAGGTATGGTGAGCATCTCGTTCACCGTGCCGTCCAGCATGTCGATCGGCGCACACGTCGTGAGACTGACCGGTGAGGTTTCGGGATGGGTCGAGACGTCGTTCGACGTGACTGTCGTGCCGACTGTCCCGACGGGAGGCGCCGTGGTGGAGAGCCAGCAGTTCCCCTTCGGGGTTCTGTTCGCAGGATCCATCATGGTGGTCGCAGGCCTGTGGATGACGTCCACAGTCAGGCGGCATCGAGACCGACACCATCTTTCCACCCGATGAGATTGAGCGTCCCCCCCTCAGCCTCATCCGCGACCGCCCCCTCGATCAGGGGGCGGTCGTGCGAGCAGACGACGGGATCCTCCTCACACAGGGCGCCCGCCATGGATGACACAGATCGCTGCGTGCGCCTCAGTCGGCTGTGCGCACAGGCAGAATCGTCGGCAGGAACGGCGGACGATCAGCCTCGAACCGTGAGATCTCCTGCTCTTTCAACAGGGTGACCGAGATGTCGTCGAGTCCGTTGAGCAGGCGATGACGGGTGTAGTCGTCGATCAGGAAGGGGTAGGTCTGGGCGCCCGCCTGGATGGTCCGGGTCTCCAGATCGACGGTGAGGGTCATGCCCGGGTCAGCGTCAAGCGCGTCCCACAGCTTGGCCACGGTGTGATCGTCCACGACCGCAGTCAGCAGACCCGCCTTGCCCGCGTTGCCCTTGAAGATGTCGCCGAACCGTGGTGAGATCACGACGGCGAACCCGTAGTCCATCAAGGCCCACACCGCGTGCTCGCGGGATGATCCTGTCCCGAACTCCGGACCTGCGACCAGGATCGACCCATGGGTGTACGCGGGTCGGTTCAGGACGAAGTCCGGATCCTTCCGCCATGCGGAGAACAGCCCGTCCTCGAATCCGGTGCGCGCGACCCTCTTCAGATAGACGGCCGGGATGATTTGGTCCGTGTCCACATTGGACCTGCGCAGGGGCACACCGATTCCGGTGTGTGTGGTGAATTTTTCCATGATGGCACTCCTCACAAGTCGGACGGCGCCGACAGATGTCCGGTGACCGCCGTGGCCGCAGCCACAGCGGGTGAGACGAGGTGGGTACGACCGCCCTTGCCTTGACGGCCCTCGAAATTGCGGTTGGATGTCGACGCCGAACGCTCTCCTTCAGACAACGTGTCGGGATTCATCCCCAGACACATCGAGCACCCGGCCTCACGCCACTGCGCCCCAGCGTCGAGGAAGACCGTGTCGAGGCCCTCCTCCATGGCTTGGAGCCGCACACGGGCCGATCCGGGGACCACGAGCATCCGTACTCCGTCCGCCACCTTCCGGCCTTTCAGCACGCTGGCGGCCAGGCGCAGGTCCTCGATCCGTCCGTTCGTGCACGATCCTAAGAAGACCGTGTCGATGGGGATGTCGCGCATCGGCGTTCCCGGGGTGAGACCCATGTACGCGATAGCACGCTCGGCGGCTGATTGAGCGTCCGCTCCCTGGAAGTCGGACGGCGCCGGCACCGTGTCGCCGATGCCCACTCCCTGTCCTGGGTTCGTCCCCCAGGTCACGAAGGGGGTCAGCGTGGTCGCGTCGATGACGATCTCCTTGTCGAAGACGGCGTCCGGGTCGGAGGCCAGAGTGGACCAGTACGCCACCGCCTCGTCCCAGAGCTGTCCTTCGGGCGCGTGGGGACGGCCTTTCAGATAGTCGAACGTCGTCTGGTCGGGCGCCACCATCCCCGCGCGAGCGCCCCACTCGATGCTCATGTTGCAGATCGTCATACGGCCCTCCATGGACATCGCCTCGATGGCCTCCCCACGGTACTCGGCCACGTACCCGGCGCCACCCCCGGTTCCGACACGGGAGATGAGGGCCAAGATCAGATCCTTGGCGGTGACGGAGTCCGGCATACGCCCGGTCACCGTCACGGCCATCGTCTTGGGTATGGCCTGTGGCAGGGTCTGGGTCGCCATGACATGCTCGACCTCCGAGGTGCCGATCCCGAAGGCCAGCGCTCCGAAGGCCCCGTGGGTGGAGGTGTGGGAGTCCCCACAGACGATGGTCATCCCCGGTTGGGTGACGCCCAGTTGCGGCCCGATGATATGGACCACCCCTTGGTCTTTGTCGCCCAGGCGATGGAGTCGGATGCCGAACTCCTCGGCGTTCCTCCTCAACGTCTCGATCTGGAGGCGTGAGACGGGGTCGGCGATCGGCGCCATGATGTCCTGGGTGGGGGTGTTGTGATCCTCGGTGGCCAGGGTGAGATCGGGGCGACGGACGCGTCGACCGGCCATCCGCAGACCGTCGAAGGCCTGGGGACTGGTCACTTCGTGACACAGGTGCAGATCGATATACAGCAGATCCGGCTCCCCATCCGACCCTCGTGAGACGACATGCGCGTCCCAGACTTTCTGACTCAATGTGCGGGGCATTGCTCTCCTTTCAGCGGTCACCTACTATTCCACTAGACTTCTCACATTCCAAGACGCTAGTATCAGCATATGGACGTATCATCAGGTGTTGGCGTACTCGACAAAGCCGCCTCAGTGCTCACCGCCCTCGAATCTGGACCCATGACCCTTGCCGGTTTGGTGTCTGTGACTGGATTGGCCCGCCCGACCGCTCATCGGCTGGCCGTCGCCCTGGAATATCATCGCCTGGTCGGACGGGATCTCAACGGTCGTTTCGTCCTGGGGCCACGCCTGGCCGAGCTGGCCCAGTCCGCGGGCGAGGACCGACTGCTGGCGACGGCGGGACCTGTCCTCGCACGGTTGCGCGACATCACGGGGGAATCCACTCAGTTGTTCCGCCGCCAAGGCGACGTCCGGATCTGCGTGGCAGCCTCCGAGCGCCCGTCGGGCCTGCGCGACACCGTCCCCGTCGGGGCCCAACTGTCGATGAAAGCCGGTTCGGCGGCCCACGTCCTCCTGGCCTGGGAAGAGCCCGACCGCATCCAGCGCGGTCTCATCCAAGCCCATTTCTCCGCCGAGACTCTGGCGACGGTCCGTCATCGAGGCTGGGCGCAATCAGTGGCGGAACGGGAGGCGGGAGTCGCCTCCGTGTCGGCCCCCGTGCGATCCCCCTCAGGGAAGATCATCGCCGCGGTGTCCGTCTCGGGCCCCATGGAGAGGCTCACTCGTACCCCCGGGCGACTGCACGCCCCCGCTGTCGTGGCGGCCGCGGAGAAACTCTCCAGCGTGCTGCGCAAGACGGGCGTGCCGGACGCGCACATGTGACCGACACCGGCGCCCGGCCGCATCCATGTCTGTTATCGTCTTCGCGGGTAGACGTGATAGGTTGTCCGTATGAGTCTTGAGAAGGTTTTTTTCGGCTTCTTCGTTCTCCTGGCGGCGACATTGAACTTCGGTTTCTTCGTCGGTGACATCGGAGACCCGCTGGATCACTCGTCCATCGAACTCTATTCCGCGATCGTCGTCGGTTTAGTGGCGACCGTGCTGAAGCTGGGTGACAGGACGCAGATCGGCGCCATCCACCTCGCGACCTCCCTCGTCGCGGACATCCAGCTCATCGCCTCGGCCATCCTGTACACCATCGCACAGGCGTCCACGAGCCCCATCACGCAGCAGCAGATGTCGACCGTGGTGTCGCTGTCGGGCGGCGCCCTGTTCGCAAACATCGTGTCCGTGGTCCTGCTCGTCGTCGAGACCTCCTCTTTCCGTCGACGCTGATGCCTCGTCCCCGTCCCCCGCGACGTGCGCCCGTGAGGCCGCGTCAACTCCAACTCGCGTCGGTGGCCATCCCGTCCGAGATCCCCTACATGACGACGATTTTCATCGTCCTGCGCAAGATGAGGCTTCCCCTGATCCTGCTCATCGGGGTGATGACGATCGCCGTCTTGGGGCTGTCGCTCATGCCGGGCGTCCCCCAGCCGGACGGCACATCGGGCCGGTTGAGCGCCTTCGAAGCGTTCTACGTGTTCTCCTACACGGCCACCACCATCGGATTCGGAGAGGTCCCGCACGAGTTCTCCATCGAGCAACGCTGGTGGATCGTCTTCTTCATCTACACCTCGGTGCTGGGATGGGCGTACACCATCGCGCGTCTGATGTCCCTGCTCCAGGACTCGGCCTTCAACGCCACCCGTAACGCGCAGACGGTGCGACGCACGATCTCGCACATCCGTCAGCCCTTCACCATCATCGTGGGGTACGGATACATCGGCCGGTCGGTCGCCCGCGTGCTGGACAGCCTCGGCAGGCGCATCGTCGTCCTGGACGCCCAGAGCGTCGCCGTGGAGAGACTGTCGACCGACATGATGCTCCAGGAGATCCCGGGCGTGTGCGGCGATGCCAGAAGCCCGTCCTTCCTCGGGCTCGCCGGCATGGGACACCCCGACTGTGAGGCGGTGCTGGCAATGACGGGCAACGAGGAGGTCAACCTGCAGGTCCTGATGACCTGTTCCCTCCTGCGTCCCAATCTCCCCGTCATCGCGCGCGCCTCATCGAGACGCACCGCGCAGTTCATGGCGGATTTCGCTCCGCAGGCGATCATCAATCCCTTCGAGGACTATGGGAATTTCCTCATCTTGGCTCTGCAGCACCCCCACACCTACCGACTCATCACCTGGTTGATGGCCGGCGAGAGGGCCGAACTGCCGCCCCTGCGTCAGCACTCGAAGGCGACCCGGTGGCTCATCGTCTCCGACGACCAGTTCGGCGAGGAGATCGCCCAGGACCTGTCGGCCGAGGGGTACGAGGTGTGCCAGGTCGGCCCCAGCGAGGACCCGGATTACGATCGGTTCGACGCGGTCATCGCCGGCGCGGAGTCCGACACCGTGAACCTGGCCCTGGCCGCTCATCTTCGAGCCGCCTTCCCTCAGGTCTTCCTGGTGGTGCGCCAGCAGTCCCACTCCCATCTCCCCTTGTTGGACGCCCTGTGCCCCGACTCGGTCTTCTTCCCGCCGCAGTTGGTCGCCCAAAGGGCCGTGGCCAACATCATCACGCCGCGGCTGTGGGGGTTCATCACGGATCTGATGCAGGCGGACGACCAGGTCAGCCAGAATCTGACCACACGGCTGGTCACCCGTATCGGAACACAGGCGCCCATGCCTCGACGGCTCTGGATCGGCGCGACACAGACCCCCACCGTGGCGCGCTGGCTCAAGCACCGTAGCCTCGTCCTGGGCGCGATCTTCCGCTCCCCCCAAGACCACGAGACGTCCATCGCGGCCATGACCTTGATGCTGATCCGATCCGGCGAGGTCATCACCTTGCCTGGCGACGACGTCGAACTGCGTGTCGGGGACGAGCTCGTCATCGTCGGAACGCGCGACGCCTTCGACGAGCAGAGCGAGTGCCTGTTCGACGACTCGACGCTGTTCTACGTGGCCACCGGTCGCGACATCCCGACGTCGCGCGCCTGGCGGCGGCTCACGAGGCAGAGGTGGAAGGACGCTTTCCCGATCCCCGGCGATGACGCCATGGCAGATACATGATGGTCCACAGGATCGCGACGAGGACGGCGAGCACGGGCAGATAGGCCGGACCGGCCAGATCTTGGATCGGTTGCAACGGCGAACCGGGAGCGCCTGTGTTCAGGAACCAGAAGTTGGTTCCCAGTCGCGTGTTGACGATGATCGAGGCGGTCACGAACACCGCCATGATGATGACCACCTTCCACAGGTTCTTCGCGCTCGGCCTGAACTCCTTGCTCACGATGATCATGAGGGCGTACGCGAACAGCAAGGCGTGGATGATGAACGCCTGCCATGTGTAGAGGTTGAAGATGGGCTGTTGGTCCCAGTTGGGGAAGATGACCGCGCACAGGGGCCCCCACGTGCCGACGGCGTAGATGAACTCCCGCGTCCAGGAGTTCGCCTTGACCGAGTCGATGAACACACAGAAGGTCACCACGGCGCAGGCGTGCAACGGGAGGATGTCGGGCGTGTACATGTCCAACGCGAGGAAGATTCCCTGGCGGAGGACGAGTTCGAGCAGCAACACTGAGATCCCGACGACGAGGCGCATGGTCCGCCTGCGTGTCGTGTCCGCCTTCACGTACGCCCACACGAGAGCGGCCACCCCGACCGCCAGGACGGCCAGCGTCACCAGGTGGGCGAGTGTGAATTGCCCGAAGGCCAGGCTCGCGGGAGCGGCGTTCGGCGCAGTGAAGAAGTTATCGAACCAATGATCAGTCACCCTGCCTACTGTAGGGCTTTTCTCCAGCCCGCGCCATCGACACGACTCCAGGGCGGCGAGCGGGTCACTCCTGGAGGCGGTACCCCAGACCCCGTACGGTCAGCAACCGCAGAGGATGCGCGGGGTCCACCTCGATCTTCGCCCGCAATCGTCGCACGTGGACGTCCAAGGTCTTGGTGTCCCCGAAGTAGTCCGCCCCCCAGACCCGCTCGATGATCTGACGACGCGTCAGGACCCGACCGATGTTGCGCATGAGCAGTTCCAGCAACTCGAACTCACGCAACGGCATGTCGACCGCGCGACCGTCGACGACCACCCGGTGACGCTCCACGTCCATGAGGATCCCGCCGCCGCTCAACACGGCGTCGTGAGGCTCGGAGTCCCGATGTCGGCGAAGCACGGACCTCAGGCGTGCCAACAACTCGGGAGTGGAGAAGGGTTTGGTGACGTAGTCGTCCGCCCCGGACTCCAGACCCACCACGATGTCAGCCTCGGCGACCCTCGCGGTCAGCATGATGATCGGCACATCCGAGCTCAGCCGGATCGTCCGGCAGACGTCGACGCCGCTCAGTTCCGGGATCATCACATCCAGCACGATCACGTCCGGGACATGCTTCTCGAACTCATCGAGCGCCTTGCGTCCGTCGGACGCCGTGCGCACCTCGTACCCCTCCCGCCTCAGCAGGTAGGCGAGGGTCTCGCGAACATCGTCGGAGTCCTCCACCAGCAACAGTCGCGTCATCGTTCGCCTTCCTCGTTCGCGGCTATGAAACGCCCCGTGCCAGCCAGGGGCAGGGTGATCGTGAAGGTCGACCCCGACCCTTGGTGGCTGTCCACGCTCACACCCCCGCCGTGCGCCAAAGCAGTATGTTTCACTATTGCCAATCCTAGTCCCGTGCCGCCGGATCGGCGGGAACGCGCCTGGTCGGCCCGATAGAAGCGTTCGAAGATCCGATCCTGGTCGTCGGGGGCGATGCCGATCCCCTGATCGATGACATGCACGCTGACCGTCCCGTCCGCCTCATCGATCTGCGAGGACACGACCACGCGCGACCCCTTGGGCGAGTAGTGGATGGCGTTGGACAGGAGGTTCTCCAAGGCTGTGACGAGCGCGTCCTCGTCCCCCTCGACCACATGGTCCACGATTTTCTTCGTCTTCAGCTTCACCCCTTGGATACGGGCGGTCTCGATGGCCTGGGACACGGCCTTGCCGATCCACTCCGCGACGGAGATCTGAGTCACAGGTTGGGCAGGCGCCGTGTCCTGCACGTGGGCGAGCGCCAGCATCCCGTCGGCCAGCTTCTCCAGCCGGCGGGCCACCTTGTCCAACCGGAGCGCGAAGTGCTCCACAGCGCCCGGATCGCTGGCGCAGGAGTGGAGGGCTTGGGCGATCAACCCCACCGATGTCACGGGCGTGCGCAACTCGTGTCCGATGTTCGAGACGAAATCGCGGCGGATCTGCACGGCGCGGACCTCGTCCGTCCGGTCGGTGACGCTGAGCAGGATCCAGTAGGTCTCCACCACCTCGGCTTGGATCACGATCTCCTGGTAGGACCCCAGGGACGTCGCATGGCATGAGCGAGTGATGTGCTCACGGGTGACCCATGCCTCGTCCGCCACCTGTGTCAGGTCGGGATGGACCAAGACCCCCCGGTCATGCGGCACGAGGCTGCGCGCCAAGGGCGAGGCGTACACGATCTTGTGGCGCTTCGTCAGAACCACGGTGAATCCACCGAAGGCCCGTGCTGTGGCGATCACGTGGCTCAGCGCCTTTTTCGATCGCAACATCCCGGGCTGACTCATAGCACTACTGTAACCCACGCGGATCACCAGCATCGACCGAAGACGGAACCCCGATCAGGACAAGGCTTGGGGCCGCGTCAGCGGATGACTCTGCCCAATCGCCACGAGGTGAGGGCGCCCAAGACCACGGCCAATCCCAGGAGGATGCCGAACATGGTGGGAGTGCCCAGGATCTGCCCATTCAAGGACAATTGTCCACCGAGGGCGTGCATGATCGTGTCGTGAGCGCTGTCGTGCAACGAGCCGGCGGGTATCCGGTTCAGCAGATTCGACAACGATGGCTCCATCGCGGGATGTCGGATGATCGACGCGGCCTGCGCGAACGGCAAGACGCTGAGGATGGAGACCAGACGGTCGCTCAGTTCGGTCGGCGGGGCGTAACAGAACGAGAGGAACCCGAGGGCTGTGCCCATCAGGACGGAGTACCCGCTATAGGCGCCTTGCGTCGCCGTGAACGTGGCCAAGAAGATGTTGAACGAGCAGAAGACCAGGCAGGACACCAGCACCGCGCCCATGCACGCGACCAACTGTTGGAACGACATGAGCGGCTCGTCGTGGAACCACGCCCATGCCTGACCGAAAGCCGTCAAGATGGTGGACAGGACGAAGGACGCGATGACGGTCGCGAGGACGTACGCGACGGCGACCTTCCAGCGTTGGACGGGGGTCACCAGATAATCCGAGAACCGCCCTGTGACACGATCCTCGACGAACGCCGTCAGCATCCCCAAGGACGAGCTGAACGTCGCCAACGACGCCACCGAGGCGAACATCCAGGCGTCGCACACGACATAGGCGTCGGATCGAGTGATCCCTCCTCCGACGGTGGCGACGACGAGATCCGCCGCCATGTTCCTGAAGAAGAGGAAGAAGAGCAGGAACATCACGATGGGCGACACCAAGGCGAAGAGCAGCGACAGCTTGTCTCGCCAGAAAAGGGTGAGATTGCGGCGAAGAAGGGTCAGAATGGACGTCATTGAGCCACCGATCCCTTTCCACCACGTGGGCGTGTGCCACGTGATCCACCGGCGTCGTCAGCAGTGGTCATCCCATCTCCGCTATGGCCGGTCAGTTGGAGGAACACATCGTCCATGGACCCGTGCCGGAACTCGAAATCCTCGATCTGGTCCCAGATGTACGGAAGCATCCACTTGACCTTGTCCGTCGACTCCACGGGGAAGCGAACGGGGTCGCCTGGGGCGTGGCCGGGAGACAGTTCCACCTCAGGGAAGAACTTCGCCAAGCGTTTCACCCCCGTGGCCTCGTCCAAGAAACGCACGCTCAAGTGGGAGGACGCGAACCTGTGACGCAAGTACTCGGGCGTGCCCTGGACGACGATCTCTCCGGCGTCGATGATGCACACCATGTCCGCCTTCTCGGTCTCTTCCATGTAGTGCGTGGTTAGGAAGACGGTCATTCCTTCGTGGTCGCGCACGTCAGAGATGGCTTGCCAGACCTGCTCACGGCCATGCGGGTCCAATCCCGCCGTCGGCTCGTCCAGGAAGAGGATGTCGGGCTTGTGGATGAGGGCCCTGGCGATGTCGGCGCGCCTCTGCTGCCCGCCGGACAGGTGACGATACTGCTGATCGATGAAACCCCCCATCTCGAGAAGGGTGACGAGCTCGTCGATGCGATCGTCGCGGATGTGTCGATCCAGTCCGTGGAGGCGTGCCCGTACATGCAAGTTCTCCTTGACGGAGAGCCGAGGGTCGAGGAGCGCGGACTGGAAGACCACGCCGATGCTTCGACGGATCGCCTCGTTGTCCCGTCCCAGGAGATGGCCCGCCACCATGGCCTGGCCTCCCGACGGGCGTCGTAACGTAGTCAGGCACTTGATCGTGGACGACTTTCCCGCGCCATTGATCCCGAGAAAGGCGAAGAACGCCCCTTCCTCCACGCTGAAACTGATGCCCTTGACCGCCTGCACGTCGCCATACGACACGCACAGACCATCGATGCGAATGGCCGGCTGCTCGGTTGCGGCGTCAGCATGCTCCCAGAATCCTTCGAGATCGTTGGGATCGTCCGCGTGATGGGCGAAGAGCCGATGGGACTGGACGGGGGCGGGGTCTGGGAAGAAGGACACGAGGTGATGCTTCAGCCAGGCCTCCTGCGTGAGCGGCAGGTAATGACCGGTTTTCACCATCTTCAGCTGTGCGCCGGGGACACGACTGGCCGCCAGGATCTGATCGTCCCGATACGGCGACTGCTTCCCACCCAGGAACAGGACGGGCTTATGGATCGTGTCGAGTTTCTCGTTGGTGATGAAGTCGACGTCTTCCATCAGCGACTCGCGTGCGCCGGCCTGGGCCAACGCCTCGACTCGCTGCTGATAGTCGCCCTTCTGTTTGTCCGTGAGCTTGAGCCCCGTCGCGGCGACGTAGATGTCGAACGACCTGTCGATCCCCTCCTGGTCGGAGGGCATGGTGTCCAGATCGCTCTGCTTCATGCCGAACGTCTCGATGAGAACCAGGGAACTGATCCTGTCCGGGCACATCAACATCGCTTTCAGGGCGATGACGGCGCCGACGCTGTACCCCACGAGATGGGCGGTGTCGATACCGAGGGCGTCCATGACGTCGAACAAGTCTTGCGTCATGTCCGACAGGCCGTAGCCCCAATCGGAGGAGTCGCTGAGCCCGTGCCCGCGCAGGTCGAACATGACCACGCGGTACCCCTTGTCAGCGAGGGTCTTCGCGCCGCATCGATAAAACACCGTGTGATTCGCGAACAATCCGTGAATCATCACGACTGTGTCGAGGCCATCTGCGTTGAGGATGCGATAGAAGAACCTCTCGCCTTGAATGTCAACCCAAGGCATGACAGATGAATTCGGCTATGTCTGACATGGTGAGGCGGGCCAACGTGACCAATGGCCTGTCCGCGAACATCCCGACCAATTGCTCCGAGACCGGGTACTTCTCATCGATGAGCTCGCTCAATCGGACCAAGTCGATGCTGTTCAACTGCAACTCGGTGAAGACTCGCGTGCGTCCGGTCACCTGGAGCATGTCGACGACGTCTGCGCCCAACATCTGTTTGAGGTAATCGATCAGGTCAGCCAGCACTTGGTCTTTCTGGACGTGAACGCCTGGTGTGATCTCCGTCATGTCAGTGGCCTCCGCTCTTGGTCGTGTCAGTCCAGCCCACCACGTAGTCAGTGTCGTAGACCATGGTGGTGATCTTGGTGTCGCCGATGTACAGGTCGTCACCGTCAAGCTTGGTGACGACGAACTTCTTCGGGTCCCCTCCCAGGCCTGTGCCCAGCATCTTCGAGTACGCCTCCTTGGCCACCCAGAAGCGCATAGCGCCCGTGACGGTGTCGCTCATCGTGGCGAGGAGCGCCTTCTCGGATTCCGTGAGCACTCGGCTCCAGAACTCGGGGTCTTTGGGTGCGATCTTCTCCACGTCGACGCCCACAGGATGGTCGCTGACAGCCGCGACGGCATTCGCGCCTGTGTGCGCGAGAGACACTTCGACCTCTTGGTCGAAGGGCAAGGATTCACGATACCGGACATACGGCTTCCCACGCTCGTCCTTGAGCAAGGACACCTCGATGGGATACAGCATGTGCTTGGGATCCTTCGTCACGAAAGATCGCACGCCGTCCTTCACCGCCACGCGGCCCGCCACGAAATTGATCACAGCATCCTCATTGGTCATCGCCAAGGCGCGGTACCTCTCTTCGGTGGTGAGATAGCGAAGGTAGGGGAAGTACCTGGCCGTGCCTTTGAGATCTTTCAGGGTGTACCAGTACACGCCCTCGGCGATCTCTTTCGCGACGAGGTCTCTGTCGGGGTGCATGATCACACGCCACATGTCGGTGTCCAGACCCGTGCGCTGGTTCACCCAGCTACGAGCGATCGCCCATGCCCGGCCATCGCGCAGGTACGCCAAGTCGGCCGTGATGAACATGTCGTTCAGCTGACGGATGACGCAATAGGCGTCGAAAATCCCCTCCTGGTCGCGGAAGTCCTGATAGAAGGTGAGCGACCGGAGCCGGACTGGGAAGGAGACCTTGTTCGAGTCTTCGTAGAGGTGAAGGTAGAGACCGATCATCTGGCCGCTCTGGTCCAGCATCGATCCCTTCCCTTCGCGCTTGGTCACGACGTTCTGGAATCCATACTTGGTGAATCTCTTCGACTCGATGAGGGACCAATACCGCTGCCTGTGGAAGGAGTACTCCGTGTATTGGTAGTCGGCAGGGATAGGCTCCATGACATCGGGTCCCAAATCCTTGATCAACTGCTCGATGAACTCGACAGGAGGTTCCGCGAACTCCTCCCCCAACGTGACGTCCATCTGGATGAATCCCGCGATGGAGAGGGAGACGGTGAAGTCGGATTTCCAGAACCCCTTCACGGTCTCGTGGAACGGCTCATTGAGCGGGATGAAGCTCATCGCGATCAACGGACCGATCTGCAGGACCTTCAGGTCCGGAACCTGCGCCTGCGCGATCTCCGCCATCAGCTCGATGGTCATCGTCAGTGGAACGACCGGATAATTGTCGTCCTTGTACGGCCAGTCATCGGGCTGCCGGACGACGGAGTGGTCGGCGACATACGGATGAGTCTCAAGGCTGAGGTCGATGGGGACTTCGAAGCGGGTCCCAGCACGCCTGACGAAGGACTGGGTCGACGGGCGAGCAGCAGGAGCCTGGGTCGACACCGCAGGAGCGGACGGGGCCTTGGCGGTCTCGACAGGAGTCGTCAGCGTCGGAGTCCCAGCAGTCTGCGACGATTGCGTCGTCGTGGGCGCCGCTGGCGCCACCGTCTCGGGCACGGCTGGCGCCACCGTCTCGGGCACGGCTGGCGCCACCGTCGGGGGCTGCGTCGACGGCGCCATCGCCACGGGTGCCACAGGCGCCATCGTCGCCACGGGAGCCACAGGGGCCACGGGGGCAACCGGCGCCATCGTGGATGCCATCGGCGTCATGGGCGCCATGGGCGGCATGGGTGTGGCAGGCGCCGCAGAGTTGGTGAAGCCCGTCGGCACACCGCCTGGCCCGGGCAGAGGAACCGAGACCGGCGCCGCCACAGGGGTGGGCCACGTATCGTACCTGGTGAATCCCCGTCGAGGAATCCCCCAGGAGTTCACGGGCATGGGCCCCGGCATGGGTGATGCCACGCTGGCCGCCTTCATGAGCGCCTGACGCTCCACATCGAACTGGGCCGCCATGGCTTGACGCTCCGAATCGAACTGCGTCGACAGGGTCTCGCGCTCGGCTTCCAAGCGATCGGCCATCTCCTTCTCAGCAGCCTGGGAGGCGACCGCCTCTTTCGTCGCGACGTACTCCCCCATGACCTCGTCCAAGGTGTCCAGATTGGTCCGCAGCAAAGATCCCTTAGGGAGGAAGTAGATACTCTTGAACTTCTGATACCCCAGCGGCATGCCCATGAACGTCAGATCGGCAGGCCCCCCCATGATGTACATGAGGGCATGGACACGACGCATTTGGTCGATGGAATCCCGCAGTGGCGTGACAGAGGCGATCGCCGCGAAATCCTGTCCCTCCAAGATGTCATCCACGAAGTTCGGCAACGATCCGACCCCCACCTGGATGAAGACCCGGGCCTGGCTCTCTTTGTACATCTTCTCAATCGTCTGTCGGAACATGATCGGTTTGAAGAGCACGCCCGCTACGATATCGTCGACGACCGACTCTTGCCGGTCATCGACCTGGGATATCGACGTGGATGACCAGATCGGCTTCTTCGCCGGGTGGACGACGAGCGTGCCATTCACCGTCTCCGAGAAGTGCGTCACCGACTCCGCGTAGGGGGTGTGGATCACGCTGTTGAAGCCCAAGATGTGATACTGGATCGACGCCGCCGACAATCCCTGAGTGAAACGACGCAACGGCTCCTCGCCGAAGACGCAGAATGTGCATTGCTTAGGGCAATTGTCCGTGATGAGGGTGATGTCGCCCACCGACACGACGAGGTCATTGATCTTCTCCGATTGGGAGTCACCGAAGACGGCGACGTAGGAACAGTCGGGAATCGCATTGAGCTTGTCGACGTCCACCAGGGAGGCGGGATCTCGACCGAAGTCCCCGGATATCGAGTCGAAAGAGTCATCCAGGATGCCCTCGGCCCTGGCGGCATGCCACTGGCCGACGCTGTGACCGACGTAGTAGTCCGCCTCGATTCCGGTCTTCTCCAACGCGGCATGGACCTGCATGGAGGTCGCGAAATGGTCGACCGCCTGCCTCGCCGATTCGTCATCTGCGGGGTATTCCACCCATTCCACATTCAACTCGTCTGTGATCGAGTCGTGCTCCACGCCGCCTGTCGTGTCCCACCCGGGGAACATGAAGACAACCTTGCCACCCTGGCTGATCAATGGCTTGTCGGTGTACCAGATGTCATTGCGACCCAACCATGGCTTTCCCTCTTCCACGATCTTGGCGGCGAGCTGGAACCGCTCCTCAGACGGGGAAAAGATCACCAAGCGGTGAGAATCTCCAGGCCGACCGATCAGCGGATTCACCTGATTGGTGAAACACTCTTCTTTTATCCTCGACAGCAGTCCTTCGCGGGTGGGCGCCGCGATGGCGATGGCGCTCGCCATGGAGAACCGCCTCCTGTCAGCCCTGTACCGTCTCGCTTGGTCCTCCGGCTCGTGATAACCCGTCATGACGGCATGGCAATTGATTCCACCGAACCCGAAGGAGTCCACGGCGGCGACGAGCGGCATCTCGGACTCGTCCCAATCGATGAGGGTCTGAGCTGGCTCGAATCGTGAGTCGTCCATCTGCTTCAAGGGTTTCTCGCAGTGCAGGGTCGGTGGTATCTGCCGGTGGTACAGAGACAACGCGGTCTTGATCAGCCCCATCGTTCCCGCGGCCGGCATGAGGTGTCCGATGTTCGACTTCACAGAACCCAGATAGGCCTTGCGCACAGAGCTGTCTCCGAACACGCGCGTCAGCGCCTCCAACTCCGTGGCGTCTCCCACGACCGTGCCCGTGCCATGGGTCTCCACATAGGTCACCTGATGGGGGTCCATCTGGGCTTTCTCCCATGCCGCCGTCAAGACGCGGACCTGTCCGTTCACATCGGTGAGGAAGACCGAATGCCCGCCGCCGTCCGATCCGGAGGCCGTCCCCTCGATCACGGCATAGATGCGGTCATTGTCCTCCAGCGCACGCTCCAGACTCTTGACCACCAAGAACCCACCGCCTTGGCCGATCAGAAGACCATCGGCGTCTTGGCTGAACGGAGACGTCTGACCCGACCGTGACATCGCGCCCATGAGGTTGAACGCGCTCCAGAACACGGACGACTGCGGGGGATGCAGGGCGCCGACCACGACGACATCCGACTGGCCGGTCTGCAGCAAGGAGATGCCCTGGTCGAGAGCGACGATCCCACTGGCGCACGCCGCGTCGACCGTGTACGCCGGCCCATGCATGTCGAACTGGTTGGCCACCATGGAGGCCACGAGGTTCGGGATCATGGCAGTCATCGTGTCGCCCTGGTAGCGTCCATAGGAGGCCTGGTACGCCTTCTTGATCCGCACCAAGTCCTCGTCGGGCATGTCGGGCAAGGCGTTCTTCAGCAGTTTCGTCATCTCCAGGGCCAGGCGGACGACCGCAGCCCCGCGCAACTGGGCCTCACTCGAGAAGTTCCCGCGTCCGATGATGACCGAGGCCTTGTCGAGGGACACGCCATTGTCAGGTATCCCCGCATCGTTGAGCGCTGCCTCGACAAGGAGCAGCGAGATCATCTGATCCGGGTCCAACCCTTCGGCGGCCAGTGGAAGGATCCCGAAACGCACCGGGTCGACCATCGCCCGGTCCGTGAATCCTCCACGATCGCAATAGAACACATCGGGCTGGAGATTGTCTTTGGCGCCGAAGTAGAACGGTTCGATGACATTCTCAGGGCAATGGGTGATGGAATCCACTCCCCCGGAGAGATTTCTCCAGAACTCTCGTAGATCCTTGGCGCCGGGGCAATACACCGACATTCCGACAATGGCAGTCTCAAAGACCTTCTTTTTCGCAGGCATCTCTTTCCCTCTTCGTCATTCGTCGCTCAGCCAAGCGCGGACAAGGTTTTATCCACAATGGAATTGATCTGGACGTCATTGCCCCCGAGCATCATGACCTGTGGCTCGTGCCCCTCCATCAGCTCGTTCATGAAGACCTCTCCACCGCTGTCGAGGGGCAAGAGGGTGAACCCGCGCCGGCCCATCTCCGCCTCGAGCGTGGGAGAGACCATCCCGGCTCCCTTCCAGCCTCCGAACGCGAAGCTGACGACTCGCAGACTGTCGGACTGCATGGACAGGATTTCGGCGGCCATGTCGAGGGCGTCGTTCCCGGCGGCATAGTCGGTCTGCCCCCGGTTTCCGAGAGACCCTGACACGGAGGTGAAGAAGACCATGAGTTTGCCGGCCTTGCCGATCTGGGCGATCACGGGCAAGGGCGCCACCTTGGTGGAATACACCTTCTCGAAGGACTCCCATGACTTGTCGCGGAAGAGCTTGTCGTCGAGGACTCCAGCCGCGTGGACCAGACCATCGACGTGCCCCTTCTCTGTGATGAGCCTGTCGACCAACGCGTGCAGGGCGGTCGGATCGCACACGTCGACACACTCGTAGGAACATGTGGCGCCTGTGGCCGCGATGCTCGCCAGAGCGTTCTCGATGCTGATGGCCTTCATGACGAGCCCCACCTTGGCGATGATCTGTTTCAGGTCGTTCATGTGCTCGCTCTGGATCAGGTACTTCTGCACCTCGTCTCGCGTGTGAAGACCCTCGTACTTCTGTGCCATGGCTGGGTTTCGCTCAGTACGGCCGACGAGGACGTAGTGGCACGGCATCTGCGACGCCATCCTCTGCATGAGGTGCGTCGAGATGCCCTGGGCGCCTCCGAGCCAGATGACGACCGAGGACTCGTCCAATCCCGCCCACGGGGTCGCGTCGGAATGCTCCTCGATCATCTGCTTGTACCGGAACCTCTTGCCGTGATCGTACGTCACGTCGGGGCGCATAGCGGGATCCATGACCTCCCTCAGGATCACATCGGGAGCGGTCTCGTCGAACGGCGTCAGGACGGTGCAGACCTTCCATTGGATGCCCGGGTATTCATGGGCCATGCTCTTGATGAATCCACGGAATCCTTGGAGGGCGGAGAAGTCGGTCGTGTCCGGCTCGGCGAGGATCCGTCCGGCGCTGTCGTCGAAGACGCCCACATAGTCGATGACAGACAAGTCGGCGCCCTTGAGGAGGGTGAACAACTCCTTCATCCCCCAGACCTCGTCGTCGGCGACGAACACTACGGTGTCGGATTCGGTCAGCGAGTCTCCGGGCTTCAAAACCTTCGCCGTCGCCCCTTCAGCGGTGAGCCGCTCGCAGATCCCCTGGGCGAAACGCCCCGAGGTCACGGCCACGGAATGCCCGTCCAGGCTGCGACTCTCGTCCGAGAACGGGATCTCATGGCTACGCCACACCAGGCGCGTGATGGGGACCTCCCCCTCGGCCGCGTTCGCTGGGGACGCCGAGACGTCTTCCGCTGGTGTCTCCTCGGCCACGGACGCCTGCTCGACTCGACTCGGCGCCGCCTCGACCTGCGACGAGGGTTGATCACTCTCAGACGCCGTCTCGACCGGCGCGCTCGCAGCAGCGTTCGGATCGTCGATCGACTGGAGGAAGTCCACCATCATCCTCAGCGTCTTGATGGTGGCGAGCGTCTCCAGGACGGCGTCGGCGGCGTCGGCGTCGACCTCGGAGTCAGTGGGCAGCGCCACCTTCTCCTCCAAGGCGCCGATGATCTCCAGGCGCTTGATCGAGTCGATGCTCAGGTCGGCCTCCAGATCCATGTCCAAGCCCATCATCTCGGGCGGGTACCCTGTCTTCTCGGCGACCAGATCCAAGATGATTTGCGTGAGTTGATCCTTGGTCAAGTCGGTGAGCTGTGGCAGGACGCTGGCCGACGAGGGGCCGACGGAGTCGTCTGGCTGCTCCACGGGGGCCTGAAGATCCGGCGCCAGCTGCGCGACCGCCGACGTGACATCCTCCGCCACGACCTCAGGCGCGACAGCCGCCACGGTCGGCGCAGCCGGTGGCATCGGCGTCGGCTGAGCGACGGGCGTGGCCGTCGGCATCGCCGCCATGGGCTGGTACGCCTCGGCTGGCATCGGGGCCACGGGCGCCATGGGGGGCATCGTCGGCATCGGCTGCGGCGGCGCCATGTACGCCGTGGGCGCCATCGTCGGCATGGGTGTCATATACGCCATCGGCGCCATGGGCATCATCGGCGCCATCTGGGCGGCGCCGCCCATCATGGGCATCGAGTACTGACCTTGCCCATATGCCATGCTGGCGAGAACGATGTCGCGCTGGTCGTCGAGCATGACGCGCAGATTCTGCAAGTAGGTGTAGACCAACTGGTTCTGTGGCGTGGGCATCAACGGCTGTGCCACGGCGACGGGCGGCGGAACCAGCTCGGTCGTCGGATGGGCCGATGGGGCGGGTGTTTCTGACATGTTGTCTTCTCCTTGGTCAGTTCGTGAAGTGTCCGGATAGTATGACCGTGTTTCGATTATGAGATGTTGTTCTCCCTGGTCACGCCATTGCGCGATCGGGATCGCCTCTTTGCCGTCCACCAACCACGTGGTGGAGGCGGTGGCGTATTGGGCGGGCGTGTCGAGGTTCAGCGCGGTGACGTGCCTACCCGAGAAGAGCCTCCCGGCGTCGATCGTCCGACCCGACGCGACCAGCTGCGCCAGGCCACGCAAGAAGGTGCGCATACCGTGCTCCCCCGTGTCTTGGGTGGGCACCGTGACGATGTCCGAGGGCAGCGTGGCGCCAGCCAGACCGATGAGCGCAGTGCCCGGGCCAGCCTCGATGAAGACGCGCACGCCGTCGTCGTACATCGCGTGCAACTCGTCGGTGAACCGGACCGGACGGACCAGGTGTTCGCACAGCCGCTCTTTGATGGCGGCTTCGTCCGTCGGGTACGGCTTGGCGGTCGTGTTCGACCACACCGCCAGTCGTGGTTCCTGAAGATCGACATGCTCCAGGGAGCCGGCGAAGGCGCGGTCAGCCCCCTCCAACAGCGGACTGTGGAAGGCGCACGCCACATCCAGTCGTGTGGCCCGTATCCTCCTGTTCTTGCACTCGACGACCAGCGCGTCGATGGCCGGAGTCGTGCCGCCCACCACCGTCTGGTTCGTGGCGTTGAAGTTGACGGGCCACAGGTCCTTGTGCCCGGTCAACAGCTCTTCCACATCCCGTTGAGGCAGGGTCAGGGCAGCCATGGCGCCCGGATCCTCTCCGACACGCGACAGGATGGCCTCGGCACGGGCCCTGGACAGACCCACGAGATCCGTCGAGGAGATGGCCCCCGCGTACGCCAAGGCCGGCAACTCGCCATAACTGTGCCCAGCGACAGCGTCGGGCTCGATCCCACACCACGTCAGCAACTGGGCGACGGCCGAGTCCACGATCCCCAGGATAGGCTGCGCGTTTCTCGTGTCGGTGATGGCCTGGGCTTGCTCGTTGCGAGCTTCTTGCGTGAACACCGTCTGCGGGAAGAGGATCTGGGCGTAGTCGGGGTGGAGCGCCAAGGGTTCCCGCAGGAAGGGGAACATGACGAACAGGTCCCGAGCCATGTTGACCTTCTGGCTGCCTTGTCCTGGGAAGAGGAAACTGACCTTCCCTGGGACCGGGTCGCGGTAGAAGACGCCGGGGACCTTGTCGCCCTGCTGGACATGCTCGATGGCCTCGAGCAGGGCCGCCCACGACTCGGACACGATGCACACCTGCACCGGCTTGTCCGACTCGGTCGCCAATGAATAGGCCACGTCGCGCAGATGGATCTCATGATTGACCGCCCACAGTTCCGTGACGCCACGCAGGCGCTGGCGAGCGTCGTCCAAGGAATCTCCGCGCACGAGGAAGAGCTCGCACGGCCACACGGCAGCGGTTTGCTCGGGGGGTGTGGGCACATAGTTCTCGACGATCGCGTGGAAGTTCGAGCCGCCGAATCCGAACCCGGAGACTCCCGCGATCCGGCGCTGGTCTGTCCAGACGCCTGCGTGGCCATTCGCGTTGAACGAGAAGGGGGTCACGCCGGCGTGGTACGAGTGCACAGGCTTCTCCAGGTGCAACGTCGGCGGGATCACGCCGTGGCGCACGGCGAGTGTGGCCCGGATCAACCCAGCCACGCCGGCCGTGCACTTCGTGTGCCCGATCTGGGTCTTCACGGAGCCGATCCAGGTCTGGCCGGGAAGGGCGCCCGCGTCGAGCATGACCCGCGACAGGGCGGTCAACTCCGTGCGGTCGCCGACCGCCGTGCCCGTCCCGTGGGCTTCCACGAGACCGACTTCGCTGGGGAGGATCCCAGCCATCTGATAGGCACGCTTGAGCGCTTTGACCTGTCCGGACATGTTCGGGGCGGTCAAGCCCAAGGAGCGCCCGTCCGAGGATCCCTCGACGCCACGGATGACCCCGTAGATCTTGTCCTGGTCGCGCTCGGCGTCAGACAGACGCTTCATGATGATGGCGGCCACGCCTTCCCCGAGGGCCAGCCCGTCCCCCGACTCGTCGAACGTGGCGCAGAACCCTCGTGGCGACAGGGCGTGCGTCCCCGAGAACCACACGTAGTCCAAGATGCTGTTGTGCATGTCGGCCCCTCCGCAGATCACCATGGAGGAGCGGCCAGACCACAGTTCCTGGCATGCGACGTCCACGGCTGCGAGAGAGGACGCGCAGGCCGCGTCGACGACGTAGTTGCGCCCGCCACAATTCAGTCGATTCGCGATACGACCGGCGATGACGTTCGACAGGACCCCGGGGAAGGAGTCCTCGTCCACGACGGACAACTCCTCGGCGATGTCCTCGGGAACTAGCCCGAACAACGACCGCAAGCCGGTGCGCAGACCGTAAATGGCTGACAGCTCTCCCATCGCTTCCGCGGCGAAGATCACCGACGTGTCGGGCAGTCCCTCCTTGATCGAGTCCGCGTACCCGGCATCACTCAAGGCCCGCTTCGCCACGAGAAGACCGACCAATTGGACCGGCTCGATGGAGTTCAGCGACGCCGGCGGTATTCCGAACTCCATGGGATCGAAGGCGACACCGCTCAAGAACGCTCCCCATTTCGAGGTGACGTGGTCGGTGTCAGTCGTGTCGGGTCGATAGAAGATCGCGGGGTCCCAGCGATATCGCGGCACCTCGGTGACGCAGTCGCGTCCGGTGAGGGTGTTGCTCCAGTACTCGTCGATGTCGTGAGCGTCGGGGAAGACTCCTGCCATGCCGATGATGGCGATGGGCTCCCTGCTCAGATCGGCGAAGGACTCCGTCTCGTCACCGTCTGGCGAGGGATTGTCGAGATCGACGACAGGCGGCAAGGCGCGGACCAACTCCTCGGCCTGGACGCTCACAGCCTCGTGCAACTGCGCCATGGTCTGTGGTTGACGCAGCAGGGGCGTGACGGAGCCCGCCATGTACAATCCGTCGCTGAGCTGCCCTGTCGGGTCGACGTCGACCAATTCCCGCGTCTCGCCTCGACGCATCCGTCCCTTGGTGGCGAGCCGGGCTCGTCCGAGGTTGAGGTCTTCCAGCATGAGCCTCTTGTCCAGGGCTTCCACGTCCAGCGCCTCGACCCGTGCCTTCTCCTTCTGGAAGAAGTCCACGAAGGCGGTGGGAAGGGCTCGGGTCTCCTGGCCTGGGGCAGACTCCAAGAGCACGGTGTGATCCGACTCGGCGAGCAGATCCTGGAAGGTTCGCGTGATGGCGCCCGAGGTCACCGCCTCGGTCGTCATGAGATAGGCGGAGCCCATCTGGACCCCGACATCGACTCCCCGCGCGGCGAGAGAGGCCGCCATGATGGCGACGAAAGCCGCCGAGAAGGAATCATGGATGCCCCCAGCGAACACAGCCGTGACGATGGACGGATCGTCCAGATCCAGCAGGTGCATGATCTGCTTCTCCCACAGGATCGTCGAGTACAAGGACCCGACGTGGCCACCCGACTCACGTCCTTCGAAGATGACGGACCGCACGCCCTCTTTGATGTACTGGTCCAGCAGGGACGCAGCGGGGACGTGGAGGAACGCCCTGATCCCGGCCTGCTCGAACTTCTTCGCCTGCGACGGTCGTCCACCGGCCACCACCACGGCGGTCGGCTTGGGGTCGCTCGCGATGACCTTCTCCGCCTGCGCGTCGAAGACCGCGGGTTGGATGAACCCGAGCAGACCCGCCCCCCAGGGGGACGGTGACACGACTCGACCCGTCTCCGCCAGCATCGCGGCCGTCGCCTCAGGCGACGACATCCCGATCGCGAGCATGGGCATGGCGCCCGCGTCGGCGACGTCCAGCATGAACTGCGCGGTGTCGGACACCCGCGCCATCGGCCCCTGGATGACCGGATAGGTCAAGGACAGTTTGCGCGCGAACGGGGTGGACGCCGAGAGGGCGCAGCGGTGCTGAGCCTGTCGAAGATGTCCGTACGCGGCTTCGTGGATGGCGGTGACGAGAGTGTCCAGATGCCCGTACCTCGTGAAATATTCCCCCGCCACATGGAAGTCCTGCCCCAAGGGTATGAGATTCGCGTCCAGGTTCCACCCGCCGAGGTAGTCGATCACATTCTCCGTCGCCCCCAGCCGTGGCATCGTGGGCCACCTGAGGACTCGCCACCCCTGGACGATCGTCGTCTCCCCGCTGGTCAGCTTGCGCAAGACAGCCTTCAATTCCCGTGGCGCCCCGCACTCAGGCAACAAGACGACCTGTGAGTCCAGATGCAGGCCGCTCGCCCCCAACGCCAGATAGGCGGCGCCGGAATGCACACCCACCCCGCCATGGACATAGACCCGGACTCCCCGGTCGACGGCCATCCCGATCACACGCTGGAAGAGCATGAACGTCGATTCCTCGCACACGTCTCCTTCGGAATCATTGCCCTTCACGGCGATCGCGGAGGCGGACGCGGCGATCGCCTCCTCCGCCTCATGGAAAGTGCGCACTTGCCACACGCGCTCGGGCTCGGCAGGGAAGACTGAGTCGTCGAATCCCCACGGCAGCAGAATGCGTGTCACCTGCGGCGGAAGATCGTGAGGCGCCGCCGTGTCGACCACCGCGACCCCGAAATCGTCCCGAACACGCGACGCGAGCGTCGCCAGTGCTTCCTTGGCCGCGTCCGCGTCCCGACCCAGATGCAGGTACGCGAAGGCCCCACCACGTAACGTCTCCTGTGCGAGTCTCACATCCGGCATCTCACACGGTGACACAACGCACACGTCATAGTTGTTTCTCATGGGTGGCTCCAATAACTTTGACCACATCGGAGGCACCCAACATCAGATATCATCATGGCCCCCCATGACTCGCCTGAGCGAGTATTGTCTCTACGAAATGCTATCTTAGCGCTATTTTCGAGAAATCAGGAAACGTTCCGAAATACTCTCGCATTAATATTCCTCTGTGATAGATATCAATTAAGGCGTTATCACCCGGCTTTGACGCCTCGTGCGCTCATTTATCTGATACCTTCAACCGTCCACGTGGGACAACGACAGTCGCGCATCGAGCCGTGGGCTCGACAGAAAGGTGGCGAGCCCACATCCGTCACACACCTGTCCCCCACGCGTGTCTGAGACGATGTCTTCGAGCCATTCTCCGATAGCATCGAAGAAGCTTTTCCCATCGACCGACCCGTCGTCACAGCAGATGACGACACAGGCGACAATGAGGTGATCGTGCCCACTGACGACACAGCGCTACGCCCCAAGGCCCTGAAGACGGCCGCTCGCGCCGTCCTTCGCACGAACCCCGTCGCCTGTGTCATGACGAGCGTCCTGACCGCCGCCCTCATCTGGCCCATCTTGAGCGTCAGCTCCATCGTGTCGACGAGCAACGACGCCCTGAGGACTCTCTTCCGCGTCTTCCACCTGACCCGTGCGCAGAAGGCGCTCACAGCCGGAGAGTCCTGGGTGTCGGATGTCATGCGATGGACCTCCGTGGGGTCGGACTCCTCCGCCGGCGTCATCTCGACCATGTACCACCGGGTCGAGACCTCGGGCAGCATCGAGAAAGCCGTGGTGTACGCCCTGAGCAACGCGATCTTCCACACCACGCTTGGCGCGACTGTCATCGCGCTCACCGCCCTCGTCCTGGCCGGCGTGATCACGTGTCTGGTGAGAACACCGCTGCGGATATCGAGCTTGCGCTTCTACGTGGAGACCCGCATCTATCCCGGCACCACGGTGTCACGGCTGCTGTTCATCTTCCGCAACCGTCGGACGTGGGCCATGGCCGTGGCCATCGTCTACAAATACGCCTGGCTGGCCCTGTGGTCGCTCACGATCGTGATGGCGCCCGTCAAGTACTACTCGTACCTCATGTACGAGTACATCCTCGCGGAGAACCCCCATGCCGACCCGCGCCAAGCCCTGCGCCTCAGCCAGGCCATGATGAAGGGCAACCGCCGCCGCGCCTTCCTCCTCGATCTCAGTTTCCTTCACTGGTACGCCCTGGGGCTGCTGACCTTCGGCGTCGCCATCTACTTCTACGCGACCCCCTATCGCAGCCTCGCCATGGCGGAACTCTATGTCCGGCTGCGCCAACGGGCCGCGGGATGCCCAGGCATCGAGCAGTGCAACGACCCCGCGTTCACGATGCCCCCCGACGTCTCTGCCATGACGGGCGCCCAGGCGATGGACCCGACCCAGCACGTGAGCGGGGAGCCGACGCCCCAGACCTATCCGGAGCCGTGGTACGCCGGTCCTCACGTCATCTTCCACGGCGACTATCGACGCGACTACGCGGCCGTGAACCTGGTGCTGCTCTTCTTCATCTTCTCGTTCATCGGCTGGGTGTACGAGACCCTGCTCTCACCGGTGTACGTCGGCCAGCTCGTCGACAAGGGGACGTTGTACGGGCCGTGGATCCCCATCTACGGGTGCGGCGGCGTGGCGGCCCTTCTGTTGCTGAAGCGTATCCGAGACCACCCGCTGCTCACCTTCGGCGCCGCAGTGGTCGTCTGCGGTGTGATCGAGTGGGTGTCCGCGACCCTCATCTACGAGCTGAGGGGGGTGTCGTACTGGACGTACAGCGGATATTTCTTCAACATCCAGGGCCGGGTCTGCCTGGAGGGGCTGCTGATCTTCGGTCTGGGGTGCTCGACGGTGGTCTATTTCCTCGCGCCCCTGCTCGACACGTGGCTCACCCGCATCTCACTCACCCGTCGGTGGGTGATCGTCGCCATCATCGCGACGGCCTTCGTGGCTGACACGGTGTTAGCCCTGATCTTCCCTCGTATGGGACTCGGACTGACATCGTGACCGCCCCGAAGGCCGTCACTGAGGTTTCGTCGATCACTGGGCGGGCGCGCAGGCGTCCTCCAGAGCTGACAACTGATCGATCAATGGCTGCGGAACCGACTTGGTCTCGGCGCCGAGCTTGTCGTACCACTCCTGCATCCCGGGAAGCTCCCTGGCCCAGGCGTCCATCTCGAAACTGGTCAAGGTGGCCAGATCCTCCGGCGTGACCTTCACACCGTCGACGTCCAGATCCTGGGGCAACGGAAGATCGCCGATCGGCGTGGACGTGGCGGACACGGTCCCCTCGATGCGCTGAGTGATCCACTTCAGCACACGGATGTTCTCGCCGAAGCCGGGCCACATGAAGTGCCCGTCCTCGCCCTTGCGGAACCAGTTGACGTAGAACACCTTGGGCATCTTGTCGGGATCCACTCCCTCGCCCATGTCGAGCCAGTGTTGCAGGTAGTCACAGACGTTGTACCCGATGAAGGGCAGCATCGCCATGGGGTCGCGGCGGACGACGCCGACAGCCCCTGTCGCGGCGGCTGTGGTCTCCGAAGAGCACGTGGAGCCCATGAAGACTCCATGGCGCCAATCACGAGCCTGGTTGACCAGGGGGATCGTCGTCGCCCTGCGTCCACCGAAGATGATGGCGTCGATGGGGATGCCCTCGGGCTGGCCGTACTCGGGCGCCAGGATGGTGCATTGCGCCATCGGCGTCGTGAACCGACCATTCGGGTGGGCGCCCGGCGTGGGCGAGTCAGGCGTCCAGCTCTGGCCACGCCAATCCGTCAGGTGTGCGGGCTTCTCCTTGGTCATCCCCTCCCACCAGATGTCACCGTCGTCGGTCAACCCCACATTGGTGAAGATGGAGTTGCCCTGATCGATCATGTGCATGGCATTAGGATTCGTGGAGTAGCTCGTCCCCGGGGCGACGCCGAACAGGCCCGTCTCCGGGTTGACGCCGTACAAGCGCCCATCGGGACCGGGACGCAACCAGGCGATGTCGTCGCCCAGCGTCTCGGCCTTCCAGCCGGGCAGCGTGGGTTCCAACATGGCCAGATTCGTCTTGCCGCATGCGGACGGGAAGGCCGCGCAGATGTTGAAGCTGCGTCCCTCGGGATTCGTCAGCTTCAGAATCAGCATGTGCTCAGCCATCCAGCCTTCGTCGCGGGCCATCGCCGAGGCGATGCGCAACGCATAGCACTTCTTACCTAGGAGGGAGTTCCCTCCGTAGCCGGAGCCATAGCTCCAGATCTCGCGTGTCTCCGGGAAGTGAGCGATGTACTTCTCGGGGTTGCACGGCCAAGGCACGTCCGCCTCGCCGGGGGCCAATGGCGCGCCCACGCTGTGCAAGCAATGGACGAAATCGGCGCCACGACGGGCCATCTCCTCATCGACGGCTTTGCCCATGCTCGTCATGATGCGCATGGAGATGACGACATAAGGAGAGTCGGACAGCTCCACACCGAACTTCGGGTGTTCGGCGTCCAGAGGACCCATGCAGAAGGGCATGACGTACATCGTGCGGCCCCGCATGGAGCCCTCGTACAGACCCGTCAGCGTCGCCTTCATCTCGACGGGGTCGATCCAGTTGTTGGTCGGGCCCGCGTCCGCCTCGTCGACGGAGCAGATGTAGGTTCGATTCTCGACACGGGCGACGTCGTCCGGGTTCGTCCGGCAGTACACCGAGTTGGGTTTCTTCTCCGGGTTCAAACGCATCAAGGTCCCACCGTCGACCATCAGGTCGATCAGTCGGTCCCATTCGGCGTCAGAGCCATCGCAGTATTCGATGGCGTCTGGCTTGGTCAGGGCGGCAACGTCGTTCGCCCAGTCAACGATGGCGCGACACATCGGAAGAGTGCCACGCACAGGAATAGCAGTGTTATTCAGGATAAGCTCCTTTGCTCGCTTCGGGCGCCCACATCACTGGGCTCATTACCTCTAGCCTAACCGATCACGATGGACAATGAGACACCGAAACTCCGGGTCCAGGGGCACTGACCGCCCCACTCCACATATGTGCTCTCTTTTTACTCGCCTGTCACAGATGTGCGTCTTTCGGCTCAGGAACGCGGTCACACGCTGTGAGAATCCGCTGACACGCTCTCTCGTCCCCGACCTCGTCGAGGGGCCTCCAGCCGAGCCGCGAACCTCTCATCGAGGACAGCCATCACCACGAAGATCGCGAAGCCGGCGCCGTATCCGCCCACGATGTCCAGGGGCCAGTGGACGCCGAGGTACAACCTGCTGACCCCCACGGCGACGGTGAACACCGTCAGGACCGTCGTCGCCGCGATCTTGACGCCACGCCGACCCACGTGTCGCTGGATCACGTAGATGGCCATGAAGATGAAGGCGCCGCCGATCATGGCGTGCCCGCTGGGGAAGCTGTAACCCGACTCCACGATCAGCCGATGGGTGTCTGGGCGTGGTTCTGCGAAGAGCCGTTTCAGGACCTGGTTGGCCACTGCGGCGACGGCCGTCGTCGCGAACATCGGCACGCCGACGCGCATGCGCGTGGAGGGGATGATCAGCAGGACCACGCAAATGACCGCCCCGACGTACCACTCCCCCATGTAGGTCACCACCGTCAAGACGAGGGTCAGCGGATGCGACTGGATCCCCTGGAGGAAGGTGAGCACCCCGGCGCCCCATGTGGGCGCCATGCCCATCGCAGACATGGTCGCTGTTCCTGCGAAGATCACGCATGCGATCACTCCGACGATTATCAACGGTTTGTTCTTCATCACCACTCATCTCTTAGGTCGGCTTGACAGTGTACTCGACCCGTGAGCGGAAGAGGCGGAGTCACAGCGCCGTGCCGAACCATTTCTGCACATGCCGTGCGATCTCGGCCTCGAACTGGTCATCGCTGTGGTGGGCGTCGAGCCACTGGGCGAACGGCTCCCCCGCGGCCTCGTCGATGGCCCGTCGGCAGCCGTCCGGATCGGTGACGGCCGTCACCAGGAGGTCCTCGGCCTCACGGGCGGAGGTGTAGAAGAAGGGATAGCCCTCGGGGAGGATGGCATGCGCCCACTCTTTGTCGGGGAAGACGCCGACGGCCCCGGCCACGAGGGCTTCCACATACTCCAACCCATAGGACTCTTCCTGCGCCGTCGCGAGGAACGCGGTCGTCCTCGCCAAGGAGGCCCAGTACTGGGACCGACTCGGAAGGAGGGGGCCCACCTTCGCCCATCGCTCCCTCGACAACCGCATGGCGGGGTCGGTGATGATTCCCGACGCCGCGAGACGAGCCTCGACCAGGATGGGGGTACGTTTGACCACCTTGGACACCACGTCGATGAACAGATTGGGCTGCTTCCTCGCGTCCATGTAGATGGCCGGATAGAGCACGACGGGGACCGGCGTGGCCACACGCTCCTGCACGTGCTCCATGCGTATCCCCAGGTTGACCCCAGAGATGGCGGCACGCTCGGCGATGGGACGCACGACCCAGCGTTTGACCAACTCTTCGATGCTGCGCGTGGTCCGATGGGAGTTGGTGAAGGTGGGGAACACGGCACAGGACAGGGCCAGTTCGGCGACCTGCACGGGATCGGGGTAGCGTGCCGCCTCCCACCACACGAAGTTCATGATCCTGGGTTTGGCGCACCCATGCGCCTTCATCCAGGAGTAGATCTGCATGGAGTTGAGCACATCCATGTTGATGACGACTGTCGTCGCGCCGTCGATCTGGTCGATGGGCACCACGTGGGTCTCACCCTGGCTACGGGAGGGGTCCCCGATGAGGACGGCGCCGGGGAAGACACGTAACAATCGCCGCACAAGGGTGTCACCGGCTTCATGGCCGCCGACCGAACCGTCCTCGTCGATGGTGAGATTCTCATAGTGGACCGCGATCTTCATCCGACTTGCTTTCTCTTCGTCGCGGACGATCTGTGCATCGCCGCACCTTCCACAAGCCACACTAGCACCGCGAGCCAGTGCGCCTGTCAAGCCTCATCAAGTTGCCGTTGTCCAGCCAGAACGCATGGCCGACCCCAGAGATGACAAGGGGCGGAGCCGTCATGGCCCCGCCCTTTGTCAGATAGTTCGTCAGCGACGACGTGTCACAGACCCAAGATGCCGTGGACGGTGAAGATGGGGATGAAGAGGATCGCCACCATGTTCACCACCTTGATCAAGGCGTTGAGCCCAGGTCCTGAGGTGTCCTTGGTCGGATCGCCCACCGTGTCGCCCACGACGGCCGCCTTGTGCGCCTCGCTGCCTGTGCCGCCGAACAGACCGTCGGTCTCGATCAGCTTCTTGGCGTTGTCCCATGCCCCGCCGGCGTTGTTCAACGTCATGGCGAGCATGAGGCCCACGGTGATGATGCCGATGAGCAACCCGGGGAGGGCCGCCGAGCCGAGGATCCATCCCACGAGGATGGGGGTGACCACGGCGATGGCGCCAGGGACGATCATCTCCTTCAACGCCGCGCTCGTCACGATGTCGACAGCCTTGGCGTAGTCCGGACGCTGCTCGCCCTTCAGAATCCCTGGGAACTCCTTGAACTGGCGACGCACCTCGACGACGACCTTCATGGCCGCCTTGGAGACCGCACGCATGGTCACGGAGCTGAAGGCGAACGGCAGCAGGCCGCCGATCAACAAACCGACCAGGATCACGGGGTTCGTGATGGACAGGTCGACATTGGCCGTGCCGGCGTGCTCGATCATCTTCCAGTAGTAGTCGGCGAACAGTGCCAAGGCGCCCAACGCGGCCGAACCGATGGCGTAGCCCTTGGTGACGGCCTTCGTCGTGTTGCCGACGCCGTCGAGGGCGTCGGTGATCTCGCGGACCGTGGCGGGCTGATCGCTCATCTCGGCGATGCCGCCCGCGTTGTCCGTGATCGGGCCGTAGGAGTCCAGAGCGACGATGATCCCCGCCGTGGACAGCATGGCCATGGCCGCGATCGCGATGCCGTACAGACCGTTGCCGTCGGGTCCGCCAGCGGCGTAGAAGGCCACGAGGATGCCGATCACGATCGTGACGACAGGCAGGATGGTCGACTCCATACCGTAGGACAGACCGCTGATGACGTTCGTGCCGGCGCCGTGGTGCGACGCTTCCGCGATCGCCTTGACCGGACGATGGTCGGTGGAGGTGTAGTACTCGGTGATCATGAACATCAAGACCGTGATCACGATGCCCACCAGGGCGACCCAGAAATAGGTCATCGAACCGAAGATCCAGTAGGTGATGCCCGCGAAGGCGGCAGCCGAGAGGATCGCCGCCGTGTAGACGCCCTTGTACAGGGCGTTCATGATCTTGTTCGTCTTGCCCAATCGCACGACGAAGACCGAGATGATGCTGGCCAGGATGGCCGCCGAACCCAACGCCATGGGGAAGACGACCTCGCGGCTGGCGAATCCGCCACCGGAGACCATGGCGCCGATGAGCATGGCAGCCAGCATCGTGACCGCATAGGTCTCGAACAGGTCGGCGCCCATGCCGGCGCAGTCGCCGACGTTGTCACCGACGTTGTCGGCGATGGTGGCGGGGTTGCGCGGATCGTCCTCAGGCAGGCCGACCTCGACCTTGCCGACGATGTCGGCGCCCACGTCCGCCGCCTTGGTGTAGATGCCGCCGCCCACGCGGGCGAACAACGACATCAATGAGGCGCCGAGGCCGAAGCCGATGAGCATGTTCGTGTCGCGGAAGATGATGTAGCTGATGCTGACGCCCAGCATGGACAAGCCGACCACCGCCAAACCGGTGACCGCGCCGCCATGGAAGGCCACATCCAGAGCCGCCTTCAGGGACTTCCTCGCTGCCGCCGCCGTGCGGACGTTGGCGCGCACCGACACGTTCATGCCGATGAACCCCGCCAAGCCGCTCGCGATCGCTCCGGCGATGAAACTCAGGGACAGGGCCCACCCGAGGGCGAACCCGATCACCAGTCCGATGACCACCGCGACGATCGCGATGGTCTGGTATTGCCGCTTGAGATACGCCATGGCACCCTCTTGGATGGCATGAGCGATCTCGCGCATTCTCTCGTCTCCCGAATCCTGGCGCATGATTCGAGTCGCCAGTAGCACCGCTACGAGCACGCTGATGAGCCCCACGACGGGGGCCACATAAATGAATAACGCCAAATCCATACTTTTCCTCTATCCCATACGCGGACGACATCGGCATCGAACCGCGCTTGGGTGTGGCGGCTCGGGTGCGAGACGTACGCTGTGTCAGTCAGTTCCTGTGTGCAGGCTGCGACCAGTCCGTGAATGCGGTGGTGAAACCGCCAGATCGACGACCTTCTCTCCCCCGGTGACGCGCTGTTCGCGAGGGGGATTCGCGCCGACAGTTTGAGGATTGTGCGGTGACAATGGCGACACCACACCCTCTCCACCTGTCGGGACCACACCAGCATTGGGGGCCAACTCCATCACCATGTTGCTGATTATTCCACATACATCACGGCTGTATGACCACCGACGGTGAGTACGCGATGTGACGAGGTTGGTGCCAGCGCGTCGCCGTCCAGGATATGCGACGACGAGACGAGACGAAGGTGGTGGCGCGTACGTGATTCGCGGTGGCGTCCACGCGCCGTGGCCGACCACATCAGATCTGGTCGTCAAGCCCCGAGATTCGCCACTCGACAAGGGATGTCAGTGTTCTCGTCCGTGTAGTAACTCGCGCAGACGCGATGGTATCCGTCCGCGATCTGGAGGGGACTGCCCGTATGGATGTCTCCTCGTACCACGAGGATCGGCGACAGGGCCTCTCCATCGCGAATCTTGATCAAATCGTTAGCAACGTGTTTATTGTCCACTGGCAGGAGCGGCAGTCGGGAAGCACGCAGGATGTCCTTGGCCTTCTGGTGGACGGTCGTCGCCTCGCGCAATCCGTCCACCAGACGTGTGGCCGTGGCATCGTCGGCCAGGAGACGAAGGAAAGCCATCGCCGCTGGATAGTCGTGGTCTTCGGGCGAGTCCAGCCATCTGACCTGTGTCGTGGCACTCACATCGTCCACCGTCGTCGCATCAGGCCCGCCCATCGGCGGCTCGGGTCGAGGCGGGCGGCTGGCGGCCCCCAGTATGGCGAGGCGTGAACCGGAGGTGGCGCCACTGACCCGCCCGTGGGGATCGACGGCACCCCCGACAGGAAGGTCTGGCTCAGGGACGGCGACGACGTCACGGTCACGGTGGTCCCGCTGTCCGTGGGGGTGGTCGTCGCGGTGGCGTCGGCCGTGTTCGAGATAGACCCCGTCACCGCGTCGGCGCTGACGATCGTGTAGTCGGGCAGGGTGCACACGACGCTCTCCTGCGGCCCCAGACGCACGTCGGACAGCGTCACCGTCTGTGCCGTCGTGCCCGCGCCGGTGACACAGGCTGCGTCCTGGACGTCCGCGAGCTTCCCAGCCCCGGTGAAAACCATCTCGTTCAGGTGCAGGTTCGTCAGAGTCACGTTGCCTGTGTTCGTCAGAATGAAGGTGTACGCGATGGAACCGCCCACCGTCACGGCCCCATGCAGGCCAGATTTCACCAGAGTGAGGTTCGGGGCCGCGTCCACCCCCACTGTCACCGATGTGGCCGCACTCGTCTCGAGGACCCCCGTCTCCGTCGTGCCTGACACCCGGGCGGAGTTCACCACGTGACCCGCGTCGATGTCCTCCTGCGTCACCGTGTACACGCCTGTGCAGGTCATCGACTGCTGGGGACCCAACGTCGTGGCCGGGCAGGACAGCCCCTCGTGGACCTGGTCCAGCATCGGGTCGGAGGCGACGACGCCGGTGAGGGTTCCGGTGCCCCGGTTGGTCACGAGCACGGAGTACGTGATCGTCTCGCCCGCACGGGAGACGCTGGCCTTGTCGGCGGTCTTGACGGCGTCGAGTTGGACGACATCCACGACGACTTCCGACTCGGGGCTGACCACGCTCCTGCCCGAGGGGTCCAGCCCATGGGCGGTGGCCACGGTGGGCACGTGCTGCTGGTCGATGTCGTCCTGGGTCACCTCGTAATCGGCGGTGCACGTCATGGACTCCCCCGGGTCGAGAGTGGTCTGAGGGCAGGTGATCGGCACGTGCGCGCGGTCGAGCATGGGCTCGCTGACCCAGATGTCCAGCATCGGTGTGGATCCAGTGTTGCTCACCTCGAAGGAGTACTCCACCTCGTCGCCAGCCGCGGCCACCGTCCTCGGGTCCGCCGTGACACGTACCTCCAATCTCGGCACCCCCACGTCGACGGTGGACGGAGCGCTGGTGACGGTCTGACCCTGGGGATTCTGGCCGGACGCGGTGGCGGTGTTCTCGATCCCGCCGTTGGCGATGTCAGCCGCGGTGGCGTCGTACGTGGCCGTGCAGGTCATGGACGCCCCTGCCGCCAATGACGTCGCCGGACAGGTGACGGGCGTCGTGGACGGGAAGAGTGGATCGATGACCGTCACATCGCTCAGCGGCGTGCCACCTGCGTTCACGACCTGGAAGGAGTAGACGATCTGGTCGCCGGCGTCGATGACGGTGATCTGGTCGGCGGTCTTGGTCAGCTCGATCCTGGACACGCCCACCTCGGCCACCGATGTGTCGCTGATGATTGTCGTCCCTGATGAGTCGACTCCCGACACCGTCGCGGTATTCGTCAGTCGAGGGGCGCTCACATCGGCCTGGGTGACGGTGTACTGCGCCGTGCATGTCATGGACTGCCCGGGAAGCACAGTGGTCGCAGGGCAGAGGATGTCTGTGTGGGCGGCCGACAGCATGGGATCCTGGACAGCGACGCCGGTGAGGGCGCTCGACCCGGTGTTCGTGACGAGGAAGCTGTACCCGATGACGTCCCCGGCCTTGCTGATCCAGGTCCGATCCGCGGTCTTCGCCAGGACGAGGCCGGACACGCTCACGGTCGCCGTGTCGGGATTGCTGGACACCACCGCCCCTGCCGAGTCGACCCCTGACGCCGAGGCCGTGTTGGTCACATGTCTGGCGACGACGTCCGCGCCCGTCACGGCATATGTCGCTGTGCAGGTCATCGACTCCCCCGCCGCCAGGCTCGTAGCTGGACACGAGATCGCCGCGTGGGCGCTGGCCAGCATCGGGTCTGTGATCGTCACATTCGTCACGGGGCCGGCGCCATCGTTGGCCACCAGGAAGGAGTAGGACACCTGGTCACCGACGCTCCTGACACTGGCTGTGCTGGCGGTCTTCGTCAGGTCGAGGCTGGACACCCACACCGTCGCCGTGGATCCCGGCGTCGTCACGTGGGCGCCTGTGGGGTCGACGCCTGTGGCGATGGCCGTGTTCTGGATCCGCCCGGCATCGATGTCGGCCCGCGTCACCGTGTACGTCGCCGTGCACGTCAGTGTCTGGCCAGGGTCCACCGCGGTGGCTGGGCAGGAGATGGGGTCGCCAGCCGCTGCCAACAGAGGGTCGGAAACTGTGACGCTGTGCAGAGCCACGCCGCCTGTGTTGGTGACGGCCAGGGAGTACGTCACGTGGTCGCCCACACTCATGACGGTGTGCCTGTTCGCCGTCTTGTCCAGGGTCATGCTCGCCACGGGCACGGTGACGGTCGACGATTCGCTCGTCACCGTCTCCCCTGTCGGATCGTTGCCGTGCACCGACGCCGTGTTGGTCGCCTGCCCGGCGACGATGTCCGCGTCGGTGACTGTCGTGTCGGCTGTGCAGGTCATCGATTGGTGGGACGTGAGCGTCGTCAACGGACACTCCACCGTCACTCCCGCCGAGTCGAGCGCGGGATCCACCACGTGTGTCCCCGTGATGGTCACTCCTGAGGTGTTGGTGACCTGGAAGGAGTAGCCGATGTGATCGCCAGCCCTGGTCACCGAGGGCCTGTCGGCCGTCTTGACCAGGGAGAGGCTGACGACGGGAACCGTCACCGTGGACGGCGGGCTGGTGACGCTGTGTCCACGCGGATCCGTCCCGGTCGCCGTGGCGGTGTTGACCACCGCACCAGCGGCCACGTCCGCCGAGCCCACTGTGGAAGCGGCTGTGCAGGTCATCGACGCGCCAGCGCTCAACACCGTCCCAGGACACGAGACGCTGACACCGGCGGCGTCGAGGAGCGGATCCTGGACAGCGACCCCGGTCAGCGCCTCGCCACCGCTGTTGGTCACCGCGAAGGAGTAATCGACGACATCACCGAGGTGCTGGACAGTGGGCGGGTCAGCGGTCTTCAGCACGGTCAGTCCCGTCCTCACCACCGTGGCGGTCGATGGTCGACTGGTCACATCGCGACCTGACGGATCGGTCCCCTGGACAGTCGCCGAGTTGGTCAGTGGCGCCGAATCCAGGTCGGCTTGGGTGACAGCGTAGATGGCCGTGCACACGGTCGACGCGCCCGGTGACAACGCGGAGATCGGACACGTGACGCCCACACCGGCCGCCATCAGCATGGCGTCGTCGACGGCCACATGGGTCAAGGGCTCGCCGCCCGTGTTGGTCACAGCGAAGCTGTACGTCACATGCTGTCCCACGTAGGACATGGTGGGCGGATCGACTGTCTTCGCGACTGATATGCCTGAGACCCCCACCCGCGTCGACGACTCTTCGCTCGTGATGGTCGCCCCTGACAGATTCGTGCCGTGGGCTGTCGCCGTGTTGACGACCTGTCCGGCGGCTATGTCGGTCTGCGTGACGGCATAGGTCGCGGAACACGTCACTGACTGCCCGGGGCTCAAGGCGGTACGTGGACACGTGATCTGGTCCTGAACCGACCCGAGTGACGGATCGACCACCGTGACATCGCTGAGGTCGGACGTCCCCGTGTTCGTGATGACGAAGGAGTACCCGATCAGGTCCCCGACGGCCGACACGGTCGTGCGATCGGCGGACTTGACCAAGTCGAGATCCGACACAGGCGTCGAGACCGTGGACGGCTGACTGCTCACATCCTGCTGGGAGGGACCCACCGCGCTGGCCGTCGCGGTGTTCACCACGGATCCCGTGTCGAGGTCGGTCTGGGTCACGGTGTAGGACGCGGAGCACGTCATCGTCGCGCCGGCGCCCAGGCTCGTGGACGGGCATGCCACCGCCACGCCCGCCGCCTCGAGCATCGGGTCGGACACGGTGACCGCGGTCAGGGGGAGGTCGCCGGGGTTCGCCACCTGGAAGGTGTAGCGCAGGATGTCACCGACCGTGTTGACCGTCGCATGATCCGCAGTCTTCACCAGCGTGATGTCGACGATATCTGTCGTGACCATGGATGTGTCGCTGCTCACCTGGTCGCCATTGGAGTCATCGCCGATGGCTGTGGCCGTGTTGACGACTTTGCCCACGAGGAGGTCCGACGTGGACACGGTGTGGGTCGCGGCGCAGGTCATCGACTGCCCTGCGTCGAGCGCCGTGCTCGGGCAGGTCACAGTCTCGTGATACGCGGTCAGCAGGGGGTCGACGATTCCCACATCAGTCAGAGCCGCGTCCCCGGTGTTCGTGACGTCGAAGGTGTACGCGATGACGTCGCCCTCATGCGACACGCTCGTCTTGTCCGCCGACTTCACCAGGCGGAGCCCCGCCACGTCGACCGTCGCTGTCGACTCGTCGGAGGTGATGGTCGTGCCGGAGGGATCCTGGGCTGTGGCGGTGGCCGAGTTCGTCAGGGCGCCAGCGGCGAGATCCTGGGCGGTGACTGTGTACTGCGCGGCGCACGTCATCGACGCGCTCGGCGCCAGAGCGTCCGACGGACATGCCACACTCACGTGCGCCGCATCCAGCATGGGGTCCGCCACCGACACATCACTCAAGGGAAGCGACCCGATGTTGCGGACGTCGAAGGAGTAGGACACCATCTGCCCGACCCGGGCGATGATCGAGGGGTCGACGGTCTTCTGAATCGTCACGGCCGCCACATCGGCGCGTGCTGAGGCCTGCGGACTGGTCACAGGGTCCGACCACGGGTCCGTGCCGTGGACGGTCGCCGTGTTCCCCAACGGCCCGGCGTTGAGATCCGCCTGGGTCAGGGTGTGCTGGGCTGTGCATGTCATGGACTCCCCGGCGGCCAAGGCAGTGGTCGGGCACGAGACACTGACCTGTGCGGCATCGAGCATGGGATCGACGATCGACACATCGGTGAGCGGCACTGCGCCGGTGTTGGACACCGCGAAGGAGAACCTCACCGTCTGTCCCACCTGCGTGAGAACCGTGGGCGTCACTGTCTTCACCAACCCGAGACCAGACACGGGAACCGTCACGGTGGAGGAATCGCTGGTGATCTGATCACCCGCCAGGTGCGTGGCCACGGCTGTCGCCGTGTTCGCCACATGGCCTGCGGCGATGTCCGCCGAGGTCACCGTGTACTGCGCTGTGCAGACCATGGACTCCCCCGCGCTGAGAACGGTCAGGGGGCATGTCACCGGCGCGTGGGCGGCGTCCAGCATGGGGTCCTGGACGGCGATGTCGGACAGAGGGCCTGTGCCGACGTTGGTGATCGTGAACCCGTACCCGATGACATCACCGACCGCTGACACGGTGTGCGTGTCGGCGAGTTTCACCACCTGGAGATCCGAGACCGTCGTGGTCACAGTCGACGGCTCGCTGACCACGTCGATCCCGCCGGAGGTCGTCCCCTGCGCGGTGGCCGTGTTGGTCACCTCCTGTGCGGTGATGTCCGCTTGAGTGACGGTGTAGTCGCCGACACAGGTCATCGACGCCCCCGGCGCGAGCGACGTGCTCGGGCACGACACCGTCACATGAGCCGCCTCCAGCATCGGATCGCTGACCGACACCGAGGACAGCGCGATCGAGCCTGTGTTCGTCACCTCGATGGAGTATCGCAGCGCCTCGCCCACCCGGGTGACGGTGAGGGGGTCGGCGGTCTTGCTCGCCGTGATGCTCGCCACATCCACGATCGCATCCGCTTCGGGACTGGTCACGCTCGCCCCGTCTGGGCCTGTGGCCGTCGCCGTGGCCGTGTTCTTCACCTGGCCTGTGGTCGTGTTGGCGGCAGTCACCGTGAAGGTGGCGGCGCAGGTCGTCGACTCGCCCGGTTGGAGCGTCGTCACAGGGCAGGATGGCTGGATCGTGCCCAACAAGGGATCATGGATGACCAGATCATCGAGCACGACGGACGTGTCATTGGTCACATCGAACGAGTACGTCACCGTGTCGCCTATCCGTACCACCTGCGTGTCCGCTGTCTTCGCCAGTGACAATCCTTCGATGCCCACATGCGCGGAGGCCGTCGGACTCGTCACGGTCGTGCCGTACGTGTCGAGGGCGGACGCGGTGGCGGTGTTGTCGATCTCCCCCGCCGCCAGATCCGACGCGAGGACCGTGTAGGTGGCCGTGCACACCACACTCGCTCCGGGAGCCAGAGCCCCTGTCGGACATGTCGGCGCCGTCGCCAAGGACGGATCGTCGATGCTCACCCCGGACAGCGACACCCGTCCAGTGTTTTTCACCGTGAAGGTGTACGTCACCGTGTCACCGACCTGCGCGACCTGAGGAGCGGCGGTCTTCGTCAACGACACACTCGTCACCCACACCAGGGCCGTGGACGCCCCACTGGTGACGAAATCCCCGCCGGCGTCCGTTCCGATGGCGGTGGCTGTGTTCGTGACCATTCCAGAGGCGATGTCCGCCGACGTCACCGTGTAGTCAGCCACACACGTCATGCCCTCCGTGACGTCGAGCGCCTGCTGGGGACAGGCGGCGACCACACCCTCGGACGCCAGCACAGGGTCGAAGACGGTGATGTTCTCCACGGGCACGTGTCCGGTGTTGTGCACCTCGAAGGTGAAATGGATGACGTCGCCAGCCTTCGTGACCGTCTGCCTATCGGCCACTTTGACCACGCTGAGGGACGCCACGAGAACCGTCGCCGTCGACGGCGCGCTGGTGGCGACTCGTCCGAAGGGGTCGACACCCGAGGCGGTGACGATGTTCACGATCTGCCCAGCGGCGATGTCGTCCGGCGTGGCGGGGTAGACGCCCGTGCAGACCATGGACGCCCCCGAGACGAGGACTGTGGCCGGACACGAGATCGGCGCCAACGCGTCCGTCAGCATCCCGTCGCTCACCGCGACCTGGGTCAAGGGCGTGTCACCCGTGTTCTCGACATGGAAGGAGAACGTGACCTGGTCGCCAGCCTGGGTCACTGTCGCCCGATCGGACGTCTTCTCCACGGCGATGCTCGACACGGGCGTGCTCGCCGTCGACACGGGGCTCGTGACCGTGTCTGACGCCGAGTCCACCCCTGTGGCTGTGGCTGTGTTGATGACTTTGTTGGCGATCAGGTCGGTGGCAGACACGGTGTACTCGGCGGTGCAGGTCATCGACTCGTCAGGCACGAGCGTGTCGCTCGGGCAGTCGATGACGGTGCCCGAGTCCGTCAAGGTCGAGTCGCTCACACTGATCCCCGTCAGTGTCTCATGGCTCCTGTTCGTCACGAGGAAGGAGTATGTGATGATGTCGCCAGCCATGGAGACGCTGGGAGGGTCGGCGGTTTTGATGACTTCGAGTGGGGAGACGTACTCGGTCATGGTCGACTCGGGACTGGTGACAGTCGTCCCCCAGGGATCCACTCCGGTGGCTGTGGCCGTGTTCACGACCTGACCGCTGGCGATGTCGTCGTCCGTGACGATATACGTCGCCGTGCAGACGATCATCTCGCCCGGATCGAGGGTCGTCTTGGGGCAATGGACGATCGACGCCACGCTGGCCAGAGAGGGGTCGATGATCGTGACCACCGTGAGCGGAACACTGCCAGTGTTCGTCACGGTGAAGGTGAAGTCGACATGGTCCCCCGCGTCCGACACGGCGACACGGTCAGCGGTCTTGACCACTGAGATCGCCGACGTGTCGACGGTCGCCGTCGACGGGTCCGAGACGACCACCTCCCTGGTCGGGTCCTGCCCGGAGGCGGTGGCCGTGTTCACGATCTGAGTGGCGAGCATGTCTGCGGGTTGGACGGTGTACGTCGCGGTGCATGTCATCGACTCACCCACAGCCAGGGAGTCCGCAGGACAACTCGGCGTCACACCAGCGGCGGCGAGCATCGGGTCGTCGACACTGACCAGGGTCAAGGGAGTCTGACCCGTGTTCGTCACGTCGAAGGTGTAGCCCACCTGGTCTCCGGCCTCCATGACCGAGGGGCGGTCCGCAGTCTTCACGACGCTGATCGAGGAGACGAGCACCGTCTGGGAGGATGCCGTGCTCGTCGTCAGCCCACCCAAGGGGTCCATGCCCGACACTGTCGCCGTGTTGTCGACACGTCCAGCGGCGATGTCGGCGTCAGTGGTCACGTACCGTGCCGTGCACGTCTCACGAGCGCCAGGGTACAGCGTCGTCGCGGGACACTGGACAGGCGCACCGGCCGCCGTCAACATAGCGTCGTTCACCGTCACGAGAGTCAGGGGCACAGCGCCCGTGTTGACGACGTCGAAGAAGTACGTGATCTGGTCCCCCGCCTCAGAGACCATCAGCCGATTGGAGCTCTTGTCGAGCGAGAGCGCGGCGACCCCCACGGTCACCGTCGACGGAGGCACGCCCACCTCGTTGCCCGACGAGTCAGTGCCCGACACGGTCACCGTGTTGGTGATCGACTTCGCCGCGATGTCCGCTGGCCTGACCGTGTACTCCGCCGTGCAGATCATGGACTCAGCGGGAACCAGTGTCGTCTTGGGGCAGTTCTCAGGAATCTGGAAGACGTCCAACATCGGGTCGTGCAAGGTGAGGTCGTTCAGGACGGAGTTCCCCGAGTTGGTGACCAGGAACTCGTACGTGATCACGTCACCCGCTTGGTGGACCACCATGGGCGAGGCGGTCTTCGCCACTTCCACGTCGGACACCCATACCGTCAATGATGCCTGTGGCGTCTCGACATGGATCCCTCCGGGTTCCGACGCCGTCGCCGTGGCGAGGTTGACGATCTTCCCCGCGTCGAGATCGGCTTGTGTGACGAGGTACAACGCCGTGCAGGTCATCGTCGCACCCGCCGCCAAGGACGTGCTCGGACACGACACACTGACACCCGCCGCCGTGAGCATGGCGTCCTGCACAGCCACGTCCTGCATATCGACGGTTCCATTGTTCGTGAGCTTGAAGGAGAAGTTGATGGGGTCGTTGAGGCTGGTCACCGTCTGCCGGTCGTCCGTCTTGACCAACGACAGGGCCACAGGATGAGCGACGGCCGAGGCGACGTTGTTCGACAAGTCGTCGTCCTGCTCGTTGCCGATGACGGTGGCGGTGTCGACGACGTCCCCCGTCAGCGTCCCGGTGGCGCTTCCAGGGTATGAGTACGTGATGGTGTACGACTCCCCCGGCGCCAGACTGCCACCATTACAGCGCATATGATCGTTCTCCACCGTGCATCCTGGATCATCAGGCACAGCGGCACTCGGGTCGGGAAGACTGGGGAGCGTGTCGTTGAGAGACCATCCCGAGGATTCGCCGCCGCCGTGGTTGGTGACGGTCAGCGTATAAGTCAACGTGTCGCCGGGCTCGTAATTCTCAGGACTGACCGTCTTCGTCAGCCCCAGGTCCACGGGTTGGCCCACGATCGCCGTCCCGTCGCTCTTCGTCGTGCTCAGCCCGGTCTCCGTCGACGCGATCAGGGTGAAGATGGGAGTGGTCGACGGGTTCTCGATCTCGATCTGATAGATCGTGCCACTCGTGTTCCCCAGGATGCCGAAGTTGCCGTTGCCATACGACCATTGGGCGCCATAGGACTGATAGATGACTTCGGGGATGTCGAGTTGGAAGATGTCGGTCTGTCCCGAGTTGGGGTCGATCCTGTACACCGTCGGCGGCGCCTGGCGTCCGCCCGTGCCTGTGTTGTTCCCCATGAACGCCCACAAGAAGCCCTGAGAGAAGAACATGTCCGCCGTGTTCGTGATGGGCTGGGTGAGGGTCAGGGCCTTGACGACGCTCATCGTGGGGATGTCGATCAGGTAGATGGTGCGAAGTCCATTGTTCGACTGTTTCACGAAGAGTATCTCCGCGCATGTGACGACGCCGCACATCGCCGAGTTATCACCCATCGTGCCTGCGTTGTAGGAGTCGGAAGGCTGGGGCAACGACTTGACACCCCCCAAGTTCTGAGTGACGATCTGCGTGCCCATGGCGTTCGTGCCCACACGGATCAACTGGTTGGTCCCAGCGCCTTGCGCCACATTGGCGTTGCTCAATCCGATGCCATAGACGAACCGGTCCAAGGTGTCGAATCCGAGGGCGTTGATCATCTGCGTGTCCTGGGGGCTCAACAAGGCGTTGGCGTCGAACAAGGGCATGGACGTCGATCCATCGGGATTCTGCACAGTCGTGTACCAGTTGGTGTACAGATTGTTATTGCCGCCGCCCGTGCCCTGACTCACCAGGATCTGCTGAGCGCCCAGCGCGAACGGCTCGGGGATGCCGGCGACCGCCACCGCCTGCGGCGCCACGGACGTCTGCGCCACCATCATGAAAGTCGCCACCGCCCCCAGCACAGATACGACCCAACGTCGTTGCTTATGAGAATTCATGTTACCCAGCCACGCATTCCTTCTCGGTCACCGGTCATGTCATCCGCCCCACGGCAGAACGTCAGAGCACCTATAGGTATATCCATTTGAAATCATACACCTTGCGCGTGCCTCGACGGCGTCTGGGCGCTGTCAGGCGACTGATCGGCGCATCGCTGGCAGGCGACTGACGAAGGGGGATCCGCTGCTGCGGGGCTCCGTCCGGCCATGCCCACGCCGATCCGTCAGTGTCACTCTACGAGATATCGTAGAACATCGACTCCATGGCCGCCCCAAGGGGTGTCCTGATGGCTCAGGCGAGGTCGCAGCGCCCGAGGATCTCTGCTCAGACGTGCGTCTTGATCAGGATCACAATGCAGGCGATGACGATGATGACGCCGAGGAGGATGACCCAGCCCTGCCATGTCGCAGGATGGGAGCCCATCCCTGACGAGTTCTTCACGAACCATGGCTTCTTCTGCGGCGGCTCACCCCTGTTCCCCGACTCCTGTGACGGATCGTTGTCCCACTTGTAGTCCGACATGCTGCCTCCTAGTCGTCGCTGCCGCGCTGCGATGATTCGGCGCAGTGGACGCTTGATGGGGCGTCACACTGTGGGTTCGAGGCCGCGCTACATTCGACATTACCCCTATGCCCGACAGGAGTCCAGAGGTCCTGGGACACGTACATCCGTGCCGAGCCGGACGACACGCTGGATGGTGATGGGTGGCGGACCTCACGCGTGTGTCGGCCACCGTGATGCTAATGTTCCCTGCATGGCAAGGATCCTCCACAGTCGCGATGTCGTGGTGGCGTGCGTCCTCACCGTGGTCCTCGTCGTCAGCGTCGTGGCCGTGTTCATGAGCGCGTCCACGGTCGCGTCCCTCCTCTTCCTGGTCATCGGGATTCTCGCGTTCACCGGCCTGGGCATGATCGCCAGGCGGCGCCTGAGTCGTGGACGCGCACCCATCGCTGTCGTGGTGGCCCTGGTCGACCTCGTGGCGTGTGGCGCCGTCCTGATCGGTGTCATGGCGGACTCTGCGTTGTTCCACCCCAACCAGAACCAGTCCGCGTATCAGATCTTGGTGGCAGATCCGACCATGGAGCAGGTCAGGATCGCCCATGGGCACGACACCTACACCGGGTGGTTCGTCCACAACACCGACGGCACGGCGCCTCTCGTCATCGGATTCCTCGGCAACGGAGAATGCGCCGCCTCCAGGGTGGAGAGGGACGAGTCAGCCGGGCTGTGGCCGACGTACGCCGGGTACAACTACATGGTGATCGACTATCCGGGGTACGGGACCAGCAGCGGCCACCCGTCACAAGACTCGATCTTCTCCATGGCGGTCGCGGCGTACGACTACGCGGTGGCGCGCGCCGATGTGGACCCGACGCGGGTGGTCGTCGAGGGGTACAGCCTGGGCACGGGGCCGGCCACGTACCTCGCCTCTCAGCGCGACGTCGCAGGCTTGGTCCTGATCGCTCCGTACGACTCCGGCGTGAGCCTGTACAACTCACAAGTCAACATCTTCCATGGCCCCTTGACCCTGCTGGTCGGATTCCGTGCCGATTCGAAGACGTACGCCGAATCCGTCCGGGTCGCCCCCTTGATCGTCACGAGCACGGCCGACACCCTCATCGACCACACCTTGTCCGAACACCTCGCCACCCACTTCCCCATCGCCGCCCACCTGCATGTGCTGAGCGGCCTGACGCACAACCAGTACCTGACCGATCCCGAGGTCCTGGACCTGATACATGGCTATCTTCAGGATGTGGCCATGTGATCGCACCGCTATAACTGGCCTCAGTATCTCCGCGTGTCGACTCTCGATATGCCTCTGCCCATTTCCGGATAGGATATGGGCAGACTCAGCGAACGTGGGCACCGTGCCGCAAGAAAGTTGAAAGTTGCCTCCCGCTTCGACCAGGCTGCGAACTCGATCCTTCAATAGCCGGCCGTGAGAGTGGCAAATTGACAGCAATTACAGTGTCATCCAAGAACCATCTTTCACCAACTCCCCCGCTCTTCTCAGAATGCTTTCAGCATTGTCTGTCCAACGCTTCAAACCAAGGCTGTCAAGGACAGCACGATGCTCATCTTCAACTTGTTCACTCAAGCCAAAACGTTCTCTCACTTGTCGAACACGAGTAGCAAGTTCCATGGGCGGAACATCCCCGAGCGCCCTGGGCCCAAGTGAGCGAAGCCAGACCTCTGGCTGATCTGGCAGTCGATATGTCCTGCCCTTCACATCAGGATCACCTAGCGGATTATCCTCGATGACATAACCGCGGGCCACCGCACGCGTAAGAGCACGATGCAGATCTCTAGCAATCTGCGTCCCCACTCGCCTGCCACCACCCGCCCGCACATATGCCGTGAATAACCTCTCACCCATGACCGGTCCCTCGATCTTCACAATTTCAATTAGCCCTTCCATGATTTGCACATCGGTTGCATCGCTGGTCGGCCGAACACTACCGTGAAACTCGCGATATTCGGTTGGTTGAGTATGGATATTGCCTAATGCCACTTCTTCTGGATGGTCCATGCATTGTTGCCCCATGCTCTCACCAGGCAGTAAAGCGGGCACACCTCCCATCGGCACCTCCACCTGTATCAAATCCGCCGAACAGTCCATCATCAGTCCCCTTTGATTCTGAGACCCATTGGACATTCTTTCTTCAATGTGTTGCGCTTCATGCCCACGCTCACTGAAGGCACTCCTGGCAATCTCAATCTGAGCAGGATATTTTGAATGTTGCTCAGATTGTATGAAGTCTGCGTCAGAAGCCGTGATCGGTTCGCGCGCCAATCCAGACACTCGATCTGATGACACACTGGACTCTCCATGATGAAATCCCTCACCGGATCCGCTCAACTCCTCAAGCTGTGACCATAGGCCACTCAAAGCGGCAGCTGGGTCGAGATAGTATGCCGACTCACGCACCCTAAAGAAATTCCATCCGCACCTCTCAAGCTCGCGTTGCCTGGCCAGGTCCTTGGCATAGTGTTCTGGGCCATGCCAGTAGTCCCCGTCGCACTCGATGGCGAGATTGCCGTTTGACCCGACGACGACCAGATCGATGATGTAACCTTCAGCAGGGAACTGCGGAATTACCGAGTATCCACGCTCATATATCCTATTGAATACTCGTTGCTCGAATAGCGAGTCAAATGGGGCCACCTTCGCGCTTTCGGAGACAAGGCTCTTTTGGATTCGATGATCAACTTGTTGCTCGCGAAGCTCAGTGTTGATCATGTAGTCCAACAGGGCGAAACGCATGTCATCCGGGTTGCCAAGGTCACTGAGCAATAGCGAGTGAAACAACCACATCTGGTCCCTGGCCCGCGAGGCGGCGACGTTATACCGCTGTAGGTACATTTCCCGTGTAAGACTGGTGATCCTAGTACCTGGCGTCGCGGCTTTCACCATCGACAAGAAGACAACATCCCTCTCAGAACCTTGAAAGTCTGCGGCGTCACCACACCGTAAGTCTCTCCTCGCCCATTCATCAGCCGGAAGCACTTCCAACAACATGGACTGGATCAGTTTCGCTTGATCTTTCCCCATGAGGGAAATGACACCGAAACTCTTTCCGTCATATGCGGCATCAGTGGTGCACTTAACCAGATGATCAACCAGGGCCTCTGCCTCCGCAGGATTCTGCCTTCCCCACTCATAACCGTCAGCAACATGAACAGTCCTAATGGGCGAAAGAGCGTCAACAGTCCTCTGACGGACCGGCAAGAGTCGAGTGTTATCTGGCTCATAGGCTATTCGATTTGAAAAACCAATGATCTCAGGCACACATCGTCTATGCTCGATTAGAGTGATTTTCCCCCCAAAGCGCATGACTGCCTCATCGAAGTAACTACGTTTAGGGTCCTGCCACGATGCGCGGAAGTGGTTATCGTCAAGATACTGACATGCCAGGTCGCGTAACTGCTGTTCATTAACACCAACTGCCGCTGGAGAGACCTGCTTATCATCACCGATAACAATAATTCTCGGTGCGATGAACTGGAGAAACGCAGCTTCTAGTCCAGCTTGAGATGCCTCATCGATAAGAACAACGTCGAACATGTTGCCTTGAATACGCAATTGCTCAGCGATCCGGAAGATCGGCATAATCCACACGGGAACTGTTGATCGACACTGATCGAGGGCCTCCCGAATCTCCTGACGCTGTTGACTTGCGTAGACTCCAGTTCCCTTTCCTAGTCGTCTTACCCGCTGCACATATTGCGTTAGGTATGATCGGGCTGCTCGGGTCATCCGCTTGCCGGATAGAGCATGCTGCCATGCACGACCGGCAGTAAGCCCTTCAACCTCCCTCCTAATCTGGGCTTCTATGCCAGTAATCTCTTCCTGGAGAGCATTGACATCAACATATTCTCGCTCAAGTAACCATTGCTTTGCTGCGGCCCAGTGCCAAGCCTCCTCAAATCGCGCCAGACGCTCGGGCCAGCATGGATTCATTAGGTCGGCAATTACGGATTGCTGCAACCGGGTGGCTTGAGAACCAAATCGGTCCCCGAGCTGGTCCCGACGTCCGATCTTCACACGGACCTCGTGCAATGAATGGAGTCTTTGGTATCCTTGTCGATAGTTGCCAATATCCCGCTCTTTGATTGCTCTGCAAATCGCTCCAATACCTTGGGAACCCTGTAACCATGTGTCTCGTGATTTCAGCATCACCATCAAGGCATCCAACGGTTCTCGTGCAGCATCAAGCGCTTTCTCTGCCGCAACGGCATCGACAACGCCGGTGTAGTTACGAAGGTCGTCGATGTCTGACCAGTTCGGGACCTTGAGTCCATGAGACCTGAGCCACTCCTCTGTCTCAGCCAGTCTGTCGGCAAGATTCAGGACAATCATGAGTTGATTCAACTCAGCAATATGCCACTGCAAACGCTCGTCCAGAGTGTCTTCCTCAGGAATGAAAACAGATGCCGGCCAAGCACTATCCAATCTATCAAGTCGCATGCTGCCTTCGGCGTAGTTGAGGAATGATGTGACTTTCTCAATGGATGTTGCTGGCAAGCCATCAACCTTCACCGCCGTAAAGAATGGTTCAGCCTCCTTGATAGTCCTTGTCGAGAACGGTCCAATTTTGGGCACACCATTCATCTGAATCTTCAGTGTCCCACCTTCTGTGAAGTATTCAATGAGCCTTCGTGCCATAGTCGCCCACATAGGTAGGTTTGAATCGACGATCCAGATGTGTGCAAGGGGCCCCAGCGCCGTAACATAAGGCTGACACTCCCCTATGAGCCGTATGATCTGATCAGCCCTTCCTTGCCAAACCTGACGCCTCCCAGAACGTATGTCCCGTACGGCATCTACAATCCAGTCCTCCTTACGCGTCTCCACATCATGGAGCGCAATCTCAAGTTCTTCTACATGGCACCTAAGCGACCGTCGGTCGAGTTCACTCAGCGCAGTAACTGCTCTAAACATAGGGTGAGCTCGCCAATTAGAGCGAGACTCTGCCTCAGCAAATGCACTCTTCTCAGACTCCACCCAAAGAGACATCTCATCAGGAGAAGGTAAGTTGGCGAGGGAAAGGAGCTGACGCGAACAGGCGATTTCCTCTACTTGAACTTCGGAATCGGTGCAAATTTCAAGCCACTCCAAGACTTCACTATTGGATAACGGTGAAGCACTTCCAGCCTCAATATCAACAAGGGGCTGCAACCAGTCAAATGCCTCCCCATCATTGTTGATAGCTTCAGCGATGCGAGCGAGCGTGCCGCGATATGGTCCGACAACATGCTGATCAGTCTCTGCCTGCCGAGACTCACGGAGACATGTGTAAGCTGACGCCCGGAGCTTGCGAAGTGAACCTATTTGGTTTTCATGCCCAGCGATATCTTTCAGAGCCGCCTCAGCATCAAAGTCATCTGCTCTCTTGGAAATTGTCTCGACAGCTACCTTCAGATCAGCCATATCCGACTGTGATGATCCGACAACGGCAACACTGAGCGGTCGAATCTCGTCTGGCAGCTTCTCACGTACTTCATGAAGAGCACGCTCTGTCTGTGCAGTGACAAGAACACGCTTCCCCTGAGCGAGCAAGTGCGATATCAACGCTGCCGCAGTGTGTGTCTTCCCCGTGCCTGGCGGACCCTGTACTACCACCTGTGCGCGATTGTTGACTGCCTCAATCACTTGCATCTGTCGATCATTAACAGGCATTGGCATGAAGATCTCATCATCGATTCTCACGAACCCACCTGGCGTATCGTCAGCGACCACTTCTGGTTGATAGTTCGGATCAATCAATGGAACCAAACCTGGTGGCACATCACCCAGTTCCTCGAGCTGACTCCTTATCGTTTCATAAATATCGATTAACCCTCGTTGGGAGCGTCGTCGCAAGATAAGAGCTGGAGCGAAGGCGAGGGAGAGACGTGATCCAGGTGATGTCGCCTCGTCATCGTCTACGTAGCTTCCCTCAGCATGAATTGCATGAGCGAATCTACTCAGTTCCAAGCCCATGAGTTCCCGGTTGAGAGGATGACCATTATACTGCGTGGCCTTCGATTGAATCTCTCCCATCTGCTTTGGCAATAGGGAAATATCAAGCATGTCGAGTTCAACACGAACAGGCTGTATCGCGGCCTCACGGGCGATAGTGAGATGTCCCGTCTCTTGGTCAAGAGAGACGGCAACAGGAAACGTCATAACATGCCTCTTCACGGGTGCATGATTGATTGGTTTCCAACACAGGCAGCCGACACCAAGAACGAGTTCGAAGGTCTCGCCCTGCGACCTGACACACTGATAGATTTCGAAGAGCTTCTCGTAAAGATCTCTCCCTAGCTTGAGTTTCTTGTGCTCTGTTGCCCACGTGGACCACAGACTCAGATATTGCAAACAATTTTCACGAATGTCAGGCTGATCATCCAGGAGTAGAACGTCACTTAAACCGTCTGGTGTCATACGGGGTCTCAGCTGTGGAATGGATGCAGCGGGGACTGCTTCCCTTAGAGAGAGCTCTGACGAGGAATCTTCATAATCTCCCTCTAACCACCGACTGACCTCCTCAGCAGGCACGGGTGGATCCATTCGGGGCGGACGTGGAACCCTGATGAGTTGAGCCTCGGGATCTGGTGATTCAGTCCCGGAAGGACTCCCCGGAGTGACATTCTCAGGGAAATCAGAGAACCAAAGGACAGCTTCATACTTGTCGGTTGTACGGATCGGAATCTCTCGGCTGCGTTGGACAGCAGCGAGAAACTCGAATAACCGTTTGGCTTTATCTAGCAGGTTAGTGGCGTGGCTCATCCGATTGTCCCTCAAAAGTCTCAGCACGTGAGCAGGGCAATTCCCCCAATGGTATGCTCAGCCGTCCCCGAATCCTTGACCCCTGGCAAGGACTCGTTCAGCGTGACCACTACCAATTCCCTCGTTGCCTGCGTCGGGTTGACAGGATTTGAACCTGCGACCCCTTGACCCCCAGTCAAGTGCGCTACCAAGCTGCGCCACAACCCGCATTCATCGGCTACCCATCTGGGAGCCAGAGACTCACAGGTGGACAAGCCTGAGAGAGTCTACTACAAAATCCATCTCCGTGCCTCTTAATAACGGCACCTTGGGACCGCAGATAGTCGCCACCCATCCAGAAGTCGGCTCAGGTGTCCATTCATTGTCCACTTTGGGCGGTATCTCGGCGACGATTTGGGGGGTGTTCGGGGCTGTCAGAATAACGGTGGGTGGGGGGTTGGCCTGATCTGCTGAGCGTGGCTTAGCGGGAAGGTAGTAACCATGTCCACCATGATTGTTGATGTGGATCGTGAACAACAAACTCAGCTCGCCCGAGAGATGGTTGAGCAGGCCCGAACCGGCGGGGTGGGGCTGTTAGGCCCTGACGGTTTATTGAC
>Ga0123357_10000207_pt1 | contig 55339 bp, 34 predicted proteins | sample TergutEmb28metaG_FD_89873 | JGI IMG/M metagenome (GOLD analysis project Ga0123357, IMG submission 89873) | Embiratermes neotenicus P4 segment gut microbial communities from Petit-Saut dam, French Guiana - Emb289 P4 | ecosystem: Host-associated > Arthropoda: Insects > Digestive system > Gut ...
AATGTTAAAATTTTTAATTTTTTTTTTTTTTTTTTTTTTGAATAATTCTCTGCAAGAGTCTCTAGGGCTTGACCCAGTGGTACGTTATGCACTTGGGGCAAGCTACTTAACTGCACCCCCTCCTCCACTCCCAAATATTAAAACTCTTAATGTTTTTGTTTTAGTTTTATTAATTGTACATATATTGAAATTGCATATAGGCAATTAATACTGAAAATACTCAGTGAGTGAAAACACAATATTAAATCATTAATTAGCTGCAAGTAACTGCAAGAACTTGACAGTTGTTTGTTTCAAGCTCAGAAGTGAGACATACTACACAAAACAACACATATTCTATTTACATGCTTTTCAAATACACGGTTTCTTATGGTAGTGTAGGAGTTCTGTGTTCAAAATTTTTTAGGAAACATTGTACAAGTATTTTGCTTGCACCTTGTTCTTGCTGAGATTATAGTGTGGATGAATTGTAATGCAACTAAAGGAGATTTCTAGGGCCTTCTTCTCTGGTAAATTTGCTTTTTTCAGTCAACTGATTCATTTACATAACTTTATCTGATATTATTAAATACACTGACAGACTACAGATACTGGGAAGATCCATCAGATGAGTACCGAGAGGAGGAAGGAACATTGTTACCTCTCTGGAAGTTTGTGTATGAGAAGACAAAGAAGAATAATGTGACAGCCCTGGGTTGGAGTCCACGTTACTATGACCTTTTTGCAGTGTCTTTTGGCTTCTGTAAGTCTATTATGTCGTTAATAACAGCATACAGCCTATTACAAGAGGGAATGCTTTGTGCTAGCAACTGTGATGCACTGGCATTATACAAAATCTTCCTTGTGTGACACATTTCACTGTAGGATAATATACCATATTTTATTAAAAGGAGATAAATATGCTGTTTCTTAGTTGAGTAAAGAGAGGCCAACTTGATACCACTTGTTTTATTATTACCTTATTCAATGCTCAACATGTTTTGGATGTTAATACATCCATCCTCAGGAGCTTGCGACTTATTTGTTGAGTTACTTCATGGGTTGTATCTGGTTTGATGTGTGTTGGTGTTATGTTGCAGTGTGGCTATGGTGGTGTGGTATCCATATGCAGGCTGAAGCCTGCATACCGATACCACACCACCATAGCCACACTGCAACGTAACACCAACACACATCGAACCAGATACAACCCATTAAGTAACGCAACGAATTAGTCGCAAGCTCCTGAGGATGGATGTATTAACATCCGAAACATGTTGAGCACTTAATAAAATAATAATAAAACAAGTGGCATCAAGTTAGTCTTTCTTTACTCAACTATCAAGATGATGCACGGTCCAATAAACATAAGATGCTGTTTCTTAGTTTTTTTAGTTTAATTTCACAACTCCACATCTTTTGTACCATTGAATATAACAGTGATGGTGAATGTCAACTGTAGATGTTGATAAATAGGATTAAAGGCCTGCCAATTAAATGACAAGACCAATTCTGTAAAATAAATATGTTGTCATTAACATCAAACTTTTAGGCAGGTGGGCCAAATTGAAGGTTGCTACGTGTGATAGAGCATTCAGATGTTTCAACTGTAACCAACACAACAACACACAGCTCAACATTACAATGAAAATGACGTACAGTCATCTAGTTAGGTGAAACGTAGGCCTGCCATTGCTCTTTAACAGAATTAACATTAATTTAAACTTTTGAAATGCCAGTTTGAATTATGTCATGTATGTGCACATCATTGATTTGTGAATGGAATTGGATTCATTTTGTTTTATATGTGAATATTCCTGTTCAATTGTGTTTGTTCTACCTAATATATATGCCAAATTTTGTGTGAATTTAAATAACTCAGAGACAGAGATACTGATAAGGAAGTATGAATGTATGAAAAATTGTGTCATAGTGTACTGGACATGAGATTAAACCTGAAGGGACAGTGGTCCATGAACTTCTAGTCATAGTGTCATATCCAGTCACAAGACTGAATTGCCAGTGTGGGGCCGAGTATTTTCCCACCTCTTTGGGCCCCCTGGTATGTAAGTGATTTGAAACAGATGCAAACGTGAAGCAACCTGTCATCTTTCCGCTACAGCCATTTGACACTGATTTCATAAATGCCTTGGTGCCACAGAAGACTGTGTTTAAATGTTAATGGTGACGACATAGAGGTCTGGTGCATATCATCTGCTACCCATGTGAAATGTATACAATGAAATCAAAATGAAGTTCAGGGCATCAGAGTGTTTATAACAATATTTATTTTAAATTTTCTTTTACTATGCGGAAGGTCAAAGTGGTAAGTTTTCTTTAACAAGCTGCCACTGTCCTCAAGAATGGATGACTATGGTTTTTCCCTTATTCTCGTTCCTGTCCTTTGAGCTGTCTGGCTTCAGTGTTTGTACTATAATAGATGTTGCATAGTTTGCAACTTTCATGTCTCCCCACTCTGACAATGTAAGTGGAAATACTTCTGGGGAGGAAATTTATCTAAACAATTTATCATGGAGATGTCTCATCCATGTAAATGAAGTGCTTAAAATTTTTTATGAAGATGTATATTTATGAAGTTGTTTGTAGTTTTAGACATGTTGAGAACAATTTGTTGTGTCTTTCTTATCAGTGCTTGTCCATCTTAAACACTTATGACACCTAATCCTACATTACCCAGTTCTACTGTCACAGTATTCACAACACTGTGATGAAACAAAAGAACTAAAGCTTTTAACAATCTTCTGGACATGCTAGAGTGATCAGGAGGTAAGACAATGTGGCGCAAGGCAGTGATAATCTAATGATTCCTTTATTTAACAACACTGTCAGTAGCTCAGACTATACAGTCCAATGATTAGCCAAAAAATATTGTTTTTATAGCAAAATTTACAGCTCATGTCTAAATGAGAAGCCATAAAATTCTTTAACCATTTTTTTTATAGAAAAGAAATGATAACAGCTCTGTGTGGGAAAGCAGACTGACAGTTCTATTTTATGTGTTTCATGCCATTGGAAGTAAAACCTCATAAGCAATGTACTTTATTCTTAATGTTTGTTTTCATCATCATGCACTCATAATTGTTGATAATTCACAGTTGACTTCATGAAGCCTCAGTCTGAGGGTGCAATGTGCCTGTTTACACTGAAGAATCCCTCATTCCCAGAGTACGTCTGCATCACTGAAACTGGAGTGATGTGTGTGGATATCCATCCAATACATCCCTTTCTCATTTGCATTGGGAAATTTGATGGAAATGTAGCTGTTTATAATGTGCAGTCACCAGAGAAGGTACCACAATATGAGAGCAACTCAGTGACCAATAAACACTGTGGTACTGTTTGGCAGGTAATATTAAAACAGATTTCTGTTTTCTCATTGTGTCCTTTCTGTTTCCTGCTTCCTACCTGGAACCTAATAGAGAACACTTGACCATAATTAGACATTTACTTCAAAATCTTTCCAGAATATGCAGTAGAAAAGACTGATTGGATTGTGTTAGAATTTATGGACACGGTTCAAATTCTAATTCAAAAGACAGATTTTTTTTTCACATTATATGAGTATAAGCATTTTATTGCATATTTGCATAATATCCCAGTGCTTATTCTGGACCACTTTATTCCAATTTACATCATGATTTTGCACGCTCCTTTTTAATATTATCCTCTCAACTATCTCTACATACACAAATATGCCTCTTCCTTGAAGTTTTCAGAACAAAATCGTGTATGCATACTTTCTAATTCCTTGCATACATATTGTGTGTCCTCCCCATCTTTTCACCTTAATAAAACGTAATGGTAAGTAAGTATGCAGAAAATAACACTAAGATCAGTTACTGTATTAAAACGTTATTCTTAGCCACTGTGCTCTGTATGTACAATAGTCACACTATTCAAGCTCCATGGATATTGCACAAACACAAACAAATGTTTTTCTATATTAAAAAAGTAAACTCTTTTATGCTAGAATCAGTGGATCATCAGGATCAGTATGTGCACATTGGAGGAAAAAAACGATTGCCAAGAAGAGGCAGCAGGAACAGTGAGAAATTTGTGGCAGGTGGGAGCTCACATAAGTGAGAACTTGTGAACCATTTGTGTATGTACTGTATTCACCACCGTAGGGTCAGAGTGACAGCGACACAAACAGATTTTCAGGTATAAACCCACTGAACAGAGCAACTTAAGTCTTAGCCTTGAACAACTAACCATACCATCTACAGTTAAGCTGATGATACACGTTTATTATCCAGGTGCGATGGGGACTTGACATGTCTGATGGTGAGGTGAACTTCTTCTCTGTGTCTGCAGATGGCAATGTATACAACTGGGTACTTACACAACATGACCTTTCACACACATTAATTATTACATTATCTCTTTCTTCTGATCCCATACCTGGCCCTGATGGAACTTCAATTCCACTGACAGGTTTGTCATGTTTGTGGCCTTTTCACACTGTATTATAATTGTGGTTCTTTTGATATGTTATAGATTTAATATAATGCAATTACTTAATGTTGATTTCATTAGATCATCTTTTCATGAAGAATATTATTTGATACTATATCAAAATTAAAGTAAGGGAATGCATAAAATAAATGGATGTTCTGGAAAGCTAAAGTATAATATAAAATATAGTCATACACAAAGTTTTGTGTATGACTATATTATATATATATTTTATATTATATTTTAGCTTATATTCAACACAATGGGGATGTCTCACTTAAAAAAAAAAAATACACATTTCATAAACCACTGATTAGTAAAATACATTTACTTTTTGAAAATTGTACCTTTGTCCTTTCAAGACTAAAGATGGAACCTGACCTTTTAATTGTATTCACTTTATTCTTATACCATAAATTTCTATATTTTGTGAATGTAGTTTCAGCATGTTGCATGTGTGATGGGATGTACTGAGTTTTATAGCTAAGAGACTGTACTTGCTTGTCTCTATGATACAATAATTGATAGAATTGCAAAAATGGAAATGTTATTACATTTTGATTTTAATAACTGTCACTGTGGTAAGACCTTGGTTACGTGCAACTAGCCATATGAACTGAGATGAATTACTGCACTTTTACAGAAGTAAAAATCAATAAAAATTTAATGCATTTATAGACAGACAATAGACATAGAAGTGAATGGAATATCGGTTCACATTATGAAGGTATCAAAACAGGAACATGTCAATACATCAAAACAGTGTATACAAACAGAAACAGGTTTTTCTGATTTATTTTACAGGATGTGGAACAACCATTACATTCCATCCCACTGACTGCCTTATCTTCTTGGTTGGCACAGAGGAAGGCAATATTTACAAATGCAGCACAGCCTATGCCTCCCTTTACCTCACTACATATGAAGCACATCACATGCCTGTGTATAAAGTGGATTACAATAAGTTCTGTCCAGATATATTCATTTCATGCAGTGCAGATTGGAGAGTAAAAATATGGGAAGATAAAAGAAGGTGAGTTTCATAATATTTTCCTTTTTTAGGGTAGCTCAGTTGGTATAATGACTAGGTTATGGACTGGATGATCTGGGATTCGAATTCTGGAAGTGACAAGAGATTTTTTTCTTCTCAAAAACGTTCAGACCAGCTCTGGGGGTCACCTAGCCTCGTGTTCAGTGGGTACTGCGATTCTTTCCCAAGGATAGGAGGGCTGGGGGTAGTAGACCAATCACATATAGCTAATGCTGAGATCAAGAGTCAGTGGAACTGTATTTTTACACGCCCTTTATTGCCTTCATGGCATGGTCAGTGTCTTGGTTTTATTGATACTCTGAAGGCTTACTGTATTAAGCAGGATTCAGTAATGTTTTATAGAGAAAATCTAGATCTTATTAAAATATAAATCTAGATCTTACTAAAGCATACTAATAGGAGGTTATGAAGACATGTGCCATGAAAAAATGTGGCTTTCAAATAAATAGTGTTTGATTTCAGTTTCCTGATTCACATACACAGAACTGCAACTAATGTCTCCATATCCCAATAAGTGAGTTAGACCTTCCTAGGATAGGTCCAAAGCTTCTGGATGTTTCATTTCAATTTCCTTCAAAACATACACAGAAACGCGTCTAAGGTGTCTGTATCCCAAGAAGTGACTTCGACTTCCTAGGGTAGGTCTGAAGCTTCTGAGTATTTGATTTCAGTTTCCTGATTCATGTACACAGAACTGTACTAATGTGTCTGCAACTTCTTTCTACATATTTAGCGATAGTTAACAGAATATGATAATGGTCATGAAATCATGTTGAGCTCTGTTATGTCATCTAATCATCTTATGCTGAAGTTTTTGAGGTCTACTGAAACCGCACTGAATCATGTGATCACACATATTGAGGAAGCAAAGGAAAACAGCATTTACACTTTGAGCTTTCCTAGATATTAAGAGAGCTTTTGATAGCGCCTTATTTTACATCATAACAAAGGCTACCAAATGGCATGGGCTTGGAGAAGGGCCCGTTTATAAGGCCCACGTGCATTGGGACCATCAGGGCTTGAACCCATTTGCTAATCAATCAATCAATCAATGGGTTTGGGGACATGATCTGTCGGCAGATTGGCTGTATGCTGGGTGGCAGGAAAATTACGGCCACACTTGCAGGAGAAACTATGGAGGGGTCTGTGACTAGGGTCTGTCTGCAGGGGGGCATTCTATCACCTTTGTTGTAGAACCTGGTTGTGGATGAACTCAATTAGAATGGCTGTTATACACTGGGATATGCAGATGACACTGTTGTCCTCATCCCTGGAAAATTCCCAAACACCGTCTCAGAGCTTCTCCAGGAGGCTTTGAGTATGGCACAACAGTGGTATGATAGGGCTCCGCTTTCTATTAGTTCACAAAAGATGGTGATAACACCATTCATCCGGAAGAGACATTTAAGGTGCCTGAAGGAACCAACTCTCTTTGAACACACATTGCAGCTGACTACTGAAGTCCAGTACCTTGGACTTATCCTGGACAAGGGATTGATGAGGAAGGTACAGCTGAAAAATGTGATGAATAAGGCCTACAGGGCTTTTTGGACCTTTAAGGGCATATTTGTTAAAACCTGGGCTCAAAAACCCAGTGTGGTGCATAGGATCTACACCATGGCAATCAGACACATATTGACCTATGGCTCCATGGTTTGGTGGCTGAGGGTCAGACACAATGTCAGCAGGACAGAGCTCAGTGATTTACAGAGATTAGCCTGTCTGGCTATAACAGGAGCGATGAAGATGACCCCAACAGCTGCAATGGAAGCCCTTCTGAGACATCTTCCTCTTCATGTGATGATCAAGGTAGAGGCATAGGTGGGGACCTACAGACTTAATGTACCCAGCAGTAAAGAACTAATCCACTAACTTCAGTCATACCAAAAAGTCTCAGGATATGGAGCAGAACCCATCCTTTAGATGGGGTCTGACGGTATGCTTCTGAGGTATGTATACCACAAGACATTCACATACAAGTTCGCTGACAAATGTGAATGGCAGAACGGGTTCAACCCAGGCAAAAAAGGGAGCCTGGTCTGGTACACAGATGGGTCCAAGACTAAGAAAGGCACTGGTGCTGGGGTGTACGGATGGGACTTGAGAAGAGGGCACAGCTTCAGTCTTGGGCTGCACACCACAATATACCAGGTTGAAATGTATGCCATCAAGGTTTGCATAATGGAGAACATAGAAAAGGCTACACAGGTAGGAACATCTATATTCATTCTGACTGTCAGGCAGCCATCAAGGCCCTTGACAGCTTCTAGATAAATTCCAAATCAGCCTGGGACTACCATCAATTCCTGGTGAAACTGACAGAATGCAACAAGATCCAACTGGTATATGTGCCAGGACACATAGGATTTGATGGAAATGGGATAGTTGATGAATTGGCCAGACGAGCTCTTCACATCCACTAACGAGATCTGAGCCTGCACTTGGTATGTCTGCGAAGGTTGACAGGGGAGTGATCAGGGACTGGACAAGTAGGAAACAATGAGGAGCACTGGCAGTCCATACATGGGCAAAGGCAAGCTAAGGGCTTTCTTAGAAAACCTTCTGCAGAAAGAGCTGAGGAATTGCTCAACCTGAGTAGAAACCAGGTAAGAATATTGGCAGGGCTGCAACAGGACACTGTCATTTAAAAGGACACCTATTTTAACTGGGGCTAGTAAATAGTCCTGGGTGTGATAGATGCAAGCAGGCATCTGAAACAGCCACACACATTCTTTGTGTCTGTGAGGTTTTGGCTACAGTGAGATACAGGCACCTAGTTTGTCATATGAAACCAGGTGACTTTGATGACATCTCTGTCAGCAAGATACTACTGACAGAGATCTCTTTGCTCAAGGTGCAGGACTGCTGAATGAATGAGTTTAAGGGCTGAACAAAAATTGATCATTGTTGAACGGCGTGGATCACTCAGTGCCCGCCCTTCTGTGTTCTATTCTATTCTAAGCTGAAGTTTTGTTGTCCAGTTGTTGTTTGTTACCATTCTTCATATTCCTGCACAGTTAGAGAATTTTCTGTATGGTATAGCAATTTTAGATGTTCTTTATGAAGTAAAAATATACCACGACCACCCACCTGTCTATCTATCAGTGACTAAATGGTCTGTTAGATTTTCATGAAATTTGGTATAGGAGCTCTTGGTAAAAAGTTGTTGCTCAAATGTGAGTTTCGTGATAGTTGGCTGTATAACTGTCATACTGTACATAAGGACATACAACGATTTTATACTTGCACTTACCATCATTTCCCACTGATCTGGATAAAATTTGGTGCAGGTGATCTCCAATTAATGCCATTGAGCATTGAAATTTGGTACACTGTAAGCCACACTTTACTTATGGGTGTAAATGAAAGTTTGCACTTCCTATCTATGTATTTTTATCTGTTTTGGAATACATGTGGCATAAGGGATGTCCACAAAAATTTATTAAGTAATGGTCAGCTTCGTGAAAGTTGGCACAGTGTAAGCTATACCTTCTTTAATGAAACAAATGTATTTCTATTTGTAATGTCCATATTTATTTTCCAATTTTCGCAAAATTTGGTACTATACACACACACACACATAATGCTGCTGAGCATTGGCAGGTTCTGTGAAAATCAGTACAGGAAGGGCATTACTTTTCTCATATAAAGGTAAAGGTAAGTAAATCAGTCCTGTTACAGGCCTGGACAGGCCCAGAGGGTTCCAGGAAGTTAAGGTTCCCAGATTTCATGACGACACAGGATGGTGGTAAGGTTGTCAGCCTTACGCACCGGCCGCCTTTACCCCCAGGACATACTCCTGGTACTCATTTGTGTTAGAGGCTGAGTCCACCCCAGGGTCATAGTGCGATCGGAAGGATTATGTCAACGAAAAATTTCAATGACACCACCTGGGATCGAACCAGCGATCCTCTGATTTGTAGCACAGCACCTTAACCACTGTGCTACCGCGGTCCCCACTTTTCTCATATATGTAACTCATATCAAATTATGTGTGTCCCATTAAAGCTTGTGCAATTGTGAAAGTAAAGACTCCACTGGTAAAGCCCGTGTGCCACATTATGGGGTGCACCATTAGTAGTCCCACTTATTTCTAATGTATTTATTTGTACATCACTCTTATTGTTTATTACTGACTCACAAACTCTTGCTTAACTGTTAAAATGCTTGTTTAAGAACTGTAGTGCACATCACAAAAATTTATATACCTGAGAAACATAATGAAATACATTGGTAGAATAATATGAGCATAGTTTATACATTCAAGTATAAAAGTGACATAATGTACAATCTGGTGTTTTGTGAGTTATTGAGCAGTATATTTGTCACTGTGTGGAAATTTTATGAAATGCCACTGTATAGGGATGAGGGGTTTTCTTATTAAAGAGAGTTCTTTATCCAGAGGAGATTATCTGTGTACATATATTTTGCTTCAATGAACAGAATTTGTTGTGAAGGTGTTCATAAAGTACAGGGTTTATTAATATGCTTTTCAGTTAGCGTTTATTTTACTGTTAACACCAGAACACTTTCTCTCATATCCATGCCTACATGCTGTACGGATTTTAAAAGCTTAGAGGCTTTAGTTTCTAACACACTTACATATTTTTTGTAGCTTTATTTTCTTGTCAAAACAATTGGGACATTATGCAGTGAGATTTTAATAAAAAATGTTTTTGGTTGTTTGAAAAAAGCTGTATTTTTACTGTATTTAATAGTAGATATGAATGACTCATTTCAGATTGAATTTCAGAATCTGAAATACAAAAACCTTTTTTGGAACATGAATTTAAATTCCTAAACATCAGTCTAGATGTTCCCTCAAGCAACTGTTTAGACAGACAATGTATTAAAACCAAAACTGCCCCTGCAAAGAGGTGAAATTTTGTGACTGAAGAAATATACAAGATGAAATATTTAAGAGGAATATTTAATAAAAAATGGTAAACAAAGGTTTTCATTTTCTGTCATTCATTTTATGTAATCTCCATGTACAAAAGTTCTGTTTCCCTCTTCCAGTGACCCACTTTTTGTGTTTGATTTGGGATGTGCAGTAGGAGATGTGGAATGGGCCCCATATTCTAGCACTGTGTTTGCTGCTGTAACCAATGATGGGAAAGTTCACGTCTTTGACTTGAATGTGAACAAGTACAGACCCATATGTGTGCAAGCTGTAGTCAACAAGAAGCGCAACAGACTGACACGCATAGCGTTTAACCATAAACTTCCAATCATAATTGTTGGTGATGACAGGTAAGTGTGTTACAAGATTCATTTCTCTGTCTATTGTTGTCTACAGCTGAAGTTATGTTAGTCTGTGAAGTATAGTGGTTAACATTACAGACAGACATGCAGGCACATGTGCACATGAGTGTGCACATATACAAACACACACACACACACACAGTGGAATTTACCTATTGCCATTGTGAACGTCATTATCTCACCATTCTAGACCAAAAAAGGGCCATTTGTTATTCTGTTTTTCTCAATTGAAACTTTCAATTTCTGTTGGCTCAACACAAGATCTGTTTTCTTTTCCATTTTCACTCTTCACCTGAACCTAAGTCAGTCATGCTGTAGGTTGAGGTAGCACAATCCATCAAAACATCACTATCAGTGTACGTTTCTGCACAGTGTAAGACATAGCATTAAATAGTTTGTGTTGGACATTACCAGTGTTTTGTACAATGCTCACACTATGCAACCTAATTATGATTATCCTCAAAAAGATATACCTCTGTTACTTGTAACCATAATATCTACTTTATATTATGTTATGCAAAGAAACAGACCAAATGACTACATTATTTATCCTGTTGTTCACTGATATGATTCTTTTGACTAACAGAGGCTGTATCACTGCTCTCAAACTATCACCAAATCTACGTAAGAAAGTGAAACCATCAAAGAAAGGACCTGTTTATACTGATAGAGAGTTGGAACTAATGAAATTGGAGAAACTTCTGGCACTAGTACGAGAACCACCCACTGTAACACCACTTTCAACTTTCCCTGCTGCTGTAGATACAGAATAAATTAATCTAAACTCCGCAAAAACTGAACATAACACACAATTTATTTGCATTCCATTTGTCATTTCTCTTGTACTTAATAATGCATTGTACACCACTATTCGAGGAAAAAGTACTTTACTGAGGAAATTGACACTACTTATTTGTCAACGCAACATTAATAACTCGAGATATTTGAAATGTAGCAAGGTGAAGACAGCTGTCTGATCTTTCATCATCAACTCGATTGCTGTAGGGTTCTTCATAATATTAATCTTTAAAAACAACTGTTCATAAACATAAGTACTTCAAAAAGGATCACCATTTGTCAGGCATGGTTACTGAGCACTGGAAACTTACTATGAGCTGGGTTTATAGAAGTTGAGAAATGCTGTATCATGATATTTATTTCTAGGGTTTTTTTATGGATGCATATAAAACAGTTATTTGTTAAATTTCAAGTTTTTGTTTTGTGTGTCTGACATTATGCCATGTAGTGGGTTCCAGTCACCACAGCATGGCGCGTCCTCAGGTTGCGGATAGAGGAATGGCCTCCAATAAGGAGGGTAGCTGCGAATAAATTGAATCAGTCGTGGACAGCCGACAAGGGGTGGTCCTCCAGCTTGGGGGTTGGGCGAGATGCTAACAACCCCTCCCTGTAAAACATTCATGTTAAGAAACACTCACATGCAGGATGATTCCTCTGGAGGCAAAACAATCCAGAGGTAAACTACTCCCCCACTCGGATCTCCGGGGGGGGAGTATGTCTCGGGGAAGCACCGTGCAGCATACAAAATGGACTGGATTGGGCTGGCCCAGAATAGGGACAGGTGGCAGATGCTTGAGAGTGCGGTAATGAACCTTCGGGTTCCGTGAAATGCGGGGAATTTCTTCACTAGCTGCAAACCAGTTAGCTTCTCAAGAAGGACTCTGCACCATGGGGTAAGTAAGTAAGTAAGTAAGTAAGTAAGTAAGTGTCTGACATTGTCATTGGCCACATTGCAAAAGTACAAGGGCTACATGACACCTGCAGACTGCATGCTGCTTATCACTGTCCTACAGCACAGTTACCAATTGGAAAGCAGTTCCCAGTAAACTAATTCCATGGACCACATTCCTTCTTGAGAAGCTAGTAGCTCTTTTAGTGGAGAAATTCCCATTTGATTGACATGGAACTCAAGTTTCATGACAAAGTTCCCAGCAGTCTGCCTTGGTCTCTGTATAATGTTTTGTAGTGAGTTAGATTTCTGAGGTGAGGAGTTCTTTGTCCCCTGCTACAAGCCCCAAAGACAGTTATTTTCTGTGAAATATCAGGGACTGCTTATTCAGTACATCTGTAGTTATCTTATATATCTGGATGCCATATTCTCCATATGCAATCTTGAACCTGCACCATGCTGTGTTGACATGAGACTCACTTAAAATGTGGTTCCAATAAATAATTTGTAAATAAGGATTATATAAATAAAACAGCAGAGTGTAAAATACTTTGTCTTTATTCTAAAACATAAACTATATAATAATAATATTTGGCACCAACATACAATACAATATAAGTCAATAAAACTAGTACATGTTTACTCTTGAACTTTATGACCCAATCATCATCTTCTAACAATATATATGCACACAGTGCTTCTTTCTTGGCAGGGGGAGACAAAGGTATTCACAAAGTAAATGAGATGACTTTTAAGCCTGTTATTAACCTACATGCACATCAGCAGAAAACAGCACTGTATGTACCATAACTATATATTTTGTTAATTCTAAAGCTCCATGACAAAGAATACCTTCCATCTCTATTTTGAGCCAATATTTTAGCCTTCATCATCCATTAATAACTATGTACACAAGTATAAAATGGACATGAGACCAGACTATCAAAAAACACCATCCTTGAGCTTCGATTAGGTTACTGTCTGAATATTCTAAATACACTACAGTGACTTAAACTTATTTCCAAAAAATGAAACAATCATGACTAGTTTTTTTATGTACCAGATTCTTTGTTGAATGTATATAAACACTCACATTTAACACACTAATTTTGGATCAGGGTGAAATATATGAATTGTTACAAATGAAGAAATCAGTGGTATACTTAGGGGTCAGCAGTTTTCATGGAGGGTTAAATGACAAAATGAGACTCCTGTCTTTCAGTAGCATTTATATGAAATTCTTATTTACTGCATATTGATTTAAGAAGTGAAAAATGTCAGTTTGCAAGTGTCGTATTCACTCTCCATGAATAGGGCTGTATGAAATTTGGTACTGACATGCTTTAACCCTTATCCTGCTAACATGGAGAATATGGTGAGCTCCTCATTATACCAGCAAATGGCAGACAGGATTGAACTCGGTGTTTAAAGGGTTAAAAACAAGATATTTTGGAGGTACTTATGAGTCCTACTTTCCTTTATATATTTGTTTCACTCTATGTTTTGAGGCGATCATGAACTATAAATTCTAAATTGTACCATCTGGCAATCCATTTCTGTTCATAGTTTCCATTGGTACAAATTCTATATTAAATCTGTCAGATACAATAAATAGGTACGGGTATTTAGTCAATAACACAACAAATTTTCTAATGATGTTTATCAGAGGATGATATCAACTACATGTTTCGGCCTAATCCGGCCATCATCAGGTTTTCATCTGAAAGAGTATTAGTGCTTTATAATCCTATAAAGCACTAATACTCTTTCAGATGAAAACCTGATGATGGCCGAAACATGTAGTTGATATCATTCTCTAATAAACATCATTAGAAAATTTGTTGTGTTATTGACTAAATACCCATACCTATTTATTTACACACACAACAGGGATGGCACATTTCAGAACTGTCAGATCCAAGCTGACATTCTGGACCACTTACATGACTGTAACCACTGACAAGTAAACAATCTTCCACACTAATTTTTAGTGTTTTAAAATCAAAGAGAATATTTCACCAAGTTCTTTAGTTATAGCCATTATCAAAAGTTAATACACATTCTGTGCAACCATCATGGTACCATTTTACATTCTATGCTTAAAATAAGTCATTAATTAAAAACTGCATATATTATTAAGACCTATTATCACACCAGATTTTAGGATTCAACATTAGGCTTTATTTAAAATTGCTTATTTGTCAAAGATCTGTTATCACACCACATTTGAAGATGCTACTGGTACATTACATGCAGCTAGTGTCACTCCCCATTGGAAGTTTTCATGCCTGTCATGTTTGTACTATGACCACAGAATACTGAATTTGGGGATGAGCAAAGTAGCTTGAAGAATAGAGGTAGTTGCATGATATTCACACACAGCTTCATGATAATCCATCACTTTTTGTTCAGTGGTTATTAAGGGGGAACAGAAAGGCATATATGCCTGATATTCCATTTTAAAATTAGACCATGTCCCATCCTTCACCCAGAATGTGGTTGCTATTGTCATTGAGGTCATAACTTATATAAATGGTAAACAAATTGTTCCCTAATTATGGCATTTGGACTCAAAACATATTCATGTAACATGAGAAATGAACTTTGGTATCTAACATACAGGTTTAAAGAAACAATAGAACAAAAGAAATTCCAGAAACATTATCGTAATATACATCACCATAATTCTTTTTAATATAAGAAGTTGCATTCTTTCCAATTGTGTTGTAATGGGTCTTGTATGATTCTTAGAATATAATGACTGTTTCCCTCAACAGCATTACCTGACTGGTCTTTGTAATGGCTGTCGCTTGTTCTCTATGAGGTAAACACTGAGAATATGGAGTTAATGTCATCATCAGGCATTCTCTGTTAAACTGTTTTCCATCAGGAGTCTGTGAATTCTGCCCAACAGGTCCGAGTTGAGTGAATTCTATTCAGTAGAACAAAGCTTTATGCTTTTCCCACTTTTATCATCATTGCTGCTAGGAACCTTGTTAGGTTAGGTAATAGACCTTGACACTGCCTTAGTAAGGTTATTACAGTTTGTAAATATTCTAACTGTAAATGTTACCATGAGTTGTACCTAAGGGGTCCATGAATTGAAACAGTATTTGGGAGGGGAACTATGATTCTAGGAAGGCTCAGAACCACTGCTCTGTTAGGTCCACAGTAGGGAATAGGAAATAAAGAAATACAATTTTTTACATTTAATGTATATAACATAACTTTCATATTTCCTGCTTCTGCAGAATTAACAGAGAACACATGATGACATTATGGCATTTACCCCATATTTTCAGTTCCTACATCACAGGAAAGATGTCTCCATTGCAAAGGTTACTGGTTAAGAGTGTTTAGAGAAACAATTGCTGTTTATTCTAACAGCCAAACAAAACCCATAAATACACTCTGTGGGCAAAACGCAGAGTTTATCAAATGTTAAAGCAGGCAGCAAAAATGGCAACCACTGCGTTTTAAAAGTCCAGGTGGTGTGTACTGCAATACACAGTATAGGGTTTCATCATGCCCAATTTTTAAAAAAATAATTTCACACTTTCTTTATATTATATCCAAATCTTGAAATCAGATGATTACACTCCACAGCATTCTGAATGCCATAATTAAAGAACTGTTTACGACATATACAAGGTAATGCATGACTAACAAGGAAAGTAACCATACTCCAGTGAAGAATGGTTATTACTAAACTTAAATCCAAATTGGATGGTGAATGAGGGAAGTGTATATAAACCTTTAAACCACTTAAATTAATATTTATAAAACTGAACGCTAAGAAGAAAGTGCGTAGAATTCAGAGACATAACATGTAATGCACTATTTACGCATTCCTGACAAGTAAAAAGAGAGCACCTTTTCCAGTCTTGTCTTTGATAGGAGGGGGGGAGGGAGGGTAGAGAGGGAGGGAGTGAGTGTGTGTGTGTGTGAAAGTGTTCATATTAATAAACAATATGATTCTTTCCAGCAGCTGTAATGTGAAGTATTAATTTCTACTCCTCCAGATTGATGAGTTCTGACCATTCACCCATGCACACACACACAGACACACATGCACACAAAATGCTTTAGGACAGCAGACACACTGTAAGTGAAGGTACAGCTTCACCCACTCTAAACCTTGGCACCTGAGGTGAGTGGTGAAATCCGTAGTCTGGCCACTTAACTCCCGCACCCATTGAATGGGAAGCTGGGTTGGCCCCAGAACTTTTCTGGATGCTCTGGAAAGATCACTTGACCCTGCCAGAAATCACATGACATTCCTTGGATGTCCAGCCAGTAACCTAGTTACTGTAATGACTATGACAGATTCATGTCAAATTTCTAAATGCATACTGCTTATATGCAGTTCATAAATGTATATCTAACCCTTTCCAAGCAGAATTTCTTTGAGGAAAGAATTAAGAACTTCTGTGTTTCTGTGGTTCCTCAAATTTCCGTTGTTTTAAACTTACACACTTATTTTAACTTCCAAAGGCGAGGGCACAGATTTCTTTTTTTTTTTCCTGATATTGTTAAATGGTACAGCATGTATATATTTTTGTGTGTATCATTGAAATGTTACTTCCACAATATATCAAACATAAAACACTGTCATGCTTCACAGTGTAAAAGGCAACGGCTATATGAATGCAATGTTCTATAATGAAGTCCAGGCAAAACAAAATCATTTAACATTTGCCACTTAAATATTTAGGTCAGCACTGCAAAAATCCCAGGTGCCAGGTCATCCAGGTGATTACATTTTGAACAGTGGCACAAAATAATTGTGCGTCATCAGTATGGAACTTGCTCCATGTCTGTGATCTGGCACCTAAAATTTTCATGTGGCTCCCAGATTTTTGGAAAATTTGTGCAGCCCTGTTTTAGGCAGCATATTAACATGTTTTTACCTAGTTAGTTTGTGCTTCATATGATCTAAAGAATTTAATACATTCTGAAATATGTATGTATTGAACTCTTTATCAACTATACCACGCAACAGGTACACTCATTTAGTGTTACATAGTTTCTAAACAGGAATAATAACCAGCATATTCTGTTATGCTTATGTAGATGATAGTATACATACACATACATGAAATATATACTGCATATTCAAAAACATGCATATTATGCAACATTTTAAGTATATGTCATTCTGCATATTTTATGTTTTTCATACCATGCATATTCTTACACTCAATATATCAACCAACAAATGCCCTTAATAAAATACAATTCATGACAAGCATCAAACCCCTATATGTTTCAGCTCTGGGATGCCATCATCAGGCAGTCTTCTAGAATAAATCCTATACACTGTGTACTGTTGCCCCGACTCCAATGATTAAAATATTCAAATTCTAAAATACATAAAGTTGACAAGCATAAATTACAATGTTGTAATGTTAAATCTATGTGATAGTGAGCTTGCAGCCATTTATATTCTGTGTAGGGTATGCATACAAACATCTCTCTCGATCTATGTGATCTGAAGAGATCTAATCCAGATGAAGCATGTGAAGTGTATTGTCTTGGGTGGTGTGGTATACTTGTAATTTTTAGCTTGTCAACTTTAATTATTTAGAACTTTAATATTTTAATCATTCTCGTGAGGGTGATGAAATACCTATATTAGCTGTTGGACTTAATTCCTTTGTTCCAGAAGACTCCCTGAGGATGGCACCCCAGTGCTGAAGTATGTAGGAGTTTGATAATCATCATGATTGTATTTCATTAAGTGCATCTGTTGGTTGATATACTGATTGTCATTCTGCATATTATTGCACAAATTTTATACTGTCTAAAAATTGAAATTGCAGGCTACTGGATTAAGGTGATTCTTATACAAGCTAAGGTCACGGAAGAGGGGGGGGATATATATATGATTCCTTTATCACTGAGCTTTGTTTTCCCTATATTTCACTTTAAATTAGACAGGGTTCTCTTCCATGTCATTCTGCCTTATTTAAAGTACAATATCTTATTATGCCACTTCATGAGTGGGAATGGGGGAAAATAGGTCACTTCATATTCAGGATCATCGAAATACAATACCAGACAAATAATATGTAGTGTTACCTCTGAGCCCAGGCTTCATGCCATGAGGACATATAAAGGGACTCATTAGTAATGTGCTGTGCATTCTTATCCTCAGCGCTAAACACAACTGAAGTGGCTAGCTTTATGCTTCAGTTGCTTAACCCTTAGGGAAATCCCTGGTCCCACTGCACATAAGACTAACTGGACCCCAGAAATGGTTTGGGTGACAAAGAAATAAACTCTCATCTCTGAAAGGAATCAAGCCCCAGTTAGGCAGCCCATAGTCTACTGCTTTATCAAATGAACTATCCAGCCATCACAACAGTGGCAACAAACAACAAATGTTAACACATTTCATTTAGGACTGTTGTGCTGGGCCTTTACTTTATCTGACAACTACTGTTTGTCACATCCCTCTGCTGCTTCACCATGCATGTGGGCAGTCAGCTGAGTGGGCTGTGTTCACAAGATCAATGAACCGACAAGATGTGAAAATTTATAGTAGTCAAATAAAATAACGACCCTGTACAGTTCTTCTTCCCTTGATTTCAGTTGTTTTACATATAATGCACTGTCGAAACAAGGATGGTCTATCTTGGTTTCATACAATATTTTCTTTGGATTAAATCATTACAATTTATAAGAATTTCACTTTAACTGCTTGTTATTATTATGCAGAACTCTGAAAACAAATTATACTTATAGTCACATTGTCTATAAAGAATCCAACATATGTTTGTTTTGGAGGAAATTGTGCTTTTTAATCCATTCTGTATAACACTGCAACTATACAGCAGAATTTGGCATATGAGTGGCCTTTTATTCTGAACTGTGCTGCTGTCAATAAAAGATGTAAATTTGTCATTTAGAAGTAAGCACTTTACAATAAAATGTAATATTAACTGAAAACTGTACAAAATATAAAAATATAAATCTGGTTTTCAATCTTGTTCTATAAAAATATATACATTGCTCATTGTACCAAATATATATGGAATCACTTCTCAGTCTCACTACAAAATGTCCATTTAGAAATATGAAAACAGTTGTAATATTAATGTGTCATACACCTTGTTTTATTTCTGTATGAACATTTCAAGCCCCAAAACACAAATGTTACCTTAACTGGAAATGGTACCTGGTATGGTTCTAAGTTGCAGACCAGCTTTGACTGCATAAATTGAATACAATTCTTAAAATTGTCCTGATAACATTAGCTGAACAATACTTGTTAAATGAGGTTTAAATTTTAATTCACATTATTCTGAATTACACTTTAGCAACATTTTAACTTAGTTACAGCATTAGACAAGAAGCCTTTGACAGAGTAAACACTCATACAATCAGATCTGGTCAAACAAGAAAAGAGAATTTTGTACTATGTATTTCATACTAATGAAGAATTTAGCAAAACCATAAATACACAGGATATTTATGTATTTACCAATTTAGTTACTTGTTTATGGTTTATTTAATGATCCTAACAGTAGCTCACAATGTACATTGTTGAGTGATAAGAGTACTTGGCAAGTAATGAATTGGAAGGGATATGGAAGTGGTTGTAGCCTGAGCTGATGTACTATCCCAGCATCTGGCTGAGGAACTGGGCCACCAATCATAACTTCAATCATGATAGTGGTCTCTGGACCTATATCTGATCTGGGACCTCCTGAATATGAAACAGAGGTACTGTCTACTATACTGCAATATGCATTACAGAGAAAATGTAATTTGATTTTTCATCATGCAATGTTTCAAAATATTCAGACTTAATCCAGTGAGGGAAGGAAGAAATCTCAGAATGAGGAACTTTGCAATTTATGGTCTTCTTCTAGCATTTTGTATTGTTACAGCAGATTGAACATGTACCTCAGATACAATACTATAAAACTATGATGAAAACCCTTTTGGGAAGTAACTGCATGGAAGACTTAAATTGATTGGGAGGATAATGTTAAAAGTCGCCTTACAGACAAGAGACTGGTGCAATATGAACTGTATTTAATGGGCTTGGGAATGACCTCCATTCTACCTGTGTTTGAATATCATTACAGGAATTTTATGTAGTCACTGTTACCAGAGAAGTTCTGATGCAACTTTCATAACAATTCAGAACACTAGACAGCTTGACCGGTGTCACTGCTTGTTCTGATTCATCTTCCAACAACACTGTTAATGTGAAAAATATGTCTCTAAATAACTACTAAAATCAAACTTGACATTTCACTTCTGTTAGATGTAAAGGAGTAATACATGAAAGCTGTACGTACATTCCTCGAAGAATATTCTCCAGCATATTTAGTTTAAAACTATGGCCATGCTTTAGTTTTAAAACCTGTTGATTGTTATTATTAGTTTAATATGTACTTACAACATCAATACAAATATCATTATGATGAAGACTTATTTATTAAGTAAAGCTGTTACGACTGTCAGTGAGGCTATAGTGTGAGAACTTTTAACACTAAGACATTAACTTCTGGTGTTCACATATTAAATCTGTTACATTCTATATACAGACATTTCAGCATAACAGAGATCACAAGTCAACATATTGTGTCAGAGGACTATGAACAGCAGTTAACAGTTATGGAAATGAGGAAGTGGAAGTATAGGGAATGATCAGATGAATGTCTCACAGCAGATACACAGTAGGATTTGAGGTTCTCACAGCAGTGCTGCTGAAGATTCAAGTCTTTTGGGATGTTGCACCATGCTGACTGGTAAATGATTACTGCTGCTGAAAATTCAAGTCTTCTGATATGTTGTGGCACGTCAATGGGTAAGCAGCTCTACTTACCCAATGACATGGTGTTGACATCCCACAAGACTGGAATATTCAAATGTAGTGCCTTAACCTTAAATGTGTAGCACCTGATGATGAAGGCACTATGATCCTTTGAAATGTCGGTAGCCTTTTACCAGTTGACTTGGTATAACATTCCAGAGGACATGAAACTTTAAGAGGTACATATTTTTGCCAGAAAATATTAACGTGCTGTGCTGCAGCATATCTACGGTGTGGTAACATTAGAATGATTCACTAACTGTTGTAATAAGAAATGCACTCTGCCATCAGCAATTTTATAAGGAAAGTCAGCATGCTGAAACAAGTGTATTTAGTTTCTGGAGGCACAATGAAATTAGAGTTTGGCAAATGATGGTCATAGGTTTTGTGTGGGATCTAAGGAGAAATAGAATACTCCTCTCCAGATGAATATTGTGACATTAGGGCTAAAACAGCTTCAGTGCTTAACATCACAGATTGTAGTATGCCATTTGGGAAGAATTATAATCATGCGAATGTTCAAATGCACTCAGTAGTTATTATTCAGTATTTGATAATATTATGAGAAAAACCAAATATGCAAGACAAGCAGAAAATTATACAATGGGGACTCTTTCTCTAGTGGTAAAGCAGCCATGGTGTGAAGATGACTATTCACCTCCCACTAGTGTGGAGATGAAGAATGACTGAAGATATACATCCGCTCCCCACACAGCTTCATGGCATGGAACGTGATGAATCAATGGGAAAACTTTGACAGAAAAATGTATGTGTTATATTTTATATTTTGCAGGAATATTACAGATATGTGCTAGTTCTCAAGTTTTCTATACAGACATTATGGACAGTAATATTTAAGGACTGATCCCTATATGAATTTGGAATATACTGTTATTGACATATGCACATTTCACTCAGTTTCCACAAATGAATCAATGTAGAACCATCTTGCAACATCTGGACAAAGAGATGAAAACTAGCAACTAGTACATTTTTTATGTGAAGCTGGTTTGTGCCAAACATACAAAGCTCTAAAGAAAGAATAGTTTTGTTGAGCTACTGGGTCCATAAAGTCTCTTTTGTGGGTTCATTTATAACACTCTGTCAGTGACTCAGACTATACAGTGTTTATAGGTAGGATTCTGAACATATACTTGGAAAAAACATGGAATGAAATCGTCATGGCAAAATTGAGGGACTCTCCCAGTATTTGACAGGAAGGACTGAGCAAAACCATGGAAAACCTATGTTAGAACAGCAGATGACCTGGCTCAGAATCGAAGTAGTCATCTGCCAAAACAGTCTAGACTATTATGCTAAATATTAAGTAAGTTGCCTTTGCTCCAACATAAAGTCTTTAAGACTTACACGGTGTATGCAGTTAAAGCTACATGCATTCTAAATTTCAGCCTTGAATGGAAGTGAGGCATGAGCATCACATAGGTGAACCCACTACCCCCCACCCCCATCCAAATAACCAGAATTATCACAATGCTCTTGGATGGAACACATGCTGTCCCAGTCTTGCATCAACTATAGCAGGCACTAAATAACACCATAAGTTTTATAAGCAAAAATATGTACATTCAGCACCATTCACAATTATGTACCCTGCTTGACGCAGATGAGGATACATGAAAGCTAACAGAACAAAACATTTAATGATGTTATGAACAAAATTAAACACATTCATTGTGAGAAAATAAGTTACCTGAAGAATGTCACGAAAAGTTAACTTCTATTCAAAATAGTGTCAATAAAACCTGTACTCTGTACTGGCTAAGACAGTTCAGTATTAAAACCTTTAACATAAACTTGTTCTAGGAGAATGGCATTGCCTTCAATAGCAAATGTCATATTAAAATAAACTGGGAATCTTCACAGAATGTAAAACTGAAAATTTCCTTACCCATGTTCATCAAATAAACAACTACATAATTGTATATCGATATGCAACAGCACAATAAATGATATAAAATAGATAATATATAACCTTACTTAATATGAAATGCATTTTGACTAAAAGGAATTTGTTTCAAAATTAGTATGTATTATTACGTTGATAAAGTAAGTCCAATGCTTATCAATTGTTTGTTTTGGAAAGTGCACCTTCCCCTGTGGAATACTTCATTTGCTGGGGATCTGGATACTGAGGATTTTCAATAACTCCCTTTCCAAACTTGAATTCAAGAAAATCACGTATGTTATTTGGTGCTGGTACTTTTTGACCTATGAAATCAATGCTTGCTATTGGATGCAGAAAATGTACAGGAAACTCTCTGTCTTGTTTATGAGTGGGAAACCACGTGTCCTTTGTCATGGTACCATTGCGCAGATAAAATGGAAATATGTCTACATGCAGGTGATTGACACGACTAAACTGAACACGAAAGAAATCACCTTCTGCTGCTTTCTCCCAGACATAACCATCATCATCAACAACAGGCTGTGTGCGGGCACGTAGTAACCATGGACAATAATCTATATCTTCACGAAACATGCCAATGTCTACATCATAGTCCCATGGGAGAATATCTGCAGCCCGCATGGCACCAAGCAGACTACCACCTTCCAGCCAGTAACGTACACCAGCCCTATCCAGATGAGCAAATACATGGCGAGCAGTTTGGCGTAATCCAGCTAAGCAACAGGGTGGTGTCCATTTCCCTTCCCACAGGTACTGAGGCATGTCATTCACCACAGTTCCAAAACAGCGTGGTACATCCCTGTTGCAACCATACCATTCCAAAGTTCCAGTTTCCCTTACCACCTTCTTCAGCCCCATCTTCTGAAACATTTGTCGTTGTCGAGAATGTTCTAGCTGTTGAAGCTTCCATTGGGCATGATGGCTTTTAAACAATGGACTGCCATTAGTAAACAAAACACTCTTTAACAACTGCACTTTAATATCCTTTGCTGTTGTTTGGATATAGAATGCATCTGGGAAAGGAAGCATTAATGCTTCTGGCAGTTTCTTTAGAGTCTCGCTTTCTACTAAAAGAGCATGCCTTCCTCTCACAGCATCACATAACTCATTATCTGTGAGGTCATATTGTATGAACCACTCCCTAATATTTAAATTTATATTCAAGCACTGAACTGTCTTTGTACTGGAGACAGGAGCTGCTACAACATTTTGGGGTTGTCTCTTCAATTCAAAAACCATGCTGTGCAAGGAATTTTCTGAAAGAATTCTAGTGGAGTCAGGGATAAATAAAACATATTTTGTACTAATATGGTATAATGAATTCCTTTCTTCATTGGAATGTCCAAGATGAAACTGAACACTTATAATCTTCACATTCTTTGCTTTTTTTGATATGCCTAGTGGAGGATAAGGCCGAATATCGCTCACTATTAAGACTGATGCATTTGGCAATATAGATAATACAGATGCTACAGTTTTTGTTATATCATTCTCAAAGGACTCAAACTTTCGAATTATTACAGTTAAAGAATTTTCGATAGACTTCAGAGTTAAAGGAGAGGATGTACTTGCCAAGGCTATATTTTGCTCTATTCCTTGGCGATCTTCATTTTCAGAAAATAAGTTCCAAATGCAATACAAGACAAAAAGGTTAAGAACAACCACAACTACTGTGATTAATTTTGCAACTCGAATTCGCATAGTAATTCAATAGTCAACAGTCCCAATGGAAAACTCATTTGATAACGCGTTGAACTAGTTGTCATTGGTGTCTTCTCATTTGTTCTACCCTCTCACGAGAAAAAGGACCGAATCCCATAAAAATGATGATACAGTCTTTGCATTTCTCTTCTATATGCAATCCATCCTGTTACGGCTCCAGGTAGAAGCAACCCTAACATTTCATCCCATCGCATGTTCCACGACTGGAACCTAACACGACATACAACGACACACTTCGACTCTTCAACCAGCGTTCACTCAATTCACGCCGTGTGCTCATCACACCTCTACCACTAGCACAGACCACTAGTATCACTTAACACAGAGATACGTCGTAAATTAATGTGAAGTTGGAACACTTTATGAACACAGTTCCTCGCACCTTGCGCAAAGCGCGGATTAGGGCTGAGAAATTCTATTTGTGGGAATTGGCGACATTGATTTTTGGCCGGTTGGAAGGATGTACTTAACCAATCGAACGTAAGGGCGCCTAGTGTGTGATAATATAATGGTGGCAAGTGTGGAGTATATTGTAATGTCAGGAGTTATTTAACTGGTTTTATGTGTATGAGTGCGTGTTTTTTTGTGAACGAAATATTAGAATTACATTACACATGGGTGAAAAATATATTTCACAACCATCCTACGGAAGTAAGTATCGTGGAATTGCAATTTCGTTTTGTCTGACCACTTTAGCTGAAAGGAGGGAGTATGGTATTCATATCAGTATGCTTAGGAGGACCTCGATTTGGTCACGACCCCATGGAGCAAAGTTCTTGAAAGACAAATAGCTTTTCAGTCAAGATATTTGCATTTTATGGAGTCCACACCTTCATTACCATATTCACAAAAACCTATTTGTTCATGTCCTGAGTCAGAAAAGCCCAGTTCACACCCTCCCAACCGATATCTTTAAGATACTTTTCATACTATGTCATCTACGCCTAGGTCTTCCAAGTGGTCTCTTCCCTTAAGGTTTCGCTACCAAAACTATGCACCTTTCCTCTCCCCTTTCCATATCTTCTCCAGAACTTGTTATTTTATTGTCGCTGCTATATAGTAAGAGTTATTGACAGCTTTGTAAAATGAACCAATTCTGGTTTAAAAGTGCTGAAAACACTTTTAAACCAGAATAGTGAGATTTATGTCATGCATTTCCATTCTGTTGCGTAAGAATATCATCTTGTCATCTGTTATAAGGGTTTTAAATTTTTTGTAGTTTATAATTGTGTTTGGCTGTTAATATCCTATTTTTGTGATAAATATCATCACCACCATCATCATTAGTTGGCTCAAGCGGTAATGCTTCTGACTTGTGTTTGGGAGGTGTTTGGTTTGATTCTTTGCAGGAACAATACTATGCTTGTGTTATTCCTCAGACCATCCAGGCGAATGCTGGGCTGCGACCTCTTCCACATCCATTTATTCATTTATTTATCACCTTACAATTCGATACTATGTAGTCTGAGCTAATGACAACATTGTTAAATAAAGAATAAGTAAATAAAGCCATTTTCATTATTAATGCCACATTAAGCAATGTAAGATTCTGTCCTTTTGGAACTTAAAAGTTGCACTGCATCAGTGACAGGTGCTATTAATGCTTGTTTCTCTTCTAGATGTCAATGAAGTACATCACACAGCAACAGAAATGGATGATATTCGCCAAAGAAACATGGCATATGAATATCTGTGCCACTTGGAGGAAGCAAAAAAGTTAGAGTTACATATTAATTTAATTTAACTGTGTTTTTAAGAGGTGTTCCATCCCTTACCTTGTGCACGTAGCTTATTTTTTGCATGATAAAAACTATGTATGTCACCCATCAACCAGAAGGAACCACATGGAAGTAGGCTATTGAGTGAAACAATTTTATATTCTTCTCATTTGTTGTGAAACCTGTTGTGACAGCATGCTGTCAGATTGTAATTAAGTGATAATATCTGCATCAATCTTATGTGTTCTGTAGACTCACTACATGTTATAGCAGGTGCTAGAAATGATTTCCTTTAACCTTCAGGTGTGCTTGACAGTTGAACATGTTTCTGAAAACTTCTTAAATCCCTGTTGTGAAATTGCAGTACTGTGTGCTTGTTGGTGTTCTTTATGTTTGTCATTTGTGAATGGCTTTTTCCGCTAAACCTTGTCTGTAAAGCTTCTCCACAGATAAATGCACTGACTAAGATTTGGTAAACAAGTTTTGTATTCATAAATAGGGTATTGGTAGATAACACAACCTAATGATTCTCAAATGTGGTCACTTGCCACATTTGTAATTTATCATGTGGTCACCATCTCCTTCTATGTCTAGTAAAAATGTTTTTATTTTATTGTACTTTATTTATAAGCCTTATAATCTAGAGACAGATTTTCTTCTTGTCTTTTGTAAATTCTCAGACTAGTGTTGCAACCTTCACTGGCACATAGTTTGCCACCTGTGCATTTTTGTTTCCCATGTGCCTGAGACCTTGCTTTGGTTTGTAAATGAATAAAATCTGTAATTTAACTTGAAAGTATTGTGTTGCTGGCATATAATTGTAGTCATGACTGGAATTTTGGACATTGTCCATCAACTGAGGCTAAAAACCCACATTCTGGAGAGGCTGGATGTGCCTATATCTTCAGCTGAAATGGGAAAACAGGGTAACTACTCCAAAATTTTGTGCATTTTTTAAGCTAAGATGACTCAACAATGCTCAAAATTTCAGTTGCAACCAAAATTAGTTTGTTTTGTGTGAAGAAAAATTAGATGCTTCTTGGCAGGAGCACAGATTTCTAATTTTAAAATGTAGCTATGTGAAATTTTTGTTTGAAATTTGAAGACTTAATGTTTGAAGATTTTTGGAATGTCTGTGTGAAACTGGAGGGAATCTCTTGTCACATAGGTTTGTTTACAGTTTAAGCAATAATGTTAACAGGTGGATGGAAGCTGTGTTGAAAGAAGAACTACCACCGACAACAGAATTAGAAGAAAACTTACAGAATGGTGTATATTTAGCTAAACTAGGAAATGTGATAGCTCCTCAAGTAGTGCCTCTGACAAAGATTTATGACATTGATCAGAAGCTATTCAAAGTGGCTGGCTTGCAGTTCCGACACACTGACAACATAAACTTTTGGCTCAGATCATTAGAAACTGCCTCACTGCCAGTAGTAAGTACAAAGTTGGTATTGTTCTTGTAGTTGATCAGCACTCTAACTTTGCCTGAAAACATGTACGTACCTATAATTTTAAAATTCTGTGTGTTTTAGTGATTAAATCATCCAGATTACGAAAATGCCTCTAGAATACCGCTTTTATTGGATTAACAATTGTCAGAATCAGCATCTTGATTACTAGTGAATGTTCTTATAGTCTCCTCTACTGAAATAGTGCAATTCTTTATTTTTTATAACAGTCTTGTCAGAATATAACCAGTGGTTTATTATTCACACCAATTTCAGTGCAAAAAAGATCATGTCATGCATCCAGTGTGTGTGTGTATGTGTGTGTGTGTGCGCGCGCGTGCGTGCATGCACGTGCGTGGGGTGGGGGCGGGCGGGAGGGAGGGTGTTTGTGTGTGTGTGAGCACGCATGTGTGTGTGTGTGTGTGACATTGAATTCAGAATAGCTTCAGAAGGTTGGTAAAACAAAAAACAATATATGTATTTATTGAGTCATATCTTGTATAGATCTGGATTTTTAATGTATACGTGTACATACGTATGTGTATACATATGTAAAACCTGTCAAAAGGCAGCTGGTTATGAACACCACTAAATAAGCAGTTTATAAAATTTATTTAATTGCTTGCAAAATTGTGTAATATTACATATTTGCTTTCAGACATTCCATCCAGAAACAACAGATGTTTATGATAAAAAGAATATGCCGCGGGTGATTTACTGCCTGCATGCATTAAGCACACATCTGTTCAAGCTGGGCAAAGCCCCTCTGATTCAAGACTTGTATGGAAAGATTAATTTTACAGGTACTCTTTACTAAACAACTCTAAATATATTTGTAGTTTATGAAATAACTTGAAATGCCAACTTGATGCAACAGGGTAATTTTATTAATGTATTCTTAGCTCGACATGTTTCGGGTGCATAGGTACATCATCAGGAGCACTGGATGTTGAGTTGCAGCATATGGTTTTCTGCACTGAGTTTTTGGATGGGTGGTGGTCTTGGGAGCCGCTGTGTAATTTGTGTGTGCGGTGCAGCACGGCAACATCTGCACTGCACACACGACCTACACAGCGGCTCTCAAGACCACCACCCACCCAAAAATTCGGTGCAGAAAACCATATGCCGCAACTCAACATCCGGTGCTCCTGATGATGGGCATATGTACCCGAAACATGTCAAGCTAAGAATACATTAATAAAATTACCTTGTTGCATCAAGTTGGCATTTCAAGTTATTTCATGAGGAAGATGCACGGTCAAACAACCCTCAAATTTGTAGTTTAATTTGTTTGGTGTCAAGTGTGAAACGGTTGTAGTAGTCTCTGAAAATCACTGGTTGTTTTGTGACTTACTAAGGCAGGAAAGTAAGGAAGCATTAATCGTATATTTGCCGTTATATGAAGATGTGAGAAATGGAATTGTAACTTGGAAATTACGGTGAATTAATGTGTCCACGTGTGCTGTTTCCTAATTCTTTGTTTATGTTGAAATGATTAGACTAACATACCTCCTTTTTATACTGTTGGTGTCAGCCTGCCTTCTTTTTATCATTTCCTTTTATTCCTTTGATTTTGTTTAATTTTAGTTTACTTTATTTCTTTGTATCTCTGAGAACATGTTTGCTGGAATTTTGTTTCATTCCAGATGAAGAAATTGATGCTGTAAGGCTGGAGTTGAAAAAGTATGGCATTCAGATGCCAGCTTTTCAGAAGATTGGTGGTATTCTAGCTAATGATTTAGCAGCTGATGCAGCAGTTCTTCATGCAGCAGTTATAGCCATCAATGAAGCAATTGATAGCCAGGTGCCAAATTAAGCCGGTCATAGCTTTCTAATCAAGCAGAATGGGCTGGAAGGAAATCAGGAACAGAAACAGATTTTGGAAAGATATAATTCACATTGGAAATATTTTTCTGCTGCAGAAATTGTAAATTAATGTTAAATATGTACAGGTTGAAAGAAGAAGTTTTTTACAGATTAATTCATATAGGATGCCTGCGTTGTTGAAGCCTGTAATTTTGTAATGCGTGCATAGAATGCAATGAAACTAAGTTGGCATATGCATAAATTCATGATGAACTTGATGACTTTATGCTTCCAATATTTCATTGAAGAATTACAGGAAATAATGACCTGTGTGTTCCATATGAATCCTTCTGTAGTTTGTCTTCAGGTACTTATATCTCATTAGAGGTATTCCAATTTTATGTTTTAAGACCCCTTATTTTGACATACGACACGCCACCTGGCCTAGTTTATTTTATGCGAATTTCAAAACTTGATTTTATTATTGTTTCGGGGAGTTTAAAATCTGAGCATAGATTGAGAGGTTAGGGAAACACATATTAAAGAGAATATTTGATCTCATGATCTGAAAATAGATTGGCATGTTAGGGAAACATGAATTGAAGAGAATATTTGAATTTATAACATTAAATACCTTCACGTAAATGTGTTAAAACATTAGCCAAACAAATTATTTACTGTTGTATATAAAGAGCTGGACACAGATTAAAAAGAAAGTAAGATGATTGTTTTGTGGGTTGTGAGACTAATTTTGCAGATAGAAACCAATATCTTGTGGTAGAAAATTAAGGTGACAGGTTCCTCCCATATGTTAACTGTGCCTGCTGATAATCAGGCCAGTTTTGCCATACTGTTATTTTAATAACACTGTTAACATTGAATGTACTGGACAATGACCAGGTTTTTATTACATTCCCTGAAATTTATGGTTGCTGTTGACAGTAGCGGTTCAGTGCCAGCGGTGCCTGATTTTTGTGTTTGACTCTGACATATACAGCGTTTACCTGAATATAATATGAGACTATTTTCTTAATTCGTCATCTGAAAAATGGTATGATCACACACAAAGTTAAACATGTTTTCCTGAAAACTGCAGCTTGTGAATGGTGGTTGTCTTATATTCGGGTTAATATGGTATCTGAGAATTCAGCCCACTAGTGTTACTAGCCTGATATTTTACCTGTTTGTGCCAACAAAATGATTTTGGATGCAGGTATAAATGGCATGTGCTGTAAATTGCTTCTCTCAGGGCTAGAATAATTTTGTTACTTAATGTAACATAAAAGTATTCCTTTTATGTACCTATTTGTATTTTTAAGTGGAGTTAATTTTTTATGTGTGATATATGGATTTGCAAAGTGCCATATTGCAAAGAGTACATTTCAGTTCCAATTTACTGTTTTTTTCCCCTCCTATTTTTTTCTCCCACTACACCCACCACATTTGCTAAATTTGGACTTGTTACTAGTATATAATCTACCACCAGTGGTGAGATTCAGAACACACCAGATGCCATATTGTTAGTAATTTAAGGGATAGTAATCTCTGAATTTAAAAATACTACCTGAGCACAGACAAATATTTTTCCTTTAACTGTGAACAGTAACAGTCCTTTTATTATGCGCAGGATCCATCAGGAATGTTGGAATCCCTGTGTAATCCAGCTGCAAGATTGCAAAACATATTCCCTGCTTATGCTGCATTCTATCAGGAAGATTTGAGAGATGCCAAACATAGTAAAATAGAAGAGGCTCTTAACAGGGTATTTCAACTGGAATATGTAGATTTAAGTTATTAACTGTAATTTTAAGGTGTGCTTCTATAGTGCCTTTGGAATTTCTACTTTGTTATGTTGAAGCTTTGCTTCCATAACAAAAGTATCTTACTCTGATACTTACAGTATTGACTGCTAAACAGAAGTTCCTACACTTGGAAAATGGCTATTTTCTATGGTTGTGTGAAGGAATGATTTATTTTAATTTGAATTTATTTTTATTTTTTGTGGTTAGTATTTATTTACTGCTGATTCACCCACTGTGTACCAAGTAATGAACTGGCTAAGACACATGCTCATGTTCAGGTTTATTGTTAGTGAGATTTGAGGTTCTCACAACAATGAGTACTGAGGTTATGATGTTGTTGGATGTGACACTATGTAGCCTGGTAGATATCAATTCATCTACCACATTACACACCATCATATTGTAGTAGACAGTAATCTTAATTTTGGTTTTGTTGTTGTTGTTGTTGTTGGTGGTGGTGGTGGTGTTTTTGGTGCTGCTGCTGCTGCTGCTGTCTACTGCTGATACTTTATCCCTAAGATGAACCATGCTTAATGACAGAGGCAGTCCTGAGATTCAAACTGATGCACAATTTTGCATTGCTGTATATTGTGTATGGATATCATAACTTGACAACCTTTGGACATGAAACAGGACGGATTATTAATCTTGATACCTTTACTGTTTGTGGAATTATTTTTTTTTTAAATAGCCAATACCCTTGGATCACAGGATACTGATTTGTAGGCTATAAAAACCTTCTTAGGAAAACAGTATACATTTAGAGTTATTAAATTGCTGTTATAATGCAGTAGAAAGAAGTAGGATGGATTTCATTATGAAGTCTGTAGCTGGCTGCTATTGAACAGCACTACCCTGAGGATATGTGTTGTGGTTAGTAGTTGGAGTGCTGTTGCAATCCAGATCTTCTGTATTTACAGTCACTTAAGAATAGCTACGTGGCTGATGTGTATGATCAACTTTTGACACAGGCAGAGATTCAAGAACAGGTCTCCATTGTTAATGGTGAGTGTGTGAACACATACAGTTTTATACTTATGAGCTTGCAAGGGATCAGAAGAACATAATATTTGTGATTTTGGTAAACTTGACAAAGTAAAGAAGACATATCAAGAATTAAAAAATGGGAAGACATTATCAATTTGAAGTTACTGGCAGACTTGAGTCCTTCAGAAACTCCTTTATGACTTCAGTTAGCAGATGTAAAAATGCGCACTGTCAGAGGGATTTTTTTTGCATCCAATTATGTTATTTTAACTCTTTCTCAGTCATAATGCAGATTTATGTGTCCAGGTTGGACACAGTTGTTTTGTATTGGAGATATGTGGCCTTAATTTGGATTTAACTTGCCTTTTATATGGATCATTTGGAAAAATTGGTGCAATAGATTCTGTGTCTGTTGGTGAAATTTTAACGACTATTGCAAAGCTTTTGATAACACCCATTTATGTAGACGGGGGATGTTGAAATTTCCAGTTTACAGATATACTGTTATTTGTTACCACATGTTTTATAACACACATCATTGCATAAGGCTAGTTTTTGTTTGAATCTTTCTGCGTTTTAAGCTAAATGCTTTATTCATGAAAAATTCTCACAGTTTTCCCCTAAACTTTGTGATCAAAACCTTCAGTGCATGACGTATACAATATTTTGTAAGACTGGTCTCTTGTGGGAAAATGCTACACTGTCTGTAAAGCTGACACTTTTTTTCTCCCCTCTCCCATCTGAAAACCTGACAGCCCTGTACAAGGTTGCTTGGTGCCAGACACTTACTCTTGTAACATAAATTTCTTGTATATTGAACTTTGTTGGATCATGTAACACATTTTCAGTGATGCTTTGATGGCATGGGATATTTATAGGAATCTTACTGCACAGATGGGGAACAGTTCCAGCCTGTAAGATTCTCTCCACAAAATTACCAATATCTGCTGTTCAAGAAAGAAGTGTTGATATGCTTAAGTAGTGATTATTGTATTAAGTACTAATGTTCAGTTTGACAAAATTTTTTACTATCAAAGTACACGGTTTTTCTTATGGTGTGTTGTATTACATTATGGTATGTATTTCTCCTGCATGTTTTGATTATTAGTGATAAATATATATTAATAACTTCAATCACGCATGGCACATACCTTACTTTATAATCATATTTTACTTGGTTACTAGTTTTGGCTCTGAATGTGGACCATCATCAGGCCATTTACGTAAGAACATAAACATATACAGAAACATTAAGTACCATAAGTTTGGAGGTAACCCCCTTTTGTGTATTGAGTTTCTGTGTATTTTTGTGTTCTTGTGTAAATGGTCTGATGGTGGCCCACATTCAGGGCCAAAACTAGTTGCCAAGTAAATTACGATTACAGAGCGACTTTTTGTGTGTGATTGAAGGTATTAATTTATATATATGTGATTGATGTACCAAAGGGGATGTTTTATATGAAGATTGTTATCAATGATAATCCAAAGTAGGGTCAATTAATTGCATGAAAAATGGAAACAACATTTTATGTTACAAATTTTATAGACTGTATTAAAATGTTACTTCAAGTATTTTATCGTATATCAAATTGTAAGTTTTGTAAGGTATGTTATTTAAAACGGGTTTTTTTGTGTGATTAAGTGACTTCACTTAGGATTATTAATGATTGAAATATGTAGGAGAAATATATAATGTAGTAAGTAAGCATACAGTAAAAATGTGTACTTGATAGACAGAAAAGTTTCTATCCAAGAAATTTATAACTTACAAGCAAGAGACTAAGGACATAACCACTTGTTAACAATATATATTAGCTCAGTAAAATGTTTGAAAAATACGTGAATTATAAGAAAGAAAACACACACTGTTTTATTCATGTGACCAATATAAATGTGAAGTGAGTCATGCTATCTTTTGCACCACTTCACAGAACGCGTCTCTGTTGCTCTTGTGAACTCTGCACTGGACAGTGGGACATGGCAAGATTTACACACAGCTTTATGCAATCCAATACTGAAACTGCCTATAAACATCACCAAGTTTGCAGCTCCTCTGTATTATGAAGAAATGAAGGCTGATAAATTGGAATGTGAGGTTAGGATTGCATTTTCTTTTAAATATAACATATTTCTAGTCTACTTTCATTTTTTAAAGAAAAAAAGTGGGCTTATGATATCACCATGCTGAATGTGTGTTTGTGTGTATCCTTGTGGGGCTCCTTCCTTTCAGCATTTTGACCCACGAACAAAAATGTAACAGCCCACAGCCTTGTTTTAACAGAGTTAATGAACAAAGTAAAACTGTAACACAGGTTAGATGGCAACACTGGATACAAAATGCAAAGCATATGACAGTCTGGAAAGCTGTTGATTACACTTTCTTACTCTGAGATCACAACACAGTAGATAACAACAGTCAGTGAGCTATTAAATCTACAAAACAGTGAAGCAAAGTAAAGCAAGAAAGACACACAACATTTACAGACCATGCTAGACAAGAAACTAGCAGTTACAGCAAATTGACTAGAGGGGTATGGTGAAGATACATCATTACACTTCTTTCTAAATGGGAGAGTCACTATCAACAGGGCGAACAAATATTTTGCATTCTGAAGACATCAGCAGTGGCTGCTAATGCATGAATGTAATGTGAGAGTGAAAGCAAAGGATGAACAGTCTACATCCAGTGATAACTTATGACATAAAGATAGGTCACTGTTACAAAAGTGTGTAGCGATAGACAGCAAATTGCCTAGAGGGATATGGTGAAAATACATAATTAAACTTCTTTGTAAGTGGGAGGTGTCACTAGTAACAGGGCAAACAAATATTTTGCATTCTGAAGACATCAGCAGTGGCTGCTAATGCATGAACGTAATGTGAGAGTGAAAGACAAAGGATGAACAATCTATATCCAGTGATAACTTATGACTTAAAGATAATTCACTAATACAAAAGTGTGTAGCGATAACAACAGACACCATGACATGAAAAGTTTATAGTATATATATAAACTCTAAATAGGCAGGCATTCTAATTTACCTGATTATTTCAATTGAGACAGTTTTAAAGTCTTGAAAGTGCATGGTGGATAAATTAATAATGGTTGTGATTTGAAGCTAATATAAGTGTTCATGTTGACAGTGATGTGACATTGTGTAGTTTGTAATGTGTATGTCAAAAAAACCTTGTGTTGGCATGTGTGATGGAAACTAGCTGGTTTTGCAAATTGTGAGTATTTTTATTACATGATTGTGAAATGGTGAGTTGATATTTTGTTGCTTAATTGGTTTTACTTTGATTTTGTTACTGAAACTATGTATTGTAGATAAACAGATGAATATTGCAGATAGTTTATGCACGTTTACAGATCAGGTGCTTTGAGGTAAAAATGATTGGTTCTTCAAATACAGTTACAATTGCATTTGGCTCCGGACTAATGCCTATTGATTTGTTAGTTTTCTGGTAATATAATATTTATTTGTTGTTTGCCCAGCATATGCGATAGCATTGTCATGGTGAGCTCTGTACAAACAGAAAAATTGATAACTGCGCAAGAAACTACTGAAATACCTGTGGTAACATATGCTGTTATCTGCATTTAATGGACAGTTTTTTTTATAACAAAGTCAATTTACATATTTGGCTCAAGTTTTAATGCCCCTGACTTGGATTTTGGACAGTCCTTCTTTGTTCACAGCTGGGATACCAACTGTCCTGGCCATATTGATTTTCCTTGGTCCCTTCAGGTGGATACTGGGATGGTGTGTTGAATTACACTGTGATATTTTCCTGCCATTTGCTTCCTAATTCATTGTTTACCAATTCTGCCTTTCAGTGTTATATAGTATGAGGTACTAACACTGTCATTAAATAAGCCATAAACAAACATAGCAGACTGTAGAAACAGATGTGTCCTCATTTGATCTGAATTATATTTTCAACTGGACATTACATCTCTCAGGTTTTTTACTTGACTTTCCAGGTAAGCCTGTCATATCAAGAAATTTTGTCAAGTGTACAAGTTCTATACCGTATAGCTGCTGTAACACAGGCCGTAGATGCAGGTAACATTGAAGACACATGGAGAGCTCTGTCTAATCCCAGTGCTCATTTTACAGTAAGTAAATCTGCGTTTTGTTGATAATATTTAATGTTTAAACTTGTGTGGGTAGCCTATGTAAATATGGGAATAAGAACATGGCACAATGAAAAATAGCTTATACCATCCATTTTGTATAGGTATTATCTGCATATGACCATTCAGTGATTATGAAAATGATTCTTCAAAACTCACATATCTTTGAGGCACCTCCGTTTGTTGTGTTGTTATATAAATGGAGTTTATGATTTTAATTTACTGTATTTACTAACGTCATGCTAATTTGAGATTGCTTTAATTACACATATTAATGTAATGGAAACAGGAAATTAATGATCATTGAATCTGAATCTGGGGACTCTGTTGGATTTTTAATTAGTGTATGACAGTTATGTACAGTATGTGCCTTATTTCCTGCATGCTTCTTGTCCTGTCCATCTCATGACCATAACAATATCAAAGTGAAAGGCAGAGTAATGCAGTAATGTGACAAAGCAGGATGATAAAGTGCCTACATCACCTAGATATTCTACATTTCAGATTGTTTGTAAATCTGTTTGTGGATAAATATAACTTTTTGTTCCCAAGAACTTTTTAATTATACTTTGTCAGAAGTGTACTGTGACCTTTAAGCAAATGACAACTACTGGTAACTTATTTTATGTACGTTATTTAAACAGGATTTGGACCCAGAATTGAAATCAAAATACTGGCAAGCATTAGCCGCTGTACGAAAGAAAAAAATTGCTGACAAATATGAATGTTCTGTTTTAACCTACACAGACATTCATGAGTGTATAGACGTTGTTACTCACCAGTATGATGAGAGCAACCTGGGTAAGTTTAAACAAAATCTTTGCTTTATATTCTCTGCAACATGATTTTACTTTATTCACATGGGCCTCAAATCTTTAAGTGAAATTATTGTTTATGTTTTTTACTGATTAATAACATTAAATACTTCGTAAATTTCAGTGATATTGGCCTTACATGACTTAAACACCGCTGTAGAAGGAAGAGACCTTACAGCCATGTTAAGAGCTTTACAATATCCTGGACTCAAAGTAGTGGAGTATGTTTCTTCCACTGATGCTGAGTTGTACTTCAAACATCTACGTGTATGTATCAATTACATAACCTTTCTAACAAACACACTGTTATTGGCTAGCAGCCAATCTTCAGGAATATTATATGGTATTGTGTGATGACTGATGATTCTTTATTTGTGTGTATATTATATAGTTGCGTTTTATGATTGGGATTTGGGATTGGATGATTTGAGAAGGTAATATGTGTCATACACCTGTCGTAATTTGCATAGTGAACAGAGATAATGACCAAATTACCATTGTGTTCTCTGTTATTTATATTAATTGTTTTTCTCTTTACAGTAACTTTGGATATTTCTTTTCTTTTGTCCTTAAAGATTATTGTGACTATGAAATATGTTCTGTCAGAATATCTGAGGTGTAATGCTACTGAAGTCTAAAATGCATTATGCTGATGGGGGCATGTAATTTTTGTTGTTACTTGCCATATGCATTCAATTATGATTGTGTTGTCAATAGTTATTTCAATTATTTTATAAAAGCAGTCCTCCTCTTACCCTCTGTGGAAGAGTGGCATGAATATGCAGAGTTGCTTTCCTGTCCTCTCATAGTTGTGCATGTATATCTTCAACAGCACTGCTGGACACAGAAGCAGAAGGAAGGCACAGTATTGTGGTTAGAGGATGTACAGTCTGCTGTTAAGCAGGCATCCGATGAGGTCCATGATGCTAAAGTTGGTACGTTGTTACAGTCAGAGTACTTACTGGTGTGTGAACAAAGATTTGTCAATGAAGAAAGTTTTAAGTAATATTGTTGCAGTAAAGGTATTTGTGGTTATATGTACAATGTTCTAGTCTTCATACTGAAATAATAAAGTTAACCCTTCATGTAGTAAAATTCATTCACCAGATCTTTTTATTTTGTTGTATTGAAGTTCTTAAATGTGTATTAAATTCAGTGTGTGCTGTACTTGTCTGGCTCTAAGGCAGTGTTTTATTTTTTTTTTAAATAAGTAGTTTATGCTTGCCAAAAAGTGAAAGAAAACATTTAATGATGTTTGTAGGAATTAACTTTCAGAATTATTGCATTTTCATTATCATCACCAGAAAATGGAACCCTTAGATCAACACAAGTGACTGATTCAGAGGTACATATTGTAATGTGGTAGTATTAGGTGTCAGGTCATGTTTCGAAAGTGTTTTTATCTGAAGTTTTATTCTGGGTAGGAAATTGTTACAGCAAGGAAAACATAATTGGTGTGGGACAAAGGAAATTATTACTACTAAATGCAACAATGCAAAAATCAGACATATAACACTTATTATTTCCTATGTGTAATTGAATTTGTTTGCTATGTATAGCTTGTGAGTTACTTGTGAAAATGAAGAAGACTATTCGGGATAATAGCCACCAATCCAGAACAACAACCTCTGCTGCAACAGAGATGGGTTTCCATGAGAATGAACATGGCGCCAAACTCATTTCTTCTCTTGAAAAGTGGTATTTAAGAAAGGTATGTTATCTTTCAGTTTTAATTACTGTAATATTTTATGCATAATAACCTAAAAATGTATTGTTTATCTTATATTGTATAACTGTGCCTTAGCCATTGCTGAGGCAGTTAGATGCCATGTTTTTTCTATGGAAACCTCATTTCAGTATTAGGATACACTGTGTTTGGTGGGCAAAGTGCCGAGGAGCAGGCTTATTAATGTTTGCAAACACATTTTTCACTCTGCTTATTCCATTATTTGTTTCTGAAGATGTAAAATAATGAGGATGCAATGGAATGCAGCTTGCATCGCTCACTGTTGCAATATCCTGGTTGTAACATGTTACAGTTATTTTTTGCCTAACTGAAGCAATGAACATGTTTTTTTTTTTTTGGTAACAATTTTCCTGCTCTCCATACAGACAGAAAAGGAACAGAGCATAAAACAATGCAATTACATTTTTGTAAATATGCATTTTATATTTGTTAAATTAGTCCACTCTTCCTACAGTATTTTTAAAAATCTCTTTGTACGGCAAATTGGTGTGGAAATAATATGAAGGAAAATAAATAAAATAATTTAAAAAATAAAAAATGTGTAAGTTATGAAAATTAAGAAGAAAGTGACTGACAAACTGTGAACCATAGCCTTTGGACTGGAAATTGCACTCCTTAACTCCTAGACTTCTGAGATTTGTAATTGTGAGCAAAGAATAAACAGTGATAAGGAAGATAAAAAATCACTGTTTATCTCTGCAATTTCTGAATATGGTTTTGTATTGCATGGTCATTGTGCCTTGGGCAGGAGTTCTTTATCCTCACAAAGTTTAAAAAGAATCAGTGAGTATTTGACCATTCACACCCCTTGTGAGTCCTGGTCCACTTGACAGATGCTGTTCATTAATTAATTAATTAATTAATTTAGTCTTTATTTGTATTTGTTAAACCATCATTAGTACATAATCACTGGATATAGAAATTTTCAATATTACATCATTCTAAATATCAATTAGAACTTGTCCTGTTACAATAATGAAGTCATATCTATCCTTTAAACTTACATTATAATATATGTTCAATTTTTAGTACGTAATGTACCATACGAAATATCATTTACATTATTAATTGTAACCCATTTTTTATTAAGTGTAACAATAATTATAGGTCTAACAAACACATAGTGATAATAACTCAGAAAATAAAATAATCTATGTAAAATTAAATCCTATATTATTGTATTAATTCTTTAAAATATATTCCTGTGGTTAAAATTTGCTGGTTTTATGACTAAAATATTCTTCCAAAGTATAAGAGGATTGTTGTAATAAAATTTCCTCAAAATATCCTTAAATAGTTTAACATCTGATAATTTCATTCATTCAAGTGGAAGTTTATTATAGACCTTGATGTCTGAGGAGCAGGGTCCTTTCTGACACATCTTTAAGTTTGTCATTGGTTGGAAAAAATTAGTGTTGCCCCTTGTATTGAAACTATGTGTTTATGAAATCATTTTAAACAAATCTTTGTCAAATATCATAAACAAAACTATAGACAAAATGCATTGTGCTGCTAAAGGTAATATTTGAAGAGCTCTGAAGCATTCTGTACATGAATCTTGAGGTCTGGTACCTATTATTATCCTAATATTTCTTTTTTGTAGCTTAAATATGTTGACATTTTGTTAGGAATTTTCCCCCCCCAAAAAACAAATGCATATGTTATAATTGAATGAAAATAAGCATAATAGATCATTTTTAGTGATTCAAGTGATAATATTGATCCTTTGAATCTTATTTTAAAATAAACTTGATTCAGTTTGGGACTAATCATTTCAATATGACTCTTCCAAGACGTGTTGTCGATTAGTAATCCAAGAAACTTTAAGTTTGTATTCTTTGATTTAGTCTTATTATTATAATTAATATTTATTGCTGTAGCAGGAATATTTTTGGATTGAAATTGCACAAAGTAAGTTTTGCTGAAGTTTAGAGACAGCAAGGTTGCGTTAAACCACTCATTCATTTTTTAAACACCCAATTAAATTTTATTCTAAATCGGTAAAGTTGGGATTGCTAACGATTACTCTTGTACCACCGCATGGCTTTAAGATTAATCTTTAAATTTACAGAGTTTGTTATTTTAGGTAGATTGTTAATATACAATAAAAAGAAAAGGGTCCAAGAATTGATCCTTACTGTACACCGTATTGAATTATACCCCAATTAGAGAGATTGTTTTGAGTTAATTTATGATTGACACTCTTTGAAATCTGTTTTCAAGATAAGACCTAATTAAATTATTGTTTGTTTGTACTAATATGGGTTGTTATAATTTATGTTCTGCGCATTTGTTATTTTGTGAGGTGTCTTAAATTGTAATTTACAATGTAGGACACTGGATATATTTGTCCATGGATTGTTCATCATACCAGAAATGGGCATGAAATCTATTTTAACTTGGAGTCATGTATGTACTCATGGAAGAAGCCAGATGACTTTCAGTCAGATTACTTGGCTCAACAGAAACAGATTGAGGTAAGATGATATGTTATTTGTGCGTCAGACTGAGTAATCTAAATGGGAAGTAAAAACCATAAACCATATCCAATTTTCATATTATACGTGTAAATAATTATGTCATGTTTTTAAATATGTTGGAACTCCATTGAGTATTCTTCAGTGAAAAAGTATCTTTCCTAATTTGTTACTCAGTTGTATTAGTCCAATTTTTCACTTAAATTTCGTACATGTAAGGTTTTCCTCATTTACTGTTGAAATCAGTGTCTCACAGAGAAAATAATTGTGTTCTTGTGAGGTTCTAATATCATATTAGAGGTGCTTAGCTGCAGCAAGAAGCAAACCTGTTTTATGAAGGGAAGGTTTTGAAAGTCAAGGGAAGCTTCTTGCTTCACAAAGACTTATATTTACTACATACTTGGAGATGCGAAAGAGAAAAAGAAACTGTTCATGAAATTAGTGGACAATTTTGATATTCATAATGAGGAACTTTGTTAGGTCTACACAGTAGCTTTGAAAATTTCCATGACTGAAACAAGCGCTGTGGCACTGTAACAGTAGGGAGGTACATATTGCCTGTGTACAGTAAGCCAGAAACTTTTTGTTTGTTGAGTGATCAGATGCTTGATATATGATGCTTTTGGCCTAGCAGTGACCTGGCTACTGTTGATATCTATAACTACAAATGCATTAAAGCAGTAAGGCATTCTTTGTGCAACACTATATTATTTTGGAAACATAGCTGCTATATGCTGGATCAACATGAAGTGGAATTTAGTGTTGTGCTGCTGCAGAGCATGGTTTGTTGGGTCATAAATATGGTTCTTCAACAATCCAACATACATTCAGCAGAGGTTGTTAGAAAAAACAGGCTGTATGCTCACTGTGTGTGTGTATTTCTCTTTTCCTGCGTTTCATTATCATCGTCATCATCATCATCATCATCGTAGGCCACTTTAGGATTCCCAAATAGTGTTTTAATATACCATGGAGAAAAGTATGCAGTTTGGTTGAGATAATAGTTTTGTGGAATGTAGGATAATGATGTGGTGGCCATGCAGAATTATTGAGTTTTTGGTTTAATGGTGATTAACGAAATAGTACGACAGGATGTGTGAAATTTGATATGCATGTGGATGATGACTGTACCTACACATTATAAACAAAATATTATGTTAAAGTCAACAATTACAAATTAAGTGATGATGCAGGTGTTTGAAGCTGAATCTGACAAATTTATTGTATACAGAATCTGTATGTATGTCATAAGTTCTGCACACACATGAAATAATACAGAGTACTGCAGCAATAGTAGTCCCAATAAATGTGTAGAAAAAACATTGATGTATCCAGAATGTACTTTATGAGTTCTGTATGGAACGTTGTGTTGAAATATGCTTGTGTGGGAAGTCCATTGTAGGGCAAGAACTTGCAGTAGTGTGGTTCCATTATGCATTTAATTGCTTTGCTAAACAACTCTGGAAAGGGTTAGCCTTACAGTGTCTTGCCACATGGATCAGAGCTACTCCTACCAGATAGATTTTTTTAAAAGTTTCATAGTAGTGATTTTTACTGAAATATGACAACACTTGCAGATGTTTGTAACAATTAGACAAAAATAACAGACACTTGAGATGAAGACTTGCTTACGTTTATGATCTCTCATCATGATTTTTTTTAAATTGAGACAGGCTGTGTTTTCTGGGATGCATTGTGAGACCAACGAAGTAGTAGAGCATGAGCTTGATTGATTGTAAGTGTATACTATTGACATTGAAGAGCTCAGGTGTAAACCTCCCCACTTACGATATCTCATTGATAGATAGTTGTAAATTGTTGCTAAGCTCTGGAAAAGTTTTACAGTGTGTGTTACAGCATTCAGTGGATTCCTGGAGAGTAATCATATTTAACTTGTGGGATGATAACAGTGCATATACCAGAAGTGTGATGCTCTGTGGATGTTTTCTAACTTACCATTTCATTGATGGCTTTATTTTATCTTTCAGCATGTGAGAGTAGCAAAATGGTTGGTGGGGCTTCAGGCAAGATGCAAGGGTTATTTACTGAGAAAGAGAGTTGGTGATCGACTGGAATTCTTCTATGAACATATTGATAGCATCATTAAAATTCAGGTGAACAAATAGGAGCCTTAGACACTGGTATGCAGTGCAGAGTAGAGACTTGACCATATTACTCTATACATGGATACATTTCCAGCAGTGTAAAACGTTTCTTGTTATATTCATTTTTTAAACACCTTGAGTATGGTTGTTTCTTTAGGACTTTCCTCCATGTGAGTAATATGAAAGTTATGCTATATGGAGAAAATCCAAACAGAGTGTGTTTTGTGTGTAGTAGAAACTCTGTATTTGGGGAAAAACAAAGAGGCCCTTTTTTATGATATGGAGAAAACCCTTGTATAGGTAAAACCCAGAATTGATGTGTCTCCTGTTTAAGCTGAACTCATTGTTCAAGGAAAACACATTCTGCACATTATCTGTGCAGCATGTGCACACCAAATTGCCATTACTGGGATGTGAGGTAGACCCAGACATAAAGTGTTTTCTGTATGGTAAGAATGTAAATACAAATGTAATATGTTTTCTCTATGGTAAGAACACATCCCTTGCAGATAACCCAAACAAGCATTATTAGAATACAGGGAAAGTGAGACGTATTATAATTTCTGTGTTGTAGGAACCCATTGCTCAGGGAAAACCTCAAATTAGGTCATTGCTAGGATTCAAGGATGAACCATGACTTGAGGAATTCAGTGTCTGCTCATTCACTCATCTGTCCTCTGTTGCACTGTATGTCAGCAGCTGATAATAATTGTGAGAAAGTGTAAATACCAAGGTCATTCATATTGGAGAAATAATGCTTGGAAAGTTGTTTTTTGTATTTTTCAAAACATAAACACAGGGTGCCCATAAGATGAAACCTAAGCATCAGCTGGGGAAAACCCAAACTTTAACCTTTGTAGGCAATGAGAAAGACCCATCACCTGGGGACAGTGCAGACTAGAATTACAGTATTATTAAAATATGAGGAAATCTCTCACAAGTTTTTCCACCCATTGGATGGGGAACGTACAGTGCATGATTATACCTATGCTGCCAGGTGGTAAGGAAACTGCTAGTAACTTGTTATTCTTGTGACAGGCATGGTGGCGATCAGTTCTGCAGAGACAGAAATACTTAATAATGTTAGCAGAGTACTGTGAAAGAAAACACACAGAACCAGAAGTACAAAAAGGTGTGGTTTGCTGGGATTATTACAAATCACAGGTAAGATTTAGAAATATTCAGAATAACCTATTAAGGCTATCTTGAGTTTGAACTCATATGCCTAGTATGTTGTTCGACTTGTATGAGATTTCTTCCAGTATTTTTGGATGTGTCATACAGACATTGTTTGTGAACCTGTTAGCTCTACAGTGGGCCCACCTGCCTGATGCACACAGGCATTTTAAGGGAATGGGTTGTGATGTTATTTGTTGTTTAGTGTTTTGACTAAAATTTTTCTACCAGATTGAAGTTCAGTGCAAATTGACATTATCTAACCAAACTTCATATGGAGACCTAATTATGTTTCTGTGTTAATTCTGCTTTACATGAAAAAGTGTCTGTGCATTATATTTAAATTACTTTCTTATATGTACAGTGAAATCTGATAGTGTCATAGGTAACTTAATGTAATATACTGCATGAAGGTTTAACACCGGTAATTCTGATTTAATATAATCCAAGGCTGCTCAATGCAGGTGAGATTTCATTGTTACACAACGTGAATATTAACACTACAGTCTTCTGGAATGTGATGCAATGTAGTTTGTTGTCTACATAACTTTTCAGAGTAATATGCTGCCTCTGTCTTCATGGCGGAAGATGGAGGCAACATGTACCTTTGAAACTTGGGTTCCATTCTGCCAAAGAGTATGTTAACAGATGCCACACACAGAAGTACAGGTATGTGCAATGTGCTGCACATTTTACTTTGTGTGTGTGTGTGTGTGTCCGTGATATGCTGCACATTTTTCCAGCATTTTTAAATTTATGTTATTGACTTGAACAATGCCTTATTTTAGATGATATTTTATCTTTCTTGCTTTTTCAGACATATTTTATTCCTGTTTTTAAACTAAGGGTCTGTCCATTTGTTTCCTTCACATTTCTTTGCAATGAGTGGAATTTCTTCGTATTAGTTTAATGGATTTACAGGCGTCTGTTTTGTATAATATGATGTAATTAAACTTCTGATGGGAAAGTCACAGAGTATTAATATTTTATTAACTTTTTCAATTCTGCTGAATTCTTCTTCTTCTTTTCTTGCATTGGCACTACAGCCCACTGTGGGCTTTGGCCTGTCGAACAATTTCCTTCCATTTTTTCCTATCTGCCACCAACTCTCTCCATCTTCTTACTCTCAGCACTTGATGATCTCTTTCTACTTCCTCTTTCCATCTTTTCCTGGGTCTTCTCCTTCTTCTCGTCCTTTCCAGTTCTTGAGTGAAGATCTTTTTGGGCATCCTATCCTCCTCCCATTCTCTCTAGGTGACCTAACCAGCTTCTTCTTTGCCCTTTTATCCCTTTTACTATATTTTCTCCTTTGCTCATCTCTTCTAATTCTGCTGAATAATAGTTTAAATATGTTGGGAAGTTCTTGCTTTACATAGAACACTAAATGAAATAGAATAAATAGTTTGGAATGTTTATTTACATTTGGAAGTGACCTAATTTTTTTGTATTTTCTCTTCTGTGTGTTGAGAAGCTAATGTGAATTCTCTGTCACATATCTTTTGTGTTAAATGTTACTTCTTTTATCTTGTGGCACACAGGTAAATAAGATAATTAAAGTTCAAGCATTGTGGCGTGGGCATAGGGTGAGAAAGATGTTCTTGTCATTATTCCACCAACCACAACCTGCATTCAGAGTGGTCCGCAGCTTTGTCCATCATCTCGACTTCATGGCAAATGATTACAAGAGAGATTTGCAGTTCCAGGTATACCAAATAAATGTCTATAGGGATTTGGGTTTTACGTTTCTTGAGTTTGAGTTAGTGATTGCACAAGGATGGAAAGTATATATCAGTGGCGTTTATTGTGTTTGCTTAGGTAATCACCTTATTAAGAGTGGTTTAAAAAGAACTTTAGGGTGTAATCACCACGAGTACAAAGAATGTTTAAAAGTTTTTAAAACAATGTCTTTCCTGAATTTTGATTTCAGAATCTCAAGGGTCAGGTTGTGCAGACTATCCGACACAACCAGCTGTTAGCCCAGCAGCTGGATGCTATGGATGTCAAGATTGGTTTGTTGGTTCACAACAGAATTGCATTGCAAGTATGCATAATCAATTCTCTGTGCTAAATAAAGTAATAAATATTTAGAGAACTCGGTTAACATACATTTCTTTATGCTGAAATGTAATCCTTAAATTTTGTAATTTTAATACGTTGTAACTTATTGCAAAATGTTACACAGGCCCTTAGATTTGACTAGATTTTTTGGTGTGTCCTAACTAGCAGAAAGTAGGGCATATGTTTGAGATATCTGTAGGGCTGGATCTTTGAAAACAGCTGGAAGATAGGTAATGAAGAATAATGTAGAGAGAGAGCACAAGAGGTGAGGTGTGATAAAGTTGGCATGCATGTAGCAGTTGTCCATGTCAAAGGGAATGATAATATCAATTAGTGGGTGTCTCTTTAATACATAAGGAAATCAGTTCAATAGTTAAGAAATTATTTTGTGATAGATTGTTGTGTATAATAATAAGAGGTCATGGAGTGATATATAGTTGTACATGTGCATGACTCACCAAAATACGAAGGTGATAATAAAAAGAATAATTTTTATAAGAGACTGCATTCCCTACATGCCACATAAAATCTTTTAAAGGATATTTAAATGGAATATTGGGTAGAGAAGATACTTTCAGATAATACTGGGAAAAAGGCTTTATATGAAATGATCAATGATAGTGGGTTTAGAGTAGTAAATTTTGCTGTGTCAGGACATCTGATTGTCAGGAATAAGTTCCCATGTAGAAAAATCCTTTTAAAATAACCCAGCTTATGATGGTTTTTCCACCCAATCTAGCGCCAAAATTTTATCCTACAGTACAGTGGCCATTTAATACATTTCCAATATAAAAGTATTTCCTGCCTAAGAAGAATGAGAAGCTTCCAGTGCAACATATTGTTTTGCCCTTTTAATATGTGTTTTGAATTAGAATCTTGAGTTTTCTCAAGTTGCCCTTTATTCATATAATTTCAAACATACATTGATGAAATGATGCTCTCAATTCCTGTTAATTTTCATGGTCACTTTCACATGTGTGTTTCATATTGCATTGCTTTCTTGTGATGGGTATTGTATGTCATGTTGGTCAGTGAGTGACCCATGTTTATGAAGCCTGTTACTGATTGTGGTCAGTTTTTGTTACAAGGCTTATAGCCATTTTGTGTTAGTGCTGGCAAATAGTAAGGGAATTCAGGTCCAAAATGTTGTTAATGCATTTAACAAAACTTAAACTCTGAGAGACATTGCCTCATGGCATTTGGGCAGTCTGCAACATTTAACAGTGTGCTGTAGCTGTGTAACTCTTTTACTTAGTTCCAATAATTTGAACTTCCTGCAAGCAGAATTTACCTATATTTTATCTTCACTTCACATTGCATATGCGTCTACAGTTCTCGTCCTGTAGAGTGATTAATTATGGAACACATAATTAGAATGGCTACTATACCAAACACAGGTTTAAAACATAAACTGCTATTTATTCAGTGAAAGACATTATATACAAGGTGGATGCTACATCAAATATTCCACAGAAAATAATCACTGAGGCTCTTTGGTATTTTTGTGTTGACTTTATATAAGGTTACATCAAATCATAATATGATATTCAGATGGTCTGTATATGGACAATGAAGTCAGAAAAAATTGAAAACAACAAAATATTGTAAGGTAGAATTGACATGTATTAAAGTTTCTGGCAAAAACAGGGTTTTGTCTACCAGTTGTGCTTGTAAAAGTATTTTTTATTTTGTGTTCAACATTGTGTCAAAATTACTGAAGAAGGCAAGACTTAAAGTGTGGTTTGATAGTGAAAATGAATGATTTAATGCAGGATTTATGTGGGGTAATACTATTGTAAAGTGACTGTTAATTGCAGTACAGAATTAAAAATATTGTGTTTGCAGTCTTGCCCTAAATTATGAGTGTCACCTTATAATTGTGAACAAAGTTAAACTCATTCTGCATAGGCACTTTCCAAAAAATTGAAGATTATCAATGGGGGCCATGTTATATATGAGTAAACATGGTGTACATTTTTCAGGTAATGTGAACTTAAAAAGTAAAACTTGTTCTTCATGTCTTCTGTTTGTAGTCATTTTGAATAATTTGTACATGTTTTTTGATAAAAATAATTTTTCACAACAAGTATTCTGCTCAAGAGAAGGGTGTACATACTGAACCTGTGTTTTTGTGGGAAACATTTATCACTTCAGACCACATCTGGCTGTTCTTTTCAATAATGTAAATACAGTGTTTCAGGAACATAAGGATGTAAATATGGTAAATCTTTTATAAAACCCTAGGAAGCATGGATAAAGAAACCATGAAAGTCTTGTAAAGTGGTGAAATGTTCCATAATATTTCATAGGAAGTTTTACTTTTGTATATTTAATTGGACTGTTTATGGCATGGGCATTGTTTAATTGTTCCATGTGTAAGTGTGGTGTGTTTACATTTCAGGATGTGGTTAAACATGGAACAAGTTTAAATGAGTTGTCAAAACAACACCAACTTACCACAAATCAAGGTGAAATAAATAACAATCGAGGATTGAAAAGTCTGACTAGGGAAGGACGGAAACTGTTGGATGGATATCAACATTTGTTCTACACTCTGCAGACTACTCCAGCCTATCTGGCAAAACTCATCTTTTGTCTTCCTTTGAGTCGTAGCACAAGGTTCTTAGAGACAGTTATATTGACACTGTTCAATTTTGGATCCAATCCCCGTGAGGAATATCTTCTTCTAAAGCTGTTCAAAACTGCTCTTGAAGAAGAAGTAAGGTAATTTGCACATGGTATTAAATCATCACTTTGCATGCCCATTTCTATTGTTTTTGAAATGTTTCTTTTCTGTTTGTATAGTATTTTTCTCTCAAATTCTGAATTATTATTCAGTTTAAAAATTGCTATTGAAAAGAAAATATTAGACTTTAAGTTGTTTATAAAACAGTAACTTTATGAATAGTTAATTGTTTTGAATCATGGCCTGTCATTATCACAAGTGTTTGAATACAAATTTCTCATGAAAAACACTTGTTATACATGTAAAATTTTTTACCCTTTGATGATGCAAGTGAAAATGTTGTGGATGTCACTAGACTTGAAATGTTTGGCACAAAACATTTTTACTACACGTAAAATACATTTAGCCTATGATCATGTGAGTGAGTGCCTGGTTTTCTAAATTTTGTGTGTCTATGTTTGTATGGTTTTGTGACTAAATATTAAGGACATTATTTTGGGTACTGTAGATTTGGAATATCTCATCAGTTTTAGTTTAGAATGACAAATCTTTTCATCCATATCACAATTATATATTCCCAGAGTATGACTAAAATTTTGAAGCAAAATTCTACAACTCAACCTGTTTATAAAAAATAAATTATGAGTGCATTCAGATATTATTTTCTTACTTATTTTATTTAATTTTCAGTACTCTTATAGTCCATATGTAATAAGCCTACAAATATGACATCTGTGTATCCAACTTTGCAGTTGTTGATCTAAAAATATTAAAAATTCTACACTTGACTATGAATTTTTATAATTGTAGTGATTTGTATTACAGATTAAAAGTGTCCATCCACTATTGTGCATGTTATAATAATTTTCATTACAGCCTGACACCAGTGTACTTGGTTATAAACAGATGTATTTTAGGGATATTTAATGTAGTTTCTTGTTCAAGACATTTGTATTACAAGGATGCAGTGGAAAGAGAAATTGAAATTTTCTATTCAACTTGTGCAGTTAAATTTGATGGAATGATTTCTTTAGGCTTTCCATACATTAATTGCAGCAAAGGCTACAGGCTTTTAAGAAACATGCAAAATGAGTGTGATTGTTTCCCAGAAACCAGACGGGAATACACAGTTAACTGATGTGGAACCACATAATTGTGTTGTTGAAAGCTCAGATCATTAGAGTTAGGGTGTGTTGATATGTGTGACCATAGAACTCAGGTGTTACTAATCACAGTTCTTTATTAGATAAAAATTGTTCTTTTTCATTTCTGCTGTAGGTGTAAATTTACAAAACCATCAGATTCAGTGACAGGAAATCCCCTTGTTCTGAGAATGGTGGTCAATTACTCACGTCAGATGTCCAGTCAGAATGTTCTTAGAGACATCGTTGGACCCCTTATAATGAAGGTAATTGAATACACATTATCTGAGATCTTATCTGTTTTTGGTGAGTTGAGAAATAACACATTCTGTATCTAATTCTTTGTAATGAACTTGTGATTTGTGAGGTGAAGGTAAAGTGTTACCTGTGCATGGAATTAAGACATATGAGACTGTGGATGTGTATCTGCATTCATTCTTAACTTGAAAACTAGATGGAGGTGGTTGTTCAGGTTTGCGAACCAGCCATTTTAACCCCAGAGAAGGAGCCCTTGGTACCCACTGATTAGGAAGGTTTAGGTCTGAAAGCCAGTCTATTCATTTTGGAGAAGTGAGGAATATCTTGCCTCTGCTGGGAATTGAGTGATTCCTCAGTCATCCTGCCTATAGTGTAGTCATGGTATGGAGAAATTTTATTAAGCAGTTCAGTAAATTGGGTAAAAGTCCTATTCATGAAGCAGAGTGAGTTCGAAAATATAAAGAGGTATTTCAAGCAACATATTATCATGTTCAACCTTATTCCATTGTGCAGTCTGATAGACGGAATTTAACTGTGATACATCACAGGTTTTTATGCCTTTATTGGAACTATAGCCTTGTATAGTGGGAACTCTTGATGTGATAAAAATTGATTTCATTTCCACAGGTGCTTGAAGATAAGAACGTATCATATGAGACAAACCCAGTTGATATTTTCAAGTCTTGGAGGAATCAGTTTGAAATGGAAACTGGCAATTCTTCGTAAGTCTGAATTTGAGTCATCAGAGTTTTGTTAAGTGTCTGAATTACAAACTTATAATCACTGAAATTTTTTTACATGGTGTCAGTATCTTCGAAAACTATTAAACTTTTGTGATGTCTTCTAGACGAATTTGATAAAAAGGGATGACTGTATTTTCATGTGACTGATGATAATCAGTTAATCATTGTGTACAGTGGTATGATAAGTCTGTGTAGTGTCATGTTATAAACATGTTTAGTAGTAGCTGTAGTAATAGTAATTTCTGGCACTATTCCATGTCGTATCTGTCATGTGGTCAGCTTTGCAAGAACAGATGTGTAACTGACACTTGAAGGTCAATGAGGAACGCAAATGTATAAGAATGTGAATATTCAAGTCTTCTGGGACACACAAAGTTGACTGATAGTAGTCGACCAATCTATTTACCAGCTGACATGGCATAACATCCCAGAAGACATGAATTTTTAACAACACGACTGAGGTTCTCAAACCTTGCAGGTAAGAATATGTTCGAGACAGTTGTATTCACCATTTTTAGTTTGTGAAACTGTGTAAGTATTGCACGATGTGTTTTTTGTGAATTGTTTTTTTGTGGTTGATTTAATTAATGTTGTGCAGTTGTGTAGCTTTTGCTTTGTTGAACACAGAAACCTGCCCTACTCTGTGACACAAGTAGAAGCATTGGCATATGAGGAAATACGGATGAAACTGAACAGTAGCATTAGAAGACTGAAAGATGCTACACTCATGTTCCTGCGTCGGATAGTGGAATCACGTCACCTGATACCATATGGAATGCTATACATAGCCAAAGTTCTGCATAATACACTATTGGAAAAGTTTCCCAGTGCTCCAGAGAAGGAGATTTTGAAGGTACAAATGGAGTATTTGGAAATTTTAAAATAATGTCTGCATGTGCAGAGATCAAAGGAAACTTTACAACAATGTGATATGCAAGAAAAGTCTCTGTTTCATTAGCATTGTGAGAATATGTTTTCAAGTAAAATCAATCTAAATAGCACAGTTTTAGAGTGACTAATGAAGGTGGTGTATTGAAACATTTTAATGTACTACTCAGATTTGGAAGAGACTGTAGTCTTGAAGTTTTATTTTCCTACAATGGTCTATTTTCAGCAGAATACAGCAAAAGCATACAAAACAGACAGGTTACACTGAGGATATTTCGTGTGTTGTAAATCATTAGGTTAAGTTTTCTCTTCCTGTGCCTTGAAGGCATACTGGGTAGTGGAGTTGCATTCATTCTTAAGCTTGGCACTAAACTTGGATATTCTCTAGTACTCCAGGGTACATTTGCTGCCACAAGGGCTTCACATGTGCTGAATAGGTGGTGTCAGTAAAGTCTGCTTACTGGGGTGCTGGTAAGTCTTTAGCCCAACCACGAAGGAAACAAGCTCGGAAGCACGTCAGGGATGCGTGCGATTTCAACAACATTGAGACACGAGCTGTCATCAAGTTTTTTTTTCCTGCAAGGCAAGGCGCTGAAGGAAATTCATGCCATTCTTACAGAAACATTAACTTGTTTCCTTTCTGGTTGGGCTAAGGACTTATCAGCACCCCTGTATTATTTGCCGTTTGTTCTGCATCTGTTTCATGGTTATTTTCCTGTACATGCTGTTTTAGGACACATATTATTCTCATTTTAGACCTAGAATGACATAAACAGAATAAGTGGCTCTTACAATAACTGTTGAATGGCATTACAATAGTTTCTGGTGTTTTTGTAGTACTGATTCATATTGACACAGTAATGAATGATACCTGCCTCTTTATCCCATTATTGACAAAATGTAATTGTGACATGTATAATCATTAAAGAGAATTCTATAAGTCATTGGAATCAGGGTACTTTTTTTTTGTTATTTTTAATCTTGGCACCATAAGTGTTTAATCAGAGAAAGTAAAGCATTTATAATTGTAATTTCACATCAATGTACAGAAAAATGCAAAGTGATGTATGGAGTTAGGCCTAAGCAATTTTAAGACAACACGTGATCATTGTTGCATGTTTTCAAAGGTGCATCTGCAAATGTAAGTTCAGATGGTTTGTTACACTGATCAAAAATATGCAGGCTGACTCTCCAGAAGTACAATCCAATCAGTGGCATTTTATGTCAGCAAAGTGAAATGTACTAGCTGTATTGTCATTATTTTGTTGTATTGTAGAAATGTGGCTCTGCTACTCAGAATAGGAAGTATCAAACATGTATGAACAGCCTGATGCTTGAGTATAGTGAAAGATCCATTAAGTAACTGATAACTGACCTTAAGTAGTGTTCCCAATTTTTTTATACACAGTGAAATACAGACAGAATTTAAGAATAAGCACTAACAGGCAACAGAATGCTGAAATAGTAGTTTCAGGCATCATAAAACTGAATTAGTTGACATGTCTGTGGGTGAAACATGCATGTCCTTTGAAATTTTTGTATATGGGATCTTTCCAGGAAACAGATAAACATTTGGGTGAATGTCTGATGTCTGTATTCATTATTTGGGGATTCTACTGTATTTATCACAGAGAATGTTAAGTCATATTGTTTTCAGGTTGAAACACTATATGTTGAAGAGTGATTCAGAACACACTTCAAGGACCCTGTCTGTAAGATCTGAACTTGTCAGTAACTCGTTTCCTGTAATACATTTAACTCAGATTTATGAAGTTATCAAGAATTCTAATGCCTGTGTTTTGTTAAATAGGTAGTGGGTAATCTGATTTATTACAATTACATCAACTCAGCTATTGTGGCTCCAGATGCTTTTGATATTATAACGCTGCCACCCGGTATTACACTGTCTAATAACCAGCGTCGCAATTTGGCCAGCATTGCAAAGATTCTACAGTTTGCAGCTTCCAAGAAAGGGGTACGTTTATTAAAACACAACATTCTGAATGTGTTTGTTAGCTCAATTATCATTTTTAAACAGTTGCAAGATGAATTCCTATGTTGCTGTATATAAGGCCATATAAATTGTATAGTTTGTCTCTACTGCATATTTGTTTGTGTAGCAGCCTTCTTTTTCATCTTAGTTTTGAGTAATGTGCATTAACTTTGTTTGCTTTTTGCTTGAAAGAAACACATTGCCATTTGTGGTTCATTGCCATATTTTCTTGGGTGATCTTTTCATGAAATGTAGACAATTTATGGATATTGTTTTTGTCTGGAGTTTTTTTGCTTCACCACCGCCGCTGCCACCACCACCACCACCACCACCACCACCCCCACCGCCGCCGCCGCCGCTGCCACCACCACCACCACCACCACCACCACCACCACCACCGACGCCACCACCA
>Ga0123357_10000208_pt1 | contig 55207 bp, 47 predicted proteins | sample TergutEmb28metaG_FD_89873 | JGI IMG/M metagenome (GOLD analysis project Ga0123357, IMG submission 89873) | Embiratermes neotenicus P4 segment gut microbial communities from Petit-Saut dam, French Guiana - Emb289 P4 | ecosystem: Host-associated > Arthropoda: Insects > Digestive system > Gut ...
AATTAGGTTCACGTTCGGGCGTGCCGGGCGGGATGGATGGCAAGGCGGAGGAGGGAGCGATAGTGGGCTATCGTGACCGACGACAACGAAGTCAGGCGCCCGATCCGGTGCGATCCGAACGGCCAGCCAATTCTGTTACAGTGCACTAGGTGCTTATCGATCGCCTAGCCGCGCTTGGAGGCCGTCTGCGACCCGATGACGCGTACGATCATCAAGTTGAACGCGATGAAGCGCCAGAACTGGACGAACACGTTACGACGCTGACGTAAGGTGGCCTGCGTCGGTAGCGGTGCGGACGCGATCTCTGCGGCCGCAGCCGGATCATAAGGTTGAGTTGACATATTCTTGAGAATCCTTATCTGTTACTCGGGAATCAGCCACCACAGCGGGCGGGCCTTGGCCTTGTAGATGAACAACACATGCAGCATGAACTTGACCCAGTGGCCGGCCAAGCCGATTTCGCCGGTGGTCGTGCGAACGTCGCGCCCAGTGGCCGGGAACTGCTCCCAGTTGGGGACGACGGGGTTCATCGTCATGGCGGCGGCCGAGCCGCTGAACAGACCGTTGCCGGCCGAGGCCACGCAGGCCGCGCCCAGGTTGGTCATCGGTGCCTCGTGTGGCTTGCGGCCGTTGCCGAGGATACGGTCAGCGATCGTGTAGGCGACGGCCTTGGCGATCATGCCCGACGGCATGCCGGTACGCGGCGGGGCCGGGGTGATAACGGTGCCATTCGGCGACGTGCGCGGCTTCGAGATCTGGTGCGGCGGCGCGAAGGCGATACCGGCGGCGTAGATGTTGCCATAGGTTGGGTTCTGGTACGTCTTGGGCCAGTCGTCGGCTTTCCAGTTCTCGTAGGCGCCGGCCGAATAGTTGGCGTCCACTTTGAGGAACCCGGCCGGGTTGAACAGCTTATCCGAGATATCGGTGCCCTCTTTGTCGAAGGCCTTGAGGTCCTGGCCCTTGAACGGTGGGATCAGCATCGCGAAGTCGAAGGGCAACTCGTGCGTCGAGCCGTCCAGCTGTTCGTAGCTGATCTTGCCGTCCTCGATTTTCGTCGCGTGCGCGCCGATGATGGCCTGCACACCGCGCTCACGGAACAGCGACTCGGTCCACAGGTCGGACGACGTCTGATAGCCCTCGTTGTCGAAGACCATGCCACCGACGCCGAAGTCGCCCAGGGCGGCCTCGTTGGTGAAGTAGATGACCTCGGCCTTGTCGCGCACCCCCGCTTCGCGCAGTTCATGCTCGACGTTGAAGGTGTATTCGAAGGCCGCGCCCTGGCAGGTGCAGGTGCCGTGGCCGGTGCCCATGACGAAGCGCAGGTGCTCGCCCTTCTTGACCCGGGCGATGGCCTCGGCCAGCCGCTTGGACGACTCGAGAGCGTGCGCCGGGGTGCAGACCGACATGGTGAACCCGTTCTCGGGACCCAGGCCTGGCGTGGCCGCAAAGTTGAGCTTGGGACCGGTGCAGTTGATCAAGTAGTCGTACTCGATCTTCTCGGCCTCGCCCTCTTTGCCGGGCAAGGTGGACGTCACGACGACGAATGGTTTTTCGCTGCTAGCATCGCCTTCAGGGTGAATCTCGGTGGCCAGCGCCTGGTGGAACTCAATGCCCTTGGCGTGGTAAATCGGAGCCAGCGGGAACGTCACCTGGTCGACGGTCATCTTGCCGACGCCGACCCAGATGTTTGATGGGATCCAATTCCATTTCGAGTTGGGCGACACGACGATGACGTCGTGGGCACTGCCCAGCTTCCTCTTAAGATGGAGCGCCGCCGTGTGCCCGGCAATCCCTGCTCCTAAGACGACAATGCGCGTCATGTAGAAACCTCACTGTTAATAGGCCGCCACCTTGGCGGATGTGGCTAACGTACCACAATTGGCCAGTCCTGGAAACACCGTTGCGACACTTGAGGTTATGCCTACAGCTTAACCTATTCTGACGAGCCAAAATGCCCCAGGGGGTATCAGTGAAAACGGCCCTATCTCTGACCCGGGGCTTCATCTGGCCGCCGCCCGGATTATCTCAACCCGTACTCGACATCTGGGGCTGTCAACACCGGCAACCCACAGCTACAATCATCGCGTGACCAAAGATGACGTCCCCTGGCCTAGTTTGCCATGTGACAGACCGGCGACCGGCGCCATGCACGATGTCGGCCCCGATCAGCTGTTCTTCTCGACCACCGACCGGCTGGGCGTCATCACCGCTGCCAACACCGTTTTCGTCCAACTGTCCCGTTTCGACTACCGGCAGCTGATGGGGGCCCCGCATAACATCATCCGTCATCCCGACATGCCGGGCGGCGCATTCAAGCTGATGTGGGACACACTGGAGGCGGACGAGCCTTTCTGCGCTTACGTCGACAACCTGGCTGCCGACGGCAGCACCTACTCGGTACTCGCCACTATCACGCCACTGGGCCGCAACCGGTACCTGTCGGTGCGCTGCCGTCCGCAATGCGTCGACCTACGCCACGCGGCCATCAACATCTACCGTTCGACCCGTCCCCTCGAGTTGTATGCCAGAAGCACGGGCACCTCGTCGCGCGAAGCCGCCGCGCTGGGGCTGACCAGGCTTGCCCAATTGCTGAACGAGGCGGGCTTCGCCACCTACGAAGACTTCATGAACCTGGTGTTGCCGTCCGAGGTCGCCATCCGGCTGGCGACCCCGCCGCCAAGCCGACCGTTTGCGACCGGGCCGGTCGCCGACCTGCTGGTTGCCACCAACGCGCTATCCCGGGCCATCGACGACTGGCTGGGCCACCAATCCGGCCTAGCCAACGTCGCGCAGCATCTTCAGGCGTCGATCCCGCAGCTTCGCCAATCCATGGACCAGGCTCTGCAGACCGGCCGACGGCTGGCCGAAACCCGGTCTGGAACCTTCGATCCTTTGATGATTTGGCTCAACTTGTGGGCGCAGATGATTGCCAGCGTCGATAGCGTGCTGACCCAGTTGGGGCAGTCCTTGGAAGCCTTGCGGAAGTCATGCCTGCGCACCGTCTTCCGGTTGTCTTTGACCACGCTGCATACCCAAACCGTCGCCCAGTTCGCCGTCGAACTGATCGACCGGGTGACGGTGCCGGGTTACGACGACGACGCCCGCATGGCCGCCATCGACGCGTTGGGGCAGGCCCTGGCCGAAGGCTTCTCGACGACGGAAGAACGCGTCACCGGCAACGCCGTCATGGCTGCCGACACGGTCGCCCACGTCAGGTTTGCCCACGACCTGATGGAAGTACCGCGCCAGGTCATGGCCCGTTGGCACAACACGGCCGCCACCGGCCTCAGCGACGCTGCCGGCGTGCTGCCCCAGGTCATAGAGCAGGTTCGCCGCACTGACGAGTCGATGGCGCTGCTGGACGAGTTGAGCCGTCAGATATCGTCTATCGCCCGAGCCACGCCGACCACCCAGGTGGATCTGACCCTACGGGAAGTTCTGCGCCGCATGGCGAACCTGCTGGATGATCCATCGCCCACCTGGCTGGACATCGACGCGACCAGACGGCTGCGGGTGCCCTACTAAAAAAGCCGATCCTGGGTTGCCGACCCGGCAGACGCAGCAGACGCCGCGACCGGAGTTTCGGCACCAGTCGCACCATTGAAGCCCGGACCCGAGTCTGGCACTTCGCGCCCCCGATAGGCCGTCGCGGCGGCGCGGGCGTGCTCATCGGCGGCCTCGTTCAACGGGTGGCCGGCGTGGCCCTTGACCCACTCGAATTCGACGGGGCGACCCCGCATCGCCTCATCGAGTGCCTGCATCAGGTCGGCGTTCAAGACGGGTTTGCCATCGCTTTTTCGCCAGCTGCGGCGCTTCCAGGCGAGCATCCATTTGGTGACGGAGTTGATGACGTATTGGCTGTCGGCGAGGACGCGAAGCGATTCGGCGGCGTGGCCCGCGGCGGCCGTCGCCCGCAGTAGCGCCAGCAGCGCCATGAGTTCGCTGCGGTTGTTAGTCGCGGACGGCCACCCACCGGCGGCCCAACAATCGTCGTCGACGAACCAGGCCCAGCCCGCCGGGCCGGGGTTGGATAGGGACGATCCGTCCACCGCCGCTGTTATCACGGCTCAATGTTACAGATGACAACAATTCGCGCGTCTGACATCCACTCTGGAACGAACTCGAAATCAGCCGGCATGGCGACGTCATCACGCTTCGCCCGGTACGACGCTCATGGACGGCTTTCCGGCAGAAGCGGACGGACCTGCAGGATCCGGTCGATGACGCCTTCTTCGACCATCTCGAACAGCGTCATGACGCGCTGGAGACCAGCCGAGTGGTCTTCGACGACGCGGCTGGCCAATGACGCTGTACCTGCTGGACACCAACATCTGCTCATTCGCGATGCGTCTTCAACCCAAGCTAATGGAACGCATTGAAGCCACCGCGTCGTCGTCAAAGCTCGGCATTTCGGCCATCGTCTACTCAGAGTTGATGGACGGCGTCCTAGGGCCGAAGGCATCACCGAAGCACGCCGCTTTGTTGGCTGACTTCCTAGACTGTCTTGACGCCGTCCTACCGTGGGATCAAACCGCCGCCGACAAGACGGGGCTCAACGACTCGGCAATCGCGGGGCACGCCACCGCTGCCGGTGCCGTGCTGGTGACGAACAACGCGCGTGAATTCTCGCGCGTCGCAGGCCTCAAGTTTGAAGACTGGACCGCCTAGCTGTGACGGCGCAACCAGTCACGGGTCGGGTTTGATTGGGTGTGTGCTTGAGCGTTCAACCGGGTGTGTGCCAGTCGCGTCTACTCGACATTTTTGGCCGGCGGCGCTTTCCCACAGGTAGACGCCGATTTCGACTTGTTTCAGTGCCCAGTCGCAATGTGTTTTGATTCTGTGTGCTTTACGGGACAAAGGGCCGAGGTTGTCGGGACGGGTCTGGTCCGATTGGCCTGGTTTGTAAGGGATTGTGTGGTCCAAGTCGAGGTTCCGGGATGGTGTTGATGCCCAGGGGAACACGTCATACGGTTGACGGGCCAGCACCTGGGCTCTTATGCGGTCGGGGATTTCGTAACTGTCAACACCGGCACCGGTGTCGGCGCAGTGAATGGCGGGCGTCAACTTGACGCGGGAACCTTTCGTGATTGCAGAGACCTGTGAAATCAAAACCGGGCCGAGCATTTCGATGCGGGCGAGGTTTTCCCAGTCGTCCAGATTATCGGCATGCATATGCACATACACCTGCGTACGTGGCGTGAACGCCGCATTGGTGGTGGAAGTGCCGTCTACCATGGCGAGGACGTTTGCGGGATCAGCCAGCATGCCCAATGCTTTCGCCCTGCGCGTATCGGTGTCAGTATCGTCACCGTCATTTGCGAGACGGTCTGCAACCATCTGAATGGTTGATTCCAACGACAGGGCATCTTTGGTGTCCAAACGTGCCGACAGCCAACCCGTCAACGGATCAGCCCTGTCGATCCCTGTCCAAGCGTGACGCGGGCGGCTGTCTGTCAGTATCTTCGCATGTTCTGGGTTGACGGTTGTGATCGCTGCGGAAACCATCTTGTTCAGTCTCGTGGCATTGACGGCACCCAGGCTAGGGGCGATCATCGCGTCAACCTTCGCCCAGCCGTCCTCTGGGACGAAAGGTTCGGTTTCAGACGCGACACGTCTGGCTCGACGAAGTGGTGCTGCACCCGAGGCGACTTTGCCCCAACACAGCGGCAGACGGCTTGTCAACGTGACCATGTCGGCGACCAGGAACCTTGCCCCGGCTATCGACATACGGTTCGCCAACGCCAACTCGCCCGACAAATCCTCGCCGAACGCGCACCCGTTGACGTGTTCGACACCGAACTGGTCACGCATTTCCGGCTCCGGCACCGACTCCGGCCACCTGTAAGCGTCCAACACGCCAGCCAACACGTTCGCCGACTCCGTCTCCAAGGCTTCGATCTGTTCACGAAGCGCCACATAGCGGGCCATCGCGCTTGTGGCGGCAACCCTCCAAGAATCGAACCCCTCGAACATGTGTTCTAGTCTACGCTGTCAACCCGACAAACACAAGCCGAAACACCACCGTGACCCTAGCCGTAGAGCTTTGCCAGGATGGCGTTGGAAGCGCGCAGCGGCAGCACCCGGCGCAGGGCCACCAGGGCCTTGTAGTCGGGGCCGCACACCACCATCGGTTTCGGGTTTTTGGCCATTGCCAGCTTCGTCACCAGACGCGCCGCGCCGACGGGCTCGGCGGCCGATTGCTCGTCGTGCTCCATGCGCGCCACCGACTTGGCGTAGCGCACCTCGTAGGCCCCGCCATGGGCCACCTTTTGGCGGCGTGCTGTGAAACCCGTCTTCATATCGCCGAACTCGATGCAGCAGCACTTGATACCGAACGGTGCCACCTCCATGCCGACGGCCTGCGAGAACACCTCAAGCGCCGCCTTGGACGCGGCATACATCGCCTGATAAGGAATTGGCATAGTGGCGGCGACGCTGCCGACATTGACGATGCGCCCCGCCCCGGCAACCCGCATAAGGGGCAAGACCGCCTGCGTCATGCGGATGGCGCCGAACAGGTTGGTCTCCAATTGGGCGTGGACATCCTCGTCGGAGGTCAGCTCCAGCGGCCCGGCGATACCGAAGCCGGCGTTGTTGACGAGCACGTCGATGCCGCCGGCCTCCCCCACCACCTGCGCGATCACGGCCCGACAGGCGGCACCGTCGCGCACGTCCAGCTCCAGCATCTTGACGCCAGCCTGGTCGGGTTGTGCCTCTCGCGACGTGCCGTAGACGCTGCAGCCGAGCGCCGCAAAGGCCGCTGCGGTGTGCTTGCCCAGGCCGCTCGACGCCCCTGTCACCAGCACGGTTGTCATTTCGTCTCCTGTTCGTTGCGGTCAGCGGCGTGCACGCTGACACGCTCGATTCGCCGTCCGTCCAATGCCTCGACGCGCAACGCCAAGGTGATGGTGTCCTCGCCGTCTTCGGCGGCACCCAGGCTCACCGTGATGGCATCGCCGACCTTGGCCAGCGTGCCCAATTGTGCCATGAAGTAGCCGGCCAGCGTGTCGTACGGCCCTTCCGGCAAGACGTATCCGGTACGCTCGGCGAATTCCTCGATCGTGGTCAGTCCGTCCAATTGCCCACTACCCGGCCCCCAAATCGGATCGGCCGGCAGGTCGTATTCGTCGGTGATCTCACCGATTAACTCCTCCACCAGGTCTTCCAACGTGACGATGCCCGCCGTGCCCCCGTATTCGTCGACGACGATGGCCAAGTGCGCGTGGGCCCGCCGCATGTCCGAGAGAGCTCGCAGCACCCGCACCGTCTCGGGCAGGGTGACGACGGGACGGACGAGTCGGCTGATCGGCGCGGCCCGCAGATCTGAGTCAAGGTCGGCCAGGTCGCGCACGTGCAGGAAACCGATCACCTGATCGGGCGACCCGTCGATGACTGGGTACCGCGAATACGGGGCATCTTTGATCTCGCGCAACGCTTTGGCGGCGGTGGTACCGGAATCCAGAAAGTGCGCCTCGGTGCGTGGCACCATCACCTCGCGCAGGCTGCGACTGCCGGCATCGAAAACGTCCGACACGATGTGTCGCTCCTCGTCGCCCAGGGTTTCCGAATTTGTGACCATCGAGCGCAACTCGTCGTCGCTGACCTGCTCCTTGCCTGCGGTGGGGTCGCCGCCGAGCAGGCGCACCAACGCGTTCGTGCAGACCCCCATCAGCCAGATGACCGGGCGAAACAACCTGACGATGCCATTGACAAGGGGCGACAGCACCAGCGCGAATGACTCTGGGTGCTGCATTGCCAAACGTTTGGCCGTCAGTTCTGAAAGGACGATCGAGAAGAACGAAATGAGCAGCGTGACCAGCACCAAGGCGACAACGTCGGCGACGGCGGGCTTGACGCCCCAGTTGGCGATCAGCGGGCCGACGTATTCGCGGGTCAACGTCGCCGCGCCGAATGACGCAGACAGGAACCCCGCCAGTGTCACCCCGATCTGAACGGCCGACAGGAAGCGATTGGGGTTGTTGGCCAGATCGGCAATGGCGCGGCCCCGCTTGCCGCGGCGCGACAGCGCCTTGACCTGGGGTTCCCGCAGCGCCACCAACGCCATCTCGGCAGCAGCAAACACCCCGCCGATGATGAGAAACACAAAGATCAAGACGATATCGAGGGCCAACCGGTTCACAGTTCAAGCTTAACCGGACGGCCTACGATGCCCGCCAAATTGTGAGACTGACACCGGTAGACTTAAGGACGTGCCCGTGAATCCGTCCAAAGTGCTCTACAGTGCGTACGAGCGACGCCTACGTGGACGGCTGACGACCAAGACACTGCCGCACCACGTCGCCGTGCTGGCTGACGGCAACCGTCGCTGGGCCCGGGCCAACGCCCCGGACGAGCCGTTGGTGGCCGGATACCGGGCCGGGGCGAACAAGCTACGGGAGTTTTGCGACTGGTGCTCGGAACTGCACATTCCGCTGGTGACGCTTTGGGTACTCAGCACCGACAACCTGGGGCGCAGCCAGGACGAGGAACTCGGGCCGCTGTGCGAGGTCATCGCCACCCTGGTTGAAGACTTGGCCGCCCGCTACCCGGTGCGGCTGGTCGGGGCGCTGGAGTTCCTTCCAGACAAGACGGCCGAGCGTCTTCGGCGCGCCGAGGCCGGCTCGAACCAGGTATCCCCCATGCATGTGAACGTCGCCGTCGCCTACGGCGGGCGCCAAGAACTGCGCGACGCGGTGCGCTCCCTGCTGGCCGAGGACGCCGAGCGCGGGTTGACGCTGACGCAGGTAGCCGACACCCTTGAGGTCGACCAAATTGAGGCCCACCTTTACACCTCCGGCCAACCCGACCCGGATCTGATCATCAGAACCAGCGGCGAACAGCGCCTGTCTGGCTTCCTCATGTGGCAGTCGGCGCACTCGGAGTTTTACTTCTGCGAAGCCCTGTGGCCCGATTTTCGACGCGTCGACTTCTATCGCGCATTGCGCGACTATGCCCAGCGGGAACGCCGCTACGGGCGCTGAAGCTGCCTAAGACGCCACCGCCGAGAGCGGACGCTGCTGCCCGTCCACCAACGCCTGGCGCTCCAATGCCATCGCCACCTGGGTGATGATCGTCTCGATGAAGAACCGGCTGAAGGTGCTGGGACGGGTGCGCTCGCATGAGATGCCGATGACGCCCCGGGACACGCCGCGAGAGACCACAGGGAAATACATCGCCCCGGCACCGGCCAGGGTCGGCGTACCCGACCCCGCCATCTTTTGATTGACGTAACACCAGTTCGCAACGGCCTTTTCAGAATCGCCCAACAGAAAATCGGGGTGTTCGCTGGCGGCCCCCAGCATGTGCGGCGGCGCGGCCATGTCGTCATAAAACACCACCGACCGCCCGAACAACCGCACCAGGTGGTCGTTGGTGACCTTGACGATATTGTCCCGTCCGTCCGTCGCCAACAGAGCCTTGCCGATCTCGTAAAGGATCTGGGTGCGCTGCTCCCGCTTGGCCGCCAGCCGGGCTTGACGCTTCACGCGAGCCGTCAAAGTGGTGGTCAGCAGTGCCACGCCCAGCATGATCGCCAGTGTGATCGGGTAACCCGGCGCGATGATGGTGAACGTGTAGACCGGGTCGATGAAAATGAAGTTGAACACCACCACGGCGATAAGCGAAGCGATGATGCCGTACAAATAGCCGATCGTGATTCGGGCAATCACGATCACCGCGAGGATATACACCATGATGATGTTCTGGTCGCCGAGGCCAGCCACGCTCAACCCGTACGACACGCCGGTGGCGATGGCCAGCCACACCAGCATCTTGGCAATGCAACCCCATGAGAACGCGAATGGTTCATCGGGCACGAACCGGTAAGGACGAATCGGGCGTCCGTCATCCGGTATGAAGTGAATCTCCATGCTGGGCAGCAGCGACAACAAGTGGTCGGCGAAATCAGAGCGGAATGGGCGCTGGTGGCTCTTCGACACGACAACGGACGTAATGCCGCTGGCCCGGGCGTACTCGGCCAAAACCTCCGGCACGTCGACACCGCTCAGCGTGACCACCTCGGCACCTAGACGCTCTGCCAACGCGATGTTGTCCGTCTTGTATTTGCGGTCCTCCGCACTTAGCAGGTCCTGGTCTTTCTCTTCGACATAGACGGCCACCCAGGGCACCAGCAAGGCCTCGGCGACACGGGCCGTCCAGCGGATGCATTTGGCGGCCGAGGCCGATGCGTCGATGTAGACCATCAGCTTGGCGTTGGCCTGTTCGGGCACGCGTCGGGCCTCGTTGACGTGCGTCAGCCGGCTGGCGGCCTCGCGCAGGGCGGATTCGCGCAGGAGGCGCAGGTTCTCCCTGGTAAAGAAGTTTTCGGTGGCAACCTGGGCCCGTTCCGGTACGTAGATCTTGCCGTCCGCCAGGCGCGCCAGCAACTCGTCCGGCTCGACGTCGACCACCTTCATGGCGTCGGCCCGGTCGAAAATGTAGTCGGGGACGGTCTCCCGCACCTTCTGCTTGGTGGCACCGGAGATGACGTCGTTGAGGCTTTCGATGTGCTGAACGTTGACGGTCGTGTAGACGTCGATACCCGCCTGCAGCAGTTCCTCGATGTCTTGGTAGCGCTTCTTGTTGCGCCACCCCTCGGCGTTGGTGTGAGCCAATTCATCGACGATGATCAGCTGCGGGTGACGTTCCAGCGCGGCGTCCAAATCGAACTCGGCCAGTTCGATGCCGTGGTACTCGATCGTCTTGACGGGTATCTGCGGCAGGCCGTCGAGCAGTCGCAGCGTCTCTGGGCGGGCGTGCGGCTCGACGTAGCCGACGACGACGTCCACACCGTGGTCCAGTTGCTCGTGGGCCTCTTGCAGCATGGCGTAGGTCTTGCCGACGCCGGCCGCGTAGCCAAAGAAAATGGTCAGTTTGCCGCGTACCTGGCTGCGTTCGTCGTCATCCATGCTAGAAATCTACTCTGACGGTGGCAGCCAGTCTGCCAACCAGGCTTTCAGTGTGCCGACGTCGTTGGGCATGGGGACGACGTGACGCGGCGCGTCTTCGACTCCCGCGAACCGCGGTGGCAGGGGTGGCACCTCACCGATGGCTTCCTGGATGGTGGCGGCGAACTTGACGGGCAAGGCTGTCTCGTAGGCGATGACGGGGACGCTGGTCGTCCCCGCTGCCCGCAGCGCCTGAGCCACATGAACACCGTCGGCGGTGTGCGGATCGATCAGCACGCCGTGGGCTTCCCAGAGCGCCTTGATCGTCGCCAGACGGTCGGCGTGGGTGCTGGTGCCCGGGACGATTCCGTAGGTTGCGCGCTGGGCTTGGAACCCGGCGTCCCTGCTGAGGTCGAACTGCCCTTTTTCGACAAGTTGACGACCGAACAAATCAGCCGTGCGCCGGGAATCCCGGCCGACCAGGTCGAAGATGAACCGCTCCAGGTTGGACGCCTTGGAGATGTCCATGGACGGGCTGGATGTGGCATAGGTAGCGGCGGCGCTACGGGGACGGTAGACACCAGTGCTGAAGAACTCGGCCAGGACGGTGTTCTCGTTGGTCGCCAGTATCAGATCGCCCACCGGCAAGCCCATGCGCTTGGCCACATAGGCCGACATGATGTCGCCGAAGTTGCCCGTTGGCACAGCGAAGGCGATCGGCGTGGTCTCATCGTCAGACACCTGAAGGTAGGCGGCGAAGGCGTAAACCACCTGCGACAGCAGGCGCGCCACATTGATCGAATTGACGGCCCCGATGCGATGGACGGCCTTGAACTCGGCGTCCAGGTTGATGGCCTTGACGAGGTCTTGACAATCGTCGAAGACACCGTCGACCGCAATGTTGGCGATGGCGGGGTCGTCGATGGAGTACATCTGAGCTTGCTGGAAATCGCTCATTCGCCCAGCCGGGGTGAGCATCGCCACAGTGATGCCAGCCCTGCCGAGCATCGCGTATTCGGCGGCGCTGCCAGTGTCGCCGGAAGTCGCGCCCAACACATTGAGCGTCGTGCCGCGCCGCGCCAACTCGTGCTCGAACAGGCGCCCCAGCAGCTGCATCGCCATGTCTTTGAAGGCAGCCGTCGGGCCGTTGCTCAGATGCGACAGGTACAAGTCGTCGTCCACTTGGCTGACAGGCGCCACCAGCATTGAGCCGAAGTTGGCCTCGCTGTAGGCGGACTCGCACAAAGAACGCAGGTCGGGGTCGTCGATGAACAGTTTCAGCACCCGATAGGCCAGCCCGGCATACCCGTCGTCAGCCAGGACGCCGCGCCAGGACGCCAGGTCGGCGGCACTGACCTGGGGGTAGGTTTCCGGAACGTAGAGCCCACCGTCGGCCGCCAGACCCTCCAGCAGAACGTCGGAAAACAGTTGCGGTACTCCCCCGCGCGTCGAAATGAATTTCATGATTCGTCCTTCTGACAGCCGATGACCTCAACCCCAAGAGTTTCCGCAACCGATGCCAACCGCCCGTCACAGGTGACCAACGGTGCCGACAAACGCCTAGCCAGGACGGCATAGACCAAGTCGTACACCGGGTGGCCGAGTCGGCAGGCCTCACCGAATGCCTCCTCGGCCAGTGCCGACGTACTAATGCCGAGACGGCCAATCGGGTCATCATTGACCAGCGACAACGTTTCCGCCACGGCAGCCTTTGCCAAATCCGTGTTCAGATGCTCGGCCCGAACATATTTCCAAAGAGCGTTGGCTACTTCGAACGCGAAAAACGGCGCTGAGGCGATCACGTCGGCACTCGACACGGCATCAACCACATTCGAACTCGCCTGGTTCAAGGCCATGCGCACCGCCGCCGATGCATCCAAGACGATGGGACTGCTCATCGTTCACGATCCTCACGTATGTAAGCCTCAGGGGTGGGGATACCATCAGGCACGGCCTCAGCGATACGTGCCAGCCTGGCTAGTATCTGATGGCGTCTTTCCTTCTCGCTCGGCGACTGCTGGACTGCGTCACGTAATAGCACCACCGTCTGCTGGGCAATCGAGCGCCGCTCCGACTCAGCAATGCGGCCGATGTCTTCATAAAGATCTTGCGGGAAGTTCCGCACCTGCAGCAAAGGCATTTCCACGCTCCTTGACGAACAAAGTATGCAACCAGCATACATCATCGTCATCGCCGTCGCCGATAGACTGGGGCCGTGATCGATGGCCTGCCCTTGCTGACCGTCGTTTTGCTTTGCCTGGCCGCCTTGGTAGCCGGCTGGATCGACTCTGTCGTCGGGGGTGGCGGACTCATCCAGTTGCCGGCTCTGCTGGTCGGGTTGCCGACGTCGACACCCATTGCCACCGTCTCGGGCACCAACAAACTCTCATCGGTCGCCGGCACAGCGATGGCGTCGGGCATCTACCTGCGCAAGGTGCCCATCTCTTGGCCGACGACGCTGGTCGTCGTGGCCGCCGCGTTCGGCGGCTCCAGCCTGGGCGCCCACCTGATCCAGTACTTCTCGCGGGCCGTCTTCTTCCCCATAATGATCGTCGTCGTGGCGGTAGTCGGGCTTTACACCTGGCGCAACCCACAGCTCGGGCAGGTCACGCACCTCAGGTATGACGGCGCCGCACACTGGCTTCTCGCCGTGGCACTGGGCGCCCTGGTGGGCCTGTGGGACGGGCTGATCGGCCCAGGTACCGGCGTGTTTTTCGTCATCGGCCTGGTGGCCCTACTGGGCTACGAGTTCCTAAGCGCCACCGCCATGGCCAAGCTGGCGAATCTGGCCACCAACGTCGCCGCCCTAATCGTGCTGGGCACGTCAGGGCATATCCTGTGGGCCATCGGCGGCGTCATGGCCGTCTTCAACCTCGCGGGCGGGGCGCTCGGCTCCACCATGGCCGTCCGGCGTGGCAACTCGTTCATCCGCAACGTCTTCTTGGTGGCCATCGTCATCATCGAGGTCACCCTGATTTACGAAACGTTGCATCTTTGAGACAATTGGCACACACTGGTGGGACATGAACACTTCGTTTTCAGGTAGGTACGGGCCTTGGGCGCTGGTGACAGGCGCATCCAAGGGGCTGGGCGCTGAGTTCTGCCGCCAGCTTGCCGCCGCCGGCATGAGCCTCGTCATGGTCGCTTCCCATGAGGAAACCCTGCGGGCCCAAAGCGCCGCCATCGAGCGGCAGTACGGCGTCAATACCCGCCCGATCGCGCTGGATTTGGGCGGCAGCAGCTTCATTTCGCGGCTCGCCCCACTAACGGCCGACCTGGACATCACGCTTCTGATCAGCAACGCGGCGGTGTCGAACGTCGGCCCGTTCCTGAAAGCCACCCCTGAATACCTGGCACGCCAGGTGTACGTCAACTCGCTGGCCGGGGTGTTGCTCGCTCGTCACTACGGCGCGTTGATGGTTCGTCGCGGACGGGGCGGCATCGTCTTGATGTCATCCGGCTCTGCCCAACACGGCACGCCCTACACCGCCAATTACGCGGCCACCAAGGCCTTCAACCGCATATTGGCCGAGTCGTTATGGTACGAGTTCAAGCCCAGCGGCGTCGACGTGTTGGCGGTGCTGGCGGGGGCCACGCGCACCGAAGGCTGGCTGGCCAACGAGCCCAAGCCCGATTGGCTGGTGCCAGTCATGGGCGTCAAACCGGTGGTTGGCGCGGCTTTGCGCGCATTGGGCAAACGTCCGAGTGTCGCCCCAGGCTTGATCAACCGGCTTGGCTATGCTGCCTTGAGTCTCATGACAAGAGGACGCGCCGTCAAGACGCTCGGCGCGTCCATGAACAAGATGTTCGGCCCATACGAGTAAGGAGACCCGTCATGCCGGTGTTTTCGCAAGAGGTTGTCGACGAGTGTGCCCAGGCCTGCCTCGGCCTGCCCAAACCGGAGATGTTCGACGTCTTCGCCCGGGAGCTTGACAAGCGCTACCCCGGCGTTTTGGACTTCGACCAGCCGTGGATCTACTCGATCGCCGGCGGCGCCATGATCCAGATAAAGCTGTACTATGCCTCCCCGACCGAGTACATCATGATCTGGGGTACACCCATCGGCTCCGAGGGTCACTCCGGCCGTCATTTCGCCGGTTTTTGGGACACCGTTATCGACGGCGAAATGCACTACTACGCGGAAGGCGAGTTCGAACAGCGCGTCTACCGGCCCGGCGACCGCGTCTACGTCGGCCCAGGGCAGGCCCGGGCCATGAACTTCACCGACGGCGTGTGGGCCGTCGAATACTGCCGCGGCTTCATCCCGGCGTCCGTCCCCTTCGGTGTGGCGTCGGAGATCCTGGTGTGCTGGGACTTCCTGACGGCCGCCCAGACGCTGACGCTGTACACCGATTTGGTGATGCAATCGACCGGCCGCCGCTTCCCCGTCGCCAAGCGACTCACCTCCGTCATAGCCAAATGGGCCGGCAAGGCCACCCGGGCCATGCAGCCGTCACCCGAGGTCAGCAGGATACCGGACAACAACATCACCTGGTTCCAACAGTCGGTCTGACCATGCTTGATTCATCGCTCCTGACCGAATTCCGACTGACCTGCGTCGAGCGCCACTTGGGTGTACACGGCGTCCACGTCTACCAGCAAGACGTCGGAGAGGTGGCCCACTTCTTTCAGGCCGACGAGCGTGCCGAGTTGTGGTCGGCGTCCAAGACGTACACCGCCTTGGCCATTGGCATGTGTATCGCCGAAGGACGACTGAGCCTGACCGACCCGGTGCTCGGCTTCTTCCCCGAATACGCCGACACCGCCGCACCCGGTGGTGAGGCGATCCGCGTCGTCGATCTTCTGCAAATGCGCGCTGGCAAGGACTTCGGCGAGCTTCCGGAGGCGACTTCGGACGAGATCGGGCACGCCGACTGGGCCGATCTCTATTTCCGGGCACCCCAAGACACGCCGCCTGGCAGCCACTTCTTCTACGCCAACGGCTCGACATACATGCTGTCCCGTCTCGTCGAGAAGACCAGCGGCCAGGTGCTGCGCGACTACCTGATGCCACGGCTTTTCGAACCGATGGGCATCGTCAACCCGTGGTGGAACGCCTGCCCCCAGGGCCACAGCTTCGGCTGTTACGGCCTGCAACTGACGCTGACCGAGTTCGCCAAAATCGGGCGCCTGCTGCTGCAAGAGGGCGCCTGGGAGGGTCGCCAACTGGTACCGACGTCTTATATCGATGCCCTGCACACGAACGTCGTGCCGCCCGCCCATCACTTCGACGGCGACGAGTGGAACGTCGGCTACGGCTACCAGGCGTGGCTCAACCAATGGCCGGGCAGCTATCGGGCCGACGGCAAGTACGGCCAGTTTTGTATAGTCCTGCCCGATCGGGCGGCGACCGTCACCGTCCTTTCCCACAACGAGACGAACACGGCCGGCATCCTGGCCGCAGCGTTCAAAGATATCGCACAAAAACTGTGAGGAATAGGCGGCCCGGACTCAAGGTTGTGAATTCGTCAAAGAAAGGACAACTAACATGAGTAAGAAACAGGTCGGCATCGTTGTCGGAAGTCTGCGTGAGGGTTCGTTCAGCAAGGCGGTGGGGCATTACATGGCCGATTTGTTGGCTGGCGATTTCGATGTGCACACCATCGACATCTCGGATCTGCCCATCTACAACCAGGACATCGAGGGCGGCGACGCCACACCGGCAGCGTGGACGCGATTCCGCGCCGACGTGGCCCCGCTCGACGCCGTCTTGTTCATCACGCCGGAATACAACCGGTCAATGCCAGCCGTGATGAAGAACGCTTTGGACGTCGGTTCGCGGCCCTACGGCGCCAGCGCCTGGGCCGGCAAGGCTGGCGCCGTCATCAGCGTGTCGCCCGGCGCGCTGGGCGCGTTCGGCGCCAACCATCACCTGCGCCAGGTTGCCACGTTCCTCGACATCGCCATGATGCAACAGCCCGAGGCCTACGTCGGCAATATCGCCAACGCGCTGAGCGACGGCGTCATGAAAGACGAGAGCGTGAAAGGCTTTTTGGCCACGTTCGCACAAGCTTTCACGCAGTGGGTTACCCGAGTATCCGGCTAATCGCTGCACGCGTCCCTGTACCGATGGGGTGGTTGCTTCGGCGCCACCCCGTCGGTATTTTTACATGTCGTCGAGCAAGGACGGATCGGCCAGGAAGGTCTCTACCAGTTCCAGCGAGCGGGCGTCGTAGTAGCCGTCGGCGACGCGTTCGTCGAAAGTGACGCGCAGCGGCAGGATCTGGCGGACGGTGGGCTGGCCGTCCTCACCGACGACGACCTGGGGCCCGAGTTTGCCGATCACCACGAACAACGAACAGGTGCCCCATTCGTAAAGATGGTGGAAGGGCGCGGAATTGAGCCCGACGCTGCCCAGGTTGGCCACATAGATACTGCAGCGCAGCGGATCGACGCCGCGCAGGAACCCCGGCGTGTCCACGAAGAAGTCCCAAGCTTCAAATACGGTCACAGCCAGCCGCAGCGCCCAACGCGGTAGGCGCATGAAGGCGGAAATGACCTTGTCGTCCTGCTTTTGTTCGTCCGACTTGGCGACCTCGATCTCGCCTTTCAGCTTGGCGATGATGGTGGCGCGGTCATCCGTCGGCTTGATGCTGACGAGCACATTCGTCTCCGTACCGTCGTCCGTCATGCGGCGGCGGGCGATGAACGAGAAGACGACGTTACGGCGCTGGTACAGCCGGCGCCCGACGATGTAGCGGTTCAGCGTCGGACGTTCGCGCAGCGTCTTGGTGAAGGCCAGCAAGACCGCCTGAAACATCGTCACCTCTTTGTCGGTGCCTTTGTGCTCAGCAATGTACTTCAGCAGGGGCTCGGCGTCGATGTCGATCGGCACATAGGCCACCGACTCGTTGCGCCCTCGCATCAGATAGGGCATGATGCCCGTCAGGTCTTGGGCTCCCGGCACATATGTGGCGTCGTAGCGGTCGCCCCGGCGGCGTTTCGCTGGCTGCTTGACCATGCGGTTCCCTTCGAATCATCGGGCAAGTCCAGCAAAGTATGTTAGCGAATCCGACGCCCCGACAGTAACCGCGCCACGTCATGGACAGTCATGGTGGGACGAAACGCGTCACTGGTACTACCATGGTGAAAGGCGATTGGGAATTTTTCAGGATCGATCTGGCAGAGGATGGGGATCATGCCGAAAGTTAGACGTCTTGTCGTGGCCGTGGCCGCTGTGGCGTTGACGAGTGGCTTCGCGGTGGCCGCACCAACCGCGTTCGGGGCCGATTTCGATGCCGCCCTTGTCAGCGTCACATTGGACACAACGCCGTTCTGTGACGACCCGGTGCCCTACACACCTGGCGGTCCGGCGCCCACCTTCGTGACGGACCAGGTGTTCTGCCTGACTATCACCATGCAGAACACGGGCACCGTGACGTGGGCGCCGCCAGCGTTGGGTGGCATGTTGGTGGCCTACATGACCCGCAACCCCGACTTCAACACGACCTTCGCCGCCTACTACCTTTCTCCGGGCCAAGGGCAGGTCACGGCGCCGGGCCAAAACCAGGCGAGCATATCCGGCTTGCGGGCGCCATCCACACCCGGCACCTACACGATGACCTGGCAGGCGGCGAACTGGTCCTCCATTCCCGCTGACCCGTCCAGCGCAGTGTTCTTCGGACCTCAGGTCGCCGTGACGGTCAACGTGGTGGCCCGGACGGACTCGCCACCCCCCGCCCCGGCCAAGGTCGCGGGCCTGATCGACTACTCCAACTTCGACTACGTCGGCAGCTTTGCCCTGCCAGATGTGCCGGGCGCTAGCAACGATGAGAAAACCTACTTCGCCAGCGGCGTCGCCCTGCGCAACGTCGGCGGCGAGGAGCGAATGATCTTGGCGACCGGTACCTACAACCAGACGCTGTACGAGGTGGCCATCCCGACGCCGGTCAAGGTGGTCGGCAGCGACATCGGCAATTTGCCGGTGGCCCCGCTGCGCACGACCTTCGGCCCGCTGCCCATCGCGCCGGACGCGGACTCCAACGGCACCATGTGGTACGACCAAGCCCATGACCGGCTCTATTGGACGAATTACGTGTGGTACACGGCTCAGGTGGCGCAGACCAACCCCACCTTGCAAGCCGGCAGCCTGGCCAGCGGCACCCTCGCCCAAACGGGCCACTGGTACGAGCCCGACCCCCGGTCCACCCCGCAGTCGGCCTTCTGGGGCGGTGTGACGCCCATCCCGCAGGATTTTGCCGATCGGTACACCGGGGGCAAGACCCTCGGGCTGGGTTTCGGCGGCAACAACATCTCCGCCGCGAACAGCCCCGGGCCCGCGTTGGCGGCAGTGGATGTCTCCGGCCCGTCCGGTTCGACGATGGTTGAGCAGCCTGTCTTCAGCTATCTGTGGGCCCAATACGGCACGACAGTCGGCCAAGCAACGAGGGACGGCAATTACTTCGTCGGCAGGCAGCCCACCACCTACGCCCAGCCGGCGTCACCGTGGCTGGGTTACTGGTCGTACGGCGACCACGTGGGCAGCGGCGTGTTCATCGACCTGCCAGGCCAGCAGGGCTATGTGGCGTTCACCAACCAAATGATCGGCCGTGTCGCCTACGACTTCGGCGGCAACATCTGGAACCCCCAGACGGAAAACGTGTGGTACTTCTACGACTACCCAACTTTGGGGAAGGCCGCCACCGGGCAAATTCCCGGCCACGAGGTCACTCCGTCGTCCACGACCCGCGTCGATCTGCCCAACGCCGCCACCAACGCCAACCAGTCGATCGCCGGGTCGGCCTTCGACCCGACGACACGGCTACTGTACGTCTACGCCATGAAGGCCTTCGGGCTCGTCGGCTGCTGCTCGCAACCGCCTCTGGTGGACGTCTACTACATCACGCCCGACCTTAAATCGCTGGCGGTGACGACCCCGCCCACCACCACGTCCTACACCAAGGGCGACGCGCTCGACCTGACGGGCATGAAGGTGACGGCGACATATACCGACGGGTCAACGAAAGACGTGACCGCCCTCGTGACGACCAGCCCGGCGGCCCGCGCCGCACTAGGCACGGTCGGTACGCAGACCGTGCAGGTCAGTTACACCGACAACGGACTGACGCAGACGGCCAGCTTCCCGGTGACGGTGAAGGCACCGCAAGGACCGCCGCCCGTACCGCCGACGACCCCCGCCACACCTGCGCCACGCGTGCCGTCTGTGACAACGACCCCGGTGGCGGCCGCAGTGGTTGAAACCGGCGGAACGGCAGCAGGCACCGGCGCCGGGCCGTTCATCATGGCGATACTGCTGGTGGGCGCGGGTTTCGCCATGGGCAAGTTACTGGCGATGCGTCACACAAGATGACCAAGTCAGACTATACTTAATCGCACTGCCCGGCATGGGGCCGTGGCAGCACGGGGTAGACGTTTCAGGGATGAGGGACTCCATGACGCGCGGGTCAAGTATTAGGCGTACCACCAGTTTGCTAGCAACACTGGCGCTCACTGTGGGCGGTCTGACGCTTCTCAGTCCGCCCGCCCACGCGGTGCCGGCGGCCCTGACGCTGTCCGTCGACGCGACGGGCACGAACATCCACACCGTCGTGTTGAACTGGGTGGCGCCCTACGACGATGCCGCCACCGGCACGGGACGCGCCAAGGCCTACGACGTGCGGTACTCCACCAGCCCCATCACCGACGCCAACTTCAACGCGGCCACCCAGGCCGACATGACGATCGCCCCGCAACCGGCCGGCGACTCCGAGAAGCTCTACGTCAACAACCTGGCCAACGGCACAACGTACTACTTCGCGGGCAAGACGATCGCCACGGACGGGTCGACATCCGCGATGTCCAACGTGGTCAACGTCGCCACCGGCCCGCAACCGGGCGTCGTCCAGCAGGTCACCGTCAACAATCTGGACGACTTGCAGGCCCAGATAGACGCCGCGCCGCCGCAGGGTGTCGTCATCACGTTGGCGAAGGGCGATTATCAGGAGTCGAGCACCATCCAGTTTTGGGGCAAGAACAACATCACCGTCCAGGGCGAGACGAACAACCCAGCCGACACCGTCATCCGCGGCGAGGGCATGAACGGCAGCATCCAGCACAACATGTACGTGAACGCGTCCAGTTACGTCACCATTAAGAACCTGACCCTGCGCGACTCGTACTACCACGCCATCCAAGTGGCCAACGGTTCGCAGTATTTCCACGCCGACAACATCGTGGGGTGGAACAACGGGGAAGCCGCCTTCAAGATCTCGGCCGGCGAGTGGGGCGTTGAGCACACCGACCAGTACTCCGACTACGGCATCATCGAGAACTGCCACATCGGATTCGACGACCACGGCGTCCGCAGCGTCATCGAGGGTATCGACGGCGTTGCGACCAAAGGCTGGGTCGTGCGCAACACCGTGGCCGAGAACATCCGGGACGTCAACGGCTCGATCGCCTACGCCATGTACTTCAAGGGCGGTGCGATCGATTCCGTCTTCGAGAACAACGTCGTCATCAACTCCGACATCGGCATCTCCTTCGGCGACGGTTCGAGCGGTTACACCTACTTCCGGTACGGCGACACGGCCTTTGAGCATCGCGGCGGCATCATCGCCAACAACATCATCAAGTCCACCAGCATGGACACGGGCATCGTGCTGCGCGGCGCCACGGGGTTCAAGGTCTATAACAACACGGTTTGGAACACGGACAACTACTACTACAACAGCATCTCGCTGCGGAAGTCGGACGTCGTGGTCCCGGCCGGTTACCCAGAGCCGCAGCCCACGCGAGACGGCGAGATCGTCAACAACATCTTCCGGTTCGCGATCGAGCCCGACTACGGGTCGACGAGCCAGCAGCTAGCCAGCAGCATCGTCATGCACAACAACCTGGCCGGCGGACAGTCGGTATCTACCGGGCTCGATCCGTCGATGTTCGTCGACGCCGCCGGCGGCGACTTCCATTTGACGGCCGCCGCCACTGCCGCCATCGGGCAGGGCGCCAACCTCTACGCCGACGTTCCGACGGACTTCGACGGAGTGGCCCGACCCGCCAGCGGCGCCTTCGACATCGGCGCGTACCAGTACGCGGCAGCGCCCAGCAGTATCCACGTGCGCAACCAGCAAGAGTTGCTGGATGCGATCACCGCCGCGCACACCGGCGGCCAACCGACCGGAATCATCTTCGACAACGACATCCCGGTCGACCAGACCATGGTCGTTCCGTCCGGCACGACAGCCACCTTCAGCAGCTCCTTCAAGCTGAACATGACATCCGACACCAGCACCATCGACGTTGCGCAAGGCGCCAACCTGACCATTGACGGCATCACCGTCACGGCCGATCCAGCCGCCACCGGCACCGGGGTAGTCGTCGACGGCAACTTGACATTGACCAGTGGAGCCATCACGGGCAACACCGGCGACGGCTGCGGCGGCGTCACCGTCAACACCAGCGGTACCTTCGCCATGACCGGCGGCACCATCTCGGGCAACAGTGCCGGCCAGAACGGTGGCGGTGTATGCAACAGCGGACTTTTCCACATGACCGGCGGCACCATCTCAAACAACAGCGCGGGCAACTACGGCGGCGGCGTCTACAGCGCCGGCCCCAGTGCCAGCTTCATCTTGGACGACGGCACGATCTCCGGTAACAGTGCCGTGCAAAGCGGTGGCGGCGTCTACAACACTCTCACCGCGCCATTCACCATGAACGGCGGCGAGATCACAACGAACGACGCCCACCTGTACTACGGCGGCGGCGTCAGCAACACCGAATACGGCAACTTCAACCTGAACGGCGGCAAGATCGACGCCAACACCACGGGCCTGCTCGGCGGCGGCGGCGTGTTCAACAACACCAATGCAACCCTTACCATGACTGGCGGCGACATCTTCGACAACCATGTTGGGACGAACTACGTCGGCGGCACCGCGCCAAACGGCGGCGGCGTCTACAACGGCAGCACCGGCGTCTTCTACATGTCGGGCGGCAACGTTTACAACAACAGAAGCGTCTCCGGTGGCGGCGTGTTCAACGGCGGTGGGACAACCTCGGGCGTCTTCACCATGAGCGGTGGCACCATCATCGGCAACACGGCAAGCTATCCGGGCGGCGGCGTCTATAACGGCGGCGACTTCACGATGACTGCGGGCGAGATTTCCGGCAACACGGCAGCCGTCGACGGCGGCGGCGTCTGGAATGGCGCCGCCATGATCATGTCCGGCGGTTCGATCACCGACAACAACTCGCCGAACGGCGGCGGCATCTACAACTCTGACATCACCAGCCTGGTCATCGGTGGGACGGGCACCGTCACCAACAACACATACACATCCGGCGGCGCAAACAACGTCATCTTGCCACCTGGCGCGTTCGTCACCCTGGGCGACGGCAGCAATGGCGCCGATGCGCCTTCGACGATGTCCGTCGGCGTCACCAAGGTCGGCGACAACGGCGTGGTGGTGGCCTCTGGTGCCAGCGCGAGCGATACGGCCTACTTCACCTCCGACGTTCCGGACCAGTCTGTGCTCTTCGACACAGGCCAGATCAGGATCGGCGTCCAGTCGGTCACCGGCATCACCCTCGACCAAACGTCCCTTCACCTGACTGTTGGCTCAAGCGCAACTCTGACGGCCACCGTCGCGCCCGATGATGCCACCAACCGGGCCGTCAGTTGGACCTCAAACAACGGCGTTGCGACCGTTGATTCCTCTGGCACCGTAACGGCCGTTTCCGTCGGCAATGCCACGATCACCGTTACCACTTACGACGGTAACTTCACTGCCACCTGCCTGGTCTCTGTGACCGCCGCCGGCGGCGTGGCGGGGGCGCTGACCAGTGATGACTCACTGGTGCCGTGGTCCGGCAATGGCGGCTATGACGCGACCCACTACAACATCGACCTGACCTACAGCCCGGCGAACGGCACCACGCCCTACACCATTTCGGCGACCACCACCATGGATGCGACGGTTACCGGGCCGGCCCTCAGTTCGTTTGGACTCGATCTGCTCGGCCTCGACGTGTCCTCGGTGACCGTCAATGGCACCGCGGCCGGCTTCAACCGCATTCAGGACGCTGCCAACAACATGTACAAGCTGGTGGTGAACCCGGCCACGGCGATCTCCGGTAACTTCACGGTTGCCGTGACCTACTCGGGCACGCCGCAGCAGTTCATATTCGCCGGCTCATCCAACTTCACAGTGGGCTGGGTGCCGGACCGCTCATTCACGGTCGGCGGGGTGAACTACGCGTCTGACGGTGGCGGTGTCGGACTGGGTGAACCAGTCGGCGCCTTCGCCTGGTACCCGGTCAATGCCACGCCGGCCGACAAGGCCTCCTACACCACCAGCCTGACGGCCCCCAACGCCTTCACCGCCATTGGTATCGGCAGCCTGGTTTCCACCACGCCTGTCGGTGCCGACCAAACGCGCTGGACCTGGGATGAGCCCGACGCCGTACCCAGTTCGTTCACCATCGCCGCCATCGGCGCATACCAGCGCGACACCGACACCCACACCACGCCCGGTGGCGCCGTCGTCCCGATCGAGGCCTACACCGACCCGGCGCTGACCAACGGCGGGCAGGTACCGGCGCATTACATCGACCTGACCAAGCAACTGCTCGATTGGGGCGAGAACTACTTCGGCCCATATCAGCCAGCCGTGGCCGGATACGTCATGAAACCGATAGGCGTGTCTTACGCCCTGGAGGTTTACGGCAAGCCCTTCTACACGGGCGACTACGGCGACTCGACCTACATCCACGAGTTCGCCCACCAGTGGGGCGGCAACTCCGCCTCGGTGGCCGACTGGTCGGACCTCTGGCTGGCAGAAGGCTTCGCCACCTACATGCCGTGGCTGTGGAACGAAGACCAGGGCGGGTCCACTGTCAACGACCAGGCGATGGCCGTCTACAACCTGCCAGACACGAACCCGCTGTGGACGGTCGCGCCTGCCGGCATGACAAGTCAGTCGCAAATGTTTGGCAGTTGGAACTATCAGGGCGGGGCGTTGGCCTTGGCCGCCCTACGCCAAGGCATCGGGCCGGACCTGATGCAGCAGGTGATGTACGACTGGTTCACCCAAAATGCCGGCGGCAACGTGACCACCCAGGACTTCATCGACTTAGCCGAGTCGGTCAGTGGAGCCGACCTGACGCAATGGGCTCACGACTACCTGTACACGGCGGGCAAGCCGCCGTCCTGGCCGGCTCCACTGTCCTACCTGCCGCCCTCGCTGGCGTCGATCAGTGTGACGACCCCGCCGAACCGGACCACCTTCACCGTGGGCGACACCCTCGACCTGACCGGCCTGGCGGTAACGGCCAGCTACTCGGACGGCGCGTCGAGCGACGTGACCGCCAACGTCACCACGGTCCCGGCCAATGGGGCCACGTTGACCACCGCCGGCAGCCAGACCGTCACCGTCAGCTACACGGAGGGCGGTGTCACGAAGACCACCGCCTTCGACATCACCGTGACGGCAACCCCCCAGATGGACGCTCAAGTGTTGAACGTCGCCTACGACCTGTCGTCGGCTGGAAACAGTCCAGTGACCTGGTCGCCGGGCGATCCGGCAGTGACGATTCCAGCCGATCAGACTTTCTGGTTGTCGATCGAGGTCAAGAACACTGGCGCCGCCACCTGGGGGCACGATACCGGGCAGATGCCGGCATCCTTCCTCAGCCGCAACCCTGATTACAACACCACTTTCGGCACCTACTTCATGTCACCGTACCAGGAGCAGACCACGGTGCCGGGCGACACCTTTACCTATGAGTCGGGTCTGCGCGCCCCCTCGGCGCCCGGCACATACACCATGACCTGGCAGTTGGCGCAGTGGACGACATTATCCGACTCGGCGAACCCCTACACGGCGGCACCGTTCTTCGGCCCGCCGGTGACGGTTACCGTCAACGTGGTGGCTCGAACGGACTCACCGCCACCGACCCCCGCGCGGCAACCGGGTGTGCTGGACGTGTCCGACTTTCAGTACGTCGGCAGCTTCGCCTTACCCGATGTCCCAGGCGTCGATCCACCCGACGATAAGACCTTCTTACCGAGTGGTATCACTCTGCGTACCGTCAGCGGCGAACAGCGCTTGATACTCGCCACCGGCACCTACGGTCAATCGCTGTACGAGGTGGCCGTTCCGGCGCCAGGCAAGGTTGTTGGCAACGACTTCAGCGCCGTGCCGACGGCGTCCCTGCGCAACGTCTTCGGACCATTGACGGTCAACTCCACCGCCACCAGTAACGGCACCATGTGGTACGACCAGTCCACCAGCACTCTTTACTGGACGAACTACCACTTCTACCTGAACACCGGCATCGATTTCCCGGTATTGCAGGCAGGCAGTCTGGACGGCGGCACCCTGACCCGGACAGGGCAGTGGTACCAGCCAGACGATCTCGACGGAGCACCGTTCAAATCGTTCTGGGGCGGCGTGACGAGTATTCCGCAGGACTTCGCTGACGAGTACACCGGTGGCAGGACTTTGGGCCTCGGTTTCGGCGGACAATACAACATCAACGCGGACGTAAGCTGGGGTCCGGCTATCGCCGCTGTGGCGCTGCCTTTGACCGGCACGACGATGGACGAACAGCCCATCTTCAACTACTCAATCTCCAATCGGGCTCCGCGCGACGGCAACTATTTCAACACGGCGCCCCACCCGACAACGCCGTGGGCCGGCATCTCGACGGCGGACGACACCGTGAGTAGCGGCGTGTTCGTCGACCTACCGGACAAGAAGGGCTACATCACATTCATGCAGGAGGGCATCAACCGTATCGCCTATGACTACGGTGGCGGCACCTGGAATGGCCAGAAGCAGAACGTTTGGAACGTCTACAGCTACGACTCGCTGGGGCAGGCTGCCACAGGAGCGGTGCCGCGGGAAAGTGTCGTTCCATCATCGGTGGGCTATGTCACCCTGCCGAACGACTCCTCCCCCGTTTCGGGCCAGCGGATCGGTGGGTCGGCTTTCGATCCCACCACCCGCTTGCTGTACGTCTACAGCCTCGGCGCCGAGCCCGCGAGCGTGGCCGGCACGATGTATAACCAGCCGCTGGTGCACGTCTACTATGTCACCCAGGACCTGTCCTTTGCCTCGCTGACCGTGACGAAGACATTCGGTGACGCACCGTTTACCAATCCGCTCACCAAGGACCCCGGCGACGTGGTCGGCTTCACCAGCTCCAACCCGTCGGTGGCGACCGTCGACTCGACCGGCCAGGTGACCATCGTCGGGGTCGGCACCGCCACCATCACCGCCTCGGCACCGGCCAAGATGTCGGGTGGAACCGCCCGCTACGACGTGGTCGTGAGCGCCAAGAGCCTGTCTGCCGCGACGGTTGCCGTGGCCGGGCCGGTGTCGTACACCGGGCTGGCGTTGACGCCAGCGGTGACCGTCACCGTGGGTGGCGTCACTTTGGTGGAGGGCACCGATTACACCGTCGCCTACTCGTCGAACACGAACGCCGGCACGGCCACCGTGACGGTGACCGGCATAGGCAACTACGCTGGCACGGCGACCCAGCAGTTCACCATCGCGCCGCGGGTAGTCAGTTTCACCATCGACCCGGTGCCCGATCAGGCCTACACCGGCAGCCCGATCAGTCCGCCCGTCGTCGTTCGCGACGGCACGGCGGTTCTATCGAGCGCGAACTACACGGTCGCGTATTCCAACAACGTGGCTGTCGGCACCGCGACCATCACCGTCACTGGGGCGGGCAACTACGCCGGGTCGACCGGCTCAGCCACCTTCGCGATCACGACGACCGTGCCGCCCGCCCAGCCCCAGACGTTGACGTTCGCGCAGGCAAGCGTGACGAAGACCTTCGGGGACGCGCCGTTCACCAACGCGTTGACCCACGTCGGCGGCGGAGCATTGAGCTATACCAGCACCAACCCCGCCGTGGCCACCGTCGACCAGACCGGCCAGGTGACCATCGTCGGGGTTGGCTCCGTCGGTATCGCCGTAGTCGCCGCCGCCGTGCCCGACCAGTGGTTGGAGGCATCGGCCAGCTACACCCTGGCAGTGGGTGCCGCCAGCCTGTCGTCGGCGACGGTTTCCGTGGCGGGCCCGGTGTCGTATACCGGTTCACCCGTGACTCCGGCAGTGACGGTCACCGTGGGTGGCGTCACTTTGGTGGAAGGTACCGACTACACGGTCGCGTACTCCTCGAACACGAACGCCGGCACGGCCACCGCGACGGTGACCGGCATAGGCAACTACGCAGGCACGGCGACCCAGCAGTTCACCATCGCGCCGCGAGTGGTGACCTTCACCGTCGACCCAGTGCCTGACCAGGCCTACACGGGTCAAGCGATCCAACCGTCCGTCGTCGTCCGCGATGGCACGACGGCACTGACAACCGCCAGCTACACGTTGGCCTTCGCCAACAATGTCAATATCGGCACCGCCACCATCACCGTCACCGGGGCGGGCAACTACGCCGGCTCGACGGGCACGGCAACCTTCACGATCACGCCCGCAGCGCCGTTCTTGACCTTGTCGAGCAGCAAGTGGACGACCGGGCCGGCGGTGACGACCACTCAAGTCACTGTGACGACCAACCAGACCGGGTGGACGGCCACCAGCGATCAAACCTGGCTGACCGTGACCTCCAGCGGCGGCACCATCGGCTTGAGCGCCGCCGCCAACCCGACCGGACTGCCCCGCACCGCGACGGTCACCGTGCAAGCGGGCGGTCTCACTGCGACGCTCAGCGTCATACAGGCCGGCATCAGTTCGGCGGTGGTGACCCATGATGGCGCGCGCGTCACCACGGCGCAGCTCGGTTGGACGGTAGTCGCGGTTGCCTCAGGGTTCCAGCCCGGCGAATCGGTCAGAGGGTCGATGCATTCGTTGCCACTGGACCTCGGCGTCAAGATGGCGGACTCCAACGGGCAAGTCAAGTTCACATGGGATATTCCAGCCGATACGCCAGGCGGACAGCACGCTTTCATTGCGACGGGCCAAAGTGTCACCGTGCAGGCGGCTTTCGCTGTGGCAGGACCGGTGCCGTCGTCCGGTGGCAGCGGTTCGATAGTCGTCCAGACGGGCGGCACGCCGATGCCCAACCTCGGTGGATGGACGATCATGCTGCTGGTCACGGCCGCTGCCGTGCTGGTCGTGCTACGACGGAGGTACGAAAACCTCAGGTAATGGGCCCTCGGCAACCGGCAACTTCGGCGGTACCGCCGCCGGATGCTCGTCCAGTCGACGTAGCGCCAGCTCTATGGCGACGTCCAACTGGATGTCGTCTTCGTGTTCCCAATCGCCCGGGGTGAGGACCACCTCGACGTCCGGGTCGACGCCGTGGTTCTCGATCGCCCAACCGAAACGGTCGAACCAGCAGGCATAGCGCGGCTGCGTCACGGTCGTGCCGTCGACGAGGTCATAGCGCCCGTCGATGCCGACGACGCCGCCCCAGGTGCGCATGCCCACCACGGTCAAACCGTGCAATTGCGACACGGCCGCGATGATGTCGCCATCCGAACCCGACCATTGGTTGGCCAGCACGACGACTGGGCCTCGCATGCCCTGGGCCGGGTAGGTGTCGGGGCGGGCGTAGTGGCGTCCCATCTCCCAGCCGATCACTTTCTGGGTCAGCCTGTCGATCACAAGCTGCGATGTGTACCCGCCCCGGTTGTAGCGCATGTCGGCCAGCAGGCCTTCCCGCGCGCTGGCCTCGCCCAGGCGGCGCTCCAACTGGGCCCAGCCCACGGCGTCCATGTCGGGCACATGGACATAACCGAGCCGACCACCGGACGCCGCGTCGACGTGGGCCGCCCGGGCCGCCACCCAGTCGTGGTACCGCAGCGCGGCCTCGGACTTCAGCGGCGTGACGGCCACCCGTCGCGTCGCGCTGCCCCGCCGCAGCGTCAACTCCGTCGGCTTTCCGGCCGCCCCTTCCAGCAGCGCACCGATGGCCTGGGCTCCGGCGGTCGGACGCCCATCGACCGCCGTGACGACGTCGCCCGGGTGGGCATCCACCCCGGCCGCCCGTAGCGGCGACCAGGCCCGGGGGTCGCTGCTGTCCCCCGCCAGCACACGGGCGATCTCGAAACCGTCCTCGACCGTCTTGAACTCCGCGCCCAGATAACCGGTCGGAAGGCTCGGCTCATCGTCCGCCGGGATGATGTAGGCATGGGACGTGCCCAGTTCGGCGACGCACTCGTACATGATGTCGTAGACATCGGACGGGGCCATCGCGGACTCGATCAATGGACGGTAGGCCGCCAGCACGCCCGGCCAGTCAACCCCGCCCATGTCGGCCAGCCAGAAATGGTCGGCCATCAGTCGCCCATTCTCGTCGAACATCTGACGCCACTGAGCCCGCCGATCGACGCGCCTGCGCAACCGCCCCAGGTCGACGCGGACGCGAGCATCATCGTCATCGTCCAGCTTGCGGTCAGCCGGGAGCACTGTCAGCTCTTCCTTGTGTGTGACTGCGATGTATGCCCCGTCACCGCTGACGGCGATACCATCGGCCTTGTCGTCCAAACACTCGGCCTTGCGGGACGTGAACGAATACCGCTGCAAGCTGCTGGCCGGCGGTTGACCGGCGCCCTGCCACGTCGATCCGAGCTCGCCGCCGTGATCGGGGGCGCTCAGCCAGGCCAAGCCGTCCTTGACCGCCACCAGGGCGCGGTAGTCCCCCGCCGCGACTGGCAGGGCGACGGCCCGGGCTTCGAACCCGTCCGGGTCGATAGTGACGGCTGCCACCCCGGTCTTCGCTTTCTTGCCAGTCTTTTCGGCGTCGTCCTTCGCTTCCGCGTCGGCGTCGGCCAGTGGCCAGCCATCGGGGCTCAACCCGAAGGGCAACGCGTCGACGGCCCGCAGCGGCGCCACCAGCACGCGATCGGCGGCGTTGAACGTCAAGGCAAAGCTGTGAGCGTTCTCAGACGGGTCGAAGTTGCGTCGCGACAGCCAGGCCAGGTACTTGCCGTCCTTTGTGAAGGCGGGGCTGAAATCGTCGAAAGTACCCGCCGTCAGGGCCTCGGTGACCCCGTCCGCCACGCGGGTACACCGCAACTGGCTGCGCGGGCTGCCCGTCGAGCCGACCTCCAGACGCCACACCAGATACTGGGAATCGGGCGACCACACCAAGTCGGCGGCCTCGCCCTGGGCGCTTTGCCCGACCACCCGAGCCTGCCCGTCTACCACGTCGACGACAACCACCCGACCGTCGTGGCTGGCCAGCGCCACCTGGGCGCCGTCCGGCGAGGCCGTCAGTTCCAGCACCCGGCCCAACTTGCCGCCGGCCAGACGACGGCGCTCACCGACGCCGTCCAGGGGCACGACTTCCAGCGCGTCCGCCCCCTGGGCGTCCGTCACCACAACACCCTGGCCAGTCGCCCCGAGGACGGTAGGCAACCGCACACGGACGGCGTCATCCACCAGCAGCGCCCGGGCCGGCCCAGCCCGGTGCGTGAGGAAATATGCCCCGCCATGCCATTCGACAACCGACCCGGTACCTGCGGCATCGACGCTGACGGCGCCCAGCTTGACGGGCTCGATGTCATCAGGGGCGGGGGTAGTGACCCCCAAATCGAGCTTCAACGGGCGCGGCGGCGAGTCCAGGCCGTCCATCACGAAAACCACACCGTGGGCGTGATAGACGACCCGGTGGCCGTCGGTTCTGGCGTCGCGCACATAGCCCGACGCCAAATCATGCCGCGTGTGGCAAACCAGATCGCTGCCGTCGGCTGCCACCGAATAGAGCTGGCCAACACCTGCCATATCGGCCGTGAATGTCAGCCGGTCGCCCACCCAGCCGGGCGAATACTTGCCGGCTGGCTCGTCCGGCAACACCTCGAACCAGCCGTCGGACGCCACCCCGGCCGGGTTCACCCACAACGCGCTGGCCGTGCCGCCCCGGTAGCGCTTCCAGAAGGCCGAATCGCGGTTGTTCGGCGTATTGACGGCCAGCTGGCCGGCCGGCCCGAAGGCGGCCCCCATGGCCGGCCCCAGTGGCAGCTTTTCGACGCTGCCGTCCAACCCGATCAGGTACAGGCGACGCAACCCGGCGAAGACCTCCTGGTGCCCGCTGGCCACCAGCACGTGGCCGTCGTCGGCCCAGCCGACCACCAGGCATGTCGATCCGAACCAGGTCAGCCGGCGTGTCGCGTCGTCGAGCAGCACATATGTGTCGGGTTCGCCGTTGACGAACGACGTCCAAGCAATTTTCGTACCGTCGGGGCTGAAACGCGGGTTGGCCGCAGGCGCATGGTCGGCCGTCAGGCGTTGGGCCCGGCCACCATCCACGTCGGCCAGCCAGATGTCGTCGTCGGCGACGAAAACGACCTCGCCGCCATGGATATCGGGAAAACGGCAATAAATCTGGTTACTCACCATCCCCAGTTTAGCGGCGCCGGTTCGCGAGACGGCTACACTGATGTCATGGTTCAGTTGGCACCGGGTTCTCAAACCGCCGTCCTAGAGCGCACTGAGGTACGCCCGGAGGACGGTGACCACGACCGCTTCAGCCATTATGTGCCCAAGGGCAAGCTGATGGAAGCGATGGTCAACGGCACCCCAGTCGTGGCATTGTGCGGCAAGGTGTGGGTGCCCACCCACAACCCTGAGAAGTACCCCGTGTGCCCCACCTGCAAAGAGATCTGGGAGACCCTGCGGCCGGGCAACGACAAGGGCCCCGACCGGTAGTTACTCACCACACTAGCGCGCCCACCGTTGGATGGTGCTGGGCGGGATGCATGGCAAGGCGGAGGACGAGGAGTGATAGTGGGCCTATCACGATCTGCAAGACAACGCAGCCAGGCGCCCGATCCAGCGCCATGCAACTAATACTCGTCGTAGCCGACGCCTAGGTAGGCGGCCGCATACAGTCCCTGCTGCAGCAGGGACACGTGACGCCCTACCGGGCCGGCGTCGTCCAGGCATTCCAACTCGACGACCCGCACCTGCTGAGTGGCGGCGATATCCAGCAAGACACCGCGTTGGTGGGCCGCCATTCGGTCGTCGTGGCCATCGTCCAGTGTCACCAGCACAGGCCGGGCCGGCTCGTCGGTCGGATCGGCGAAGGGGTCCCGCGGTTGCGTCGCCGACAGGATCGGCACGATGTCCTCAGCCGGCGTGGCCAGCGCAGCCCGTCCGGTGACACGGCGCACCTCCTCGGCGATGCGACGGGCGGCCCGAGCCGCCAGCATCGACCCGCCCCACACCAACGGCAAAGCGTCGGCCAAGGCGATGGCCGCGCCCTTGCCCGGATTGACGGACAGGTCCTTGTGGGGCGAGCATTTCTCGGCCACCATGTCCGCCGCCTCGGCCACCAACTCGGTGTGCACCGCCGGTGCCAGCCCGACGGATGCCAGCAGCCCGACCAGCGCTATGGCGGCGGCCACGGCATCATCCGTGACGGTGCTGACCAGCGTGGCATCGCGTGAAGCAAAGGCAGCCACCTGACCGTCCGCCGGTGCCGCCAGCAGGACGGCACAGCCCCGGCGGCAAGCCTCGGCAACCGTCGAACCCAATGAGCCGGGGGCCCCGCCACTGGCCTGCACGACGACCATGTCAAGTGGTCCAGCCCACCCAGGCAGGCCTTCGTGGGGCCACGCCACCAGCGGCGACGGGCACGTGGTTTCGGCCACCGACCGGATCAACCGCGATTCATGGCCCGCTAGCACAATGCCCCGTGGGCGGATGTTTTCGAACGGCACCTGGGCAGCCGCACCCGACTCCACACGGATATGCGCGCCCGCCAAGGCCAATTCGCGCAGGTCGGTATCGTGGCGGTCGAGGACGAAACGATCATCGAGCCGGGCGTCGTCGAAGCTAGCCATTGTCGTCCACGGCGCCGGGACGCCGCGCCTGATCGATCAGCAGGATCGGTATGCCGTCCCGCACCGGGTAGGCCAGCCCACACACCAAGTTCGTGCACACCAACGCCGAGGCGTCATAATCGATCGCCAATGGCGCATGGCAGGCCGGGCAGGCCGCCACCTCCAGAAAACGGGGCGAGATCATCGTCGTCAAACTCATCGTTCCTCCAACTGCTTAGCTATATCATCGATCACTACCAAGGTGTCGCGCCACCCTTTCACGGTTATTGTCGCCACACCCAACTCGACCACCGGGTAGTCGTTGCCGCCGGGCTCCGTGCGGTCGCCCACGAACACCATGTCATCCAGCGGAATACCGGTGACGTCCGCCAACGACTTCATGCCGTAGGCCTTGTCCACGCCCAGGCGGGTGATGTCGATCGACGTCGACCCGCCGGCCGCCACCGCCAGACCCGGCAGGTCCGCCGCCACCGCATCGCGCAGAGCGTGCCGCTTGGCACCGGTGGGGTCCCAGGCGCTTTTGGCGGCCGGGCTGGCCAACTGACCCAAGGCCGAATAGGTTATCTGCGAGCCGCGGTCCTCGATGCGCTCGCCCGCCAGCTTGGCGTCCGGCTCCCAGGCCCCCAACTGCTTGGCTCGTTTCGTGACGGCGGCAATGGCGGTAGCCTTTTCCTCGTCCGTCAACAGGTGCTGGTAGACGTCGCGCCATTGGCCCGCCTCGTACCGCCGGTATCGCATGCCGCAGGTGGGCAAGATGTGTAGATGGCTCAGGTCGGCCCCGGCCGGCAGCTTCTCGAGGACCTGCTTGTCGAATTGCGGCCAAGCTCCGCCCGAGATGATGCCGACTTCGCAGACCGCCAGCAGCCGCGTCAGCGCGGCAGCCATCGACGGCTCGATCGCCGTCTTTGACAAGGCCAACGTGTCGTCAAGGTCGAATGCCACCAAACGAGTCGTCATAGCTACCAAGCCTACGGTAGGTCGGCAAGTACCCTCAGATGGCCGCGCCGGGTGCCCACCGCGGCATCGGGTGGATCGACCGCCAACCCACGCCGGCGAGGCGCCTCGTCGTCACCGGATGCCTCGCCCCAGCCGATGCGGCGCACCTCGTCGGCCAAACTGGCCAACCACGCCGGCGCCGGTGCTGCCTCAAACGCGGGCTCACTGACACGCTCAAGGTTCCAGCCCGTCGGTACCTGCAAGTGACGGGCGTGCTCGATACACAAGTCGTAGTCACCCGGGTCGTGCTCGGGGTGCAGCGGGCTGAGCGTCGCCGTCGAGCGGGCGTAATTGTACGTCAAGGTCGCCACGGGCACTGATTGACAGCCCACACGATAGCAGCGACGGTTCACACGTCGATGATAGCGCCCGCCTTCAGTGCCGGCGGCCACGACGCGCCACGAAGGGCCGGCACTGGTAATGTGACGGGCATGGTATCGCGTCGGGACAGACACGGGCACGGCGTACGTGGTCCGCTATCGCTGCGCAACAGGTTCACCGCCAGGCCCGCCCCCATCCGCCTGACGCCCTCGCGCCGTGACTATTTCCGTGACTGCGTCGAAGATTCCGCCGACCGCATAACGCGCTCCTGCCCCGACGCCATCCGCGGCATTGACATCGGCGTTGAGCCGGTGCCCTCCCCCGCCGCCATGTGGCAGGGCATGGTCGACCACGACTCGATACCCTTAGCCGGCGCGGTCAATGCTGGCGCCGGGCAACCCGCCCGGTTGGTGCTTTACGAGCGCCCCATCGAACGGCGCGCCCTCGATCAGGACGACCTGGCCGCCTTGGTGCATCACACCATGGTCGAGCAACTGGCCTCGTTGACGGGGCGCAGCACGGCCGACATCGACCCCCATTTCGAAGACGAGTGGTGATCTGGGATCGGCCTCGTCTAGACCGGTTGCGCTTCAATCCAGGCTGGGGTCAACCCGGCTCGGGCCGTATCCGGCGCCAGAGCGATGACACTCATCCCGCTGGTGTCGTCGGTGCCACCCCGCACCACCAGAGCCGCCACAACTCCGGTGCCGCTCACCCGCACCGCCCCCGGCTGGTTCGCGTCAACGGCGGTGGTCACACCGGCGGCAATCCGCACGGTCTTGGGCGCCGCGTTGTTCAACGCCACCGTCACTGTGGTGTCATCCTGGCTGACATTCGATATCACGACCTGGCTGTGACCTGGCGTCACGCCGAAGGCATCCACGCCGCCCGACTGGTTGGCCAGAACACCCGGCGAAGTCGCCTTGTCCGAAGCATGGCTCAACCAGGCCGATGCCGCCACCGGTTGTTCACCGGTGACGACCAGCGCCGTCGGGTCGGTTGATAAAGCACTGGTGACATCCACGCTGGTGGTGGAACCGGCCTCGACGATCAACTGATCGGCGCCGCCGACGACCACACGTCCCTGCGCCGTCAGAGCCTCGACTTGCACCTTGATCCGCACCGCCGCCGGGTTGGTGATGAGCACCTGGACCGTCGCCCCGCCCGGGACGCCCGGCACGACAACCTGGGTCCCAGACGACGTCGGCATCACCAAATCAAGGCCCGACGAGCTGGAATCCACCATCCAAGCCAACACGCGGCCGACTGTGGATTGCCAGCGGACGGCCACCGGAGATATCCCAGACGCATAATCGCCGATGTTTATCTGCTTCACCGTCCCAGACGGAATCGTCAGATCGATGAAGTCTGGTGGATCGATCTCGCCAGCCGAACCCAGAATCGAGACGTTCAAGATGGCGTCCTGAGCATCGATATTTTGCAGGAACAGCGTTTGGTTCGCGGACCCGGTCTGCAGGTACCCGGAAGCCGACGGTGTCGAGCAGCCCGCCGCCGCCACCTGGGCACCCGCCCCGAATTGCACCACGCCGGCCACCGAGCCCGCGCCCTGCAACGTGGACTCTGTGTCGACGGCATGCTGGAAGTAGTTGCTGCCCGGGATTGCCGCAGCGCCGTTCGGTTGCCACACGAGGTCGCTGTCGGCCACGCCGCTGATGGCGCCTTCCAGACCGCTGATGCTTGGGCAAAAGAGACTGGAGGTGATGTTGAGTCGCGGTGGTGGCGCCGGGGTGACGCCGGCGTTCAACCCGGCCAAAAAGACGATGCCTGCCAAGACGGCGAGCGCCAGCGCGGCTTCACCGACCCGACGCAGCCAAACCAGCGCCTCCTTGGCGCTCTTGCGGGGCGCCTCGGCGCTGGCATCGGCACTGCGGCTGGCCTTCTTCGAGCGGACAGCAACCGGTGCGGTCTCGTCGACATCCGTATCGACCGAGCCACGGCGCGCCTTTTGCGCCTTGGCGGGTGGGGCCTCGTCGATATCGTCGGCATCATCGATCACCCTCGGCTGTTTGCCTGTCGGCCAGTCGTCATCTTGGCTCATCGCACCGCCCTCCTCGGCCCAGCTTGGGACGACTGTTCGGCGCTGCTGGACGCCGGCCAGAAAGCCCACAGCAGGGCAATCAACGCTACCGCCGACCACCAAAACGCCCACCAGGTGGCCGGCACCCACCAGCGCAGTTGCCCGCCGTCGGATGGCACCTGGAATGTCACGCTGTCGACCGGTTCGAGGTCCACGCCATCGATGCTGGCATGCCACGGCAAGGCCCGCATCTCGGCCAGTCGGAGCAGTCGGTTGGCATTGCCCGGCGGCACGACCGCGTCCGTGACTGGTGTGCCGACATTGTTTTCCACCAGCGCCGCCCGGCTCGGCGTGCCCCCGACCGTCCAAATGACGGCCTTGTCGGCGGTACCGGACATCAGGTTTGGTACGCCCTTCATGGCCTGGGTGGCAGCGTCATCGGCGCCCACCACGACAACATTGCCTATGGCCAATGCCGACAAACGTTCGGCCAGATCGTTGCTGGCATCGCCATTGGCGAATTGCGCGCCCATAGTGGCAACCGATGACCTGGACGACTGGTCGACCATCAGTGGACACTGCTCACCGACGCCCCACACCGGGCTATCTGCGTCGGTCAAACTCACGCTCGTCACTCCATCGGCCACTTGCACCACCATCGTGCGCGTGGCTTGGGGTGATTGCTCGGTTGCCACCACGAAATCCGGCACATAGCCGGGAGAGCGTTGCAGCGGCGCCCCTTCGCCTTGCCAGATCCACCAGGCGGCACCGACTCCGGCCACCAGGGCCACAAAGCCGCTGACGATCACACGCCAAGGCGCGCGCCGCTGCCTGCCCCGGGAACGCTTGCCGGTGTGCCGGAATTGACGCATCGCCGATTCCCAGGCGGCACCGCCCGCGCCCAGAGCGATCACCGCCGCCAACATCAGCCATGGCAGAACGGCGGCCCGAGCCTGCTGTCCGTCCACCGCTACCACCAGCCGCGACACCCCTACGGCGACGACCAGAGCGGCGGCCCAGGCGCCCAACAGCCAGCGTCGCCATAACGTAGTCGTGATCGCCATCAAACCCACCAGCCCGATGAGCCAAAGGCCGCCCAGCACGACACACCCCACGATCAAAGGCGCCGGCGAACCGACACCCACCTGTCCGACCAGCACATGCCAGGGCGCAACCTGGGGGCCGACTCGCGACAGCAAGGGATCGACGCCCGTAAGCAATCGCCCAGGCGACGCCAAAAGCCGCAGCAACCACGGCGCCAACACCACCACTGGGCCGGCGGCCACTATCAGCAACCCCCGCCAGTCGCTGTGGCGCCCCGCCACCACGACGGCCGCCACCACGACGGCCAGCCATAGCGATGGCGTGACACACACCGCCAAAGTGGTGGCCAGCGCGATGGTTGCCGGTACCCGCAACCCCACCAAACCATGACGCGGATCGCGCACCCACCGGACGAACGCGCCAGCCAGCCACGGCAACGCGACGCCCAACAGGACCCAGCCCGGCGACCCGTCGGAACTGGCCCCGGTGACCGGCAAAAGGACGGCCCACACCAGCGCCAGCCCGGCCCGCGTCGGGCCCGGTCGCATAAACGCCCCCATAAAGGAATACGCGCTCCACGCGGCCAACAAACAACCGCCGAGCACCAGGAAGACAGCCCACCAGTTGGCCTGACCGCCCATGATCGTCGAGCCGATCGCCATGAGAAACAGCCATGGCGCATTGCCGCCGTGAGCACCGGTGGGCGTTAGCCAGGCCCCCCAAGCTGCCGCCAGACCGGACGGCGCCGGCGCCAGGCCCGTCGATATGAGCGGTCCAAAACCGATCAGGTTGCGGCATGCCACAACGGTGGCCGCCAGCATCGCGATAGCCAGCCAAAGCCCGAATGGGATGCGCCGACGCACCGTCGGCAGCACGACCGTTTCGTCGTCGCCTGTCAACGAGTCGAGGTTGATCGTGCCGTCGCCCCAGTCTTCCACCGGTTGGCCGAGGCGGGTTTCAAAGGCATGACGCATGCCCCAACCCGGCCCCGGCACCAATGACTTGGGCAGTTGACGGATGGACTCTTTCGGTGTTGCCGCAGTCAACGCATGCGTACGATCCGACTGCTCACGAAACGCCTGCAGCACCGCCGCGTGTAGGCGCCCCTGCTTGGCATCCTTGGCGACCCAGCTGCCAGCCCACGCCAACCGGTTGACGAGGCGCGCGCCCAGCGCCGCCATGCCCGGGCGTTGGCTATGCGCCACCCGCACCTGCATGCCGGCCACCCGATCGGCCACGCCGGGGTCGACGTCATCGACGTCCACCGCCGACTCTCGCAGGCCGGTCAGCCCAGCCTGCTGGTGCCGCATGGCGGCTGCCGGTGCGGTGCGTACAGTCAACCCGGCCTCATTGGCGCGCCAACCCAACTCGACACCAGCCCGGTGACTGGGCAACTGCGGCGCCAGCCCGCCGAGGCTCAGCCACGCGTCCCGTCGCACCAACAGGCCGGCCGTCGAAGCACCGACCACCCGCGATGACTCGTCCTGCTGCTGATCGACGTCGTCCAGATCAACGGACACCACCCGCGCGCCGCTGACTGAAATCGCCTCGCCGAGGCTTTGTACCTGATCGGGACGCCGACGTAGCTTGGGACGCAGCAGTTTCGGGATGACGATGGCGGGGCCGCTGATGGCGCTCGGCGTCGTCGCCACACGCATCAACTCGGTCAGGCAGTTGCGCTGCGGGGTGGCGTCATCGTGCAACAGCCAGATCCAGCCGTTCTCGTACGGCAGCCGTTCAACCACGTCGTTGACGACCTTGGTGAAACCGTTCGGCGGCGCCTGCTGGATGCTCGACAGCACCCCTTTCATGACGGTGCCACGTGCCACGACACCGCTGCTCATAGCCTCTTGCAGGATGCGCGGGCTGTCGTCCGTGGAGCCAGCATCAATGGCGATCAGACGCCCTGGCGGATCGGCCAGATCGGCCAAGGCTTTGAGAGTTGACGGCAACCAAGAATCGCCGTTATGGACGACCAGGATCGCTGTGACCTTCTCGAACCCGGTTACTGGTGCTGGTGCCTCAACTTCCCGATGGGCCCAGGCCCAATCGTCTTGTTGCGGGAGACTCACTCAACCAAGTCTACCTTGGCTTCTGCCTCACTTCACGCCGCCTGTCTGCGCAGCCGCCGCCGGTCACGTTCCGACATACCGCCCCAGATGCCGAAACGCTCATCATGGCCGAGCGCATAATCCAGGCACTCCAGTCGCACATCGCACTTGGCACAGACCCGCTTGGCTTCGCGGGTCGAGCCGCCCTTCTCGGGGAAAAATGCCTCAGGGTCGGTTTGCGCGCACAGCGCCCGACCTTGCCAGGCCAACGCACCGACTTCGTCCTCCTCGACAAGTGTCAGCAGTGTCAGCATGGCGCGACCTCCTTGAATACAAATCTGTTACATGAAATTACACACTTGTGATTGGTCCGTAGTCAAGCCCGGGCTCACTCCAGCCGCAGCGCCATCTGCTTGACCTTTTCGGCGTCCTTGAGGGGCACCACCAGCACCGCCCCGCCGACTCGCACGACGGCCAAGTCGGACACCCCGATCAACGCCACCACACCAGTGCTGTTGTTGATGACCAGATTGCCGGTGGCATCCATGGTGGCGACGGTGCCGGATGTCGCGTTGCCGGCCTCGTCATGCGGCAGCGCCTGGTACAAGCTGGCGTAAGAGCCGACATCCGCCCACCGGGTGGGCAAGGCGACGGCCAGCACATGGGCACTGCCGAGGCCCTGCGAGACCGGCTCCATGATGGCGTAATCGATGGAGGCACGCGTCAGATCGGCGTAGATCGCGCCCAAGCGCGCCGGGTTGTCGGCCAGTTCACGCATGGCGCCATAGATCGACGGCTGGAGTTGGCGCACCTGGTCGAGCAAGGTGGCGACGCGCCAGACGAACATCCCCGAGTTCCACCAGTAACGCCCGCTGGCCAGGTATTGGGCCGCCGTCTCGGCGTCCGGTTTCTCACGAAAGGCCACCACGTGCGACGCCTCGAAGCCTTCGATCGCCTCGCCGCGCTCGAGATAGCCGTAGCCGGTGTGCGGCGACGTCGGCACCACGCCGAACGTCACCAGCGCTTGCTCGTCGGCCTCGGCGATGTCGAACCCGGCCACCAGGCGCTCCACGAAGACGTCCTCCGGTGTGATCAGATGATCGGCCGCCAGCATCGCCATGACCGCTTGCGGGTCGCGCTTGGCCAGCACGGCCGCCGACCAGACAGCCGCATTGAGGGAATCGCGCCCGACCGGTTCGCCCAACAGGTTCTCGGGCGCCAGATCGGGCAATTGCCGCAGCACCTCGTCGGCGTAGGCGGCGCCGGTGCAGACGAAGAGGTTGGACGGCTGCACGACGGCGACCGCCCTTGCCCACGCGATCTGCAAAAGCGATCGGCCCTCGAAAAGTGGCAACAGCTGCTTCGGACTGCCCTGCCGAGACATCGGCCACAGTCGGGTGCCGGCTCCGCCGGCCATGATCACGGCATAGCGCATGGCTCTTAGTCTAGTTGGCCAAGAAAAGCGCGGGCCTCGGCCAAGGCGTCATCGGCGACCGAAGGCGGGTCGACGGATCGTATCTGCGACCCCAATCGCAGGATCAAGCCCGTCAGGAAGCCTGGATCGGCGACTGGCAGCACCACCTGGACCCCTCCGTCAGGCAAGGCCGTCACACCGCGCACCGGATAGTACTCCGCCACCCAGGCGGCACTGGTGTCCAGATCCAGCGTGACCGTGTCCGGTGCGTCTTCGAATGATCCAGACGTCACCGGCGGAGTGCCATGGTCCTTGGCCGGTTGGCCCGTCAGCTCGGCGTCAGCGATACGATCCAGACGATAGGACCGCCAATCCCCACGATCCAACGCCCATGCCACAAGGTAAGACGCACCGTCCCTGACCTCGACACGGGTCGGATCGACGACGGGCGTCGTGGTGCCCCGGCGGGCCAGACCGTCATATGTCAAACGCACCTGCAGCCCTTGTTCGATCGCCTCGCCCAGGCGGTCACGCACGTCATCACCGCCGGCCGCCACCTCGAGACGGACGGGCAAGGCCTCACCCATCAGCCCAGACAGCTTGTCGATTACCGATTGGGCCGCCTGGGCGGTTGGGCCATCGGCCACCTCGCGGACCGCCTCGATGGCAACGATCAAGCTGACGGCCTCGTCTCGCGTGAAACGCAACGGTCGGGTCAACGGCGAGTTGCGCATGTGGATCAAGCCCTCTTCGCGGGCCAGGTCCAGATCGATTTCGATCAGATCGTCGGGAAGACCACCCGGCAGGCCACACATCACCAGCACCTGCAGATCGTCCAAGACTTGGCGCGGCTTGATGTGGAAATCGGCCGCGACCTCGGCGACGTCGACATACTCGCGCTGCTGCAGGTAAGGCACCAGTATCAGCAGACGGGCAACTTGGGGGGCAGCGGTCATGGCGTGACCCCCAGGTTGGCCAGCAGTGCCTGGTGGTGCGCCATGACGGCTTCGGCCAGGTCAGCCGGCTCGATGACTCGCACGTCAGCGCCGCCCATGGCTATGTCATCGACGACGGCGCCGCCACTGGCGTAGGGCAGTTGCCAGCGGCGCCACTCGCCCTCCGCCTGGCCCACCGGCTCTGCCCGGCGCGTCAGCCAGGGTGCCCGGCCGCTGCGCACCTCCAGTATGGTGGTGGCGTCAGGCTGGGCCTCCTCCAGGCCGGCGAGCAGGTCGGTGGCCGGTGTGGCAGGCAGTTCGTAGGCGCCAGGCTCGCCCGTCAGCGAGACGTCGCCCTGGATTCGACCGAGCTTGAACAGCCGCGGCGCACCGCGGGTATCGTCGAAACCGGCGAGATACCAGGCCCCATGCCGGTATGCCAGCACGAACGGTGCCACACGCCGGGCCATGTTGTGATAAGTGAACGTCACGTACCGTCGCGCCTGCAAGGCGTCCCACAGGGTTTGCCAGGTGGGCTCTTTTGCGCTTATGTGGGGGCGCAGTGCGCCCAGACGATCGATGTCGGGCTCCACCCCGCTGGCCCACACTTTGGTCAAGGCTCGGGTCGTCGACTCCGCCACCGACGCTTGCTGCCACACCTGGGCCGCTGTCACAAGGACGGCCACCTCTGCCGGGTCGAAGCTCAGCGGTGGCAACTCGAAATCGTCCCGCCTTATTCGGTAGCCAGGCTCGTCGGCGAAGTAGCGCTCGTCCGTACCCGTTTCGACCGGCACCCCAAGGGCACGAAGAGTGTCCTTGTCGCGCTCGAACTGCCGGTCGAAGTTTTCGTTGTTGAGCCCGTGGTAGCCCTCAACCAGGTCGCGCAACCGATCCTTGGACGTGAATGTCCTGGCTGTCAGCAAGGCGATGGTCAGGTTGACCAACCGCTCCGACGTCCGGCGTTCCATAACTGGGAGATTATCACGGTTTGGGGCCTAAACTGGGGTGCCATGGCTGGACGATTCGCACCTTCGCCTACATCGGATCTGCATCTGGGCAACCTACGCACCGCCCTGCTCGCCTGGCTGATGGCGCGGGCCAGCGGGCGCGGCTTCGTCGTCCGCGTCGAAGACTTGGATCAGGCCCGCGTCAAGGCCGCCCCAGGCGTGGCGCAGCGGCAGTTGGACGACCTTGAAGCGCTGGGGTTGGATTGGGACGGCGACGTGCTGTGGCAGTCGCAGCGGTTCGAGCTGTATCGGCGATATGCCGCCGGCCTCGACACGTACGAGTGCTTCTGCAGCCGGGCCGAGATCGCCTCTGCCAGCCAGGCGCCGCACGGCGATTTCAGGCCCTACCCAGGCACTTGCGCCAACCTGACGGAGGCGCAGCGAGCGGCCCAGCGGGCGATGGGACGCGTCCCGGCGATCCGGGTGCGGGCGGGCGGCGCGTCCATGACGGTGCACGACGAGCATGCCGGAGACGTCGCCGGCGTGGTCGACGACTTTGTGCTGATCAGGGGCGACGGCACGCCGGCCTACAACCTGGCCGCCGTGGTGGACGACGGGCTGCAAGGCGTCGACCAGGTGGTTCGCGGCGCGGACCTGTTGGCATCGGCGCCCCGCCAGGCTTGGCTGGCGGAGAAGCTGGGCTTCCCGGTGCCGCAATACGCCCACGTCGGGCTGGCCGTCAACACCGTCGGCCAGCGCCTGGCCAAGCGGGACGGCGCCGTCACCATGCGCGCGTTGCGGCAGCGAGGCTGGCGCGCCCGGGACGTGCTCGACCTCATCACCGACTCTCTCGGCTGGCCGCGAGCCGCCGATGCCACCGCGCTTCTGCACGCCGTCCGCGACACCCCGCTGTTGGACGCATCCGCCGTGTGGCAGCCGTGGGTCGCTACCCCGTCGCCCCCTGCTTGAAGGCGAACTGGATGTCGACGATGCACACGAGCGTGGTGTTCGGCGCGATCGACGGTGTGGCGTTGCCCTTCGGGTAGGCCTGATCGGGTGGGACGATGATCAGCAGTCGAGTGCCGATCGGCTGGCCGACCAAGGCCGTGCGCCAGCCGGGGATCATGTCGCCCAACGCGCCCGCTTGCGGCCCATTGCCATCCGTGAAACTGTTCTCGATGTACTGGCCGGTGGCATAGTCCATCGTGAAGAAGTTGAGGACGAGCATGTCGTCCGCCGTCACCGGCTTGCCCTGGCCCTTGATCAGCACCGTGGTCTGCACGGTGGTCGGCGGGTTCTGGCCGCCGTTCACTTTGGCGGCCGGGACGCCGTTCGTATCCGTCACAGTGACCCACTGGTTGCCGGTGGCCAAGTTGTCACCCGCTGGCGTGTCGACGCCCGCAACCAGGACATCGACGACGAAGAGCATCGTGTCGCCCGGGTTGATGTTGGCCGACGGTTGGCCGGCGTCGCCGTAGCCGTCGGCACTGGTGATCAGCATGAGCAGGCGGGAGCCCTCCGTCGCGCTCGCCAGGCACTGGTTGAACCCGGGGACGAAACCGTTGGCATAGTTGTCGACCGGGGCGCCGTTGGCCCAGCTCGAATCAAAAGTGGCGCCGGTGGATCCGTTGATCCCGACATAGTTGATCTCGACTGGCGCCGCAGGGATGACGGCCGGCCCGGTGCCGGCTTCCAGCGTCTTGCACTGGGTGGTGTCGACGTTGAACGGGTATGGCGCGTCGATGGTCGGGACGCCGGAGTTGAAAGCGCCGGTCACGGTCACGTCATCGATGCTCGCCAGGGGCGTCGGCGTGCCCATCGGGGTCGACGTGTCGGTGGGTGTGTCTGTGGCGGTGTCGGTTGGCGTGGCCGACGGGGTATCGGACGGCGTCGGGCTGGCGGTCTGCGAACCCGTGTTGCCGGAGCAACCGGCCGTCAGCAGAATTGCGGCGGCCGCAGCCAGGCCGATGAAGACGCGTGAAGTCAAGTTATGCACCTGACAAGACTAGCCGAGTCAGCCGCCGCGCACGAACCGGACCGCCAACCGGGCAGGCATTTTCACCGGCCTCACAGCTTCGCCAGATCCAGCAGCTTGCCCAGTTCGGCCGACGTCAGGTCGCGTGTTTGACCAATTTGCAGGGTGCCCAAACGCAGCGGGCCATACCCGACACGGCTCAGATCGACTACCGGGTGGCCGACGGCGTCCATCAGACGCCTGATGACACGGTTACGCCCTTCGTGCACGGTGATGCGCAGCAGCGAGGCGCGCGGGCCGGCGTCCATCAGCTTGACATCGTCGGGCTTGAGCGGACCGTCCTCCAGGGTCACGCCGCCGCGCAGACGTTTGAGATCGGCCAAGGTGACGTTGCCTTCGACTGCGGCGACGTAGGTCTTGGGTACCTCGAAGCTGGGGTGCGTCAACCGATTGGTCAAATCGCCGTCGTTGGTCAGCAGCAGCAACCCAGTGGTGTCGGAGTCCAATCGGCCGACGTAGAACAGGCGCGAGCCTTTGGGCAGATACTCGGCCACGGTGCGGCGGCCTTGCGGGTCGTCCAACGTGGTCACCACGCCTTTGGGCTTGTTCAGCATGACGTAGCGATGGCGCCGGGCCGTCGGCAGGCGCGAGCCGTCCACCCGTACGACATCGCGTTCCGGGTCGACGCGGCGCCCCAGCACGGCAATCTCGCCGTTGACCTCGACCCGGCCGTCGGCAATCATCTCCTCGGCCGCGCGACGCGACGCCAAACCCGCCTCGGCCATCACTTTTTGCAGGCGGATTCCCTCCGGTTCCGCGAATCGTTCACTCATCGTCCACCTTCCCGTCCGCAACATCAGAGCCACCGGCCAACTGGGCCAACTCGGCCTCCAGTGCCGCCGCCTCGGGCAGACGCGGCGCGATGGGGGGCAGATCGTCCACGCTCGCCAACCCGATGCGCTCCAAGAAGTAGTCGGTCGTGCGCAACAGGGCCGCGCCCGTTTGCTCGTCCTGGCCTTCCTCGGTCACCAGATCGCGCGCCAGCAGCGTCCGGACGGTCGACTCGACGTTGACGCCGCGCACGGCGGAGACGCGGGTGCGCGACACCGGCTGCAGGTAGGCGATGACGGCCAGCGTCTCCAGGCCGGCCTGGGTCAGCCGGTTGGCCTGCCCTTCCATCACCCACCGGCTGAGTAGCTCGTGGTGCTCCGGGCGGGTGGCGAACCGCCAGCCGCCCCCGATGTCGCGCAACTGGAAGCCGCGTCCGGTCTCGTCGTAGAACGCGCCAAGATCGGCCAACGCCTCTTCCACCAGCGGGACGGGCGCGCCGACCGCCTCCGCCAGGATCGGCGTCGGTACCGCCTCCTCGGCCATCAGCAGCAGCGCCTCCAGTTGCGGGGCCAGCACCGCAGCGGTGGGTATGGGCTCAGTCGCCTCAATGTCTAGGGGTTCGTCCGTCATGCGTCCTCCTGCGCCGGTAAGGCGTCGTTGTACTCGTCGTCTACTTGGACATCGGTGGCCTCGCCGCTCCACCGGATCGTCAACTCGCCGAGCGGCGTCAACTGTTCGAAAATGATCGCGCCCTGCCGGTAGAGCTCCAGGATGGCCAGGAAGCGCGCGACCACCGTGGGACGGTCGCAGTCGGCGGTCAGCGCGCGAAACGTCGCCACGCCGACCGCCACCAGGCGCGCCTGCAGCAGTCGGGCCTGCTCGACGACGGACACCGTGGGGATGTACAGGTGCTCAATCGGCACGACGACGGCCTCGGGGGCCGACAAGATACGCTCGGCCAGGCGCGCCAGTCGGGGCGCCCCGCCCGGGATCGTCAGCTCCGGCACCAGCGAGGCGTACGGCTCGTCGACGCCACCAGGGCGGGGGTGCACACGCTGCTCGGCGTCCCAACGGGCGCTCAGCCAGGCGGCCACCTCCTTGAAGGCCCGGTACTGCAGCAGCCGCGCAAACAGCAGGTCACGGGCCTCGATGAGGGCAAGGTCCGCCTCGTCCTCGACCTCGCCGCCGGGCAGCAGGCGTGCCGTCTTCAGATCGAGCAAGGTCGCCGCGACCACAAGAAACGAGCTTGTCTGGTCGAGATCCCAGGTTTCTTGGGACGCCCGCATCGTGGCGATGAACTCGTCCGTCACGCGCGATAGCGACACTTCGGTGATGTCGAGTTTGTGACGGGCGATCAACTGCAGCAACAAGTCGAAAGGACCCTCGAAATTGTCGAGCACCAATCGGAAGCCCGACTCTGCGGCAGGCTCCCCCGCCTCGGGCGGTGCCGATCCGTCGATGACTGGAGCTGTCACAGTCTCGCCAACACTTCGCGGGCCAGGCTGCGGTAAGCCTGGGCGCCGCCGGAGGCCGAGGCGTACGTCGTGATTGGCTCGCCCGCCACAGTCGTCTCGGGAAACTTGATAGTGCGCCGGATGACGGTGTGGAAGACCTGATCGTCGAAGGCGTCGAGCACCCGCTCCAGCACCTCGCGGGCGTGCAGCGTCCGGTGGTCGAACATCGTCGGCGCCACGCCCAGCACCCTCAGGTTGGAGTTCAGACGCTCTTGCACCTTGGCGATGGTGTCGGTCAACAGGGCCACGCCGCGCAACGCGAAGAACTCGCATTCCAGCGGGATGAGCACGAAATCGGCCGCCGTCAGCGCGTTGATCGTCAACAGGCCAAGGGACGGCGCGCAGTCGATCAAGATGATGTCGTAGCGGCCCTTCACCTTGTCGAGCACGCGCGTCAGGGTCTGTTCGCGGGCCACCTCGGAAACCAGTTGCACCTCAGCCGCCGACAGGTCGATGTTGGCGGGCAGAATGTCGAGGCCGTCCACATTGGACGCCATGATCACCTCGTCCACGCTGACCTCGCCGCGCGGGATCAACAAATCATAGACGCTGCGCTGAAGCGTGTGGGGGTTGATGCCCAAGCCGATCGAGAGCGAACCCTGGGGGTCGAGATCCACCAGCAGCACCTGTCGCCCGGTCTCGGCCAGTGCCGCGCCCAGGTTGATCGCGGTGGTGGTCTTGCCGACACCACCCTTCTGGTTCGTCAGCGCGATGATGATGCCCTGGGGCGGACGACGCGGCGGCTGTGGCTCAGGCAGGTCGGGCCAGGGCCGCCCGGTCTCGTCGATTTCGCCAGGACGATAACCGGGCTCGTCGTCCGCGTCCTTGCCTGCCGCTTTGGGCCGAGTCGCCTTGCCTGCCATTGGAACCTCCTTCACGATCAGCATAAGCCTACCGGCTTTCGCGCCGCTCTGGTCCGCCCACTCATCCTTACATTGCCATGATAAGCTAATTTTGTAAGGCGTTTGCGAGATAGAAAGGAATCCGCCGTGCCGACCGCTACCATGACTTCGAAGGGGCAGATCACCGTCCCCATCGCTGTGCGTAACGACCTTGGGTTGCAGGCCGGCGTCCGGGTGCGGTTTGTCAAGCGGGCCGACGGGGCGTATGAGCTTCGTCCGGCCAGCTCGCCCAGCGCATCCCTGAAAGGTTTCTTCGGCAGATGGGACGGCCCGACGCTGACCGTCGACCAGATGAATGAGGGCATCGCTGAAGCTGCCGCCGAGGCCAACCGATGATCAGTCTGGACACCAACGTGCTGGTTCGTTATGCCATCCGCGACGACCCCCGCCAGGCCAAACTGGCTGACGCCCTGATCGACGCGCTGACGCCCGACGATCCGGCCCTGGTGACACACATCGTCCTGGTCGAGTTGTGGTGGGTGCTGACGCGCTCGTACAACAAGACGCCCCATCAGGCGGCCGACTTCATCGACAAACTGATGGACGTCGAAACCATCCACGTCCAAGACGCCGACCTCGTCACCGAAGCGTTGCAAGCCGTCACCGAAGATCACGCGGATTTCGCGGATGCGCTGATCGTCGCGGTCTCCGCCGCCCAGGGCGCCACTCAAACCAGAACCTTCGACACCAAGGCGACAGCCAGGGCAGGCATGACGCCAGTCTGACGGAATGCCTTTTGTTCAACTAGTGGGATGATGCCGTGTCGGAGCCGCGATGGCGACAATCAGCAAAACCACCCCGACAGCCCCAGCTATCAGCAGAGGCACCAGGGATGCGTCTAGGGGCGAGCCGTTCATGTAGATGATGCTGCGGATGCCGTCGCCCATATGCCGCTGCGGCACCCACGGGTAGACCCAGTGCTGCCAGAACGACGGCAGCATCTCGGGGGCGAACATGGCCGACGTGGTGCCCAGCGCGAAGGTTCCGACGACTACCAGCACACCCAGCGGCAAGGCTAGGTCAAGCGCACCCACGAACAGCACCATGACAAGCCAGATCGCCATCCACATGAACCAGAAAATCGGTGCGGCGGGTATCTTCAGGCCACCCAGCCAGGTGGCAAGCAGCAGTGCCAGCCCGGCGATGGCCGCCGAGATCACCACGGCGAAGCCGAGCTGTTTGCCGACTGCCTTGACGCGCTCAGGCGTGGTGGTTTGACGGCGGGGACGGAACAGCAGGAACAGCAGGACGGAACTGAGCATAGCCATCATCATCGGCGGCATCACCATGATCATGACGGACATCAAAGCGCCCATCGACCCGCCGCCGATGTCGGCCGTGTTGATCTGCGTCACCTGCGCGGTCAGTCCGGCCTGCGCCAGCATCCCGGTGATCGCCGCCTGCATGGTGGTGGCCAGCATGGGGTTCTTGCCCTGGTTGATCGTCACCTGGATCGGCGCCGGCGTGCCCGTGCCGGCAGCCGCACCAGCTTGTGCGGATGAGAATTCCGCCGGTATGACCAGCGCCCCATAGAACTGGTTGTCAGCCATGGCCGAGTCGAGCGCGGCCTGGCTGTCCAGTTTCGTCCAGGCGATCGGGGACGCCGCCGCGCCCGCCCCGTCCTGCATCTTTTGCACCATCGCCGCGCCACCCGGCCCCTGGTCGAGGTTGACGATGGCGAACGGGACGTCGCGCGGGGTGGCGTGCAGTTCGGGATAGAACGAGGTACCGAAGACGATGAAGATGGCGATGATGGCCACGAATGGCATCAAAAAACGACGGCTGCCCAACTTGTCGAGCATGGCGACCTCCTTGACTGAGACGCTATAATCATAATCAGCGTCTAGTTATGGTTTATACAGAAGCCAAGGACGTCTTCTTCTGGTTAGGAGGCCGCGATGGCCAGGCCGCGACGGGACTCCGGCATCGTCCCCGCGAAGCAGCGCCTTGAGAACGCCTTCTGGGCGATGCTGGCCGAAAGGGAGTTCGCCGGCATCACCATCGAGGCGATCTGCCAACGCGCCGCCGTCAACCACAACACCTTCTACTACTACTTCGACAACCTCGACCAGATGGCCGCCGTCCTGGTGGACGCCAACCTCGTGCCGGAGTTGCCGCGGATGGTTCTGGCCGGGCTGACGCGCGACCAGCCGCGCGTCGAACTACTGTTGGGCGACCCCGACCTGCGGCGACGGTTCGAACGTGTGCAATTGCTGCTCGGCCCGCACGCCGACCAGCGGATCCACGACCAACTCAAGGCGTCCGTCACCCAACTGTGGCTGGACAGCCTGGACGCCAAGGCGGACGACCAACACTTGCGGGCCTTCGTGACGTTCGTCATCGGCGGCATGCTGTCGATCTTGGGGACGGACGACCTCGGCGACCGCACGCAGCTGATGGCCTGGATGGCTGACGATTTCGGGCCGATCATCCAGACGGTTCTGAACTCACGCGCGTGAAGGCAGCCCCAAATACCCCCTAATCGGGGGACGAAATATCGGATCTCGGCGCTGGAAGCTGGCGTCAAGCCAGAAGCTTTTCCAGAAGTGAGGCCAAGGCTTTGCGCTCGGAATCGTCTAGTTTGGCTTGGACTAGTGCGAATTTCGCGAGGCTTTGGTTTTCGAGGCCACTGCGAAGTATCCGAATCTCCGCGTCTTCGGCCTTAACCCTGGCTTCGCCAAGACCACCATTCGGGCCAACATGTACGGCGACGCCAAGGCCCACCGCGCCGTAATGGAATCACTCATCGGCCTCGTCGCGCCCACGCACTGATCGTCGCGGTGTCTGCCGCCCAGGGCGCCACACCAACCAAAACCTTCGACCCCAAGCGGCCGCCCGGGCAGGCATGGCGCCCGTCTGAAACACGGGACAAACCCGACGCTGGTTAGCGGCGTGACGTTAGTTTGGGCTGCGGAACAGCTGACTACGAGTCCCGTTTTGTTTTGGGCGGATCCCGCGACTTCACTGCGGTACGAGCAGGATGACGGAGCGGTTGACAAGATTGACAGAAACGGATGGCGAGAGAGAGAATCAGTCCCATCTCAACTACGTTAGGAGCCCGGCATGCCGAACAATACTGCGAGGTCTCTACAGACTGCGGCGATCGTCGTGGCAGTGATCACCGTGGTCGCCTCGATAATCTTGGGCATCATAGCCGGAGTGGCGATCGGCGTAGCCAACGGTGCGGTCGGTTTTCTGGTCGGCCCTGTTATACATCGGGGTGGGCTGCCTTGGCGCGCGGGTGACATACCTTGCAATGCGTGCTTACAGCGAACTCCTATTTGACTCAGACTATTTGGTGGCTCTGGGCCGGTCCATCGAACAGACCCTGAAGCAGTCGAACCGAGGCGCCACTGCCCAAGTTGCTGGACAGTCGATAGCGCAGATCCAGTCGCCAACGCAGACTCTGACGCTCGACTCGCTGCTCCGGCGCGGCGGTTTGCTGCTGGAAGACGGAGACTGGGGCAAAGCCGACGCAGTGTTCGACCAAGTCTTGAATATCGACCCCGAAAACGCGCGAGCATTCATCGGCGCACTTTGCGCTGAACTCAAGGTGCATTGCCAAGAAGATCTACCCAGCTGCGGAACACCGATCGCCGATAACCGAAAATTCCAACGGGCGCTTCAGTTCGCCAATGTCGACTACCGCGCCAAACTGACGGATTATGCTCTAACCCCAACGGAAAGAGCCAGAAACGACCAACAGCGCCAGGAGCAACAAGTGACGTCCAGCAGCGACCTGTCAACATTTGTACGAGAAGCTGAAACCCTGCCAAATGCTCGTGCAATATGCGACGCGTACGAAGCCAGACACCTCAATTTGTCTTCTGACATCGACGCTTCATTGCGGAAGCAACTGCGGGACTATGTACTGGTGGAGAGATCATATGGCAACGCTAAAGCGTCGGTACTCAGTATCCTTCACGCCACTCTTAATGGTATCCAGCAAACGGGATCATCGATGCCACCCGCCATTGCAGTCCAGGATCCAAAGCAACCGCCCGGGCAGGCATAACCGTCTGACGCCCATCTGAAAACGGCTGTCAGTAGACTGGCTCCATGGATACAACTTGCTGCCTTTGCGGCCAAGAAAGCGCTTTCCCACTGGTTGGAAGCAAAGAGCCGCCACGGCCGGATCTGCAACGATACCGGCTTTGTGAACAGTGCTACCCCATCAAGACTGCGGCGATGGCCGGTGATCTGCGGAACATCCAGCTGGTCCTGAACTTGGCACAAAGAGCTGACCCAGCGGTACTCGCCTATTTTTTCGCTGCCTTCGGAGGCGACCCCATCCAATACATGCAAACTCTCGCCCAGAAGCAGGCCGGCGAACAAGCCGCTGTCGCCCAACAACAGATCCAACAGGCTCAGCAGCAAGCCCAGCAGGCCGCCGACACCGCGGCCAGACGGAATTCGCTGACTACCATGATCACTTCCGGACATGATTTCCAGGGTTTCGAGATCAGGGCCTACCACGGTTTCATAAGCGCCGAAACCGTCATCGGAATGGGGATGTTCTCCGGGCTGTCGGCATCAGTCAGCAATCTGACGGGCAATGAATCCGATCGCTTCACCAGCAAGCTCGAAGACACCAAATCGGTTGTCCTGGATCGGTTGCGGGAGCGCGCCCTGAAAATGGGCGCCAACGCGATCATCGGCGTCGACCTGGATTACACGCTGTTCGCGCAGGCTCTTTTGGGAGTAATCGCGAGCGGGACGGCCGTGCTGATCGTCCCGGCTAACACCGTCGCCCCTGCCGTCGGCATCTAGATCCAGCCCGCCTTGCCGGGTAGGTATAAGGCCCGTCTGAGGGGTGGAACAAGCTCGGACATCTCCTCCACAGTCACCGCCTCAGCCACGGTGCGCCCTCGGGTGGGCCGTCGCGTACACCTCGCGCAGGTGCTCGGCCGTCACCTTCGTGTAGATCTGCGTCGTCGTCACCGACGCGTGGCCCAGCAACTCCTGGACGACGCGGATATCGGCGCCGCCGTCCAGAAGGTGCGTTGCAAAGCTGTGCCGCAGCGCGTGGGGCGAGATGGGCGCGGCAATGCCGACGGCAGCGGCCCGCTGCTTGACGACGTTGAACGCCCCCTGGCGGCTCATGCGGTCACCTCGCGTGTTGACGAACAAACCCGCAGTGGCCCGCTTGGCGCCCTCCCGCAGCGCCGGACGCCCCCGCACCAGGTAGGCTTCCAGCGCCGCCCGGGCGAAGCTGCCCACCGGCACGATGCGCTCTTTGTCGCCCTTACCGATCAGCCGCAGGCCCAAATCCGCGTCGCCCAGCAGCCGCGTCACGTCATCGACATCCAGCGACACCGCCTCGCTGACCCGGGCGCCCGTGCCATACAGTAATTCCAAAAGCGCCGCGTCGCGCAACCCGATCGGGGTTTCCCGCTCGACCGCCTCGATCAGCGCCTGTATCTGGTCGACGGACAGCGCCTTCGGCAGGTGCTGCCCCTGTTTGGGGACGGGCATGTCGGCCGCCGCGTCGAAGGGCGTCAACCCCTCGGCCACCCCGAAAGCGTGCAGGTTGCGGACGGCCACCAGCGCCCGCGCCCGGCTGGACGACGCCAGCGGAATGTGCGCCTCGTCCCCCACTGCCAGCGACTGCTCGTAGGCCGTCACGTCGGCGGGTGTGATCTCTTTGACGGCGACGATGCCACGCCCTGCCAACCAACCAACATAACGGTCGAGATCGCGCCGGTAGGCCGCGACGGTGTGCGCCGACAGCCCGCGCTCGACCACCAGCGAATTGAGGTAGTCGCGCTGCCACCGCTCCAGTGCCACCGGCACAACCGAGGCGTCAGGCATCGCCTCCACCACCTTCCACTGGCCTCAGCGCTTGTGGAACAAGCGGTTGGTTTGGTACACAGGGTCGCACGTGACGTTGATACCCAACTGCCGCAGCACATTGATGTCGATCTGCGACAAGATGACGGTCGAGTGGAATTCCGCCTTATCGAGTTGTGGCAATTGCTTCATCACCAGGTCGGCCACCGGATTGGTGGCGGCGCTGATCGACAGCGCCAGCAGCAGCTCGTCCGTGTGAAGCCTGGGATTGTCGTTGCCCAGGAAGCCGACCTTGAGCTTCTGGATCGGTTCGATGACGACGGGCGAGATGACCGGCATCTTGTCGTCGATGCCCGCCAGGTGCTTCAGCGCGTTCATCAGCGCCGCAGACGACGCGCCCAACAGGGCGGATGTCTTGCCCGTCATGATCGCGCCACCAGCCAGTTCGATCGCTGCGGCTGGCTCACCGGTCGACAGCGCCTTTTCGCGGGCTACCGGCACCACGGCTCGGTCGGTGTCCGCGATCTCGCTCAGGTTCATCAGCATCTCGATCTTGTTGACTGGCTTACGGTCGGCCAACCCGGCAGCGAAGTCGCACTGCGCCTTGAAATACCGACGGATAATCTCCTGCCGCGACGCCTCGGAGCAAACCGCGTCGTCAGTGATGCACGAGCCGACCATATTGACGCCCATATCCGTGGGCGAGTTGTAGGGGCTGGAGCCCCAGATGTTCTTGAAGATCGAGTTCAGCACAGGGAACATCTCAACGTCCCTGTTGTAGCTGACCGCCGACACCCCATA
>Ga0123357_10000209_pt1 | contig 54965 bp, 45 predicted proteins | sample TergutEmb28metaG_FD_89873 | JGI IMG/M metagenome (GOLD analysis project Ga0123357, IMG submission 89873) | Embiratermes neotenicus P4 segment gut microbial communities from Petit-Saut dam, French Guiana - Emb289 P4 | ecosystem: Host-associated > Arthropoda: Insects > Digestive system > Gut ...
CTATGGGTCGACGGGTGTGGATGCCACCAACCTTTGGCTGGTGATCGCGGCCTACAGCTTAGGAAACTGGGGCAGCGCGCTTAGCCGTCTCAAGCAGCGCTATTATTTCGCCAAGCAGGACGGCTGGACGAACTTCTGGCTCGGCTTGTTGCCGATCTTGGTGCAGGCGGCGGTGGCTTTGCCGGCCTTGTTCTGGCTGCCTGGCCGCTATGGTGTAGCGATTTTGGCAGCGGCCGACACTGTCGGTGTGGTGCTGGCGGGCGTCATCTTCTTGTTGCTGATGCGGCGCGACATGGGCGACTACGGGCTGGGTGGCATCATCTGGCTTTGGTTCAAGGTGACGGTGGCGTCGGCGGTGGCCGCCGCAGCCGCCTGGGTGGTGGTGTGGAAGACACAAGATCTGGCTGAAAGTCGGCTGTTCGCCGTCGTCGTCCTGCTGGCAGGAGGCGTGGCCTTTTTGCTGGTGTTTTGGGCAGTGGCGGCGCTTTTGCGAATAGAGGCGGTCACCTCGCTGGTAGGTCGGGCAATCGCCCGCGTCCTGCGTCGTCCTGTTGAGGCGCCGTCGGGCGAGGCTACGTCAGAGGTGACGATGGTGCTCACGCCGGTCAGCGGCGGCGACCAGTTGCCGATGTCGGCGTCTTTCGAACCGGCGCTGATGCTGCATTTGACGCCGCCGCCGCAGCCGCAACGTCCGGCAACGCCATTGCCGCCGAAGCGTGGCGAAGGATTGGCACCACCGCCGCAGCCCTTGTCGCCGTCGCAACTGGTGGCCTCGCTTAACTTGAAGCCGCCGCCGCGGCCGGGCCTGTCTGCCCCTGGCCCAACTTCGTCTGAAGCGGCCCCAACCCCGCCGCCGCAGCCTTGGTCTACCCCAAAGACCGGTGCAGGTGTTTAAGGTGAAATCAAGGTAGAGTTCCACGCATAGGAGGACGGCATCATGACCGGGTTCGTAGTCACTGCCATTGTCGGCTTTGTTGTACTTTGCGTCGCTTTGTTCCTCGACGGAGTGCTCGATATGTTCGATATCTCGTTGGGCTCGGGGATCCTGTCGGGCGCATCATTAGGTGGGCTGCTTTGTGGCATCGGCTTCGGCGGCATCATCGGGTCGTCGCTGGGTTGGGCGACGGGAGTCTCGCTGCTGTTGGGGATCGTTATCGGTGTAGTCATCGCGTTCATCGCTATCACGTTGTACCGCTGGCTAAAGCGTTCCGAGACACCCGAAGCGGCCTACAAGCTCGACAACATCATTGGCACCCGAGGCACGGTGACGGCCGGCGCCACCGTCGGCAACAAGGGCCTCGTCCAGGTGTTGTACTTGGGTAGCCCGCGCACAATTGCTTTCGTCGCCGACTCTGACCTAAAGACGGGCGATTCGGTCTTCGTCGCCGATCTGCTCGGCCCAGAGCTACTGAAAGTCGCACCCACAGACCCACCATTGCCCGCCTACGCACCCTCAATCGACACCAAATAGGAGTTCAGAAATGCAAAGCTATGACACCGTCTTAGGCATCGTCGGCCTCATTATCGTCATTATTGCGATCATCGTAATCGTCGCCAAACGGTATAAGATCCCTGACGCCAACGAGGCGCTGGTTATCACCGGTTTGAAGAACGCCGGGTCGACGGCCGAGGGGCCGTCGCTAAAGGTCGTCATGGGTGGCGGGTCGTTCATTATCCCGTTCATCCAACGCTGCCGCAGCTTGTATCTGGACGCCACCGAGATCGCGATGCAGGTGCCTGAGGGCGTTTCGAAGGACAACATCAAGGTGGTTGTTGACGCTGTCGCTCTGGCCAAGATCGACGGTACGCCCGAGGGCGTCCGCTCAGCCGCGCAACGGTTCCTGGGACGTGAGGACGACATTCCGCGAATCATCCAATCGATCCTGGCTGGTGCCTTGCGTGGTGTCGTCGGCAACATGACGATCGAGGAAATGCTGCGCGACCGCGAGGGTTTGGCCGCCAAGATTCAGGAGGCCGCCGCGTCGGCATTGAGCGATGCCGGCCTGCGCGTTGACACGTTGCAAATCAACGGCATCGCCACTGACCCGGCCGACTACATCACCAACTTGGGGCGTCCCCAGGCCGCGCAGGTGCGCAAGAACGCCGAAGTGGCTGAGGCCCAGAACGAGCAGGAGTCGGCCCAAGCCAAGGCGCAGGCGCGCATCCAGATTGCCAACGCCAACAAGGACGCCCAGTTGAAGGAGGCGGGCTTCCTAAAGGAGACCGCCCAGGCCGAGGCCGAGGCCGCCGCCGTCGGGCCGCGTACCCAGGCTGCCCAGGACGCGCTGATCACCCAGGCCCAGCAGACCAACGCACAGCAGGTGGCCACGCTGACGAAGCTACAGTTGGACTCTGACGTGCGTGCCAAGGCCGACGCCAGTTTGTATGCTGCGCAGAAATCCGCCGACGCCGACCTCTACACGGCCGAGCAGCACGCCAAGGCTCAAGCCGTCATGGTGACGGCCGCCGCCGAGGCCGAGAACAAGCGTCTGACGCAAGAAGGCGAAGGCCGCGCCGCCGCCATCAAGGCCGCCGGTATCGCCGAGGCCCAGGCCATCCAGGCAAAGGGTCAGGCCGAGGCGTCCGTCAAGGAGCTGCTGGCTTCGGCATACTCAAAGTACGGCCAGCAGGCCGTCATCGACCGCGTGTTGACATCCCTGCCCGAGATGCTGACGGCGGTGGCCGCGCCGATCGGCGACATCGGCAACATCACGGTGCTGGGCGACGCGTCGAGCGCGTCCGGCATCCCGAAGATCAGCACGGATGTTCTGGTCCAGTTGCCGGCGATAGTGAAGGCCGCGACCGGCCTGGACATGACAGGTCTGTTCGCCAAGTGGTTCGCCGATCAGACGATAGTGGCCGAGCCGTCCACGGTGACGGCCACGCCGGTAGACATGGCGACGCCGGAGCCGGAGCCCACCCCGCCGGTCCAGCCAGCGCCGCCAGCAGCCGAAGAACCGGACGTAACGGACGAACAGCCAGAAGCCACGTTGGAGGAGACGACGCCTGGCGCATGATTGCCCGGCCGAGGACCTTCGACATCCCAAAACCGACATTCCTCCGTCGAAGCGGCGGGTTTTGAACGAAAACCGCCCATTTTGCGCCGAAAACCACCGCCTCGACTTGCCCCGTGCCAAAACGCCCCGTTGAGGCGGAGGTTTATGAATCAGACCGGTGGGCTGACCACGTCCGGCGCTTCGTGACGCTTGATCGTGGCTATCACTCGGTAGGTTACCGGCAGCAGTATTGCTTCTACTGCTACCTTGTAGACGTAGCCGACGACTGTGTAGTTGACCAGGGTGCTCAGTGGCACCAGGCCGGCGTAGGCGATGGTGCAGAAAGTGATGGTGTCGGCGGCTTCGCCGACAACTGTCGAGCCGAGCAACCGGATCCACAGACGCTGCGTGCCGAAACGCGCCTTGATCTTCACCAGCACCCAGGCGTTCAGGAACTGGCCGATCAAGTAGCCGCAAAGTGACGCGATGACGATGCGCGGCACGAAGCCCAACACGACGTGCCAGGCGTCCTGGTTATCCCAGCCGGGTGCCGGTGGTGCATGGTCAACGATCATAAAGATAAGGGACGCGCCCAGCGCAACGGCGAAGCCCAGCACGATAGCGCGGCGGGCTTTGCCGAACCCATAAACCTCGGCCAGAACGTCGCCGAAGATGTACGTCAGTGGGAACAGTATCGCCCCACCGTCGAAAATCAGCGGCAGAAGGGCCACACCGCCCGGATGCCAGGCCGGCCCGACCGCGATCAGCTTGGTCGCCCCGACGTTGCTGATCAGCAAGAACGAGCAGAACAGAGCGACGACGATGTCGTAAACCGATGAAGGCCGAGCGCCTAGCGGGTTGGCTGACGTGGACGGTGCCAGGGTAGGCGATGCGGAGTCAGAGTTATTGGAGTCGGGCGGCTTCGTCACTCGAGCCCCAACGTGGCGGCAGTGGTCGCCCACAGAGCCTCGCCTAGGTGCACGTCGCTGGCGCAGGCTCGCGTCGCCGCCGGGCGGCGTTTGATGACATAGCCACCGGGCCGGAAGTCGACGCCCGGTGTCGCCTCAGCCAGAAACACCAGGCTGTCGGCGCCCTTGGTTGACGTTGTCAACAACGCCTTGGCAGGGGACGAGTAGAAACTGCCCATGATGCCGCCGTTGGCGACGCTGAAGTTAGATGCGACAACCCCGGGGTGAAATGCCACAGCCGAAACGCCGCGTCGCCCCAAATTGCGCTGCAACTGACGGGTGTGAAGCAGAAGGGCGAGCTTCGAGTCGGCATAGGCGGCGAAGCTGACATAAGAGCGCTCGTGATCCATGTCGTCCAAATCGATGCGTCCACCCCAATGGGCCATGCTCGACGTCATGATGACGGTGGCTCGACTGGCGATAAGGCGGTCCTCTAGCAGATGGTTTAGCAGGAACGTTGCCAGGTAGTTGATCTGGTTTGTGGCCTCATGGCCGTCCGCTGTGACAATGCGCTCGTTACCGTTGATGAGGCCCGCATTGTTGGCTAGCACATCGATCGTCGGGCACAGCCGCAGCACCTCCTCGGCGACGTGACGCACCTGGGCGAGGTCGGCGAAATCTGCCACGATGGATTCCGCACCAAGCTCGTCGGCAACCGCCGCCAGCTTGGTTGGCGAACGTCCGATAAGCACCAGCTGGTGTCCGTCGGCGGCCAGTTGACGGGCTGCGGCGGCGCCGATGCCATCGGACGCGCCGGTGATGACGATAGTTTTGCGGTTCATGTGTGCCTCCGTAGGACTAGGCCCAATGCTAACGAATCAGTTTAGAGGAAATCGAACATGACCTGGGTCGGCTGGAGACTGCCGCTTAACCACGAGATTATGGTTTAGCTCGCCTTGGTGCCTGGCTTGCAGGGGTCGAATCCGTACTTTTCGATGTTCAATTTGCGAGCCGATGCCATCCAATCATCACGCACGATGCGATCAGGGAAAAACTCGAGAGCCTTTTCGACGACCGCGATGTCCTGCGGCGTAAACCGGGCAACCTGACGGAAGCTCGTGACTTTCATCTTGTAGAGCATCTTGGAGATCACCGGGCCGACCCCGAAAATCTCTTCCAGGTCATCTTTGGGCGCCGGCTCACTGCCAGCCGTACGAGAGGCGATCGCGTCGACCATTGAGACGGCTGCAGCCTTCGATGTCGGCGTGACGACCGTCGCGCTGGCTGGCGTGGCCGACTTAGTGGCAACGGCACTGGCGGCGGCAGCTTTGGCTGCTGCAGCGTTGGCGGCGGCTGTGCTGACAACCAGCGCCCGGCTGGCGTCGAGGTCGGTTTGTAGGCCGGCTTTGGCCTTGTTGCAGGCATCCAGATCCGCTTGCAGGCCGGCTTTGGCTTTGCCGCAGTCGTCCAGATCGGCCTGCAACGACGCGTTGGCGTTCCGCAGTTTCCGAAGTTCGCTATCGTCCGACGCCAAGGCGCGGCGCGACACCAACCAGTGAACAAGCCAGCCCAAAATGAAGCCAAGAATGGCGGCCAATATCAGCCAGATCAGGATCTCCCCTGCGGTATACCAAGACATGATTACCCTTCCGTTATTTGTTTGGCGTGTTACGACACGGTCAGGGTGGCGCGGCGGTTTGCCGCTTGGCCTTCGGCTGTGTCATTTGAAGCTACTGGGTTGTCTGTTCCACGGCCCACGACGGTGAGCCGACTAGCGTCGATGCCGTGTGCTACGAGGTAGTCGGCGACTGCCTGGGCGCGACGTGTTGAGTCTGTCACCTCACGACCGGCTGGGTGTGGCGTCGAGACATAGCCGTCAATTTCCACCTTGGCGGTCGAGTTGGCGAGCAGCGGGATGACCGTGTCAAGATTCTTCATGGCGGTATCGCTGAGGCTGTAAGTGCCGTTGGCGAAGTTGACGACGGTGGCATTGATCTGGGCGATCTGGTCGGGGGTCAAGGACGATGACGACGGCGCAGCCACAGTGACGGTGTTCGTCACCGGCACACCACCGGCGCCGGCCTGGAAGGCCGCCAGCGAGGCCTGCAGCGCTGCCGCGTCGGCATCCTTCGCCACGACTCCACCGATTGAGACACCGGTACCGCCCGCTGTTAGCGAACCGCCGGTTATGGCCGGTGAACCCTGAAGCGCTGTGATCATGCCGTTGACCCAGGCTGGGTCGTCCACGCTCGGATCGACCTTCAATTGGTTGATAACCGGCGAACCGAAGACTCGCTCGGCCTGGGCGGCCAGCGCGTCAGCCTCTGCCTGTGTGGCGACGGTACCTGACAGTGTCACGCCATTCGCACCGGTGGCGATGTTGACCGCCGGCTGTACCGCGGGGGCGGTTGTGGGGGCGGTTGTGGTGGTCGGTGGGGCGGTGGGTGTTGGCGGCAGTGACGTGGGTGCCGGCGTAACCGGCACCGCGGACGTGTTATTGCCTGTGATCCTTGCCCAACGCACACCGTAAACCGACTCCACGACTTGCTTGGCTTGCTGCAGTTGTGCGTCGGTCATGCCCTGGCCCGTCAGATAGGCTTCGCGTCCCTTGAACGAGACGTCGACTCCTGAAATACCGGCGTTCTGGAGCGCGGTGACCGCCTTCGGCTCCAATGAGTTGGCGTTGGTGTTTTGCCCCACGAGTGCGCCGGCGATTGCTGTTCCCCCGAGTAAGATCCCGACTACAGCCGCCCCGACTTTTTGGATGTTAGCCATCCTGTGTCTCCTCCCAGATAACTCGAGGTAAATGGTAGTACACCGCGGGACTATTTTTGTTATGAATAGCGTTGTTTCGAGTTTGTATTTCCCGAATTCGAAAAACTTGCGCTGCTGATGATTGGCCGGTTTGGTCGCCTGGGCCTGGATTCTGGTCAGTGCACTAACATGGTAGGCAGTTATTACAGGAAGGGTTAGGTGACCACAATAGTCGCAGACGACGGACTCGTCCGCGTTGTCACTGTGCCCCCGTCGCTCGACATGGTGTCGCTAGTTGGCGTCAATGACGAGTTCTTGCGCGTCCTCGAAGACTCCCTTGACGCCGATCTTTTGGTGCGCGGCAACGAGGTGCGTATCACTGGGGACGAGCCTGACGTGCGCCTGGCGGCCGACGTGCTGAACGAAATGGTGGCCATTTTGCGCACGGGTCAGGGCATGACGGCGGATGCCGTAGGCCGTCTGGTGGGAATGACGAGGCAGGCCGATTCTGAAGGTTGCGAGCGCCCGGCCGAGGTCCTGACGGCCAACATCTTGAGCAATCGGGGCAAGACGATCCGTCCCAAGACGCTGAACCAGAAGCGCTACGTCGACGCCATCGACAAGCACACCATTGTGTTTGGTATTGGACCGGCCGGCACCGGTAAGACCTATTTGGCGATGGCCAAAGCCGTCCAGGCGCTGCAGACAAAACAAGTCAACCGCATCATCTTGACCCGTCCCGCAATCGAGGCTGGTGAGCGCTTGGGCTTCTTGCCGGGCACACTGTCGGACAAGATCGACCCGTACCTGCGCCCTCTCTACGACGCTTTGCACGACATGGTTGACCCCGATTCGATACCCAAGCTGATGACGAACGGCGTCATTGAGGTGGCACCTCTGGCCTATATGCGCGGTCGTACCCTAAACGATGCGTTTATCGTACTGGACGAGGCCCAGAACACGTCGATGGAGCAGATGAAGATGTTCTTGACGCGTCTGGGGTTCGGCTCGAAAGTGGTGGTGACTGGCGATATCACGCAAATCGATTTGCCAGGCGGGCAGCGGTCGGGCCTCAAAGAGGTGCGCGGTATTTTGGATGGGGTGGACGATATCGCCTTTTGCATGCTGACCAATGCCGATGTGGTGCGGCACGCCCTGGTGGGCCGGATTGTGGCGGCGTACGACAAATATGAAGCCACCCTTGGCCAGACGATCACAGGGCGGGCGACCAGCCGCCCATACCGCGGAGGCCGTCCATGATCGACATTAACAACGAATCTGGCATGCCGGCCGATGAGAAAGGCCTGGTGCGGCTGGCGGCATTCGCGCTGCGCGAGTTGCGGATTCACCCGCAGGTCGATTTGTCCATTCTGCTGGTGGACGAACCGACCATGACGCATTATCACACGACGTTCATGGACTTGCCGGGGCCGACGGACGTCATGAGTTTTCCGATGGACGAATTGCGCGTCCCCGCACCGGGGCAACCGGCGCCCCAGGGGATGCTCGGTGATATCGTGCTGTGCCCCGCGGTGACGATTCGGCAGGCGTCTGAAAACGGACGCCTGCCCGACGATGAAGCCGAATATTTGCTGATTCACGGGCTATTGCATCTGTTGGGGTACGACCATGCGGAACCAGCCGAATCGGCCGAAATGTTTGCTCTGAATGACCGGCTGATCCGTGAGTGGAATAAGCACCGGGCCAAATAGTTATGACCCACGCCGATTGGATTCGAATTGTCGTCGCCGTCGTGCTGACGATTGTGGCGATGTGGTTTGCCGCTGTGGAGGCAGCGTTCCATTCAATGTCGCGGGCTCGTGCCAATGAGTTGGTTGAGGTTGGTGCTCCGGGCGCAGCGCTGGTGCTGGATATCGCCGAAGACCCGGCACCGACGATAAACACGTCTACACTGCTGCGGATAATCGCCCAGGTTGTGACGGCGCTGCTGATCGCGGTTGTTGTTTTCGATCACTTGACGCAGCTATGGGCTGAATTGCTGGTTGCCGGCGTGATCCTGGTCGTGCTGTGGTTTATCGTCTGGGGGGTTGGACCGCAGACGTTGGGGCGCCAGAAGGCTGTTTCAATAGCCACCCATTCAGCCCGCCTGATGAATGCGCTGACAACGGTGTTCGGCCCGGTCGCGCAGTTGTTAATCGTCATCGGAAATGCCGTGACCCCGGGCCGTGGCTTCACTGACGGGCCGTTCACGACGGAGGCAGAACTGCGCGACATGGTCGATTTCGCCGAAGATCGCGACCTCATCGAAGAGGACGAGGCCGACATGATTCATTCGGTGTTTGAGTTGGGCGACACCATTGTGCGTGAGGTCATGGTGCCGCGCACCGACGTGTTGGTAGTCGAATCGGGCAAGACGTTGCGTCAGGGGTTGTTGAAGGCGCTGCAAACCGGGTATTCGCGGATTCCGGTGACGGGCGAAACGCTGGACGATATCGTCGGTGTGTTGCACGTCAAGGACATCATGGCGCGCATTTTCTATAAGCCTGATGCGCAGCGCAAAGAATTGGTCCGCGACATCATGCGTCCGGCGTCTTTTTGCCCCGATTCCAAGCCCGTCGATAAATTGCTGCGCGACATGCAGGCCACTCGCACGCACATGATGATTGTCGTGGACGAATTCGGCGGCATGGCCGGCATCGTCACCCTGGAGGATATCGTCGAAGAAATCGTCGGCGAAATAACCGATGAGTATGACGCCGAACCAGTGGCGGTGGAGTCTTTGGGTGACGGAGCATACCGGGTGCCGGCGCGTTTGCCGCTGGACGAGTTGAGTGAGTTGATGGGCGTCGACCTTGAGGACGAGGAGGTCGAGACGGCCGCCGGCCTGATGGGTAAGGTGCTAAGCAAAGTGCCAATGCCCGGTTCGCACGTCAATTGGCAGGGTGTCGAGTTCGTTGCCGATCAGGCGACGGGACGTCGCCACCAGATCGCCACGCTGGTCGTTCGTCCAGCGACGGATCGGTCAAGTGAACACGCCCTGGATGATGAAGACAGATCCATCTAACCTGAAGAGCCGACATGAATGATGAACCAGATGTGACACCCGACTTTAAGTCAGGCTTTGCCTGCCTGGTGGGCCGTCCAAATGCGGGCAAATCGACGCTGTTGAACGCGCTGGTCGGGCAAAAAGTCGCGATTGTTTCAGACAAACCGCAGACCACGCGTCACGCGATTCGCGGCATCGTCAACCAACCGGGGTCGCAGTTGGTGATGATCGACACGCCGGGGCTGTCCAAGCCGCGGGCGCTGCTGCAGACCCGGCTCAACGACTTAGTGACAGAGACCTTGAGCGACGTCGACATCATCGGGGTTTGCCTGCCCGCTGACCAGCGACTGGGGCCGGGGGACGAGCGCATCATCGGCCAACTGGCCGGGCTGTCAGCACACCCGCCGCTTGTGGCGTTGGCCACCAAGGCCGACCGGGTGAGGCCCGAGCGCTTGAGCGAGCATCTGTTGAGCATCGACACGGCCGCAGCGCAGGGCGAAATTGAGTGGGCTCATATCGTCCCCTGCTCGGCGGTGACCGGCTGGCAAGTGGACGAGGTGCGCGACGTGCTGTGCTCGCTGCTGGTGCCGGGGCCGCGTTTCTACCCGGGCGACGAGGTGACGGACGAACCGAGCGACGTGATGATCGCCGAGTTGATCCGCGAGGCGGCGCTGGAATTGGTGCGCGACGAGCTACCCCACTCGATCACTGTCGAGGTGTTGGAGGTTAACGAGCGTCCCGACCGTCCAGCAGACAAACCCATTTGGGATATCTTTGCCAACCTGGTAGTCGAACGCGATTCGCAAAAGCACATCGTCATCGGTCGCGGCGGCGAGATGATCCGCGAGGTTGGTACCGCTGCCAGACTGAGAATCAACGCCCTGCTGAATATGCGCGTCCACCTGGATCTACGCGTCAAGGTTGTGCCGAACTGGCAACGCGACCCCAAGCAACTGGCCCGCCTAGGGTTCTGACTCAGTCACTGCTCAATTCTGGTGGCTGCGGCAAAGGCTTAGATTCTTGCGACGCGTCACATGTGGATAACTTGCCCAGTTTGCGTCTTGACGGTGCATAACGCGTAACGAACGCCTTTTCCGGCTCTTGATCGCCATGATGGCGACGTCGCTGGCGCATGAGCGGTGGATTTGGGCTACACTGGACCACGTGTTGTGGCGCTCATTGCTGCTTGGTCGCCGCGACGGGGTGCGGTCGCACTAGCCAGACCCCCTGTCGCGGAGTTTGCATGTGTCTGGCGTTCATCAACTAACACAAGGAACCCGCAATGACAACGTATCCAGCACCCACTACCCGTCCTCAGCCCAAGCCGGTCGCCGACAAGTCACCCATGCCGCTGCAGCGCTACAAGCCTTTCGTCGCGCAGGAATTGCCCGATCGCACCTGGCCCGACAAGCGCATCACCAAGGCGCCGCGCTGGCTCAGCACTGATCTGCGCGATGGCAATCAAGCCCTGATCGACCCGATGACGCCAGCCCGCAAGCGCAAGTTGTTCGACATGTTGGTAGCCATGGGCTACAAGGAGATCGAGATCGGTTTTCCGTCCGCGTCCCAAACCGATTTCGATTTCGTCCGGTCACTGATTGATGAGCAGGCCATCCCCGATGATGTTACGATCTCAGTGCTGACACAGGCCCGCGCCGACCTGATCGACCGAACGGCACAGTCTCTGGTTGGCGCCAAGCGGGCGTCCATCCACCTGTACAACGCCGTCGCCGAACTGTTCCGCCGCGTCGTCTTCCGGCTGGACGAGGCCCAGACTATCGATCTGGCCAAGCAGGGGACGCGCTGGGTGATCGACTCGGCCGAGAAATGGCTGGGCGACGTCGAGTTCGGCTATGAATACAGCCCGGAGATTTTCTCGCAAACCCCTACCGATTATGTTGTCGAGGTTTGCGAGGGCGTCATGGACGTCTGGCAGCCAGATGCTCAGCGGGAGATCATATTCAACCTGCCGGCAACCGTCGAGGTTTGCACGCCGAACACCTACGCCGACCAGATCGAGTACTTCTGCCGTCACATCTCGAACCGCGACGCGGTGTGTGTGTCGGTGCATCCACATAATGACCGCGGCACGGCTGTCGCCGCTGCTGAATTGGGGATGATGGCGGGCGCGCAGCGCGTCGAGGGCTGCCTATTCGGCAACGGCGAACGCACCGGCAACGTCGACCTGGTAACGCTGGGCATGAACCTGTACACCCAGGGCGTCGACCCCGGCATCGACTTCTCGGCCATCGATGAGGTGCGCCACACCTACGAGTACTGCACCGGTATGCACGTGCCGGCGCGCACGCCTTATGCCGGCGACCTGGTTTTCACTGCGTTTTCCGGTTCGCACCAAGACGCCATCAAGAAGGGCCTGGAGGCGCTGGAAGTCAAAGCTGCCAAGCAGAATGTCGGGCTGCACGAGGTGGCCTGGGAGGCGCCTTATTTGGCCATCGACCCGACCGATGTTGGGCGGTCGTATGAGGCGGTCATCCGCGTCAATTCGCAGTCCGGCAAGGGTGGCATGGCGTACCTGATGAAGGCCGACCATAACTTGGATTTGCCGCGTCGTCTGCAGATCGAGTTCAGCCGCGTCGTCCAGTCGCATTCCGACGCCGAAGGCGGCGGCGAGGTGACCTCGGACGCCCTGTGGGAGATCTTCCGTCGCGAATACTTGGATAAGGATCAGCCCTATGCGCTGGTCGGTCAGAAGACGACCACCACTGACGGCGTCAGCCAGATGTCGGCAACCGTGCTGGTGGGCGGCAAGGAAGTCGAGGCCGACGGCGAGGGCAATGGCCCCGTCTCGGCTTTCGTCGACGCGCTGATCAACCTGGGTGTGCACGTCCGCGTACTCGATTACGTCGAGCACGCCATGACGTCCGGCGGCGACGCGATGGCGGCAGCCTACGTCGAGGCCAGCGTCGGCCGTCCCGGGGAGGACGATCAGGTGCTCTGGGGTGTCGGCATCGACCCAGACATCACGACGGCGTCCCTGAAGGCGGTGCTAAGCGCGGTAAACCGGGCGTCCGAGTAGGCGTAAACCCGCAACTTCGCATTCTGGCCGCTTCCAGTGGTTGGACGCAGAGCTTTGCGGCGGGTGTGTAAGGCATTTGTCGCAGTTGGCACCCGCAACCGCCGCAGTCCTCGTCTGATGATGCCGGTAGCCCCTAATATTGCGAAGTTGCGGAACTTTGGGCCGTCTCGGCTGAGCTGGTGTGGTTTGTGTTCTTCCGCGACTCCTCCCGCGCTGGCCCTCGTCGGCTTGCGCTGACGCACCCCCTTCGGGGGATTGTCTCCGAGATGGTCTGCCGCCGCTTGGGTGGGTGGTTGCGCTCGGTGCAAGTCTTTCGGCGACTGTCACCTTTGCAGGTGTTTGGGACGGTTCTTGAGTAGGCAGCGAAAATTCACTGACAGAAAGACGCAACAGGTAGTGGCAGTCAACGCAACCATCAAAGTAACTTCCTGCAAAAAGTGACGGATGGTACCCAACCCGTCCATGACAGCAACCACCGGTCAAGTGCGGAAAGAACTGTCCGGTCCCGCACCACCGTAGGTGGTGTGGGACCGTAAGCCGGCGAAGGCCGGCGCGCGAGCAAAAACATAGCGCAACGGACGGCCCATCCCCGTCGAGACATGGGTTTTCGTCCCCTGGTTGGCGAAGAGACCCGTTTTGGGGACGAAAAGCCGGGTCTCGTGGTGACGAACCAAGAAACGTCGGAGGGCGCTGTTAGCGTGATTGACCTCTACAAGAATGGGGGGCAGTCATGCTCAATGACACAAGGACGCTGGCGACCGTCGCCGCGATCAACCATATCCATCCCATCAACGGCGCTGACGCCATCGAATGCGGGGTTATCCGCAGTTGGCCGGTGGTCATCGGCAAGGGGCAATTCCACGACGGCGACGAGGTGCTGTATATCGAACCGGACGCGGCGTTGCCCGTCAGTGATCCGCGGTTTGCGTTCCTGGCACCGCGCGGCACGAAAACCATCGACGACGTGCAGTATCACGTCCTGCGGACCATTCGGCTGCGCGGTCAATTGTCGCAGGGAATCGTCTTCCCGGTCGGCGATTTTCCTGAGGCGGTTGGCGCGTCCAACATTGACGAGGTGCTTGGCATCCGGCTGTATGAACCACCGGCGCCGCCATTGGGTGCCGATCAGGTCGGGCCGTGGAACCTGCACTGGTTGAAGAAGACGGACGCTGAGCGCGTCCAGAACTTGTCGGACGAGTGGTTGCAGTTTGTTGACGACGGGCTGTGGGTGGCCACAGAAAAGGTGGATGGCAGCAGCGTCACCTATGCGCTGGGCGACGCCGACGAGTTGCACACCTATTCGCGCAACTGGGAGTTGAGCATGGCCAACCCCAAGGCGACGCCGATGGAACTGGCGACTAGGTATGACGTGCGGCAGTGGATGCTGGACGTCGGCGTCAGGGCGGTGCAGGGCGAGATGTACGGCGTCGGCATCAACGCGAACCGGCTCAAGGCGTCAGGGCACCAGTTGGCGGTGTTTGCGGCATGGGGCTTGACGGATGGTGAGGCGGTTGACAAGTTTCCGCTGCTGTATGACAACCCCGGCAAGCTTGAGGCCGTCGTGCGGTTGGACGTGCCATTCCCACGGACGGTGGACGAAGCGTTGGCCCTGGCGGACGGACGGGCCAGCGCCGTCAATCCGAAGTGTCTGGCCGAGGGCATCGTCTGGCACCATGTCGGCAATGCCAGCTTCCCGGAACTGGACTTTCGGTTGATGTTCAAGGCCGTGTCGCCCGCGTATCTGATCAAGCACGGGCTCTGACGTGATACATAAAGGTGTATTAGTAAGGTGTAAAGGTGTACCTTATGAGTATGGCATTGACTATCAAGAACCCGGAGACTATAGCCTTGACGCGCGAACTGGCCCAAAAGACGGGTCGGACGCAGACGGCCGCCATCACCGAGGCGGTGCGCACTGCGCTGGTCGAGGCTTCCAAGCCCACCTATGCAGAGCGCGAGGCCCGCGTCAACGCGATCATGGAGAAGATCTGGGCGACGATGACGCCGGAGCGCAAGCGCGAGATCGACCAGAACATGGACGATCTGTATGACGAGTGGGGGTTGCCGGCATGATCGTCGACTCATCGGCGATGGTTGCCATCGCGAAAGGCGAGCCACTGGCCGCGAGGCTTTCAAGGTTATTGATGGACGAGGGCAGTGCATCAATCTCGGCGGCCACGTATGTTGAACTCGGCATCGTTCTGGATCATCGCGCGACGCCGGAGGAAATGCGTCAGGTGGATAGCATGCTGAAGGCCTACGGCATTGAGATCGTGCCGTTAACACCGTCCCAAGCCACCATTGCCCGGGCTGCTTACCGCGACTTCGGCAAGGGCAGCGGGCACCCGGCGCACCTCAACATGGGCGACTGCTTCAGCTATGCGCTGGCCACTGAGATGGACGAGCCACTGCTGTTCGTCGGCGACGACTTCATCTACACGGACGTGACGCCCGCCTGGCGTCCCGCGGCCTAGCATGTTTGACGTGTTGATCGAACTCGAGAGCGGTGGCGTTGGCGTCGCCTTCACCGACCGGCTTGACGGCGTCAGCTTGCCGCCCTTTGACAGTCTCAATCTGGGGCGGGGCGGGGTCGACGATCCGGCCGACATCGCAGCCAACTTCGGTCTGCTGCGGCAGCGCCTTGGCGTCACCAAGATCGTCACGGTGGCACAAGTGCATGGCACGGATGTGCTGGAGGTAACGCAAGACCTGGCTGCGGCCTGGCATGACGGCAGCGAGCTGGGCGTCCACGGGCCGCTTGCCGTGCCGCTGGTGGAAGCCGACGCGATGGTTACCCGTCTGGCTGGCGTTGCCCTGTGCATCCGGGTGGCCGACTGCCTGCCGGTGCTGTTCACCGATCCGTCCGCCGGTGTCATCGCCGCCGCCCATGCCGGGCGCGTGGGTCTGTTGGCGGGCGTCCTGCCGGCGACCGTCGACGCGATGCGGCGCCAGGGCGCGAAAGACATCCAGGCCTGGATCGGGCCGGGCATCTGCGGGCGCTGCTACGAAGTGCCCCAGGCGATGGCCGACGACGCGTGGGCTCAGCTTTCTGCCACAAAGGCCCAGACGTCCTGGGGGACTCCGTCCATCGACCTGCCGGCCGGGGCGGTCGCGCAACTCAGCGACGCCGGCGTCACCGTCACCCAACTGGGCCATTGCACCTTCGAGCACCCCAACCTGTACTCCCACCGTCGCGACCACGGGGCCACCGGACGCCAGGCCGGCCTGATTTGGCTTTAGGTTGGGAGTGGTCGCGGGCGTCTGGCATCCAGCCCGCAATTTGGTAAGATAGAATCTTAAGAAGTAAGGAGAACTGGCACAATGTCGCTAGCGACTATAACAAGTAAGGGGCAGTTGACAATTCCGGTTGAGTTCCGCACGTCAGAGCATATGACCACGGGGACGAAAGTCGAGTTTTTCCGGCTGCCTGGTGGCGGCCTTGGCATGATCCCGCGTGCCCGTTCCATCGTCGACTTGTTTGGTTGCCTTCCGAAACCGGCGTACACGACAAGCGACGAACAGGCCGGCCACGCCGTCGCCTCGGCGCTGCTTGACGATGACGACCGAATTCGGTCCGGCCGATGATCGGTATCGACACGAACGTCCTGCTGCGTTATCTGACCAATGACGACCCGGTGCAGTCGCCGCGAACTCGCAAGCTGTTGACCAGTTGCACGCCTGAGGTCCCGGCGTTCATCAGCACGGTCACGTTGGTCGAGGCCGTCTGGACGCTTTCCACACCCCGCTACGGTTACGGCCGAACCGCGATTCTCGACGTCATCGCGGCGCTGGCCAGCGTCGACACGGTTCGCCTGCAAGATTCAGATGCGGTTCTCAATGCCGTCGCGACGAGTCGTTTGACGGGCTGTGACTTCCCCGACGCCCTTATCGCGGAGTTCGGTTCGCAAGCCGGGTGCGACCTCACGGCGACGTTCGACGTCAAAGCCGTTGCCGCAATCCCAGCCATGAGTGCCGTCCCGTAGCGGCGGGTGCTGGACTGGCACGGTAGAATGGTCAGGTTGCCCACCTATCTAGGAGAACCCATGGCCAAACGCGACGACATCCGTAACGTCGCCATCATCGCCCACGTCGACCACGGCAAGACCACGCTCGTCGACGCCATGTTGTGGCAGTCGGGCGCGTTCCGCGAGGGCGCCGACGTTGAGAAGCGTGTCATGGATTCGATGGCCCTAGAGCGCGAGAAGGGCATCACGATTCTGGCCAAGAACACCGCCGTCGCCCACACCATGACGGACGGGCGCACGCTGACGGTCAACATCGTCGACACCCCTGGGCACGCCGATTTCGGTGGCGAAGTCGAGCGTGGGCTCGAAATGGTCGACGGCGTGCTGCTGCTGGTCGACGCGTCCGAAGGCCCGCTGCCTCAGACTCGTTTCGTGCTGCGCAAAGCCCTTGCCAAGCACCTGCCGATCGTTTTGGTCGTCAACAAGGTTGACCGCCCGGACGCCCGCATCGCCGAGGTGCTCGACGAGACTTACGAGCTTTTTGCCGACCTGTTGGACGACGATTCGCAGGCCGATCTGCTAGATTTCCCTGTCGTCTATGCCAGTGCCAAGGCCGGACGGGCATCCTTGACGATGCCCGAGGACGGGCAGATGCCCGACTCGCCGGACCTTCAGCCGCTGTTCGACATCATCGAGAGCGCCATTCCGGCGCCCGTCTACACCCCCAATGCGCCCCTGCAGGCGCTGGTGACGAACCTCGATTCGTCCCCCTATCTAGGGCGTCTGGCGCTGTGCCGCATCATTGAGGGCACGATCAAGCGTGGTCAGCCGGTGGCCTGGTGTCGTCGGGACGGGTCGATTCAAACCGTCAAACTCTCCGAACTGCTGATGACCCAGGCGCTGGAGCGGGTGAGCGTTGACGAGGCCGGCCCAGGCGACATCATCGCCGTGGCGGGCATCCCCGAAATCACCATCGGCGAGACACTGGCCGACCCGGCCGACCCCAAACCGCTGCCACTGATTCACGTTGACGAGCCGTCGATCTCGATGACGATCGGCATCAACACGTCACCTTTGGCTGGCAAGGACGGCACCCAGCTGACCGCTCGTCTCGTCAAGAACCGCTTGGACGCCGAACTCATCGGCAACGTCAGCATCAAGGTTCTGCCCACCGAACGTCCCGATACCTGGGAGGTGCAAGGCCGTGGCGAGCTGCAGTTGGCGGTGCTTGTCGAAATGATGCGACGCGAGGGCTTCGAGTTGACCGTCGGCAAGCCCGAGGTTGTCACCCATGTTGAGCACGGCCACGTCATGGAACCAACTGAGCGGCTGACTGTCGACGTGCCCGACGACTTTCTCGGGCCTGTCACTGAGATGTTGGGCACGCGAAAAGGCGTCCTGGAGACGATGGTCAACCATGGCAGCGGTTGGGTGCGGCTGGAATACGTCGTGCCGTCGCGTGGGCTGATCGGGTTCCGCACCGAGTTCCTGACGCAAACCCGCGGCACCGGCATCATGAACCACCTATTTGAGGGCTACACGCGCTGGGTGGGCGAGATGCGCAACCGGGCAACCGGCTCGCTGGTGTCCGACCGGGCTGGCACCGTCAACTCGTACGCGCTGTTCAACCTGCAAGACCGCGGGACGCTGTTCGTCGCCCCTGGTGATGCCACCTACGAGGGTATGGTTGTGGGCGAAAACTCCCGCCCGGACGATATCGACGTCAACCCGACCAAAGAGAAGCACCTGACGAACATGCGCTCGTCCACCGGCGACGAGTTAGAGCGTCTGGTGCCGCCGCGTGTCATGAGCCTGGAACAATCGCTGGAATACTGCGGCGCCGACGAGTGCTGCGAGGTGACGCCCAAGACCGTCCGCGTCCGCAAGGTCGTTCTGGACGCCTCCGGTCGGGCCAAGGCGCGAATTAGAGCTAAGCAAGGCTCGTAGGGACGCACTGGCAGGTGAAGTCTTGGTTGTGGAAGACTGGACGGGTGACGATGACCGATGCCAAGCGGGGGACTGGTGCCGGTGAATGGTTGCTGCTGTTCGTCGCTATCGCTTGGGGTTTGACTTTCTTTTCGACCAAGTCGCTGCTTGAGCGAATGCCCGTCATGGATTTCCTGACATTGCGCTTCGGTTTTGCTACCTTGTTGCTGATCGTCATTGCTCCCAAAGCTCTGCGGATGTCAAAGGCGACACTGCTGCACGGTGCCTTGATTGGGGTGGCCTTCGCGGCGGCGCAGATCAGCCAGACTTTCGGCCTGATCCATGTGTCGGCCAGTGTGTCCGGGTTTATCACCGGGCTCTATGTCGTCTTTACCCCGCTGCTGGGTGCAGTGCTGTTCAAGGTGCGTGTTCGCGGGCTGGTATGGGTGGCGGTCGGCCTGGCGACCGTCGGACTGGCAATTCTATCGATGCGCTTGGGCAGCGGCGACCCCTTCGGTCTCGGCGAATGGTTGACGCTGGCTTGCGCCGTCGGCTGGGGGTTTCACATCACTTTGGTTGGGCGGTTTTCGCAGCCTGACAATGTCATCAGCTTGACTATTGTCTCGACCGGTGTAGCGGCGTTGATCTTCGCTGTGGGCGGGTTGAGGGACGGCCTGACCCTGCCGAACAACACCGCCGATTGGATGTGGATGGTCTACTTCGCCACCATCGTCGGCGCTGGCACTGAGCTGGCCCAAGTCTGGGCCCAGGCTCGCGTTGAGGCGTCAAAGGCCGCCGTCCTGATGGTGACGGAGCCGCTGTGGGCGGCGCTGTTCGCCGTCCTGTTCGGCGGTGAGTCGGTGACCTGGCGTCTGCTAGCCGGCGGCGGCCTGATGGTGGTGGCGATGATTGTGGCGGTGCGGGCCAGCCCGCCTGAGCCCGACCCCGGCCCTGGCTAACCCCACAATGCCTCTGGCGGGTCGCATGGGAGGTCTTCCCGCCAGATATCGCCGTTCGGGTGGCCGTATCGAGGTTTGGTAGGGCAAACCTCGCATTTCACGAGTGTTATTGGTTGGTCTTCCCTACCGAACCTCTTCACGGACGTCAAATAGACGAGGTTTGGCGGGAAGACCTCTCGGGGCCGCTGCGACGGACCGTCCCGCGTCAGGTCGTGATTAGGGCTGGGGTTGCACCTACCAGGACGGTGGTGCCGTCGGTGACATCTGGAGCCACCAGGGCCAGCCCGATAGGGCCCAACTCGTAGTGCTGAGCTGTCGAGCCGAGCCGCCCCACCGTGACGCCGTCCAGCGTCAACGCTGTGCCGACCGGTGGCAGGGGTTCATCGGCCGAGCCGTCCAAATGGACGAGCCGCAACACCCAGTCGATTGGTGCAGACGGGTCGTCGTCCAGGCCTGGCCTCGGTTGACGGGCGGCGATCCGCAGAGCCTCCCGGGCCCAGACACCAGCCGGTTTGTCCGTCAAACCATGATCGAGTCGTCGTTGCTCGGCGAAGGGGTCACCATAATGCCAGGGCTGCCCGGCATCGGGTCCGTCAGGCACAAGTACTGCGCCAGGGCTTTGGCATGACGGGATGGCGTCGTCCTGCGCGCGGTCGAAGGATTGGTTGGCCTGGCTCATAAAGCGGAGCCGACTTCGACCGCTGTGTGGTTCAGCGTCGCCCAGATAAACGGCTGGATCGGTACATCCGTGGTGGCGCAGTCCCACGTCCACAGCAGCTGACCATTGACGTTTCCATAGAGGCGCTGGCCACCGGTGTAGGGCTCATCTGCGGTGTCGATTCGGGCGACGACATCGCTTGTCAGCTCGATCTTGGCCCCTTTGATGGTGCCTTTGTAGTTTTCCATCCAGCCGTCGGCGTCGGCCATGACGACGTCAACCGTGGCGTCATCATGGGGGAACCAGAAGCCCGTCTCCATACTGAAAGGTTTGGACGGGTTGTTATCGTCGTCCAACCAGTAGGTCTGGCAGATGTAGTGCATATAGCGGGTGCCATTGGACGAGAAGTCGATACGGACGCCGATGTGGAAGTCACCCAGCCCCGGCCAGTTGCCGTTGGCCTCGCCCTCCCAGGTGCCTAGCATCCAGGCCAGGCCAAGCAACTGCGGGTTGACGGTCTTGTCGATGTCAAAGTTCATTGGTTACCTCCTCATCAGGCCGAATGGCAATATCTTGCGAATTTTCGGCTCGCAAACTGAGGCCGCGCTGTGCCGACAGGCAGGCTGCGGCGCCAGCCAAGGCCGTGAGCCCGGTCAGGGCACTCAACACAGTCAGCAAGATCACGGTCATGGCAATTAATCCCCCGAGTCGTCGATGCCGGCCTGGCTGGCCAGGGTGGCACCGTCGCTTAAGAACTTGTTGAGCAGTTCGACACGCGCAACGAGGTCCGACGTTGAAGAGTCGAACCAACCAGTGTCGATATCCATCGTCTTGCCCCAGTTATGGTGACGTGTGGCGGCGGTGTCGAAGACGCGGGCGAACTCCGCACCCTGACCAAAGGCTAAGGCGGGGGCTAAGTTGCTGGCGAAGATATCGGTGGCGTGTTCGGGCTCGATGTCGTGCGGCTGTAGGCTAGCCAACCAGGTACGGTAGCGCTGCACCTCGCCGCGAGTCTGGTCGCCGATGGCGGTGATCGCCGGGCGCATTCGTGTCAACGACACCAGCAACAACGCGCTAGCAATCATCAATGCAGCCCCGGCTAGCCCCAACCATGGGTGAGACCGGAACCCCGCTACGAGGGCGACTGCCGCACCAGCCAGGCCAATCAGCATGACGACGCCGCCGATGACACCCCACGGCGGCCGCCTTCTACTGCTGTCTGACGAGGTGAACCAACCGGCGCGGGCGACTGCGCCACGCAGTTCGGCCAGCGCTTTCTTGCAAGCACCTTCGGCGTCGTCCACTAGGATCGCCAGAATTGCCCCGTGCTCGTCCTTCCCGGTGACGTTGGGGGCTTCGAGTAGGGTCGCCTCGAAATCACGCAGGCCGCGAGCGGGCTTGTCAGTGCGCTTGAGTGCCCAGTCGTCGAGCTCGGAATCGTCACTCGGTGACGTCAATATGAAATACCCGCGGACTGCCAAGTCGATCATCGTCAAGAACAGGTCTCGCGGCACCACGGCGCCGTCAAGCAGGGCGTTGACCATGCCCGGGCTGACCGAACCGGGCGGCGCCGGCGCCGATTCCGTGCGGATCAGACCCAGGTTGACGGGGTCGGGGGACGGCGGGGTCTGACGCCGGGCGATCAGCCAAACCACCAGGCTGGCGATGGCGATGCCTACGCCGATGAAGAGGATGATCCATTCGATCTTCATCCCTACCCGTCCTTGAACTAGGCGGCCAATGGTTGGCCGTCATGAAAAAGACTAGTTGCTGCCACCGACAGGATTGCGCTGCCGCGCGGTGGGGCAGGGCATTGTGCGCTAGTCTCAGTGATCTCGGGCCGCGACATGAGTGGATTGGCCGGGTACCACCGTCACCGGTTGGCCCCAGACGGTTAACGAGACGGGGCCATCTGCGGTCAGCGTCACGCCGCCGGGCGTCACTTCGACGTTCAGCTTGGTGCCGTGGTACAGCACGGCGAACCTGAGATACGCCCAACCGGGCGGCAGTTGTGGGTCCAAGGTGAGACCGCCGGACGGCTGATTGCCCCAGGCGGCGTCGCGCAGACCGCCGAAACCCGACACCAGGACGTTCCAGACCCCGGCCGCAACGGCTACATGGACGCCGGCATCGGTGTTGCCGTGGCTGTTGGCCAGATCGACATAAGTAGCGCGTTCCAAGTAGTCACAGGCCAATTCAAGGTGCCCGACGTGCGCGGCGGCAATCGCCTGCGGCACAGCCGACAGCGTCGAATCGCCCGTCGTCAGCGGGTCGTAATAGTCAAAGGCGGCGAACTTTTCCGCAGCTGTGAAGTCGTCTGAACAGATGATTTGCGCCAGCACCACATCTGCCTGCTTCAGCACCTGCCGCCGGTAGATCGTCAGTGGGTGATAGTGCAATAACAACGGGAAGTTCTCCGGCGGTATAGATGCGATATCCCATGGTTCACGCCCCAGGAAGTGGGCGTCCTGCGGGTGCACACCTTTGGCCGCATCAAAGGGGACGCACATACCATCGGCGATCCGCCGCCATTCAGCGATTTCTTCGACGAATAGCGCAGTGGAGGCCAAGGGCTGAGTGCTGGCCGAAGAGTCGGGCTCCAGCCGGCCCCGAGCACACAGACGCCGTACTCGACGCACGGTCTGGGTGGCCACCAGGCTTGGGTAGGCGTCTGCGCCGTCGCCAGCTCGAACCGGCGTTCCGCCCGCCATAACCGCCGCTCCTCCGCTTCGCTTCGGACCGCCCGTTCCTGCAAAATCGACGGGAGGAAGGTTTTCCACGAGCGGGGGCTTGGGGGTGTCACCGCTGCGGTCCGAAGGAGCGCCGGTGTAGGAGGCTCCCGAAGTGTTGGGAGGCGGTAAGATGCCGCAGGCATCGCCTCCCGAAACGCCCCCCGCGACGGAAATACCTTCCACCCGACGATGCACCAGCCCCTCTGCCACATCAGCCGCAAACCGCAGATTCGCTCGGGCCATCACATTGGTGTACACGTTGTCATCGACAAGCGCTGTATATTCGTCCGGGCCGGTCACATAGTGCAGGTGGAACAACCCATCGTCGCCCCAGAAACCGCGCGACGCCCACATGCGGGCGGTCTCAATGATGAGCTCGGCGCCACCATCTCGCAGGATCGAGTCGTCCCCGGTGGCGGCGACGTATTGGGCGAAGGCGTGGGCGACGTCGGCATCGATGTGATACTGCGCAGTACCGGCCGGGAAGTAGGCAGAGGCCTCACGCCCGTCAATGGTGCGCCACGGGAACAAGGCGCCCCCGATGCCCAACTCCGACGCCCGGTCCAGCGCCTGCGGCAGGGTGGCCAGACGGAACCCGAGCGCGGCGCGCGCCGCCTCCGGATGCGTATACGTCAGGAAAGGCAGGACGTACATTTCCATGTCCCAGAAGTAATGACCGTCGTAGCCCGAGCCGGTGACGCCTTTGGCGGCCACACCATGCCCGTCCGCTCGGGCGGCTGCCTGGATCGTCTGGAAGGTGCTCCAGCGGATGGCCTGCTGCAACGCCGCGTCATCAACCTGAACATCGGCCAGGCTCCAGAAGTCGCTCAGCCAGGCGGTTTGCTCGTCCACTAGGGCATCCCAGCCGAGGGTCCGCGCAAGCTCCAACTGCGAACGGGCGTCGTCAATGGCCGCCTCCCCGCCGTCCAGCTCGTACCACACCAGCGACACCAGGTTGATGGATTCGTCGGGTGGGCACGTCCATGAAGCCTGGACGCCGTGGTCGGCGACGGTCGCCGTCGGCACGACCGGCACACCGTCCGTACGCAATTCGTTGTTCACAACGCAGAGCAGTTGCCGGCCCGCCTGGATCGTCTGCACGCCTAGCGCCAACCAGTCTTGCCCGGTTTGACGCTGGACGATCTCGATAGCCGGGTCCGTCAGCACCGTGCCGACGCGCGGGTCTAAACCCCGCGAGTTGGACGGCCCACAGCCAGGCAGTTCCAACCGCTGTTCCACCGATATTTCGACGCCACGCTGGGGCGTCACTTCAACAAGACTGGCCACCAAGCCGCGGCGGGCAAAAGACACCAGACGCTGTGCTCGCACCAGCACTGACCCGGAGGGCGTGCCCCAAGTGGTCTTGCGCGTCAGCACCCCGGTGCGCAGGTCGAGTTCTTGGCTTTGGGCCAGCGGCTGCCCAACGCCAAGACGGTGACCGTCAACCGTCACCTGAAGTGTGGGCGACGGCGCCGGCTGGATGGTCTGGCCGACTCGGGCCAGCCCGAAAGCGTCCTCTGGGTACTTGATGGGCCAAGTCTCATAGAACCCATTGACAAAGCAGGCGGGCGTCGGCTCGTCCTCGTCACGCACGCCGCGCAGGCCGACAAAGCCGTTACCTAGTGCGAAGACCGTCTCGGAATGGGTGGCATCGGCCGGCGGCGCAGTCTCGATCAGGCGCCACGGGTCTACCGGGTACCTGGTGCGGTCAAGTGGGTCGGTCATTGGTGCCCGGCTTTCGCATGTCCAGCGAGGACGGCCGTCAACCAGCTGGTTGTAGGCGCCCAAGGCGCAAGGGAGGCGGAAGGGGGGAGCACCGCGGCGCGCTTGTGGACGTCAAGCGTGGGGGTGAGCACACCGTCCAAGTCGAAGAGGAAGGCGCCAGGCAGTTGACTGATATCGGTCATTAAGACGCCCCTTCCCACTCGATCGGCGACAAAGCAGCAGCACCAGCGCGGTGCATCCCGTCATTACAAAATGATAACCTCTGTTGCAAGCGCTTGCAATAACGTCTCAGGGGTGATAATTTCAAGTGTGCTATCGCAGAAATGGGTTCGCATTCGGTGTGATCCGAATAACAAGCAATTTCGGTGACGGTACACGATTTGACCCGCCCGACATCGACGCAGCGGGTAGACAAAACAAGAAGGAGGAACAACATGCGTAGTCTGCAACGCCCGACCCTCGGTATCGCAGCACTCATGGTGTCTGGCGCGTTGGCAATGGCTGGGTGCAGTTCGAGCACCCCAGGCGGAGCAACCTCGACGCCAAGCACAGACACCAGCACGTCGTCAGCGCCAGCGATCGTCACGATCTATGGCACGCCGACAGGCGACGAGCAAACCCAATGGGAGAACTCGTGGAAGGATTGGGCGGCCGCCAACAACATCACCATTCAATACACCGGTGATCGCGACTTTGGCACCAACATTGCCACGAAGATCCAGGGCAACTCGTTGCCCGATATCGCTGTTTTCCCGCAGCCCGGCCTGATGCAGGCCGCGTTTGCCACGGGCAAGGCGCTGCCGCTCGATGCCACCACGCTGGCAGCCGTGCAGCAAAACTTCACCACTAGCTGGCAATCCTTTGGCACTTACAACAACCAGCAGTACGCCGTACCGCTGGACGCTAGCGCCAAGGGTTACATCTGGTATCAGCCGTCGCAGTTCACCACATGGGGCGTCAGCGTCCCGACAACCTGGGATGACATGATGACGCTAACCTCGACCATTCAGTCGAAGACGGGCAACCCGCCGTGGTGCGTCGGCTTCGGTTCTGGTGGATCGGCTGACGGCTGGCCGGGCACCGACCAGATCGCCGAATATGTGCTGTCGGCCGATGGCACTGATTTCTACAACCAGTGGGTGGCGGGCACGGTTCCGTTCACCGACCCGAAGATCAAGGACGCCTTCAACGCTCTTGGCGCCATCTGGACCAACCAGAAGTACGTCAATGCCGGCTTCGGTGGTACGTCGTCCATCGCCACCACGCAGTTCGGTGACGTTGCGGCTCCGCTGGCCAACGGCACGTGCGCGCTGACCAACCAGGCCACCTTCCTAGAGTCCTCGTTCAACTCCGTCAAGACTGCCGCCGGCGGCACGCCGGTCGTCGGCCCCGACGGTGACGTTTGGGCCTTCATGATGCCGCCAGTGGCCGGTACCCCGTCCGTCATGGGCGGCGGCGACTTCGCCGTGGCGTTCGCTGATCGTCCCGAGGTTCAGAAGGTCATGGCCTATCTGGCCAGTGGCGAATACGCCAACTCGCTGATCACCGTCCCGAACGCCACGTTCCTGACGGCCAACCAGGGCGTCGACCCGACCAACGAGCAGGACCCGCTGCTGCAGCAGGCCATCAAGACGCTGGCTGACCCGACCGCCAACTTCGCCTTCGGCGCCGGCGACACCATGCCGTCGGTCGTCCAGACCGCATGGTGGAAGGGCATGATCGACTGGATGAACGGTGCCAACCTCGACACCGTCCTCAGCCAGATCCAAGCTGCTTGGGCCAACGCCTAACATTCGAAACAACAGGGGTGGGTGTCGAAAGGCACCCACCTCTGGTTTCAAACACTAGCCAGCGACCTGGGACGTGTTGGTGTCAGGCGGTCCGTAGCGTAGCGGAGGAGCGGCGGTATGGCGGGCGGAAGACGGTTTGAGCTGGCGACGGCGCAGACGCGTACAAGTCGTAACCACTCACCCAGACCGCGCGTCGAGTACGGCGTCTGTGCGCTCGGGCCGGCTGGAACCCGCCTCCCAAACTGAATGACCGATTCAACATGAGGTCAACATGAGCCCAGATTCTGCGACTCCGCTGCGCTGCGGATCGCCTATTAGCCCAGGGCCTAGCGAATGGAGGCCACGTCCATGATGCAGAACTTCTTCACCTGGCTGACGACGCTGCCGCATTTGGAGCAGATACCGATTGTGCTGGTGGCCTTTGCCATTCTGATCGGCCTTATCGTCGCGTTCGTCGAAATCATGCCGCGCCCTGGGCGGGGCTACTCGATTGCGCGGTTGGCCGTCGCCATCGGCGTACCGGTCGGGGTGTTGGCGCTGTTGGGTCTAGAGCGCGGCGCAACTTGGTGCTATTTACTGGCGGCCGCCCTTGGCGGCGGGCTGTTCTGGCTTGACCAGCGTCAGTCAAAAGGACGCGGGCGGCTGATCCAGATTTTCCTGTTCTGTTCGCCCGGCTTCGCGCTGTTGGCGGTTGGGCTGTTGTACCCGGCGCTGCGGACCGTTATTGCCGCCTTCCAGGACAACAAGACGAGCACCACGTTCGCGGGGTTGACGAACTTCGTTTGGGTGTTCTCGGAAAACAGTGGCACGGGCGGCCTGACGGCCCTGATGAATACCGTCATCTGGGTGGTCGTCGCCCCCGTCGCCGCGACGGCTATCGGCTTGCTTTACGCCGTGTGGGTCGACAAAGCCAGGGGCGAAAAAGTATTGAAGAGCCTGATCTTCATGCCGGTCGCGATCTCGCTGGTGGGCGCGTCGGTCATCTTCAAGTTTCTTTATGACTACCGTCAGGGCACCCAGGTTGGTCTGCTGAACTGGATAGTTGTGCAGTTTGGTGGGCAACCGGTCAACTGGCTAAACACCCACCCACTGAATGTTGCTTTGCTAATCATGATCTTGATTTGGTCGCAGACCGGCTTCGCCATGGTTATCTTGTCGGCGGCCATCAAGGGCGTCCCCGAAGAGCTGACGGAGGCTGCGCAACTGGACGGCGCGTCAGCCGTGCAGCGGTTCTTGAACGTGACGATTCCGGCGATCAGACCGACGATCATTGTGGTTTGGGTGACGATTTCGATCACGTCGCTGAAGGTTTACGACATCATCGCCGTCACAACCGGCGGTCACCAGGGCACCACTGTTTTGGGCTACGAGATGATACGGCAGACGGCGCAACTGCCGCCCCAATCGGGCCATGCCGCGGCGCTAGCCGTCATCTTGTTCATCCTGGTGATCCCCTTCATTGCCTACAACACCCGTAACCTTCGCCGCGAAAGGAGCGGGCTATGAGCACGTCCCAATTGACGGGGCGATCGCCCGTCTCGACGAGCTTGTCGCCCGTCACCCGCGCCGGGAAGCCAGGCGAAGGCGCCACCGCCAAGGCGTTGCGCAACACGCACCGCAAATTGACGTCGCCGGTGGCGACGGCCGGCGCCCTGATCCTGGCGGCCATTTGGACGCTGCCGACCTTCGGTCTGTTCGTGTCGAGCTTCAGGCCGCCGTCGGATATTCAGACGAACGGGTGGTGGTATTTCTTCGTCCACCCGAGTGCGACGCTGAGTAACTACACACAAACACTCCAGTTCAAATCGGGCATCAGTGTAATTCAGGCGCTGATGAACTCGGTGACCATCACGCTGCCGGCTGCAATCCTGCCTATTACTATCGCCCTGCTGATGGCCTACGCTTTCGCCTGGCTGGACTTCCCAGGGCGTGATTGGCTGTTCATCGGTGTGTTCGCTATGCAGGTTGTGCCTCTGCAGATGGTTCTGGTGCCGTTGCTGAAACTGTACGGCGGTGGTTTGGCGATAGGTGGGCTGCAAATCTTCCCCGGGGTGGCGTCCACCACGCTGAGCAATGGGTTCTTCGCTATTTGGATAACCCACACCATCAGCGCTTTGCCGCTGGCAACCTTCATGCTGCACAACTCGCTCGCGTCTATCCCGACCGAGATCATGGAGGCCGCCAAGATCGACGGTGCCGGGCATGGGCAAATTCTGCTGCGGGTCGCCTTACCGTTGGCCATGCCGACCATCGCCAGCTATGCGATTTTCCAGTTCCTTTGGGTCTGGAACGACCTACTGGTGGCGACGATTTTCAGCTCCGGTCAGAACGCGCCGATCACAAAACTGCTGACCGATCTTTCGGGCAGCTACGGCCAGCAATGGTATCTACTGTCGGCCGGAACGTTCTTGGCGATCATCGTGCCGTTGATCGTCTTCTTCGCCCTGCAGCGGTTCTTTGTTAGAGGGCTGCTGGCCGGAGCGACCAAGGGGTAATCCTAGGGAACTACAACACCGCAAAAGTCTTAGGCTTTTAGTACATCATGTCGCCACATATCAAGGACGTCGCCGACGCCGCGGGAGTCTCGGTTTCCACCGTCTCGCGCGCCTTGCGTGGGCTGCCCACCGTCAACCCTGCAACGGCCGAGGTCGTATGCAAGGTGGCTGCCAGCTTGGGCTATGTGCCGTCGGCCGCCGCCGCTGCCATTGCCACCGGCCGCACGCGGGCCGTCAACGTGGTGGTTCCGGCGTTGGCCACATGGTTCTTCTCGTCTCTCGTCGAAGGCATTGACGGTGAGCTGCGCAAGGCAGGTTACGACATGGCCTTGTTCGACCTTGGCTACACCGGCAGCGAGCGCCAGCGCGTCTTCCATCGGTCGCTGCTGCGCCACCGGGGTGACGCCGTGGTGGCGGTGTGCATCGACTTTTCGGCCGAGGAACGGGCTGAGCTCCGGGACACCGGGCTGCCCACTATCGTCGTCGGCAACCCGGTGCAGGGGCTGCGCTTCGTCGGTATCGACGAGGTGGCGGCGGCCCGGTTGGCGACGCAGCACCTGATCGGGCTGGGGCACCGTGACATCCTTCACCTTTCCGGCGGCGACGAGGCCGAGTTGCGCCTCAACGCCCGCGTCCCCAAAGATCGCTTACAAGGTTTCCAGGATGCGTTGCAGGCCGCCGGTATTCCGCTCGACCCGTCCCGGGTGCGGCTAGGACGGTTCACTGCCGCGGCCTCGGGTAGCATCATGGACGAGATACTGGACGGGCCCGGCCCCTACCCGACGGCCGTCTTTGCGGCGTCCGACGAGATGGCGATGGGCGCAGCGTTGTCGATCTACCGTCACGGTTTGGCAGTGCCAGGGGACATCTCGGTGATAGGTATCGATGACCACACGCTATCGGCGCCCTTCGGCCTGACGACCGTGGCCCAGAGGCCCGTTGAGCAGGGTGCCGCGGCCACCCGCATTGTCTTGGACGAGTTGAGCGGTCGGCCGGCGCGTCAAGACAACCTGCTGCTGCCGGTGACGCTGATCGAACGAGGCTCGACGGCCGCACCGGCCCGCCGTGACTGATCAGGGCTTGGGCTCGCGGTCGAACACCAGGCCGATAACCAGAAGAATGAACGCTGGCGTCAGGAGGGTGATCGCCCGCCATAGAACGTAGGCGGTGTAGGGGGCGCTCCATTCGGGGTGCGCCAGGTAGGTGTGCCAATCTTTGGCACTCAACGCGGCAAAAAGCAGGACGCAGCCAGCGGCCAGGATGTACAACACTCTGGCTAGAATCTGTCGCTTGCTCAAACTCGCCTCCATTGTCGATAGTAGTGCACTACCCTTGACCTATGACTTCTGATCTGGTTTCCCGTATCGATTCCGTCCTGCCGAGTGTACTGGCCGACCTCAAAGCGCTGATCGCCATACCGTCCGTCTCGTCCCAACCCGAACATGCCGCCGATGTGGTGGCCAGCGCCAACCAGATAGCGACTTGGCTGCGTGAGATCGGCTGCCCGGATGTGCAGGTGGTGACGGAGCCCATAACTCCGGGTGGCCCGCTGGGTCAGCCCGCTGTAATCGCGTCTTTCCCGGCGCCCGAAGGCCAGCCGACGGTGTGCCTATATGCCCACCACGACGTCCAGCCCACAGGCGATGCGACGGCTTGGACGTCGGCGCCTTTCGACGCCGTGGAGCGGGACGGGCGCTTGTTGGGCCGCGGCTCGGCAGACGACAAGGGCGGTGTGGCCGCTCACCTGGCGGTTCTGCGGGCCTTCGACGGTAAGCCGCCAGTTGGCGTCAAGCTGTTCATCGAAGGTGAGGAGGAAATCGGCTCGCCGAGCATGCAGGCCATCCTCGACGCCCACCACGACGAGTTGGCAGCCGACCTGTTCGTCATTGCCGACTCGTCCAACTGGGAGGTTGGCACCCCGGCCCTGACAACCACGCTGCGCGGGCTGGCTGATTGCGTCGTCGAAGTCTCGACACTCGACCACGGCCTGCATTCGGGCGGCTTCGGCGGCCTGGTACCCGATGCCCTGACTTGCCTGTGCCGCCTGCTGGCCACCCTGCACGACGAGAGCGGCAATGTGGCGATTGAGGGCCTGGTTTCCAGCCAGGCCCCAGACGTCGATTACCCCCTCGAACGCCTGCAAACCGAGACGCAGAAGCTCGATGGTGTGCAATGGATCGGCGATGGCTCGGTGGCCCAACGCAACTGGAACTCGCCGTCCTGCTCGGTGTTGGCCATCGATACGACGCGCATCGCTGACGCCTCCAACACGTTGATAGCCAGCGCCAAAGCCAAGGTGTCGGTGCGCGTGGCGCCAGGTGACACCGCAGTCAACGCTATGGCGGCCTTGAAGAAGCACCTGCTGTCCAATGCGCCCTGGGGCGCACATGTCACTGTCACTGACGGGCAAGGCGGCGAGCCCGGCATCATTCCGGTGGACGGACCAGGCGCGCAGGCCACGATTGCTGCACTGCGTGAGGCCTGGGGCGTCGAGCCCGTCATGATCGGGCAGGGCGGGGCGATCCCGTTGACGTCCGAACTACAGGCGGCCTTCCCAGGCGCCGAGGTGGTGGTAACCGCGGTGGGCGATCCGGGCTCGCGCACCCACAGTTTGGACGAATCGCTGGACCTCGGCGATTGGCGAAACGCTGCACTGGCCGAAGCGACCCTCTTAGAGGCCCTGACAAGGTGATCCGGGTAAAGTACTTCTCAGACTTGAGTGAAGGAGTTCATGGCTGAGCATCGCAGATTGAACTCGGGCGTCCGGCGTGTGGGGCCGGCCAAGGCCCGGCAACTCGGTCGCGAGTTACTGCGCCCGGACGATCAAGATTGGTCGCGCGGCGACCCTTGGCGCGTCTTACGCATTCAGACGGAGTTCGTCGAGGGCTTCGAGGCCCTGGAAGATTTGGGGCCTGCCGTTTCTCTGTTCGGCTCGGCGCGCATCGAACAAGGTGATCCGATGTTTCAAGCTGCCTACGAAATCGGGCAGGCACTGGCCCGGCGGGGTGTGGCCGTCATAACGGGCGCCGGCCCCGGCATCATGGAGGCCGCCAACCGGGGCGCCGACGAGTTGGGCGGGGTGTCTGTCGGGCTGGGTATTGATCTGCCCTTCGAGCAGTCGATGAATCCATCTGTCAACCTGGGCCTCATGTTCCGGTATTTCTTCGCTCGCAAGGTTATGTTCCTCAAATACGCGCAGGGCTTCATTTGCCTGCCGGGCGGCTTTGGTACTTTTGATGAGCTTTTCGAGACGCTAACACTGATCCAAACGGGTACTGTGCAGGACTTTCCGCTGGTGTTGTTCGGCAGCGACTACTGGACGGGGCTGCTCGACTGGCTGGGCAAGACGATGGCGGGTCGCGGTTACATCAACCTAGACGACATGAATCTGATCACATTGACTGACGACGTGGACGAGGCAGTCGCGGCGGCGTGTTCACAAATATCGGGCGGTCCCCGCCCGTGAGGGGGCGGTCCCCAGAAGGAAGGCTAGACCAATGACAATGACTCCCTTGTCGTGGATAATCGTCGCTGTGGCCATCGTGGTCATCGGCATCGTCGTGCTGGTGGCCAACCGGCGGCTGGGCGGCATGCCGCCAGTAGTCGACGACCGCCCAGGTATGGACCTGCCTGACGAGGCATTGACTGGCGACGACCTGCGGGGCGTGCGGTTCGCTATCGTCTCGCGTGGCTACTCGATGGGCCAAGTGGACGCGCTGCTTGATCGGCTGAGCGACCAGTTGGGTGGGGCGGAGTTCCAGCCCAAGAGCGAGTTCGAGACCTGGTTAGACGCCGACCAGGCGGCTGCCCCTGACGGGCAGGAGGTGGTGCCTGCTGTAGAGCCTGGTGCCGCGGAGCCACCGATTACGGAATACCAGCCACCGGTTGCCGCTGAGCCAGCTATCGTGGCCGACCAGGCGCCGGCCGGTGTGGCTGCCACGCACGCGGACGTGCCAGCTGTGCCGCCGATATTCAGACCGTCGTCTGCGCAGGCCACCACGGCCGAAATCCCCGTCGTCACTGAACCGGTTCTGGCTGACGCACCAGCGGTTACGCCCGATTCGTCAGTGCTGATGGGTGCTGGGCCGGTAGCCGTCGAGCCTTGGGCTGAGCAGGTGGCCGAGCACGCCGAGGTCGCCGTCGCGTCGACTGAGATACCTCAGCCACCTGCGCCTCCGATGGATGAGGTACCGGTGCCGCTGCCACCGGAACCGCCTGTGGATGGAGGGCTCGTGCCGCCCCCTCCAGAACCGCCTGTGGAGACGCCAGCCGCCGTGCAACCCGCGCCTGAGATAGCGGCCCCGGCTGTCGCAGCTGTGCCCCCTGAGGTTGCACCGCCGGAGCCGCCGGTGGATGGAGGGCTCGTGCCGCCCCCGCCGGAACCGCCTGTGGAGACGCCAGCCCCCGTGCAACCCGCGCCTGAGATAGCGGCCCCGGCTGTCGCAGCTGTGCCCCCTGAGGTTGCACCACCGGAGCCGCCGGTGGACGGAGGGCTCGTGCCGCCCCCGCCGGAACCGCCTGTGGAGACGCCAGCCCCCGTGCAACCCGCGCCCGAGATAGCGGCCCCGGCTGTCGCAGCTGTGCCCCCTGAGGTCGCACCGCTTGATTCTGAGATAACTGGCGATATCCGCACGCCTTCGCCCGAGCCGCCGCAACCGCCGGCCGCACCACAGCATCAGGAACCGCCTCAACCGGCAATACCACCGCAGCCGCCTGAACCGCCTGCGGAGATTGCAACACCACCGCAGCCGCCTGAACCGCCGCAACCCATGGAGACACCTCAGTCGGTTACACCGACGCCTGAGCATTCGTTAGGTTTTGAGGCTCAGATGGCCGATTTGCGGGCAAAAGCCGACTCGTTGAAAGCCGACAGCCCTACTGAGTGACGACGACGCCCTTCAGGCATTCGAATAGCTCGTCGGCCTCGGTCTGGTTGATCTCAACCACCAGTCGACCACCACCGTCTACTGGCATGCGTAACACGAGCCCGCGGCCTTCTTTGACCACTTCCATGGGACCCTCGCCGGTACGCGGTTTCATGGCTGCCATTACATCCTCATTTCTTGCAGTCGAGGCATACTATCTATTTTCGCACATCGGACAAGGTCTTGGCGATGCTGGGCCGTATCAGAGGCTTAGGTAAAGTGGCCATTGGAGATATTCAGGAGTTGCTGTGAGCGAAAACGATGTACCGTCGTCTGACGGCGCGTCTTTGCACCCGCCGTCAGAAATCGACGATGGCGACTCACTGGGCGATCTGGGGCGTCGGGGCGAGTTGCCGGCCACGGCCCGCGGTGGCGCGCTGGAGTTGGCCATGCGCATCGGCGATCTGCTGCAATCGTCCGGCCAATCTGCCAACGACACAGTCGTTGTCATACGGCGGGTGTGCCAAGCCTATGGCCTGCGGCGTGTTCAAGTGGACATCACGTCGACGTCGATCGTCGGCTCGTATGTGGAAGTTGGCAAGGCCCCCCGAGCGGGTTCGGGTACGCCGGCGCCGAAGGGCAGGCTCAGTGGTCAACCCGTCACGTCCATGCGCATGGTCGAGCCGGCGCAACAGGACTTAGCGAAGACCACAGCACTGAACCGGTTGGTGGCCGATGTCGTTAAGGGCGAGCCGCTGGCTCACGCCATGGAGCGTTTCGACCAAATCAAGGCCGCTAGCCCGCCTTACCCGGCATGGGTGGCTACTCTTGGTAACGCCAGCATCGGCATGGCCGTTCAACTGCTGCACACGACCAATCCGGTCGTGCTGGCGCTGGCCCTGGTCATGGGCATCGCGCTTAACCGGCTGCTTGACTTCCTGGCGCGGCGGTCGATGCCCGTCTTCTTCCAGCAGTTGGCCGGTGGCTGGCTGATCGTCGTCGTCACAGCGGCGACGTCGTGGGCCGGCACCTGGGATTGGACGTCGTTGTTCCACGGCTTGGCGCCCACGCTGATAGCCGTCGGCGGCATCGTCCAATTGGTGGCTGGCATGAAGTTTGTCTCGGCCGGGCAGGACGCCATTGACGGCTTCTATCTGACGGCGACCGCCCGCCTGTTGCAGGTGGTGATGCTGACGGCCGGCATCGTCGCCGGTCTGGTGTCTGGTCTGACAGTGGCGGCACGGTTCGGATTTTTCATCTACCTTTCGTCGAATATCCCCACCAGCGCGATGCCGCTGCGCTATGCCGCGGTGATCTTGGCGGGCGTCTGTTTCATGGTGGGCGCCTTTGCCGATTGGCAAACGATCGTGCTGACGGCTGGCGGGTCGGCCTTGGCTTGGTTCGGCTACACCGCCTCGCAGGCCGCCATTGGCGGCATGGTGACGCCCAGCTTCATCGGCGCGCTGCTAGCCGCCGTGGTAGTGACGATGCTTGTCAGAAGAACATCAAGGCCAGGTTTCGCGATCGTTAACGGCGCGCTAATCGGCTTGGTGCCGGGCATGCGGGTGTATAACGGCCTGCTGCAGATGGTCGGGACGAACGTCGTGCCCGCAGCCCCCAGCCAGGGTGCCGCAGCACTGCTGGTGGCGGCTGGTGTGGCTTTGGCGCTGGCGGCCGGGGCATCACTCGGCATCTATATCGGCCGTCCGGTTGGCGACCGCATCATGAGGCTGCCTCAGACCTGGATTCGCCGGTTGGCGTCGTGACACTGCCGTAGAGTAGGGGAGCACCCACTAGTGAAGGATTACTATGCTCAGCGCGCTCGACCTCGGCCTGCTCATGGGGCTGATGTCGCTGGGCGTCTTTTTGTCTTTCCGGGTGCTTAACTTTGCCGACCTGACGGTGGACGCCAGTTTTGTCACTGGTGGCGCCGTTGTGGCCATCGGCATCGTCAATGGCTGGTCGCCGATCGTGGTGACGGTGCTGGCCTTTGTTGTCGGGTGCATTGCCGGGTCATTGACCGGGCTACTTAACACCCTCGGCGGCATCAATCCGCTGTTGGCCGGCATCTTGATGCAGGTAGCGCTTTACACCATCAATCTGCGCATCATGGGCAAGGCCAATATCTCGCTGCTCAATCAGACGACTTTGATCAGCGCCTTGCGTCCCTTTGCCGATTGGCAGTCAGTATTGACGTTCAGCCTCGTCGCAGTGGTGTTCTGGCTTGCTGTGACCTGGTTCTTGGGCACCGACGTGGGGCTTGGCATGCGGGCGGCGGGTAATAACGAGACGATGTCCCGGGCCCAAGGTGTGGAGTCCAAAGCCATGGTGGTGGCGGGCTTGGCGCTTAGCAACGGCCTAGTGGCGTTATCCGGCGGCCTGCTGGCGCAATACAACGGCTTTGCCGATATCAGCATGGGCATCGGCACTATCGTCGCCGGGTTGGCCAGCGTCATCATTGGGCAGGCCATCTTCGGTAGCCGTCCAGTCTGGCGCGGGGCGCTGGCGGCGGTGCTGGGTTCCGTCCTTTACCGCGTCATTATCCAACTGGCGCTGGGCCTTGGTTTACAAGCGGGCGACATGAAACTGATTTCGGCGGTGCTGGTGATCATCGCCCTGCTGATCCCGCGGTTGCCGGTGTTCCAGCAGTTCGCGCGGGCGCGTCGCGAGCGCGAGATCGCCAAACAGGCTTTGGCGGCCGATCTGCTGTCAGAAGGTGGGGTGCGCCGGTGATTCCCAAACTTGATGTTCAGGGCGTCTCCAAGACGTTCTTCCCCTACAGCGTCAACGAGCGCGTCGCGCTGGACGGCATCAGCCTGAGTGTGGCAGACGGCGATTTCGTCACCATCATTGGGTCGAATGGGGCCGGGAAGTCGACGCTGCTTTCGGTGATCGCGGGTCTGTACAAGCCCGAACAGGGACGAGTGTTGATCGACGGTAAGGATGTCACGGGCTGGTCCGAGCCGGCCATGGCCCGCCGCGTCGGACGCGTCTTTCAAGACCCGATGGCCGGCACGGCGCCTGAGCTGACGATCGAGGAGAACATGGCGGTGGCGTCCCGCCGGGGTGACGTCCGGGGTTTGCGGCGGGGCTTGACGGCTAAGTCCCGGCGTCGTTTTCGCGACGAGTTAGCCGTCCTGGGCCTCGGTTTGGAGGATCGCCTGACCACCAAGGCCGCTTACCTTTCGGGCGGCCAGCGGCAGGCATTGTCGCTTGTCATGGCGACGTTCACGCATCCAGATATCTTATTGCTGGACGAGCACACGGCAGCCCTTGACCCCAAGCGGGCTGAGCTGATTACCGAGTTGACGCAGCGCGAGGTCGCGGCGTCCAAGCTGACGACCCTGATGGTAACGCACAACATGACGCAGGCCCTGCGCTTGGGCAACCGGCTGCTGATGATGCACGCGGGCCAGATCGTCTTGGACCTAGCCGGTGACGCCAAAGCCAGGGCCACCGTCGAGGATCTGCTGGCCGAGTTCGAGAAACGCGCCGCCCTGACGGACCGAACCCTGCTGGCGCAGTAACGGGCCGTTGACCGTTGCGGCCCGGGGTTAGCGTGGCGCTCGGGCCCGTCGCGTGGGTCTTCCGTCCAGATGTCGTTTTTTGGGTGGACGCTTTGAGGTTTGGTAGGGCAGACCTCGCATATTGCAGTGGTTTTTGATTGGTCTTCCCTGCCGAACCTCCTCAGGGACGTCAAATAGACGAGGTTGGGCGGGAAGACCTCCGGGTCGAAGGACGAGGACGGCCTCAAATCGCATCAGCCAGGGTGAACACCGCGTAAGCGGCAGCGTTGTGAGGCGGTCTTCCGTGCCGATGTTCTTTGTGCTCAGGCGGATTCCACGCGTTGGATTGAAGCGAGCCATGTAGTTGGCAAGGCTTCGCGACGGGGTGTTGTCCGATGACTTGACTTCCATTGGAGCGGTAAGTCGGTGGCCAACCCGCCCATAGCCGTATCTCGGAAGGTGGACTTACCGCGGTTAGTAAGGTATAATTACCTTGAATGACGGTCGAGAGAGGGACGACATGACCACACTCACGGTTACAGCTAAGGGCCAGATAACACTGAAGAAGGATGTCCTCAACGCATTGGGCGTTGCGCCCGGGGATAAGGTGGCGGTTGAAACGCTGCCCAACCACTCTGTTCTGATGAGCCCAGTCCGGCCGTCCGGCTCCCTCGACGATCTGTTCGGTATGTTTCAGGCGCAAGTTACCCACGTGCTGACGATCGACGAGATGAATGACATTATCGCGGACGGCTGGGCCGGTAAACGATGAAGATCACCGCTGACACGAACCTGCTGGTGCGCCTAGCTGTCAATGACGACCCGCAGCAGGCACAGATGGCGCGGGAGCTTTTGAACCAGTCTGAACTGGTGGCAGTGCCGTTGGCGGCATTGTGCGAGTTCGTCTGGGTGCTGCGACGCGGCTACGAGCTGACACATACGGACGCCGCCCGCGCCGTTCGTATGTTGTTGAACGCCGGAACCGTTAAGCACGACAAGTTGGCGGCTGCTCAAGGCTTGGCCGTGCTAGATGCCGGGGGTGATTTCGCTGACGGTGTGATCGCCTATTGCGGCTGGCACTTGGGTGCCGATGAGTTCGCCACCTTCGACCGGCAGGCCGCCAAGCTGGTGCAAGACACCGGCATCAAGACGAGGTTACTGTCAACCGATCATCTGGCCTCAGACTAATCAGACGGCTCCATACCAGAGTTGATGTCGCATGATGCTGGTCTGGCGCGATGCCATAGGCTGAGTTCATGAAGAACGCATTCCGGTGGATCTGGATTCCTGTCTTGGTCGGAGTGGTTGGCGTCGTTTTGGTGATGCTGTACTACGTTGCAGCAGGCACCAGCATCATGCAGACGTTGGGCCCGTACGGTTTCTTGATCGGCATCTTGTGCATTTTCGTGGCTATAGCGGCGTTCGTCGTGCTACTTGTGATCGGGATAGTGCAGGCGGCGAACAGAAAGCGCTAATCGTTTAAACGGCCAAAATTCACTGAATATCCCTCAAGCGGATTCGAACCGCCGTTACAGCCTTGAAAGCCATGCGAAACGCCCGTTGGCTGGCGAAGTCGGCCCTGGTGTGGATTGTAGTGGCTAGGTCGCATGTATGCTGTGTAATCGATGCGGCCACGGGCGACCGGTCCGTGGTTGGCTAGGAGAAAGACATGGCTAAGAAAGCCTCAGACGAGCAGTGTCGCGCGAACTACAACCAGGTGTGCGCACTGTTCAACGCAGTGGTCGCCGATCACGATCGGTTCCAGGTTGTCTACGCTTACGGCGTCGAAGTCGGCATGACGCTCGGCATCGTGATTAGGACCACGCACTACAAGTACGCCAGCTACGCTGTCGGTTTCGACACCCGCGCTAACGAGATCGTCGTGGTGCCCACCGTGATCGACCTGTCCGATCACGGGCAGCCGTTCAGCCTGAGCCGCGATCACATCAAGTCGGCGAAGCAGAGTTTCATGACCAAGGAATACACGATCAAGGACGACAGTCTGCCCAAGAAGTACATTCAGTTGATGGTGCCAGAATGTATCAACGAAGATCCCGACAATGTTTGCCTTCTGGTTAAACAGGACGATGAGGCCAAGGCGTTCCAGCGGTTCTTCAAGCAACAGTTCAGCAAGTAGCTATTGTTCGAGCGCTTCTCTTGTCCATCCATGAAAGCTCAAGTCAGAGGCCGAATGTTGACGTCAGCCTTCCGGGCGAGACGTTAGGGTTGGTGCTGGTGTGATCGTTACCCATCAAAATATGTCTGACAAGGCAATTTATCTGGTATCCCCAAGCGGATTCGAACCGCCGTTGCAGCCTTGAAAGGGCTGAGTCCTAGGCCTCTGGACGATGGGGACATGAGGCTTAGCTAGTTTACCTGATGGTTGGCGTCAGATCACCTGGGTGGCGTCAGGGCCGGCCGCGATCAGCTTGGCGTGGCCGAGTTCCGTCAGGGTGACGGCGTCGGCCTGCAAATCGGCGTGGCTGACGGGTGTGGCGCCCGTCACGCCGACGAGCGCGGCGCGGGCGTCCCCATCGCCCGTCAGTAACTGCACCAGACGGGTGCCGGCGCGGGTGTTGGCGACGGCGGTATCGATGACGGCCGGGTCGAAAGCGGGGGCGACGACGGTTAGGGCTTGGCCGGGTGTCAGGCGTCCCCAAACGGGCACCAACTCGCGCACCGTTGTCACCGCGTCGTCGCAGATGAGGACGCGCGGGTCGTTGGCGAGGCAGCGGCGGTCGTCGTTGGCCAAGGCCTGGCTGGCGAGCGTCAGCGCCACTGACGTCGCCCCCCGCAGTGACTCGGCCGAGAATGTGCCGCCGGCCGGCGCACTGCGGCGTAGCAGTTCGGTCATCGTCGCATAGGCGGGCGCGGCGGCGTCTCCCGTCTCGGCGTCAACCAGACCCTCGCCACGGCGACGGGTGCGACGGTCGGCCAACGCCGCGATAACCAAAATGACCAGCCCAACACCAAGGATGATGAAGAACCCCTGCCAAGCTGTACTCACGCCTCCAGCATGCCACGTCTCGGTGTGATCGTCGAGGCGACGCTTTGTGGGGTCGAAACCCTCGGTTTCGCTTCACGCGACGCCGCCTCCAAGACAGGCAACGAGGCGGTGGGCAGTGAAGCGACATTGGCGTTTTTGGTGTCATGCATCGCCGCCTCGGCGGGGACAGGGGGTAGGACGGTGGTCGAGGCGGTGGTCTCTGGGCGCACGGAATCGCCGGAGGCCGACCCCGTGTTCGGCAACTTCACTGCCGTGCTAAGCTTGTGGGTTGCTCATGAATGATTTAACAAGTGGTTCTCCCCTGCGGTTGATTGTCCTATTTACTATCCCGTTGCTTGTTGGCAACCTATTCCAACAGCTATACCTTTTTACCGATGCGGTGGTCGTCGGGCGCCTGATTGGCGTTGACGCGCTGGCCGCCGTAGGCGCGACGGGCAGCCTGACGTTTCTGCTGATCGGTTTCACCTGGGGCTCGTCGGCGGGCCTGGCGATCCCGGTTGCGAAGGCCTTTGGCGCTAAGAATCAGCGAGAGTTGCGGCGAGCCGTCGTGGCCGCGGTATATGCGTCCATCGGCATCGCCTTGGCCATCATGGTGGGCGGCTGCCTGGGCGCGGCGCCGATGCTGCGCCTGCTGAACACACCGCCTGAACTGATGCGCTCGGCCACGGACTTCTTATATGTGACCTTCGGCGGGGCAGCCGTCACGGTGGCCTTCAATCTGCTGGCGTCGCTGATACGGGCGCTGGGCGACTCGCGCACGCCGCTCTATTTCTTGGTGGTGTCGACCGTCCTCAACGCGGGGCTGTCAGCGTTGTTCGTCGGGGTGCTTCACCTTGGTGTGCCGGGCGCCGCAGCGGCCACGATCGTCGCCCAGGGCGTGGCGGTGACGGGCTGCCTGATGCTGATCACCAAGAAGATGCCGCTGTTGCACGTCCGTCGTGGCGAGTGGCGTCAGTCGCCCGTGTACGTGTGGAGTTCGGCCAAGCTGGGTATCGCCATGGGCTTCCAGATGTCCATCATCGCCATCGGTTCGCTTGTGTTGCAGTACGCCGTCAACGGGTTGGGGGCGCACGCTATCGCCGCGTTCACGGCGTCATCACGCGTCGACCAGGTGGCTTCTGCGCCGCTCAACTCGTTCGGGTTGGCGCTGTCGACCTACGTCGCTCAGAACCGTGGCGCCCAATTGTGGCGACGCATCCGCGACGGGGTGCGGCAAACTGCTATGGTGTCGATCGGTTTGGCCATTGTGCTGGGCGCCGTCAATATTGTCTTTGGCGCCACCTTCGTGCGGTTGTTCGTCGGGGCTGGTCAGCCGGACGTCGTGGCCGATGCCCACAAATATCTGGTCATTCAGGGGTTGACGTACACCATCTTGGGCCTGCTGTTTGCGCTGCGCGGCACCATCCAGGGCCTGGGCAAGGCGGCCGTACCAACAGCGGCTGGCGTCATGGAGTTGCTGCTGCGCGCGACGGCCGGGCTGGTGTTGGTGTCGCATTTCGGCTTCTTGGGCGTCTGCTTGGCGTCTCCGCTGGCCTGGGTTGGCTCAATGTCGGCGCTCGTGCCGGCGTGGTTCTATTTGCGGCGGCGGTTGATCGTCCAAGAGTGGGTGCAGATCGCGCCGATACCCAGGCGGACGGCTGCGCCGGCGGCAAGCAAACCGGTGCCGTCTGGCGTGACAGTCGAGGCACCGCGTCAGCCGGCGCTCGCTTACGCCTGACGGTTAGCCACGGCGTCGGCTAGAATCTTTATGCGCGCGCAAGCGGGCGTTAGCCCCTATAGCTCAGTTGGCAGAGCTGCAGACTTTTAATCTGTAGGTCCTGGGTTCGAGTCCCAGTGGGGGTACAACGACGCAGGCCGAGAGCAGAGAACGCTGGCGTTCTATGCCGAGGCCAAGGAAGTTGTTGACGAAGCGGAACGTCTGAGGATCACAAGCGATTGAGCCGAGGGCACGCGAGCTTGCGCGCGGTGCTGAGGCGATTGAAGCTTGTTGACGAAGCGGAACCGCTGAGGAGTACCGACGTGCTGTTTCGGAGCCAACCCTAGAGACGTCTCCGACTTGTTTTAACTATTTCAGCCAGCAGATCAGTCGCGCGAAGGCTATCGATAGTCAGGAACGATAGTGCTTGTGAGGCTGACGATCGGGGTACCATTCCTGGCGGACAGGCACTTCGTCCATAGAAACAGTTATGCCCGCAAGTCCCACCGTCTGAGACATAAGGCGGTCCATTATGTGGGAGTTATTGACAATGGCTTCTGTTGGTGGAAACATAATGTGCGGCCTGAACTAAGGGAACATGCCGTCGCAGTATCTACAAGGATATCTATCCACAGGGAAATGCACACAGGGGTAGGTGCGCGTACAGCATAGGGAGTTCGGCATGTTGTCGTCTACAAAGGGAAGTTCGGATCAGTCATCAATAAAGGTAGGTTTTTGGCGCCGTCCAGCTGCATTGGTCGCAGCGTTTGCGGCATCACTCTTAGGGCTTGGCGCAGTAGCCCAGGTCGCGGGTTCTCCCATAGCGCACGCCGCTGGTGCGGCGTCGGTCAGTACTTGGGAGCAGTTGAGAACGGCGATGAGCGACACCACCGTCGACACGATCGATCTGACGGCTAACGTCACGCGAACGGCTGGTGCCACTGCCGCAGGCACTGACCTGCCAGCGGTCGGACGTAACCTGACGATCGACGGGCATGGCTTCAGTCTCGATTTCCGTCCGGGTGGTGTCCAGACGGTGATCGCGCGGTCCGGTATTTTACTGACCCCCGGCGCAACCGGGTCGTTAACGCTGCAGAACATCGATATCATCCGGCCCAATGGTGGCGCCTATTCGTTGATTTCGTATACGACCACCGCGGCGTCGAACATAGCTGGCACAGCCTCCGTCAACAACACCCTGAATTGGACGGTGAACTTGTCGGACGTGTCGGCCAGCTTGCCGCCGAGCAGCGGTCTGGTCACGCTGCCTGGTGGCACAGTGAATATCACTGACAGCGTCACATGGGATTCCAGCCTTGGGACGAACCCGGCGACCGTCGTGGTCAATGCCAGGGAGATCGACATTTCGGGCGCGAGCACTGACGTGACGTTCCGCAATCACAGCGCCTCTGGCGACACGACTGGCGACATGGCGACGCTGCAGTTGAATGCCAGTGGGCGCACAAACGCGGTGAACATGAGCGGTGGCGCGCATGCGACGATTGAAAACCTTGGCCAAGGGTCGACGCAGGCGGTCAACATGGATATCGGCACCGCGGCGGGCACCAACACCCAGTTCAATGTGTCGGGTGCGGGAACCGTGCTTGATGTTCTGGGCTGGGGCAACGGCACAGGCGTCACAGGCGGCACCCTGATCATGCAGGCGGCACCGACCACCGACGGCAGCAGCGGCTTCAAGATCACAGATGGCGCCATAATGAACGTGCACGCGCAGGTGCCTTCCAACAGGAACGACGGCGCCTACGGTATGCCGGCCTTGCTGCAGCAGGTCAATGGTGGCTTGTTCCTGGTTGATGGCGAGGGTACACAGTTGAATGTGCAAGCGGATGGCGCGGGTAACAACCTGGCTGGCGCAATCCGCATTCGCGCGGTTGGTAATCAGACATTGGAAGTGTCCAATCTGGCCACGCTAAATGTGTATCGCCCATTGCGTAACGGTGGTTCCAATACAGCGGCCGCAATTCGGTTCGGCACTGCCACCTACAACTCGTTCATAGTGACAAGCGGTGGCTTGGTGAACGTCGAAAATGACGGCAACGGCAGGGTGGCGACGTCTGACTCGTCGGGCAACAACGGCGCAGTTGAGTTTGCCGCGAACTACTGGAGTTTCGACGTCGATGGCCATGGCACATGGACGACAGGCCCGCAAGCCGGCCAGTCGCGGCCAAGCGCCGTCCAGCTCATTGCAGCTAACGGCGCAGCGGTGTCCGCTGGCGGTCAAAACTATGGCAGCATCGACATGACCAACGGCAGCGTGTTCGTCGCCGACGGCAATGTGAACAGTACGAGCAACGGCATTTTCGGCACTGGTAACAACTTCTCGTTCACATCGACTAGCCCGCAGTATTATGACTTCGCAAACACCAACCCGCGGGTTGGTGCGTTGGTGTTCGATACCGTCGGCGCTGCCTGCACCTATACACAGACGAGCAGTGACATCGCCGTTTGGGGTAATGGGACCTCGCGCGTCGGCGGCGCCGCTAATGCCACGAATAGTTCGGACAATCCGATCGATGGAAACCCCTACATGTCATGGACGTTGGTGGATAATCTTTCATTGCGCGGTGCCAATTTCCCCACATTGGTGAATTCGACCGACCCGACTTTGACCACAGATGTTTCCAGCTTTGGCAGCACCGGTATGAGTTCATGGCGCCGTATTTCGGGCAATAATGCCGCGCCAACGATCCGTACCATGGAGGATCCGACGAACGCCGACCTGTACGTTCGTGCGACAGGTACCGTGGCTGAGGGCTTGAATTTCGATGGCCGTCCGATTTGGGATGACGAGGTTTTCTCGCGTTGGCAGATCACTGACCCGAGCGGGAATGTCACGACCTCGGTTGCCGGACAATCGTCTTCTGTGCAGACGGAAGACCTGTACACGATGGAAACTGGCGTGAAAACGCTGAACGGCACCGTACGCTATTCTGACGGAAACCTCCTGACAACGGGCGCGCAGTATAAGTTGACGCAGGCCTGGCGCGGCAGTGTTGATGACCCGGCGTCGACCCAGATCCACATGGCTGCGCCGCAGGACATTCTGACTGGCTCGGTGACAGTGACCGATGTTCTGCCACCTGTCCCAGCCACGATCGTCTCGCCGACCGCAGCAGTTCTGCTCAATGCGGGAGATGTGTCGGTTAGTGGTACTTGGAGCAACGCAACAGCGCAAGCAGCCGCCCAACCGAATAACCCTGACCCGGCTGTAAAGCTGTCGGTTGTGGTGAACACTGCCGACAATGTGATCCAGGATTGCTCCAGCGGCTTGAATTCGGATGGCACATGGACCTGCGACTTGCCGCAAAGCGTCATTTCTTCGTTGACTACTGGCGACAAGGTTTACTTTGTGCTGACGGACGCCAATGGCAACGCCAACCCGCTGGTGGCAACACCGATTCATGACACGACCATGCAGCCGGCACCTTATCTGACAGCATCAAGCGCGAATATCGTCGCCAACGATTTCACTATGACGGCACACGATGCGACCATGATGATGACCGCTTCCGATCGCGACGCGCAACTGATTGCCGCAGCCCACGCTGAGGCGACGCACGCCGGCGATGCTGTTGAGGTAGCGTCTGTTGGTATCCCGAACCCGGCGACGCCGGGCGTCTATCCGGTGACGTTCCAGATTTCAGGTGCAACTGCTGATGAAACGAACACGGTAACTGTTAATGCCACGATCACGGAGAACCCGTTCTCGTACACCAATTCGACATTCACAGTGGACCCAACGGTCAGTGCCGCCGATAATAGCAACTGGAAAGTCGCTGACGGCGCACAGTATTACACGGGTATATTCACGGCAAAGGATGCCTATGGCGGCCTGATTTCCGACTTGTCGACCAGCGACATCAAGTTTGCCGCGTCGTTGACCAACGTGAATATTTCGGATATCTCGAATAACCATGACGGCACATACACGGTGCAGTATTCAACCACGGTGGCTGATGATAGCTACACCGCCAATATGACCTACAAGAGCACTCCGGTTGGCACACGGTTGCCGATTCCGTTCAAGGCTGGCCCGGTGTGCATGTCCGAGGCTGGTGACACCTGCTCGAGCGACCCTGATTTGCAGACGCGCGTCGAGGTCACGACGGACTGGGCGGCGGCTGATGACACCGCCACAGATGAAGTCACGGGTTATGCGTACGACAAGAACGGCAACGTGGTAAACGGCGCCGTATTCAACATCGCCACGGCTGACACCAGTCTCCACCTGGCCGCCCCGTCAACGATCACAACCGATCAGAGCGGCATGGGCACGTTGACGGCGACCTCACGCGTCGCAGGGCCCCATACGGCGACCGCGTCGGTCAATGGAACCGAGCTGACATCGCATGGCAGCCCGTTGACGTTGAACTTCAGCGCTGGCGAGATAGAGACGGGCACCGTTTGCACGGTTGAGGATACTGACAACGGTTCATTGAACCCGACGGAGTGGGTGGTTGGACAGGTTTACGCCAACCCGCTGTCGGTCTCGTTGGCGGATACCCCGCCGCTATCCACCCTGACGGTGTTCATGGCTGACGCCAATTGCAACCCGGTCGAGGGTGCGATTGTTGATATGACAGCCAATGCGACACCGCCGGAGACAGCTACCCCGTCGGCGACCTTCAATGGCAACCCGGCAACAAGTGGATCTGACGGTTTCGCGAGTGCGACGATTAGTGATGGCGTGACTGAGACTGTAACCATCAGGGGCACCTACGATGCGTCCAACGCGACGAATAATGGCGTGGTTGGCGATTACGGTAGTGGCGACCTTTGGCCGTCCACCGATACCCCGCCAACCGATGTGGTGTCGTTCACCTCCGGTACTGTCGATCTGACGGCAGAATGCGTTGTGACGGTTGACGGTGTTGACTACACCGCGCGGTCGGGCCAGGTGTATCCGTACCCGTTTGTGCAGGATTCGGCTTCGACAACTGACCCCAAGATGCCGATGACGTCGGCTTCATTGGCGGCAGGCAACGCGCAGGCCGTGCGGACGTACCTGTTCGATACTGCGTGCAACCCGGTACCGGATTACAAGGTGTCGTTTACTGGTACCCCGGCTATGCAGCCGGATGGCACCACACCGACCACGTCGACGACTCAGGGAACGACTGATTCTGAAGGCAAGGCTACAGGCTCGGTGATTGACAAGAAGGCCGAGACGGTCAATGTGGCCGGCACATATGCGTCGCCCGATACCCCGCCGAAAGACACGGGCAACCTGTCAACGGCTGCTATCACGTTCACGGCTGGCGACGCAGACACCTGCACGACTGCTGGCGAGTGCGTTTGCGCGGATTCGAGCGACACGGCGACGAATTTGTCGGTCAGCCCGGCTTCGGTGCAGATTCCTGGCACGATCTTGGCGACCGCCCATATCACTGACAAGTATTGCAATGTGGTCGCCGACGGAACCTCGGTGAATTTCTCAGTAAGCCCGACCACGGGTCAGGCGGCTCCGGCTGGTTCTGGTAGCCCGACGGTTGGTTCTGGTACGACTGCTGGTACTGGTTCGACTGTCGCGGTGACAACCACTAACGGTAACGCGACTGCGACGGTTAGCGACGCAACTGCTGAGAAGGTTGATGTGGCGGCTGCGATTGCCGCTGGCGCTATCAACCAGTCTCCGAAGACGGTTGAGTTCACCGTTGGCGGGATTAGCTCAGCGAACTCGACGCTTGTCTGCACGGCGACCTCGTCGTCCACAGACACCCCGGTGACGCCTGTCGCCAACGGCACTGTTGCAACCGACAACTGGACGTGCGTTGTGACAGCGAAGGACGGTTCGACCCCGACGCCGAACCTGTTGACGAACCTGGATGTGTCCAAGTTCACCTTCACACAGTCGACCGGCACTGCCACGCAGACCACCCCGGTGGTTAACACCGGTAACGGCACCTACACGGTGAAGTTCTACTCGACCAAGGCCGATGCCACCAATAAGGTGACTGCGATGTATGACACCACCGCGATCGGTAGCCCGGCAATAGTGGAGCCGGTTCCGTTCAAGGCTGATAAGGTCGCTCCTGGTACGGAGTGCACAGTCAACGGAAAGACGTACAAGGTTGGGCAGGTCTATGCCGACCCGAATACTATCGGTGTTCGCGGCACGGCGTCCTTGACGGTGTTGTTGGCCGATAAGAACTGCAACCCGATCATGGGCGCGACAGCTACGTTTACCAAGAATCTGAGCGCGGTGATTCCTGGTTCGACCATCCCGGCGACAACTAACCCGGCGACCTCCAATGCTGATGGTTTGGCGACGAGTTCGGTGATGGATTCGACGGCTGAGACTGTCACGATTGGTGGCACTTATGATGCGACGAATGCGACCAGTAACGGGATCGCGGGTAATTATGGTTCCGGTAGCCTGACTTCGGATACGACCTCGCTTGGTGGCACGGCTCCGGCCGCGACCGGCACGTCGATGGTTCAGTTCGTCGCTGGTGATGTTGCACCTGACGTTGAGTGCGAGGTGACGGTCATGCCGGAGAACATCCAGGCAAACATCAGGGTTGCCCAGGTGTATTCGGGCAATGCTCCGTGGAATGCTGATGGCACGGCGAAAGATGGTTCGTCGACTGCGACCGCCGGCGGTGGTTCGTCTGTGTTGTTGCGGACTTGGTTGTTGGATGGCGATTGCAATGTGGTGCCTGGCGCTACGGCAACATTCACTGGCAGCCCAGCCACGCCGGCTATGATCGTCCCAGCGACGGCCGTGGCGGCCGATTCGACCACTGGCATGGCCAAGGCGAATATCTCTGATACCAAGGCTGAGACGGTCACGGTTGGCGGCACCTATGCCAACACGGCCAAGACCGATACCGGGCCTCTGGCCTCAACAACTGCAACCTTCAGTGCGGGTGCGTTCGATCCGTCTAAGTCGGCGTTTATCGTGGCGCCGTCGGTTAACCCGACCGATACTGCGATGACCGACTGGGTTGTGGCCGATGGCAGCACACCTTACACGGGCTATGTGGCGGCTTATGACGCAAGCGGCAATCCACTGACGAGCATGAGCCCGAGTGATTTCGTCTACGACATCACCGGTACGCCCACTGACCCGACCGCTAGCCCAAGCGTCAAGGTGACCTACGGCGCCCAGGTGGGTAACAAGTACTATGTGACGTTCACGACGAACTATGCGGCTGCCAGTTGGACTGTGACAGCAGCGGCGGCGGCCAATCCGACCGCCAAGATCACGGGCACCACGTCTGATGGCGCCACCGTGACGACTTGGTCCAACGGTGCGGCGGTTTCGACCGGCACCGGTGGCGCGCCGATTCCGTTCCAGGCCGGTTCGCCGGTTAGCGGCAGCGAAACACCGTTGACGTGTTCTGATGGACGTAACCAGTCCTGGATCGGAATTAGTTCCACTTCGCAGCCTGCCGGTACACCGGCCACTGTGACAGTGCACCTGACCGATATCAACTGCAACCCGGTGAAGAACACCCTGGTTGGTTTCACCCCGACTGGCAACGCGTTCATGACGCCCGCAGCCACGGCGACGACCAATAACCAAGGTGTGGCCACCGCCGGTGTTAACGACTACGTTGCGCAGTTCGTCCAGGTGACGGCTAGTAGCGGTGCTGCAGTGGTTGGCCCGGTTTCGACAACCTTCACGGCTGGCCCGCCGTCGGTTACCCCGGACTGCTCAAACAATGCGCTGAACAAGCAGGGCACACAGTTGAGCGTTGGCGCGACGATGGTTCAGTTGAAGGGCGGAGCGGCTGGTTCGACTTCGGTTGATGCTTATGTGACTGACCAGTATTGCAACCCGGTGACCACTCCGACGAACGTGAGTTTCGCTGTTTCGCCTGTGACGGACGGTACGGGTGCTACGGCTACTTCGGATAGCGCTTATCTGAATGGCGCTGCTGGTACGTCTACGTACTCGATGCAGACGGATTCGACTGGTCATGCGATAACGACTTTGTCGGACGCTACGGCTGAGACGGTCAACGTGAAGGCGCAGTTGTCGCCGACGCAGTTGATCGCCCCGACTGGCGGTATCAATGTGACGTTTGCGACAGGCGATTTCGACGGTACAAAGTCGAGTTTCACTTGCGTTGCGACGACGTCGGCAGCTTCGGGCAGTGCTCCGATTGCGAACGGCAATTCCACCGGCAAGGATCTCTATACTTGCACGATTGAAGCTAAGGACAGTGCGCTTGTTCCGTTGCCATTGTTGAGCACCGGTAACTTCAAGTTCGATGTGACTTCTGGTAGCCCAGCGGTGGCAACCAACAAGGTGACGCCATCCACGGTTACGAACAATGGTGACGGCACTTACACTGTGACGTTCATCTCGACTGCGGCTGATTCGTCGTACAAGGTGACGGCTTCGTACGCGGGTGAGCAAGTCACCGGTACCACCCCGCTTGGCGCGACGGCTGTGCCGACGGCGATTCCGTTCACGTTTGGTCAGCCGGTTCCGCCGGATCCGACTAACCCGACGTGCGCTGATGGGCGTGAGAAGACCAACACGAGTGTTGATCCGAAGACGCAGACGGCTGGTACGCCCGTGTCGGTGACCACACTGGTCACTGACAAGGACTGCAACCCGGTTCAAGGCGCGTCGGTTGCTTGGACCCCCGAAAGCAATAGCGGCACGGCGACGGTTGATTCACCGTCGAAGACCACCGGTTCTGACGGTACTGCCAAGACGAACCTCAACGACAAGGTCGCTGAGTATGCCTTGGTGTCGGCCACAGCCACTGGTGCTGGTGTCACTGACATGAATGCCGGTTCCGATTCGGCGACCTTCACCGCTGGCGACCCGGTCATCGGCCCGGTGCCGAACTGCCCGACCGCCACGATGACCGGTAGCAATGTGTCGGCACTTTCACCGATCCAGGTTGGTGGCACGTCGACCGTGACGGCCAAGGTGACTGACTCTAACTGCAACCCGGTTACTAAGCCTGTGACAGTAACGTTTGCGATCTCTAGCCCGTCAAATGATGCGACGATTTCAACGACGCCTGGTTCTGTTACAGCGACGACGAACGCGAGTGGTATCGCCACGGCGACTGCGACCGATAACACGTCCGAAACAGCCAAAGTGACAGCGACGATTGCCCAAGGCCCGCTGTATGCGCCGAAGGGCACTGCAAGTGATACGCCTTCTGGGTTCACCCAGGCGCCGATCGTGTTCCAGGCTGGTGCATTCAGCGGCGACAAGTCGAGCTTCACTTGTGCTGTGACCGCAGGTTCGGCGACACCGCCGGTGGCTGATGGTGTTCAGTCTTACACCTGCACCATCACCGCTAAGGACGGTCAAGGTAATGGTTTGTCGACTATTGATGCGACCAACCCAATCGACCCGGAATTGTTCGAGTTCGGTATGCCTGGCGACATAAACGCCTCCACTGTGAGCGAGGTTGGCGCCGCTAGCCAGCCGGGTGTCTACAAGGTGTCGTTTACGACGCTGAAGTCGGATCCGAACGCGACGGTGACAGTTTCTTATAACGGTATTCCGATCACGGGTAGCCCGACGGTTGTGCCGACGAAGATTCCGTTCCAGTCTGGTGCGCCGATCCCGCCGGATCCGAATAATCCGAAGTGCGTGACTGGTCCGAATGCTGGCAGCCCGAAGACCTACACGCAGGCCACTCCGACGACCACGCAGGTTGGTGACACGTATTCGACGACGGTTGGTTCGTTGATCACCACCTATGTGAGCGACTCGGAATGCAACCCGGTTGTGGGTGCTTCGGTGGCCTTCACCCAGGACAAGAGCGCCACATTCAATCCGACTGCTACGGGTTCGTACACAACGAATTCGAGTGGTGTGGCGACGGCTTATGAGACCGATAAGGTTGCCGAGACGACCAAGGTGACATCTACGGTTACTTATGTCGATCCGACCTCTGGTGCGACCAAGACGACGGCTGGCGATGACGGCCTTATTAACGTCACGTTCAATGCTGGTAGCGCGGTGGCTGAGGTTCCGGGTACCTGCCCAGATGGTACGTCTGGCCATGTCAATGGCACGCATCTGACGGCGACTTCGCCGCAGAAGGTGGACTCGAACTCGACAGCCACAGCCTATGTGACTGACCAGTTCTGCAACCCGGTCGGTAATGTGCCGGTTAGCTTCGCGGTTTCCCCGTCGACGGCTAGTTTGACTGGTGCGTCACCGGTGAACACTGCGGCTGGTAACGCTGTGACGACGTTTACAGATTCGGTGGCTGGGGTTGCGTCGATTACGGCGTCTATCCAGATTGGTGGTGTGGCGACTCCAATTTATGCGTCGGCTCCGACCGATACTGGTATCACGGGTTGGACATCGACGACGGCTGCGCCGTCCCGGTTCATCGCTGGCGGAGTCACAGGCGGCACCGAGTGCCAGGTGACCGTTGATGGCACGGTTTACACGGTGGTGTCGACTCAGGTGTATCCGTATCCGTTCACCCAGGACACCAGCTCGTCGATTAACCCGCTGCCGCCAATGACCACGGCGAACCCGACGGCTGGCACGACGCAGGCAGTGCGCACCTACTTGTTCGATGCGAACTGCAACCCGGTGCCGAACTACAAGGTGACGTTTGCTGACGGTACCCCTGCCAGCCAAGGCCCGGCGGCGTACACGACGACGCAGGGTACGACCGACACTGCTGGTTTGGCGACTGGCACTGTGTATGACGAGTTGGCTGAGACGGTTCAGGCCGGAGGCAGCTACACCTCGCCCGACACCCCAGCCTCCGATCATGGCAAATTGTTCCCGGCGGCTGTGACGTTCAAGCCTGGCACTCCGCATGACGGCCCGAACTACACCTGCGGCACGAAGCCTGGTACGCATCTGACTGCCGACAATGCGTCCACCCAGGTGAACACCAATGCGATCATTGAGGCGTATGTCACTGACGAGTTCTGCAACCCGATCGACGGTGTGAAGGTGGACTTCTCGTTCACTGGTGCTACCGGTTTGACCCCGACGTTGAATGTCAACCCGGCCGGCCAGCCGACACCCGTGTTGGGTTCGGCCACGTTCGTCCCGGCTGGCAGCAATACCCAGGTGTCGACGGTTGGCGGTTATGCGCATGTCACGATCACCGACACGGTGGCCGAGACGATTAACGTGCGCGCAGTTGATGAGTACATCGGTGATGTCCAGGTGACATTCACCCACGGTGAGGTTGACCCTGCAATGTCAACCTTCACATGCACGCCGACATCGTCTTCTACTAGCACGCCGACAACACCGGTTGCCAATGCTAACTCGAGTGGTTCGGACTTCTACACCTGCACGATTACCGCTAAGGACGTCAACGGCAATGTTGTGACCGATCCAACAGCGGTGAGCGCGAGTGACTTTACGGTTACCCCGTCGTCGGCTGATGTGAAAGCTACTGCTCCGGTTGCCGGTACTAGCGCTGGTACGTTCACTTCGACCTTGACGTCGAAGGTAGCCGACCCGAATTACACTGCCTCCGCTTACTTCCGCAGCACAGCAATTGGTGCTCCTGATGTCGCGAAGGTTCCGTTCAAGGTCGGTAACGGCGCTCCGGGTACGGTGTGCACGGTTGATGGCCAGCAGGTTACGGTCGGCCAGATCTATGCCTATACTCCTGGTACCACGGCTATCTCCACATCGACAGTTGTGGCTAGCGGTGTCACCGAGGGCTTGAAGGTATTCATGGCTGATGCTGACTGCAACCCGATCGCGGGTGCAAATATGACCATCACGCCAAGCCCGGCCAGCCCGGTTGTTTTGGCTATGGTTATTAACCCGACTGGTGTTGATGGTTGGGCGACGGCCACAGCTACTGATACGGCAGCCGAGAAGGTTACGTTCTCTGGTTCCTATGCGTCAACGGATAATGGTTCTGGCGCACTGCTGCCAGGTAATGTGACTTGGGCGCCGCCGGCTCCGACGATCACTGGCCCGACTGGCACGGTTGTCACTGACGAGCCGACGATCACTGGTACTGGTGCTAAGTCTGGTGATACTGTCACGGTGTATGACGGTCAGGGCCGTAAGTACTGCACCGCGACGGTTCAGTCCGACTTGTCTTGGTCTTGTAATCCGGATACCAGCACGACAACGCCTGATGTTCGTACGTTGCCGACGACTGGCACCAAGTCGACCCCGGATATCAAAGCCATAGAGACGGATTCTGACGGTAATAGTTCAGGTGAGGCTCCGAAGTCGTTGGATATCAATACCACGCCGGCGACGATCAGTGGGCCTGCCGATGGTTCGACAGTCGTCACCGACACCCCGGCGATCTCGGGGGCGCCTGGTAGCGCTCCTTACAGCAGTGACCCGAGCAATCCGACGACCGTTCAGGTGACCACGCCGGATCCGAAGGACCCGACTAAGACGATCACGGTTTGCACCGCTATCGTCCAGCCTGATGGTTCTTGGACCTGCACGCCGACCACGCCGCTGCCGCAGGGTGATAACGTGCTGACGCCGGTTGTTCATGACGCTGCCGGCGGGGTTAACCCTGGTACGCCGGTCAAGGTGAAGGTTGACACCAGTGCTCCGACGATCGTCAACCCGAAGGTTGATCCGACGACCAAGGTCGCACAGGTTATCACCGACAAGCCGCCGATTTCTGGTACCGCGCCTTACAGCCCGGCCCCGAACCCGACGACCGTGACAGTGACGATTCCGGATCCGAATGACCCGACGAAGACGATCACGGTTTGTGTCACCACCGTTCAATCGGATGGCACGTGGAACTGCCCGTCGTCCTCGATCATGACGCCGTTGCCGGAAGGTGACAGTGTGTTGACCCCGACGGTGACAGACGCCAACGGCGCTTGGACGGCCGGTACTCCGATCCCGGTTAAGGTCAATACGAACCCGCCGTCGATCAACCCGATGAACCCGACGAATAACCCGAAGCCGAAGATTGACGGCAAGGGCACGTTCCCTGGTGACCAGGTTACGGTTAATGATGC